>Ga0228703_1000254_pt1 | contig 42299 bp, 42 predicted proteins | sample McNCre217_Aug_MG_3_FD_178020 | JGI IMG/M metagenome (GOLD analysis project Ga0228703, IMG submission 178020) | Freshwater microbial communities from McNutts Creek, Athens, Georgia, United States - 29-17_Aug_MG | ecosystem: Environmental > Aquatic > Freshwater > Creek | place: USA: Georgia...
GTGGACCGCATCGAGATCCGGGTGCGCGGCAAGGGCGGCCACGGCGCCCGCCCCCACCAGGCGGTGGACCCGGTGCTGGTCGCCGGCCACATCATCACCGCTGTGCAAAGCGTGGTGGCACGCAACCTGTCGGCCTTTGACCAGGCCGTGGTCAGCATCTGCTCGATGCAGGGTGGGCACCCTGGCGCCATGAGCGTGATCCCGGGCGAAGTGACCCTGGTGGGCACGGTGCGCACCTACAGCGAAAACGTGCAGGACCAGATCGAAGACCGCCTGCGCCAGCTGTGCACCGGTGTGGCCCAGGGCTTTGGGGGCAGCGCCGAGCTGGACTACGAACGCGTTTACCCGGCCACCGTCAACACCGTGCCCGAGGCCGAGTTCGCCTGCGATGTGGCCGCCAGCCTGGTCGGCGAAGACAAGGTCTGGCGCAACATGCTGCCCAGCATGGGCGGCGAGGATTTTTCTTTCATGCTGCAGGCCAGGCCTGGTGCCTACATCCGCATCGGCCAGGGCGCGCCGCACGGCTCCGGCCCGCACCCGCTGCACAACAGCCGCTACGACTTCAACGACGAGATCCTGCCCCTGGGCGCGGCGCTGCACGCCAGCCTGATCGAGCAGGCCCTGCCATGCAACTGATTTAACCCCTAGGAGACCACCATGCGCCATCCCGCTTTCCGCCGTTCATTCACCACCCTGGCCGTGGTGTCGGCACTCTCGGCCCTGTCCGCCCAGGCGGTCACCCTCAAGGTGGCCAACCAGGGTGATGCGCTGTCCATGGACCCGCACTCGCTCAACGAGACCTTGCAAATTTCGGTGACGAGCAACGTCTATGAACCGCTGGTCACCCGTGGCAAGGACTACAAACTGACCGGTGGACTGGCCACCTCCTGGAAGCAGACCGCACCCACTGTGTGGCGCTTCAACCTGCGCAAGGGCGTGACTTTCCATGACGGCAAGCCCTTCACCGCCGACGACGTGATCTTCAGCTACGAGCGTGCTGGGGGCGATGGCTCCGACATGAAGAGCTACGTGGGCCAGATCAAGGAAATCAAGAAGATCGACGACCACACGCTGGACTTCGTGACCAAAGCACCCTTCCCCATCCTGCCCGAGCTGTTCACCGGCTGGATGATCATGAGCAAGAAGTGGTGCGAAGAAAACCAGGCCATCAACCCTGTGGACCGCCGCAAAGGCATTGAAAACGCGGCCTCCTTCCGCGCCAACGGCACCGGCCCCTACCGCGTTCGCGAGCGCCAGCCGGGCGTGCGCACCAGCTTTGTCCGCAACGGCAGCTATTGGGGCAAAGTGGACGGCAATGTGGACGAGGTGATCTTCACCCCGATTGGCAACGACAGCACCCGCATCGCAGCCCTGCTGTCGGGCGAGGTGGACGTGATGGACCCGATCCCGGTGCAGGACGTCGAGCGTGTCAAGGCCAATGCCAACCTCAAGGTCATGCAGGCACCTGAGCTGCGCGTGATCTTTTTGGGCATGGACCAAAAGCGCGACGAGCTGCTGTTCTCCAACGTCAAGGGCAAGAACCCCTTCAAGGACGTGCGCGTGCGCAAGGCCTTTTACCAGGCCATCGACATTGAAACCATCAAGAGCCGCGTGATGCGCGGCGCATCGGCACCGATCGCGCAGATGTACCCGCCTGAAGTGCGCGGCTTTGCCCCCGATCTGACACAGCGCTTGCCCTACGACGCCGAGGGCGCCAAGAAATTGATGGCCGAAGCCGGTTACCCCAACGGTTTCGAAGTCAAGATGAACTGCCCCAACGACCGCTACGTGAACGACGCGGAAATCTGTCAGGCGGTGGCGGCCAACCTGGCCCGGATCGGCGTGAAGATCAACCTCGAAGCGGAAACCAAGGGCACCTACTTCCCGAAGATCCTGCGCCGTGACACCAGCTTCTACATGCTGGGCTGGACTGCCAGCACCGTGGACGCCCACAACGTGCTCTACCCCATCCTCTCCACACCCGGTGACGGTGGCCGTGGCCAGTTCAACCTGGGCGCCTACAGCAATGCCAAGGTGGACGAGCTGACCGCCGCCGTGGGATCTGAAACCGACGACAAGAAGCGCAACGCCATGATCCGCGAAGCGGCCAAGATCCACATGGACGAGGTGGGGCACATTCCGCTGCACCAGCAGGCGCTGCTGTGGGGCATGAAGAAAAACGTGAATCTGGTGCAATGGCCTGACAACATCATGCACTGGAAATACATCAGCCTGAAGTGAGCACATGAGTTCTGCATTGAAACGGTGGCTGGACAGCGACGTCGGCTACAGCTTCCGCTCTTCGCCCACCGCCATGGTGGCCGCCCTCATCGCCTTTGTCTGCATCTTCAGCTCGGTGTTTGCCGGCTGGGTGTCGCCCACCGACCCGTTTGACCTGGCCAAACTGGAACTGAGCGACGCCCGCCTGCCCCCTGCCTGGCTGGACGGCGGGGTGGGCAAATACCTGCTGGGCACCGACGACCAGGGCCGCGACATTTTGTCTGCCCTGATCTACGGCGCCCGCATCTCGCTGGTGGTGGGGGTGGCTTCGGTCATCCTGTCGGTGCTGGTGGGCGTGTCGCTGGGGCTGTTGGCGGGCTTTCGCGGGGGCTGGATCGACACCTTGCTCATGCGCCTGTGCGATGTGATGCTGTCTTTTCCGCCCATTCTGGTCGCCTTGCTGATTTCGGGTGTGGGCCGTGCGCTGTTCCCCAACGCGCACGAAGGGCTGGCCTTTGGCGTGTTGATCGTCTCGATCTCGCTCACAGGCTGGGTGCAGTACGCCCGCACCGTGCGCGGCACCACCCTGGTCGAGCGGCACAAGGAATACGTGCAAGCCGCACGCGTGACCGGTGTGGCGCCGCTGCGCATCATGCTGCGCCATGTGCTGCCCAATGTGCTGGGGCCGGTGCTGGTGCTGGCCACCATCCAGGTGGCCACCGCCATCATCACCGAGGCCACGCTGTCCTTTCTGGGCGTGGGCGTGCCGCCCACCTCGCCCTCGCTGGGCACCCTGATCCGGGTGGGCAACGATTACCTGTTTTCCGGCGAGTGGTGGATCACCATCTTCCCCGGCCTGATGCTGGTGCTGATCGCGCTGTCGGTCAACCTGCTGGGCGACTGGCTGCGCGACGCGCTGAACCCGAGATTGCGATGAGTCTTCTGCAAGTTCAAAACCTGGTGGTGGAATTCCCCAACCGCCATGGCACCCTGCGTGCGCTGGACGACATTTCCTTTGACATTGCGCCGGGCGAAATTCTGGGTGTGGTGGGCGAGTCGGGGGCGGGCAAGTCGCTCACCGGTGCGTCCATCATCGGCCTGCTCGAACCGCCGGGCCGCGTGGCCAGCGGGCAAATCCTGCTGCAGGGCCAGCGCATCGACCACCTGAACGCCGACCAGATGCGCCACATCCGGGGCCGCAAGATCGGCGCGATCTTCCAGGACCCGCTGACTTCGCTCAACCCGCTCTATTCGGTGGGTCGTCAACTCATCGAAACCATCCAGGCCCACCTGCCCGTGAGCGCGGCCGAGGCGCGCCAGCGTGCCATTCAGCTGCTGGTGGACACCGGCATTCCGGCGGCCGAGCAGCGCATTGACCATTACCCGCACCAGTTCTCGGGCGGCATGCGCCAGCGCGTGGTGATCGCCCTGGCGCTGGCCGCCGAGCCACAACTCATCGTGGCCGACGAACCCACCACCGCGCTGGACGTGTCGATCCAGGCACAGATCATTGGCCTGCTCAAGCGCATCTGCAAGGAGCGCGGCGCCGCCGTCATGCTGATCACGCACGACATGGGCGTGATCGCCGAAACCTGCGACCGCGTGGCGGTGATGTACGCCGGTCGCATCGCCGAAATCGGACCGGTCCACCAGGTCATCAACCACCCGGCCCACCCCTACACCGCCGGCCTGATGGCCTCGATTCCCGACATGGACAGCGACCGCGAACGCCTTAACCAGATCGACGGCGCCATGCCGCGCCTGAACGCCATTCCCAAGGGCTGCGCCTTCAACCCGCGTTGCACGCACACCCACGAACGCTGCACACAGGAGCGGCCCGAGCTGATGGCCGCCGGCGCCACCCGCGCCGCCTGCTGGCTGCACGCCAAGGAGGCCGCATGAGCAAGGCTACGCCTTTGGTGGTCGCCCACGACCTGGCCAAAACCTTTGACGTGTCCGCCCCCTGGCTCAACCGCGTGCTCGAAGGCAAGCCGCGTCAGATGCTGCACGCCGTCGATGGCGTGAGCTTCGAGATCGAAAAAGGCAAGACCCTGGCCCTGGTGGGCGAGTCCGGCTGTGGCAAAAGCACCGTGGCGCGTTTGCTGGTGGGCCTGTACGAGCCCACGCGCGGCGGCCTGACCTTTGACGGCTTGGACGCCCATGCGGCCTACCAGTCCAAAGACGCGCGCAAGATCCGCCAGCGCATCCAGATGATCTTCCAGGACCCGTACGCCAGCCTGAACCCGCGCTGGACGGTCGAAGCCATCATTGGCGAACCACTGCGAGAACATGGCCTGGTGACCGATGCCGCTGCCCTCAAGGCCCATGTGGCCGAGTTGCTGCAATCGGTGGGGCTGGCCGCGCAGGACATGGTCAAGTACCCGCACCAGTTCTCGGGCGGCCAGCGCCAGCGCATCTCGATCGCGCGCGCCCTGGCCACCGCACCCGAGTTTCTGGTGTGCGACGAGCCCACCTCGGCACTCGATGTGAGCGTGCAGGCGCAGGTGCTCAACATCATGAAAGAGTTGCAGCGCGAGCGCGGTCTGACCTACCTCTTCATCAGCCACAACCTGGCCGTGGTGCGCCACGTGAGCGACCAGGTCGGCGTGATGTACCTGGGTCGCCTGGTGGAGCTGGCCGACAAACACACCCTGTTTGCCAACCCGCAGCACCCCTACACCCGCATGCTGCTGGACGCCATTCCCAAGATGCACGACACCGGTCGCGCCCGCACCCCGGTGCAGGGCGAGGTGCCCAACCCGCTCAACCCGCCCAGCGGCTGCAGCTTTCACCCGCGCTGCCCGCAAGCCACCGACCTGTGCAAACAGGAGCGTCCGGTTCTGCGCGAGCTCAGGGGCATCAAGATCGCCTGCCACGCAGTGGTGTGATCTGCGCCAGAATCCCGAACATGAAATCCCTTCGTGTCCTGGTCCTGGGTGGCAGCGGTTTTGTGGGCCGCCATGTGTGCGAGCAGCTGGTTCGCGCTGGCCACCGCGTGACCGTGCCCACACGCCGAACCCGCCACGCGGCCTGCGTGCAGACCCTGCCCGGCCTGACCGTGCTGGAAACCCGCTCGCTCGATGACACCACCTTGACCCGGCTGATGGCCGGGCACGATGCGGTGGTCAACCTGATCGCGGTGCTGCATGGCAACGCCGCGCGCTTCGAGCAGGTGCATGTGGAGCTGCCCAAGCGCATCGCAAACGCCATGCAAACCGCTGGCGTACAGCGCCTGGTCCATGTGAGCGCGCTGGGCGCCGACGCGCATGGCCCCTCGATGTACCAGCGCAGCAAGGCGCGTGGCGAAGCCGTGCTGCACGCGGCAGGGCTGGATCTGACGGTGCTGCGCCCAAGCGTGATCTTTGGCGCAGAAGACCAATTTCTGAACCTGTTTGCCGGTCTGCAGCAGGTGTTCCCCTTCATGCCACTGGCGGGCAGCGGCACCCGGTTCCAGCCGGTGTGGGTGAACGATGTGGCTGCGGCCATCGTGCGCTGCCTGCACGAGCGCCAGACCATTGGCCAGACTTATGAGGCTTGCGGCCCCGAGATCTTCACTTTGGGTGAGCTGGTGCAACGCTCAGGCCAATGGGCCGGTGTGCGTGCAGGCCGGGGCCGTCCCGTGTTGCCGCTGCCGCACTGGGTGGGCTGGCTGCAGGCGCTGGGCATGGAAATGCTGCCCGGCGAGCCCCTCATGAGCCGCGACAACCTGGCGTCCATGCAGGTGGACAACGTGGCCACCGGTCAGTGGCCAGGCCTGCAGGCGCTGGGCATCACGCCCGCTGCACTGTCTGGCGTGGCGCCCACCTACCTGGGGCACAAGGGGCCGCGCAGCCGGCTGGAGGGCTGGCGGGCACGAGTCGGCTGAGGTGGCCACGGCCATGGGCTCAGACGTTTGCGCCATTTCAAAGGGAAAGGTCGTCGGCACGAGTGCCTGCCGATGAGCTTGATTGCCGAAAACATCACCGGAGCAGAGATCTTTTCACAGTGCTGTCTAATTGGGCATCAGCAGCATCGGCCGATTCATGGCACGCGCCCAGTCGTTCAGCAATGACTGCATGTCGATGGCACTTTCGTACACCGCCACGCGGTCGGCGTAACGGTTGAGCAGGTTCATGCTGGCTTTGATGTCCACATAGTCCTGCGCGGCCACCACCACGGTGCATTGGGTCTGGATGTCTTGCTCTTTGGCGGCATCAAACACCAGGGCCTTGCCTCGGGCTTCCATGCGCTTTGCGCTGGCCGCACCAGCCCGAAAGTCCACGGTTTCGACCAGATGCAGGCGGCCATTCTTCATGGCGAATTCGGCGCTCAGGTCTTCATCGGCCAACACGGGGTAATGGGTGACGACTTTGTGGTCTTCAATGTCTTCGGCCTTGTCACCCAGCCAGCCGTAGTTTTTAAAGGTGGATTTCAGTTCCACGAACAGGCGGGACTTGGGTTGATACACCCTGCGCGGCTGCGCGCTGCGTGGCTCAGCTGCCGTTTGCACCAACCATTGCACCTGCCGCTCGTATTCGTCTGGGCTGGCGTAGGCAAAAAAGCCCGCATTGGGGCTGAACTGAAGCCCGGCCACACCGGACTTGAGGGCATTCCATGCGCCAGGTTTGTCGTTGATCTCTTTGACCAGTGCATTGAGCGATTCACGCAGGGATTCGAGGTTGGCCTGCGGGTCAAGTGCTTTGACTTTTTTGAGGTTGTGCGCCAGGTGCACCCTCACCTGGCCGTCTTGCGCGAACACCATCGCGCCCACGGTGCAGTGCTCCGCACGCGCCGGGTAGGGCTGGTAATTGACGAGGTAGGTGGTGGCTTTCATAGCAGGCTCAGTCCTTCGGTGCAGCGTTGCCGACGTTGATGGACCCAAAAGTCGATTGTAGGTTGAGCATCAAAACCCACAAGCCACAGGGCGGGGGCGGCATCCAACACACGCTGAAGCCAGTCGTCAGGCAGATTGGCAATTTTTTGCATGGTTTGATCGGGTGCCTGGTAGCCGAATTGCCCTTTGAAGTACGCCCACCATTGCAGCGTGTTGCTGTTCGCAGTGATCGGATGCATGCCAAATGGCAAGCCCGTCAGCAACCAGGCTCTTGAAAAGTCAAAAACCAAGGGCACAGGACCTGTTGCCGTGCTGCGCCACATGAAGTTGCGCCCATGTCGGTCTTCGTTGGGCAAAAAGGCATCCACCGCAAATATCGGCTCGGTCATGGCCTGCATGGAGCCGCCAAAGTACTGTGCCAATTCAACCGGATGAGGGGGCACACCAATTTGTGCCGCCTGTTCCCAGCGGGAGCCAAAGGCGGGGGTGTCTTCGTCCAACCAGACCGGCGCAAAGTCCGGGGTGAACAAGCCAACGGCTCGACTGAGCTGATAGCCCATCCATTCGGTGATGGGCAGCAGCGGATGGTCTTCGATGCGTTTAAGTGCGTACTCAAAGCCATCATCGCCCAAGCCAATTGTCTTGAGATCTGCCGTTCCGTGACTGGAAGGCAATTGCTGAATGATCCGGATCGGAACCAGACTGGTCTGCACGGCGCGTCTCCCTGTTTGTTCTTTTACCGCTGCACCTGATGGCACAAGGTTTTCTACCTTTTAGTCGATTATCTGGCTCTTGGGAATGATTCGGGCGACAAAAAAGCCGCTCCGAGGAGCGGCTTGGTCAATGCTCTGTCGGCAGGACGTCAGACGTTGAACAGGAAGTTCATGACATCACCGTCTTTCACAACGTACTCCTTGCCTTCGGCGCGCATCTTGCCCGCGTCCTTGGCGCCCTGTTCACCCTTGTACTGGATGAAGTCGTCAAAGGCGATGGTCTGGGCGCGGATGAAGCCGCGCTCGAAGTCGCCGTGGATCACGCCCGCAGCCTGCGGCGCGGTATCGCCAATATGGATGGTCCAGGCACGCACTTCCTTCACGCCGGCGGTGAAGTAAGTTTGCAGGCCCAGCAGCTTGAAGGCAGCACGGATCAGGCGGTTCAGGCCTGGCTCGGTCTGGCCCATTTCTTCGAGGAAGATGGCCTTGTCCTCGTCGCTCATCTCGGACATGTCGGCTTCCATCTTGGCGCAGATCGCCACCACGGGGGCGTTCTGGCCAGCAGCGTACTCTTTCAGGCGCTCGAGCAGCGGGTTGTTCTCGAAACCGTCTTCGCTCACATTGCCGACAAACATGGCGCTCTTGGCGGTGATCAGGCACAGGGGCTTGAGCAGGGCGCGCTCCTGCTCATTCAAATCCAGTGTGCGCACCGGCTTGCCCTGGTCGAGCACGGCCTGGACCTTGGTGAGTATCTGCACCAGCGCAGCGGCTTCCTTGTCGTTGCCACTCTTGGCCGCCTTGGTGTAGCGCTGCAGGCTTTTCTCGACGGTGGCCATATCGGCCAGGCACAGCTCGGTCTGGATGACCTCGATGTCGGCGATCGGATCCACCCGGCCGGCCACGTGGATCACGTTGGGGTCTTCAAAGCAGCGCACCACGTTGACGATGGCGTCCGTCTCGCGAATGTGGGCCAGGAACTGGTTGCCCAGACCTTCGCCCTTGGAAGCGCCCGCCACCAGGCCGGCGATGTCCACAAACTCGACGATGGCCGGCACGATGCGCTCGGGGCTGATGATTTTGGCCAGGTCCTGCAGGCGCGGATCGGGCACTTCGACCACGCCGGTGTTGGGCTCGATGGTGCAGAAGGGGTAGTTCTCGGCCGCAATACCGGCTTTGGTCAGGGCGTTGAAGAGGGTGGACTTGCCGACGTTGGGCAGGCCCACGATGCCGCATTTGAGGCTCATGGAGGGCTTTCTGGTGAATTCGGGGGAATCCGGGGATTTTACCGAGGCACAAGACCGGTTCGGCCGCCTGCACCTGCAAGCCCAAAGCGCACAGGCGCCTGAGTTCGCCTTCTAAAATGCCCCCATGGCATCTTCCTTTGACATCTGCATCCGTGGCGCTGGCATTGTGGGCCGCACATTGGCCTTGCTGTTTGCACGCGAGCGGCTGCGGGTCGCGCTGCTGGAACCCGCTGTGGCGCCCGGCAAAGGTCCGGATGTTCGTGCCTATTCGCTCAACGCGGCCGCCAAGGCCTTGCTCGAAGATCTGCGTTGCTGGCCTGACACCGCAAGCGACACCCCTGCCGTCACGCCCGTACACGCCATGCAGGTGTTTGGCGATGCCGGGGGCACCTTGCACTTCGGTGCCCAAGACCAGGGTACCCGCGAACTCAACTGGATGGTCGATGTGCCCGTGCTGGAAGCGCGGCTGGCCTCGGCGGTGCAGTTCCAGCCTCAGATCGAGGTGGTGCGCGAGCCCGTGGCCGCACCGCTCACGGTAGTGTGCGAAGGCCGTGCCAGTCAGACCCGCGCCGAGCTGGGCGTGGCTTTTGACATCACCCACTACGAACAACACGCTGTGGCCGCTCGCCTGCAAGCCGAACAGCCACACGAGGGTGTGGCGCGCCAGTGGTTTCGCTTTGGCACGGCGCCGGGGCTCACGCAGCCGCAAGCCGAAATTCTGGCCTTGCTGCCCATGGGTGGCGCAGGCGCACGCGACGTTGCCCTCGTGTGGTCGGTACACCCTGCCCGCGCACGCGAACTGCAGGCCATGGACGCCGACACCTTTGCCCATGAGCTGGCCAGCGCCTGTGGCTTTGCGTTGGGTCACATGCAATGCACCAGCGAGCGCGCGGTCTGGCCGCTGCAACTGGCGCGCGCCTCGCGCTGGGTGGGCAGCCTGCCGGGTACGGCAGGCCAAAGCTTTGCCCTGGCTGGCGACGCCGCACACGCCATGCACCCGCTGGCTGGACAGGGCCTGAACGTGGGTCTGGGTGACGTGGCCGAACTGGTGCGCGTGATCCGGGGCAAGGAATTCTGGCGTCCCTTGCATGACTTGAGACTGCTGCGCCGCTACGAGCGCGCCCGCGCCTTGGACGTGCAGGCCATGGGTCTGGTGACCAACGGCCTGCAGCGCCTGTTTGCCCAAGGCGGCAGCGTCTGGCCACCACTTCGCAACTGGGGGCTGACCGGCTTTGACCACGCCGGCCCCCTCAAACATTGGATGGCGCGCCACGCCATGGGCACATCTCCTTCCCGAAAGACCTCTGCATGAAACTCCGACATTGTTTGCCCGTGCTGTTGCTTGCCTTGGGCTGTGCACAAGCGCAAGAAGTCACCCTGCGCAAAACGCTGGCCGACCGCCTGCCCAACATGCCCAAGATCGACGAGATCAGCAAAACCCCCATGCCCGGTCTGTATGAGGTGCGCATGGGTGGCGACATCATGTACAGCGACGCCGAGGGCAACTTCCTGATCCAGGGCAGCCTGATCGACGTCAAGCAAAAGCGCAACCTGACCGAAGAGCGCATGGAAAAGCTCTCGGCTGTACCTCTTGAGCAGTTGCCGACCAAAAACGCCTTCACCCAAGTGCGCGGCAACGGCAAGCGCAAGCTGGTGGTGTTTGCCGACCCGAACTGCGGCTACTGCAAACGCTTCGAGAAAGACCTGCAAAAACTCGACAACGTGACCATCCAGCACGTGCTCTACCCCATCCTGGGCGAAGACTCGAAAACCAAATCCAAAAACATCTGGTGTGCCAAAGACAAGGCAAAGGTCTGGAACGACTGGATGCTGAACGGCACCACACCGCCTGCCGCCAACTGCGACACATCGGCCATCGAGGCCAATGTCGAATTCGGCAAGAAGAACCGCATCACCGGCACGCCCACGCTGTTCTTTGCCGACGGCACACGCGTGGTCGGTGCCGTGCCACTGGCCCAGATCGAGAGCACTTTGGCACAGGTGAAATGACATGATGAAGTTGCAGTTCCCCGAAGACCCGACCTGGGTCCTGATCCGCCGCCTGGGTTACGCTGGCCTGATCCCTTTTGTGTTTCTGGCCCTTTGCCTTTGGGTGGTGGGCGAAGACCTGCACCCCTATGTGGCGCTGTCCATGCAAGCCTATGGTGGTGTGATCGTGTCTTTTCTCGGTGGGATCCACTGGGGCGTGGGCTTTCGCAACGCCGTCACCCAGCGTGATGCACCGCCAGTCCATTTCACCTGGGGGGTGCTGCCCTCCATCCTGGCCTGGATTGCTGTGATGATGCCGGCCTTCGCTGGCCTGCCCTTGCTGGGCTTTGTGCTGATTGGCTGTTACGTGGTGGACCGCAAAACCTGGCCTGCCGCCGGCCTGGCCCCCTGGCTGCCCATGCGCCTGCAGCTGACCATCGTCTCCAGCCTGAGCTGCTTTTTGGCAGCAGGTGCGACCTGATCGCCGCACTTTAGGGGCTTGGCCTGCCAGCGATGCCTGACCGTCTGCGACTTCTTCATCGCCAGCAGGGCTGGCTCCTACAAAAACACCGACACATGACTGCCCTGAACTACCGCGTCGAAGCCGCCGACCTGCACGCCCACCTGTTTCGCGTCACCTTGACCATTGCCCAGCCGGCGGCGCAGCAAACCGTGTCGCTGCCGGTCTGGATTCCAGGCAGTTACCTGGTGCGCGAGTTTGCCAAGAACCTGCAAAAACTGAGTGCCCGACAGGGCCGCCGCACGCCTCATGTGCAACAGCTGGACAAATGCAGCTGGCAGATCGACTGCACGGAGGGCCAAGCGCTGACGCTGCGCTACGAGGTCTACGCCTTTGACAATTCGGTGCGCACCGCCTGGCTCGATGCGCGGCGCGGTTTTTTCAACGGCACCAGCCTGTGCCTGCGCGTGCATGGGCAAGAGCAGCACCCCCACCAGTTGGCGCTGTTGCCCGTCAAAGGCCAAGCCCAATGGCAAGCGGCCACCGGCCTGAGCAGCGTCAAAACCGACAAAAAGGGCTTCGGCCTGTACCAGGCTGCCGACTATGACGAGTTGGTGGACTGCCCGGTGGAGCTGGGCCCGTTTTGGAGTGGCCAATTCCAGGCCTGCGGTATCACGCACCGTTTTGTGGTGGCAGGCACCCTGCCCTCGTTTGACGGCGCACGCTTGCTGGCTGACACGCAAAAAATCTGCGAAGCCGAAATCCGCTTCTGGCACGGCCAGGGTGCGCAGGCAGGCCGCAAGGCGCCGCACAAAAACTACCTGTTCATGCTCAATGCGGTGGATGATGGCTACGGCGGACTGGAGCACCGAAACTGCACCGCGCTCATTTGCAGCCGCCGCGACCTGCCACGCTTGGGCGACAAGAAAACCGGCGAAGGCTACACCACGCTGCTGGGCCTGATCAGCCACGAGTACTTTCACACCTGGAACGTCAAGCAACTGCGCCCCGATGCGTTTGCAGCCTACGACTACTCGCGCGAAAACTACACGCCACTGCTGTGGTTCTTTGAGGGCTTCACCAGCTATTACGACGACCTGCTGCTGCACCGCGCCGGCCTGATCGATGACGCCAGCTACCTGCAACTGCTGTGCAAAACCATCACCCAGGTACAGCAAACGCCGGGGCGCCATGTGCAAAGCGTGGCGCAGTCCAGCCTGGATGCCTGGGTCAAGTACTACCGGCAAGACGAGAACACGCCCAACGCCACCGTGAGCTACTACACCAAGGGCGCGCTGGTGGCGCTGTGCCTGGACCTGTCACTTCGAGCAGAAGGACATTCGCTCGATGCCGTGATGCGCGGTCTTTACAAGCGCTGCAAGGCGGGCCCCATGCGTGAGCAAGATGTGCTGGACGAGCTGCAAGCCCTCACAGGCCGTTCGTGGCAAAAAGAATTGCAGGCCTGGGTGCATTCAACGGCGGAACTGCCACTGGCCCGCTTGCTGCAATCGCAGGGCATCCACATTCACGCCGAGCCTGGCAACTTTGCCCAGCACCTGGGTCTGCGCCATCAGGATGCCAATGGCAGTGTGCAGGTCAAGGCAGTCTTGCGTGGCAGCGCAGCCGAACAGGCCGGTTTTGCTGCAGGCGATGAATGGCTGGGGCTGGAAGTGGGTGTGCGGGGTCAACTCGGTCATTGGCGCGTGAACAAGCTCGAAGATGTGCCGGTCTTGCTGGGCAAAGACCGCAAGGCCCTGGCACTGGTGTCACGCGACAAGCAATTGCTGCGTTTGCCGCTGGTCGTGCCGCAGCAAAGCACCGTTTGGCGACTGCAAGCCGAAGCGAACCGCAGCAGCACCTGGCCGGGCGCTTAAAAAACCACCCCTTCTGGACGTCAAGCCGCCATGCGGATGGGAATGGTGATGGGGCCGTCGTTGACCAGCGCGACCTGCATGTCGGCCGCAAACCGACCGGTCTGCACCCCCGGATAGGCGACTTGCGCCTTGGCCACAAAGTGTTCGTAAAGACGCCGCCCCTCATCGGGCGCAGCCGCCTGGGTGAAGCTGGGCCGGTTGCCTCCGGCCACATCGGCCGCCAGCGTGAACTGGCTGACCACCAGCAGGCCGCCACCCACATCCTGCACGCTGCGGTTCATCTTGCCCGCTTCGTCGGCAAAGATGCGCAGCTTGAGGATCTTGGCCAGCAGCTTGTCGGCCACCGCGTCGGTGTCGCCCTGCTCGGCACACAGCAGCACCAGCAGGCCGTGGCCGATCTGGCCAATGGTCTCACCATCGACCCGCACACTGGCTTGGCTGACGCGTTGGAGAACCGTGATCACTCGGCGTCCCTCGGGTCGTCGAAGTGGGCTTCCACATCGCTGGGCAAAAGCTGGATCGTGGCGCGCAGCCCTGGCACCGCAGCCATCAACGCTCGCTCCACCTGGTTGCGCAAACTGGCCGCATGGCCCAGCGACCAGTTCGCGGGCATGTGCATGTGCATGTCCACAAAACGCCGCTGTCCGGCCTTGCGCGTCACCACATGGTCAAAGCGGATGACCTGGCGATGGTCGATCTCGAACACAAAGCCCAACAGCACCTCTTGGATTTGCTGCTGGACATCGGGCTCCACCGCTTCGTCCATCAGCCCCTGCGACGAACGCCAGACCAGGTGAGCGCCTTCCTTGAGGATGTTCAGCGCCACACCCATGGCAATCACCGCATCCAGCCACAGCCAACCCGTGAGGTGGATCAGCACAATGCCCACCACCACCCCCACCGACGTCCAGACATCGGTGACCAGGTGCCTTGCATCGGCCTCCAATGCCAATGAGCGGTGTTCGCGCGCAGCGCGGAACATGACCCAGGCCAGCAAACCGTTGAGTGCCGAGCTGGCCAGCGACAGCACCAGGCCCAGGCCCACTTGCTCCAGGGGCTGCGGATCAAAAATGCGGTGCCCGGCGGTCCACAAGATGCCCAGGCCGGCAACGATGATGAGGATGCCCTCGAAGCCGACCGAAAAATACTCGGCCTTGTGGTGGCCGTAGGGGTGGTCTTCGTCGGGTGGCGCCTCGGCCACCGTGACCATGAGCAGGCCAAACATGGCGCTGGCCAGATTCACCAGCGACTCCGTCGCGTCCGACAGCAGGCCAACCGAATCGGTCAGCCACCAGGCCAGGGTTTTGAGGGCAATGGTCACGAGGGCCACGCCCACCGACGCCCACAACAAGCGTTTGGGGGTGAACCAGGGGGAGGACATGTTCATGCCGCCAGCGTACACCCAAGCCATGAAGCCCGGATGACTTGTTTCAAGCGAGCGTGACTTTGGCGAACTTGCGCTTGCCCACCTGCACCACGCAGGTGCCCGCCTCGACCTTGAGGCCTTTGTCGCTGATGACCGCACCGTCGATGCGCACGCCGCCGCCGTCGATCAGGCGCCCGGCCTCGGTGGTCGAAGGTGCCAGGCCGGCGGCCTTGAGCAGGGCGCCAATGCCCATGGGTGCACCCGACAGGTTCACTTCGGGGATGTCGTCCGGAATGCCGCCCTTGCTGCGGTTGATGAAGTCCTGTTCGGCCGCTTCGGCGGCGGCGGCATTGTGGAAACGCGCCGTGATTTCCTTGGCCAGCATGACCTTGGCATCCTTGGGATTGCGCCCGCCCTCGACTTCCTTTTTCAGCGCATCGATCTCGGCCAGCGACTTGAAGGACAGCAGGGTGTACCAGCGCCACATCAAGGTGTCCGAAATGCTGAGCACCTTGGCGAACATGGTGTTGGCGTCTTCGGCGATGCCGATGTAGTTGTTCTTGGACTTGGACATCTTGTCCACGCCATCCAGACCTTCAAGCAGGGGCATGGTCAGGATGCACTGGGGCTCCTGGCCGTATTCGGCCTGCAGGTGGCGGCCCATCAGCAGGTTGAACTTCTGGTCGGTGCCGCCCAGCTCCAGATCGCTCTTGAGCGCGACCGAGTCGTAGCCCTGCATCAGCGGGTACAAGAATTCGTGCACGGAAATTGGTGTACCCGCCTTGAAGCGGTCATGGAAGTCGTTGCGCTCCATCATGCGGGCCACCGTGTACTTGGCCGCCAGCTGGATCATGCCCATCGAGCCCAGGGGCAAGGACCACTCGCTGTTGTAGCGGATCTCGGTTTTGGCAGGGTCCAGCACCAGGCTGGCCTGCTTGTAATAGGTCTCGGCGTTGAGTTTGATCTGCTCGGGTGTGAGCGGCGGGCGGGTGCTGTTGCGGCCCGACGGGTCACCGATCAGGCTGGTGAAGTCGCCGATCAGGAAGATCACCTGGTGCCCCAGATCCTGCAGCTGGCGCATCTTGTTGAGCACCACGGTGTGACCGATGTGAATGTCGGGTGCGGTCGGGTCCAGGCCCAGCTTGATGCGCAGCGGCACCCCGGTGGCCTCGGATTTGGCCAGCTTTTGCAGCCAGTCTTCCTGCGGAATCAGCTCTTCACAGCCCCGCAAAGTGACCGCCAGGGCCTCGCGGGTCTTGTCCGTGACCGGGTATTTTGTAACAAGCGCTTGATTCATAAGGGTTTTTTCTAAAGGCAGGGGCTGCAGGGGCGGTAAAATCAACCGGATTTGCAGGTCGCCCATTTTAGAGGGGCCTCTCCCCACATTCCCCTGCTGACGATTTCAGCAGGGCTTTTTGCCCGATTTGATGCCTTTGTTCCAATCCTTCAAAACCCTGGCTGCCCGCGCCCTGGTGCACACCGTGCACGGCCTGGCCCATGGTGCAGGCCAGGTGCTGCTCGCCGTGCAGCGCACCCTGGACTGGCTGGATGGCCCGCACCCGCTGGCCACGCGCCTCAAGCCTGTTGCCGCATTTCTGGCCCGCCACCCCCGCAGCATCAGCACCACCCTGGGTGGCGGTCTGCTGGCTGTGGCCGGCGGCGCTTTTGCCGTGGCCACACTGGGCCCCGACGCCGCCGACCTGCCAGTGAGCAACCACACCGAAGGTGTGCTCATCCCCTCCCTGGCCAGCCAGGCCGAAGCGCTGGACCTGCGTGAGCTCAAGTTGCTGCGCAGCGACACCACCCGCGCCACCGACACCCCGGAAAACCTGCTGCGCCGCCTGGGTGTGGTGGACGCGCAAGCGGCGCAATTCATGCGTGCCAACCCGCTGGTGCGTGACGCCCTGTCCCGTGCCGGCCGCGCGGTCAGCGCGGAGGCCACCAGCAGCCAATTGCTCACGCAACTGGTGGTGCGCTGGCTGCGCAACGAAACCGACAGCCAGTTCCAGCGCCTCACGGTGGTCCACGGCGCCAGCGGCCTGACTGCACGCCTGGAAACCGTACCCATGAACGCCAGCATTCGCGTCTCGGGTGGCACCGTGTCCAGCTCGCTTTTTGCGGCCTCCGACGAAGCCCGCCTGCCGGAGACCATCGTCACCCAACTGACCGACATCTTCTCCAGCCAAATCGACTTTCACCGCACCCTGCGCAAGGGCGCCCGTTTTGGCGTGGTGTACGAAGTGCTCGAAGCCGATGGCGAACCGCTGCGCACCGGCAAGGTGCTGAGCGCCGAGTTCACCAATGGCAACAAGAATTACCAGGCCGTCTGGTTCCAGGAAGCTGGCCAAAAGGGCAGCTACTACAGTCTGGATGGCAAGAGCCTCAAGCGCGCCTACCTGGCCGCGCCGGTGGCCTACTCGCGCAAGACCAGCGGCATGGGCATGCGCCTGCACCCGATCTTCCAGACTTTGCAAAAGCACAATGGCGTGGACTACGCCGCCCCCAGTGGCACGCCCACCTACACCGTGGGCGATGGTGTGGTGGACTTTGCGGGCGCGCAAGGCGGCTACGGCAACGTGGTCATCGTGCGCCATGGCAACGGCCACAACACGGTCTACGCTCACCTCAGCCGCATCCAGGTGCGCAAGGGCCAGACCGTGACCCAAGGCCAGGTGATTGGCAACGTGGGCTCCACAGGCTGGTCCACCGGACCGCACCTGCATTTCGAGTTCCGCGTCAATGGCGTCTACACCGACCCACAACGCGTGATCCAACAGGCGCAAAGTGCGCCCATCTCGCCCGCTGCCCGTCAGGCCTTTGCGCGCCAAGCCGATGCGGCTCGCCTGCAGCTGGCCTCTGCCGGTCAGATGCGCGACGGCAACGAGCTGTGACACTGGCTTCGGCCGCCACACGCCCGATCGGACAGCGCGCATGACCGCGCTCTACATCGGCCTGATGTCGGGCACCTCACTGGACGGCATCGACGGTGTGCTGGCCAGCGTGGCCTCCAATGGCACCATGCGCGTCTCACACCACGTGGCCCAGGCTTTTGAAGCCGGACTGCGTCACACCCTGCTCAAGCTCAACCACAGCGGCCCAGACGAACTGCATCAGTCCGCATTGGCCTCCAATGCCCTGGCCAGGGCCTATGCCGCCGTGGTCAACCAACTGCTGGCAACGTCGGGCCTGCAAGCCACCGATGTCTCGGCCATTGGCGCACACGGCCAGACCGTGCGCCATCAGCCGCTGCTGCACGACGGCACCGGCTACACCCTGCAGCTCAACAACCCCGCTTTGCTGGCCGAACTCACGGGCATCGACGTGGTGGCCGACTTTCGCAGCCGCGACCTGGCCGCTGGGGGTCAGGGTGCCCCGCTGGTACCTGCTTTTCACCAAGGGGTGTTTGGGTGCGCAGACACCACCGTGGCAGCGCTCAATGTGGGTGGCATCTCCAACCTGAGCGTACTCAAGCCCGACGGGCAGGTGCTGGGCTGGGACTGCGGGCCCGGCAATGCCTTGATGGACCACTGGTGCCAGCTGCACACCGGCCAGCCCTACGACGCCGATGGCGCCTGGGCCGCGTCGGGCCAGGTGCTGGCACCTTTGCTGCACCGCTTGCTGCAAGAAGACTTTCTGCACAGCCCGCCACCCAAAAGCACGGGACGGGACCTGTTCAACCCCCAATGGCTCAACGCACGCTTGGCGGATTTTGAAAGGGCAGCTCCGCAAGATGTTCAGGCCACCCTCACCGCCTTCACAGCGCAGGCCTGCGCAGCAGACACGCTGCGTCACGCGCCCGCGGCCAAAGAATTGATCGTGTGTGGCGGAGGCGCCCTCAACCGCGAATTGATGCGCTTGCTGCAGGCAGCCCTGCCAAACACCACCGTGGTCAGCAGTGAGGCCCACGGTTTGCCGCCCCTGCAGGTCGAGGCAGCGGCTTTTGCCTGGCTGGCGCACAAATGCGTGCGCCGCGAAACCGCCAGCCTGCCAAGCGTCACGGGCGCCCAAGGCGCCCGTGTGCTGGGGGCCGTGTATCCACGCTGACCCCCATTGAGTGTGTGCGGCCTGCAGGCCGCATGGCCATCAGACCGAGAAGGACGAGCCGCAACCGCAGGTGGTCGTGGCGTTCGGGTTCTTGATGACGAACTGGGCGCCTTGCAGGTCTTCCTTGTAATCGATCTCGGCACCCACCAGGTACTGGTAGCTCATGGCATCGATCAGCAGGGACACACCGTTCTTGGTCATGGTGGTGTCGTCTTCGTTGACGATTTCGTCAAAGGTGAAACCGTACTGGAAGCCCGAACAGCCGCCACCCTGCACAAACACGCGCAGCTTCAGGTCCGGGTTGCCTTCTTCGGCAATCAGGTCCGCTACTTTGGCCGCCGCACTGTCGGTGAAGACGATGGGGGCAGGCATTTCGGTCTGGATGTTTTCGGCAACAGCGCTCATGGGGAAATCTCCGGTGATTGCCAAATAGTATAGCGCCGCAGTGGGTTATTCTGGGCAAGGCAGCGCATTAACGTTACTGGCTTTGGGGGTTTGCAGAAGCAAAAAAGCCGCCAGGCGAACCGGGCGGCTTTCGGGCCGAAACAGGTCAAGCGGATTAACGCTTGGAGAACTGCTTGCGACGACGGGCGGAGTGCAGACCGACCTTTTTACGTTCGACTTCACGGGCATCGCGGGTCACGAAGCCTGCTGCGCTCAGCGCGGGCTTGAGAGCAGCGTCGTAGTCGATCAGGGCGCGGGTGATGCCGTGGCGGGTCGCGCCGGCCTGGCCGGATTCACCACCACCGTGCACGTTGACCTGAATGTCGAAAGCTTCGAGATTGTTGGTCAGCGCCAGGGGTTGCTTGGCAATCATGATGGAGGTCTCGCGGCCAAAATAAGCCTGGATGTCCTTGCCATTCACGGTGATCTTGCCGGAGCCTTTTTTCAGAAACACACGGGCGACGCTCGATTTGCGACGGCCGGTGCCGTTGTTCCATTCACCAATCATTGTTCCGCTCCTTAGATTTCCAGAGCCTTGGGCTGCTGCGCGGTGTGCGGGTGCTCGCCGCCGCCGTAGACCTTCAGCTTCTTGATCATGGCGTAGCCCAGAGGACCCTTGGGCAGCATGCCCTTGACGGCCTTCTCGAGCGCGCGGCCGGGGTGCTTGGCCTGCAGATCGCGGAAGTTGGTTTCAGTGATGCCACCGGGGAAGCCGGAATGACGGTAGTACTTCTTGTCCAGGGACTTGGTACCGGTCACTTTGAGCTTGGAGGCATTGATGATCACGATGAAATCACCGGTATCAACGTGAGGCGTGTAAATGGCCTTGTGTTTGCCGCGCAGACGGAGAGCAACTTCGCTGGCTACTCGTCCGAGGACCTTGTCGGTCGCGTCAATCACAAACCACTCATGCACGACCTCAGCGGGTTTGGCGCTGAATGTAGACATGTTTTTCTTTCGAAAAGGGGTTTGGCGGGCTCTTTTCCACGGTCGGTGCTCTTCTGTTGAGAGCCTCTTAGGTGGGAGATGAATCTTCGCCGCGGAGCCACAAATTCGCTGCGAAGCCCGCCATTATACGAAAAATCAAGGCATGAGGCCAGATGCTCCATAGGCCGCATCCCGCCCCACCCAGCCCCACGGGTTACCATCGGACCATGTTCAGTTACCGCCACGCCTTTCACGCCGCCAACCATGCAGATGTCCTCAAACACATCACGCTGCTGGCCACTTTGCGCCATTTGCAGCAAAAAGAGGCGGGCATCACCCTGATCGACACCCATGCAGGCGCTGGCCTGTACCGGCTGGACGGCGACTATTCGCAAAAAGGCGCCGAGGCACAGGACGGCCTGTTCAAGCTGCTCGAAGCCTTGGCCGAACGTGAAGACCTGCCCGAGCCCTTGCAGGACTACCTGGAACAGGTGACCCATTTCAACCCGAATGGGGAAGCCCGCGTCTACCCCGGTTCACCCGTGATCATGGCCCGTGCGCTGCGCTACGAGGCGCGTGACCGCCTCAAACTGTTCGAGTTGCACCCTACCGACAGCCAGGCTCTGGCGGGCAACATGGCCCAGCTGGAGCTGGGCCGCGCCGTGCAGGTCAGCCGCGAAGACGGTTTTGGCGCCCTGCCCAAGCTGCTGCCGCCGCCCGCTTCGGCCAGTGGCTCCAAGCGCGCCATGGTGCTCATCGACCCCAGCTACGAAATCAAGTCCGACTACGCCAAGGTCAGCAACGTCATTGCCGACTGCCTCAAGCGCTTTCCGACGGGCACCTACCTGGTCTGGTACCCCATCATCCCGCGCCCCGAAGCGCACGAGCTGCCGCGTCGCCTGCGCACCCTGGCCAACCAGGCCAAACGCAGCTGGGTGCACGCCACGCTGGCCATCGGCCGGGGTGAAGAAGGCGACACCGGCCTGTCGGCCAGCGGCATGTTCGTCATCAACCCGCCGTTTACGCTGGCCGAGCAACTGCGCGAGGCCCTGAAGGTGGTCGGCCCGGCACTGGCCCGGGGCAATGGCAAGGGCTGGCAAGTCGAGGCCGGGGGCGCCTGAACCCTGCCAGCACCGGATCAGGGAAAGTCCCGACACCTTGTCTTCAAAATTAACCGACCGATCGGTCGGTTAATAGATATACTCGCTGCTCAAGCGCCCGAATCGGGTGCAGGAGAAGCCCCATGTACACCCAATCCTTCAGCGTGTCCGACCAGGACGACGCCAAGTCCGCCGGCCTCAAGGCGGTGCCCAAGGAAACCAGCGCCAATGAGCAAGCCTTGCAGGCGCAGTTTGATGCGCGCATCGATGCCGACGGCCGCATCGAGCCACGCGAGTGGATGCCAGACGCCTACCGCAAGACCCTGGTGCGCCAGATCAGCCAGCACGCCCACAGCGAAATCGTCGGCATGCTGCCCGAGGGCAACTGGATCAGCCGCGCTCCCAGCCTCAAGCGCAAGGCCATCCTGATCGCCAAGGTGCAGGACGAAGGCGGCCACGGCCTGTACCTCTACAGCGCCGCCGAAACACTGGGCACCAGCCGCGACGAAATGCTGGGCGCCCTGCACTCCGGCAAGGCCAAGTACAGCTCCATCTTCAACTACCCCACGCTCAATTGGGCCGATGTGGGCGTGATCGGCTGGCTGGTGGATGGCGCGGCCATCATGAACCAGATCCCACTGTGCCGCTGCTCCTACGGCCCTTACGCCCGTGCCATGGTGCGCGTGTGCAAAGAAGAGTCCTTCCACCAACGCCAGGGCTACGAAGCCCTGCTGGTGATGATGCAGGGCACGCAAGCGCAAAAAGACATGGTGCAGGACGCCGTCAACCGCTGGTGGTGGAAGTGCCTGGCCATGTTCGGGCCACCCGACGCCGACAGCCCCAACAGCGCGCAAGGCATGCGCTGGGGTATCAAGCGCATCAGCAACGACGATCTGCGCCAGAAGTTTGTGGACGCCACCGTGCCGCAAGCCAAAGTGCTGGGCGTGACCCTGCCCGACCCCGACCTGAAGTGGAACGAAGCGCGCCAGGCACACGACTACGGCCAGATCGACTGGGACGAGTTCTGGGCCACCGTCAACGGCAACGGCCCCTGCAACAAGGAACGCCTGGGCGCCCGCGTCAAGGCCTGGAACGACGGCGCCTGGGTGCGTGAAGCCGCCCTGGCCCACGCCCGCAAACAACAGCAACGTCAGATGAAGGAAGCAGCATGAGCACCGCCGCATTGAAAGAATGGCCTCTGTGGGAAGTTTTTGTTCGCAGCAAGCAAGGCCTGGAGCACAAGCACTGTGGCAGCCTGCACGCCTCTGACGCCCAACACGCCCTGCAGATGGCGCGTGATGTCTACACCCGCCGCCAGGAAGGCGTGAGCATCTGGGTGGTGCAGTCCAGCGCGATTGCCGCCAGCGAGCCCAACGACAAGAGCGAGTTCTTCGAGCCCGCCAGCGACAAGGTCTATCGCCACCCCACCTTCTATGAAATCCCTGAAGAAGTGGGACACATGTGATGCAAGCGCCTGTTGATTACCTTTTGCATCTGGCCGACAACGCGCTCGTCCTGGGCCAGCGCAACGCCGAATGGTGTGGCCACGGCCCCATTCTTGAAGAAGACATTGCACTGTCCAACAACAGCCTGGACCTGATCGGTCAGGCCCGCCTGCTCTACCAGCACGCGGCCACGCTGATGGGCCACGGCGCGACAGAAGACACGCTGGCGTATTTCCGCGACGTACCCGACTTCAGGAACTACACACTGTGCGAACTGCCGCACCTGCCGCTGATGGCCGCCACCTCTGCAGGTGACCGGGACTTTGCCACCACCATCGTGCGCAACTTTCTCTACAGCAGCCTGATGGTGCTGGTGTGGGACCGACTGCAGTCCAGCCAGGACGCACAACTGGCCGCGATTGCCGCCAAGTCGCTCAAGGAGGTGCGCTACCACCTGCGCCACTCGCGTGACTGGCTGGTGCGCCTGGGCGACGGCACCGACGAATCGCACGCCCGCGTTCAAGCAGCGCTGGACGCGTTCATGCCCTACACCAGCGAGTTCTGGGTGGCCAGCGCACAAGAAACGGCGGCCCAAGCCAACGGCTGTGGCATCGACGCAGCGGCATTGCGCGACGACTGGAACAGCATCGTCGATGCCGCCTTGCAAGAAGCCACCTTGAAGCGCCCTGCCGACACCGCCTTCTTGCCCACCGGCAAACAAGGCGTGCACTCGGAGCACCTGGGCTTTGTGCTGGCCGAGATGCAAAGCCTGGCGCGCCAGCACCCTGGCGCCACCTGGTAAGCCCTGATGACCACGACCCTGACCCCGGCAGAACAAGCCTGGCATGCGCTGGAAGCCTTGAGTGACCCGGAAATCCCGGTCATCACACTGCGCGAGCTGGGCATCCTGCGCGAAGTGCGCGAAGGGGCCCTGGGTCTGGAAGTGGTCATCACGCCCACCTACAGCGGCTGCCCGGCCATGGGCCAGATCGAAGACGACGTGAAAGCCGCTCTGGCCACGGCCGGTCTGCAGGCCACCGTGGTCACGCAACTGGCCCCGGCCTGGACCACCGACTGGATGACCGAAGCGGCCCGCGACAAACTGCGCGCCTACGGCATCGCACCACCGCACGCCTGCGCCAGCGAAAAAGCCGGATCGGCCAATGTGGTGCAGTTTGCGGCGCGCTCGGCCAGGCCTGAGGTGGTTGCGTGCCCGCAATGCGGATCAAGCAACACCACCGAAACCTCCCATTTCGGCTCCACCGCCTGCAAGGCCCTGTACCGGTGCCTGGATTGCATGGAACCGTTCGACTATTTCAAACCCTATTGAGCCAAGCGAGCCGATATGCGCTTTCATGACCTCACCGTTTCCCGCGTCAGCCCCGAAGCCGCCGGCGCCGTGGCCATCACCCTGGCCGTGCCCGCTGACTTGCGTGCGCAGTTCGACTTTCAACCTGGCCAGTTCCTGACCTTGCGCGCCGACATCGACGGCGCGGACGTGCGCCGCAGCTACTCGGTCAGCTCGGCCCGCAGCCAGCTGCAGCGGGGCGAACTCGAAGTGGGCATCCGCCCGGTCGAAGGCGGCGTGTTTTCCAACTGGGCGGCCAGCCAGCTCAAAGCCGGTGACACCCTGCGCGTGATGCCGCCGGACGGCCGCTTTGTGGTGCAGCGCCCGCGCGCCATCCACCGCGTGGGCTTTGCGGCAGGTTCGGGCATCACGCCCATTCTGTCGATCCTGGCCACCACGCTCGAAGAGCAGCCCGAAAGCAAATTCACCCTGGTCTATGGCAACCGCCGCATGGACAGCGTGATGTTCAACGAGGCCCTGCAAGACCTGAAGGACCGCTACCCCTCGCGCCTGACACTGATCCATATCCTCTCGCGCCAGGCGCAAGAAGTACCCTTGCTCGAAGGCCGCATCGATGGCGACAAGGTGCGCGCCATCATCGACAACTTCCTGCCGGTGGGCAGCATGGACGAGGTCTTCATCTGCGGACCCGAGGCCATGATCGAGGCCACCGAACAGGCCCTGCTGGGCGCGGGCGTGTCGCCCAAGGCCATCCGCACCGAACGCTTTACCTCGCCCACACTCGAAGCCTTGACGCCTGAGCAAAAGGCCAAGGCCGTGCTGGGCCACCAGGCCACACGTGCTGGCGGCGAAGTGCAGCTGACCGTGGTGCTGGACGGCAAGCCCTACGAGATGCCGATGAACAAGAACGAGAAGATCCTCGACATTGCCCTGGCCATGGGCCTGGACCTGCCTTATTCGTGCAAAGGCGGCGTGTGCTGCACCTGCCGCTGCAAGGTCACACAAGGCAGTACCGAGATGGACAAGAACTTCACGCTCGAAAAACCCGAGGTCGATGCCGGCTTTGTTCTGTCGTGCCAGGCCCGCCCCACCAGCGACCGTGTGGTGGTGAGTTTCGACGAGCGATGAGCTTTTGAAAGCCTCATGCAAAACGCCCCGCAAGCGGGGCGTTTTCATGTGCGATGCTGCTTCAGATCAGAAGCGGTAGCCCAGGCCCACGCTTGCAGCGACCGGGTCCAGCTGCAGACTGCCGTTGTTGACGCCGCTCAGATAGACATTGCTCTTGATGTAGATTTTCTTGACATCCAAGTTCAGCGACCATTTCTTGTCCAGAGGGATATCCACGCCCGCTTGGTAGGCAACACCCCAGCTGTGGTTGTCCAGCGTGGCGCCAGCACCCAGTTGCACACTGGAAATCTTGGTGTAGTTGACACCAGCACCCACATAAGGCTTGAAGCCATTGAAGTTGGTGAAGTGGTACTGGGCCAACAGTGTCGGCGGCAGGTGTTTGAAAGTACCCAGCGCAGCACCACCGATGTACACATCCTGTTTTTGCGGCACGGTCAACACCAGCTCGGCGGCCACATTCTTGCTGAAGAAGTAACTCACATCGATTTCAGGAATGGTCTTGTCGTTGACAGTCAAGCCCAGAGACGTTGCGTCCTTGTTTTCCATGCCCAGGTGGGTGGCACGCGCACGCACCATCCAGGGGCCTTCTTGCGCCTGAACAGCACCTGCAGCACAAGCGGCCAGTGCCGCCAGAACGATCATCTTTTTCATGGTTTCTATCCTCTGATTGAGAAGCACAACTGCTCCAGTGGCCATTGAACGCGAAGCACACAAGTGGTGTTTTGCGTTGGCTCAAATCAGGAAAAACCATCACAGCAAAGTGCGCCCCCTTTGCGTCAGATCAATGTCCCATGCCGTTGCATGAGACGGCGTCAGCGGATGCGCTGAAGGATCTCGGTGGTCGCCGCGCTCTGGTTCATGGTGTAGAAGTGCAAGGCAGGCACGCCGGCTGCGATCAGCTGCTCACACAAGCCTGCCACCACGTCCAGACCGAAGGCCTTGATAGAGGCGATGTCGTCGCCATAGGCCTGCAGGCGCAGGCGAATCCAGCGCGGAATTTCGGCACCACACGCATCGGAGAACCGCAGCAACTGTGACGAACTGGTGATGGGCATGATGCCCGGCACCACTGGCACTTCCACCCCCAACTTGAGCGCCTCGTCCACAAAGTGAAAGTACGCATCGGCGTTGTAAAAATATTGCGTGATGGCCGAGTTCGCGCCCGCTTTCACCTTGGTGGCAAAGGCCTGCAGGTCGGCTTGGGGCGACTTGGCCTGCGGGTGAATCTCGGGGTAAGCCGCCACTTCGATGTGAAAGTCGTCCCCTGTTTCGGCACGGATGAAGCTGACCAGATCGCTGGCGTACAAGAACTCGCCACCTGCGCCGTAGCCGCTGGGCAAGTCGCCACGCAAGGCCACCAGGCGCTTGACGCCCATGCCCTTGAGTGTGGCCAGCTGCTCACGCACCGAAGCCTTGGTGGCACCAATGCACGAAAAATGCGACGCCGCCTGCACACCCTCGGCAATGATCGCACCCACGGTGGAAAAGGTGCCCTCTTGCGTGGAGCCGCCTGCACCATAAGTCACCGAGCAGAACTCGGGCTGAAGTGCATACAGCTGCTGGCGCACGGTACGCAGCTTGTCAGCACCCTCGGGCGTCTTGGGCGGAAAAAATTCAAAACTCACGGGCAGATTCATCGTGCCTCTCCTTCAGTTGGCAGGTTTTTGCGCCTGCACAAAAAATTCACGGTTGCCGTCACCGCCATCGATCGGACTGCCCAGCCAGGCCTGCACCTGCAAGCCCAGCTCGGCCAGGGCTGTGCGGATGCGCTGCTCCACCAGCGCGTAAAGGGACGCGTCGCGCACGATGCCCCCCTTGCCCACCTGGCCAGGCTGCAGTTCAAACTGTGGCTTGACCAGCATCAGCAAAGTGCCGCCCGGTTTGAGCAATGGCAGCACCCCTGGCAGCACGAGCGTGAGCGAGATGAAAGACACATCGCCCACCAGCAGGTCAAAACCTTTTTCAGCGTCCGGAATGCGTGCATCGTCAGCACTCAGTTCGCGGGCGTTGAGGCCTTCGATGCAAACCACACGCTCGTCAGCCCGAATGCGCGGATGCACCTGGGCATGCCCCACATCGATGCCCACCACCTGCGCCGCACCTTGCTGCAGCAAACAGTCGGTGAACCCGCCGGTGCTCTGCCCCACGTCCAGGCAACGCAAGCCTTGCACCTGCAGGCCCGTGGCCTGCAAGGCCCCTTCGAGCTTGAGGCCACCACGCGAGACATAGCGCGCCTCGGCGTCGTCCTGCAACTGCAACTCGGCCCCCTCGGGCACTTCATCACGGTTCTTGGCCACGGTGCGCCAATCCCCGCCCAACGGTCGCCAGCGCACACCCGCCGCAATCAGGCGCTGGGCCTGAGAGCGGGACGCGGCCAGACCACGTTCCACGAGGAGCTGGTCAACGCGCATGGATCAATAGCGGTAGGTGTCCGGCTTGTAGGGGCCTTGCTTGGGCACACCGATGTAGGCGGCCTGGTCGTCGCTCAGCTCGCTCAGCATCGCACCCACCTTTTTGAGGTGCAGGCGCGCCACTTTCTCGTCCAGGTGCTTGGGCAGCACATACACCTTGCCCACGTCGTAGCCCTCGGGGTGGCAGAACAGTTCGATCTGCGCGATCGTCTGGTTGGCAAACGAAGACGACATCACGAAGCTGGGGTGGCCCGTGCCGCAGCCCAGGTTCACCAGACGGCCCTTGGCCAGCAGGATGATGCGCTTGCCGTCCGGGAAGATCACGTGGTCCACCTGGGGCTTGATCTCTTCCCACTGGCATTTCTCTTCGAGCTTGGCGACCTGGATCTCGTTGTCGAAGTGGCCGATGTTGCAGACGATGGCCTGGTCCTTCATGGCGGCCATGTGCTCGAAGGTGATGACGTCGCGGTTGCCGGTGGTCGTCACGAAAATGTCGGCCTTATCGGCGGCGTATTCCATGGTCACCACCTTGTAGCCTTCCATGGCGGCCTGCAGGGCATTGATCGGGTCGATCTCGGTCACCCACACCTGGGCGCTCAAGGCGCGCAGGGCCTGGGCCGAGCCCTTGCCCACATCGCCATAGCCCGCCACCACCGCCACCTTGCCGGCGATCATGACGTCGGTGGCGCGCTTGATGCCGTCCACCAGCGACTCGCGGCAACCGTACAGGTTGTCGAACTTGCTCTTGGTCACCGAGTCGTTCACGTTGATGGCGCGGAACATCAGCGTGCCCTTGGCCGACATTTCCTTGAGGCGGTGCACGCCGGTGGTGGTCTCTTCGGTCACACCAATGATCTGGGCGCTCTTGCGGCTGTACCAGGTGCTGTCCTGCGCCAGCTTGGCCTTGATGGCGGCAAACAAAATGCGCTCTTCTTCGCTGCCCGGGTTGGCCAGCACTTCGGGGTGCTTCTCGGCCTGCTTGCCCAGGTGCATGAGCAGCGTGGCATCGCCGCCGTCGTCCAGGATCATGTTGGGGCCTTCGCCCTCGGTGCCCTTGGCGCCAAAGTCAAAAATGCGGTGGGTGTAGTCCCAGTAGTCTTCCAGCGTTTCGCCCTTGACGGCAAACACCGGCGTGCCACGGGCGGCAATCGCGGCGGCAGCATGGTCCTGGGTGGAGAAGATGTTGCAAGACGCCCAGCGCACCTGCGCGCCCAGGGCCTGCAGGGTCTCGATCAGCACGGCAGTCTGGATCGTCATGTGCAGCGAGCCGGTAATGCGCGCGCCCTTCAAAGGCTGCTTGGCAGCGAATTCTTCGCGGATGGCCATCAGACCGGGCATTTCGGTCTCGGCGATCTTGATTTCCTTACGGCCCCAGTCGGCCAGGCCAATGTCGGTGATCACGCAGTCGGCGTTGACGGCGGTTTTGAGAGGTGCATTCATGTGTGCGCTCCAGGTGCAAAGTGGTATGGCCACTGGCAGACACGAAGAACTTGAAATAGGGCTCAACGCACTGGACCAGTGGATGAGCGTCGTTGCGAATGGAAGGTTCCGAGCCTCACGCCTGCTGCCAGTCGAAGCTGGTGGGCGCTGCAACGCTCCTCGGAATGATGGACATTATAGAAGAAGGGGCCAACCGGTAAAATCCCCGGACTGGCCACCACTCCGCGTGGCCCCGGCGCCTGCAGCGCCCCGCATTCCAGGATTTCTTTGTGAGCTACGCCCCCGAAACCCGGCGCCGCCGGACTTTTGCCATCATTTCCCACCCCGATGCCGGTAAAACCACGCTGACGGAAAAACTGCTGCTTTTCTCCGGCGCGATCCAGATCGCCGGTTCGGTCAAGGCGCGCAAAGCCTCGCGCCACGCCACCTCCGACTGGATGGAGATTGAAAAGCAGCGCGGCATCTCGGTGGCCTCGTCGGTCATGCAGATGCTCTACCGCGACCACGTCATCAACCTGCTCGACACCCCCGGCCACAAGGACTTCAGCGAGGACACCTACCGCGTGCTCACCGCGGTGGATTCGGCGCTCATGGTGATCGACGCCGCCAACGGTGTGGAAGCGCAGACCCGCCGCCTGATCGAGGTCTGCCGTCAGCGCGACACGCCCATCATCACCTTTGTGAACAAGATGGACCGCGAAGTGCGCGACCCGCTGGACATCCTGGATGAGGTCGAACGCGAACTGGGCATGCCCTGCGTGCCCATGACCTGGCCGGTGGGCCAGGGCAAGAGCTTTGGCGGCATCGTCAACCTGCGCACCCAGGCCATGACGGTGTTCGAATCCGGCAGCGAGCGCCGCCCGCAAGACTTCGAGACCATCCCCCTGAGCGAACAGGCCAGGCTGACCGAGCGCTTTGGCAGCGAATGGCAAACGGCGATGGACAGCATGGAGCTGGCCACCGGCGCTTCGCCCACTTTTGACCACGAGGCCTTTCTGGCTGGCAAGCAGACCCCTGTGTTCTTCGGTTCCGGCGTGAACAACTTCGGTGTGATGGAAGTGCTGGACGCGCTGGTGGACCTGGCCCCCTCGCCGCGCCCGCGCAAAAGCTCTCTCATCGTCAACAAACAGCCGGTTGAAAAAGAAATCCAGCCCGAAGACGACGCCTTCTCCGGCGTGGTCTTCAAGGTGCAGGCGAACATGGACGCCAACCACCGAGACCGCATCGCCTTTGTGCGCATGGCGTCTGGCAAGTACACACCGGGCATGAAGCTCAAGGTGCAGCGCACCGGCAAGGAACTGCGCCCGACCAGCGTGGTGACCTTTCTGAGTCAGCGCCGCGAAGCGGTGGACGAGGCCTATGCGGGCGACATCATCGGCTTCACCACGCACGGCGGCGTGCAACTGGGCGACACCATCACCGATGGGGCCAACCTGCAGTTCACCGGCCTGCCCTTCTTCGCCCCCGAACTCTTCATGACCGTGATCCTGAAGAACCCGCTGCGCACCAAACAGCTGCAGCAGGGCCTGGACCAGCTCGGCGAAGAAGGTGCGATCCAGGTCTTCAAACCCGAAATCGGCGGCCCCATGCTGCTGGGTGCCGTGGGGCAACTGCAGTTTGAAGTGGTGCAGCACCGCCTCAAAACCGAATACGACTGCGACGTGCGCCTGGAGAACTGCCAGTACACGGGTGCACGCTGGATCACGGCCGATACCCCGGCCGAGCTGCGCGAGTTCACCAACGCTTACCCACAGCGCCTGGCCCTCGACGCTGCAAGCACCTTGGCCTACCTGTGCACCAGCCCGTACGACGTGCGTCTGGCGCAAGAGCGTTTTCCCAAGATCCACTTCCACCCGCTGCGCGAGCACGCAGGCCTGGCGCTGGGTTCGGCCCACTGAGCGCCATGCGGCCCCTGACCGAGTGGCAGCCGCGTGGCATCGTCGGTGTCTTCACCGACATCGACGACACACTCACCACCGAGGGCGCCATCACAGCCGATGCACTGCAAGCCCTGGCCGACCTGAAGGCAGCAGGTTTGCATGTCATCCCCATCACTGGCCGCCCTGTGGGCTGGAGCGAGCCTTTTGCCCAAAGCTGGCCGGTGGATGCCATCGTGGCCGAAAACGGCGCTGTGGCTTTGCTGCATGAAGATGGCCAGGCCTTGCGCAAGATCTACCAGCAAGACGCCACCACCCGGGCCAGCAACTTTGCACGCATGCAGCAAGTGCTGCAGCAGATCGAACGCGAAATACCGGGCGCCCAACGATCGCAAGACAGCCCCGGCCGCGAAACCGACATCGCCATTGACCACAGCGAGTTCACCCATCTGCCACTTGCGGCCATCGACGTGGTTGTGCGCGCCATGCAGGCTGCTGGCATGACGGCCACCGTCAGCAGCATCCACATCAACGGCTGGTACGGACAGCACGACAAGCTCGCAGGCGCCCGCTGGATCGTGCGAGAGTTGTTCGGGCGAGACCTGGACGCCGAACTGCAGCGCTGGGTCTATGTGGGTGACTCGACCAATGACCAGGTGATGTTTGCGCAATTTGCAAACAGCGTGGGCGTGGCCAACATTCGGCGCTTTGAGGCACAGCTCACCCACCCACCAAGGTTCATCGCCCAGGGTGAGCGCGGTGCCGGGTTTTCCGAGGTGGCACGGCTGTTAACTGCCCCATGAAAAAACCCCTGAAGTCGAGGACTTCAGGGGCCATCCATGCACCGGGGGTCGAGTCCTCAGGGCGCGAAAGCCTGGGCCAATTCGTCGATCGACTCTTTTGGGTCTTTGCCCGTCAGGGCGTGCAAGCGCAAGCGCGACATCAGCGACAGGTAGCGTGTTTGCATCAGGTCGCGCGACACCGTGGCCAGCTGCTGCTCGGCATTGAGCACATCCAGTGCTGTGCGTACACCGGCCTGGCGTGAGCGGGTGGTGGACAACAGCAACTGCTCGGCCGAGCGCACCGCCTGCTCCAGCGCACGCACTTTGAGCTCGCCCTCGGTCACGCCGCGGTATTCCTTGTGCACACGCAGGCCCAGATCACGGCGGGTGGCTTCCAGGGCTTCTTCGGCACGGGTCTTGTCGGCCACAGCCTGACGCACCTGCGAGTTCACATAGCCCCCCTGAAAAATCGGCACCACCAGCTGAACACCGGCAGACGAATTCACAAAACGCGAATTGAGCCGGGTCACGTTCTCGTTGCCGCTGTCAGACCACTGCAGCATCCCGTCCAAGGTCGGGGCATGGCCAGACTGGGCCATGCGGATGGCTTTCTCTGCCGCATCGCGGCGGGCGATCAGCGATTGCATCTCGGGGCTTTTGTCCATCGCCATGGACAGCCACTCCTCCAGAGGGGGCAACTGCCTGGGCAGACTGGCCATGCCCTGCAAGTTGAGCTGCGTCAGCGCATCCACAGGTTCGTTGACCAGGATTTCCAGCTGACGCCGGGTGTACTCGACGTTTTGAAGCGCCTCCAGCTCGGAGGCCACAGCCGTGTCCAGGCGCGCCTGGGCATCGTCAATGTCGGTACGGGTGCCCGAGCCTGCCGCCAGCGCCTTGCGGGCCGCATCCACCATGGCGGTGTACTGCTGCTTCTGGGTCTGCACCAGACGCAACTGGTCCTTGGTCAACAAGGCCTCCATGTAGGCGCCCCCGACGCGAACGGCCAGATCTTGCAGGTCACGCTGGTGCGTCGCCTCGGCATCGGTCACCAAGTCTTTGGCCTGTTCGTACTGGAAGTAGCGCTGCAGGTTGAACAAGGGCTGACGCAAGGCCACGGTCTTGCCAAAGCTGTAGTACTTGCTGTTGGTGGTGGTTTCCTGGCCCAGAAAATTGGGCGCTGTGGTGTCCAGGTTGTTGTTGTTGCGCCCCACCGAAGCCTGCACCGAAGGCAGCAACTGCGAACGGGCCTGCGGCAAGCGCTCCAGCCCAACATCCCGCACAGCGCGCGAGGCCCGGATGGTGGCGTCCTGCGCCAGCGCCTTGTCATAGGCCTCTTGCAGCCCCATGCCACTGGCAGCGGTGCCCAGCACGGCCACAGCCAGTGCCAGACAGGTTTTGTGAAACCGCACGTTCATCATTCTTCCTTCATCGAACCGGCCAGGCGCTTGAGCAGCGGGTTGAGCAGGTACTTCAGCATGGAACGCTCGCCGGTGAGGATCACCACTTCGGCAGGCATGCCCGGCTGCAGCTGGCGGTGGCCCAGCGCCTTCATGCCTTCGGGTGTGACTTCCATGCGAGCCAGGTAATAGGCAATCTGCGGGTTTTGTGGATCGGTCAGCAAATCACCCGACACCGACAACACCTTGCCCTCCACCACCAGCTGCGGCGAATGCGCAAAGGTGTTGAAGCGGATGTCCGCAGACAGGCCGGCATGCACCTTGTCAATCAGGTGCGGGGCAATGCGGGTCTCCATCAGCAGGGACTGTTCGTCAGGCACCACGTCCAGCAATTTTTGCCCCGGTTGCACCACCGCGCCCACCGTTTGCACGGCCAGACCCACGACCTGACCGGCCGAGGGTGAACGGATTTCCACGCGCTGCAGGTTGGCTTTTTCGGCCACGTATTTTTCGGCGTCGGCCTGCACCTCACGCGCCACATCGGCCAGCTGAGACTCCACCTCTTTGCGGTACTCGGCTTTGCGCGAGACCGAGCGCTGGGTCAGCTCGGCAATACTGCGCTCTGCACGGGTGGCGTTGCCATTGATGTCGGCCATGGCGGCCTGCACATCGGCGGTCATGCGTTCGAGTTCAAGCTGGCGGTTGCGTGGTGCGTAGCCATCCTTGACCAGCTCGCGCGTGTTGCTCAGCTCTTCCTTGAGCAGGCTCAGTTGCTGCTGGCGCTGCACCAGCATCAGTCGGGCCGCATCGCGCTGGGCCTTCACGCCTTCCATCGCTTCCTGCAGACCCTGCAGATCGGACTGCAGACCCATGCGGCGGGTCTCGAACAGTTGCTTCTGGTTGTTCACCTGCTGCGCCACATAGGGGTCAGACGCCGCCATCTCCAGCACGTCCTTGTCAAACACCACGCGTGCGCTGCCCGACTGCTCGGCCCTGAGGCGGCTTTGCATGGCGCTCAGGCCCAGGTAGCGCTGGCGAATCGATTCGTAATTGGCCTTGGTCACCGCCTCGTCCAGACGCATCAGCACCTGACCCTCCTTGACGACCTCGCCCTCACGCACCAGCACTTCTTTGACAATGCCCCCCGTCAGGTGCTGCACCGTCTTGCGCTTGGTGTCGATGGTCACCATGCCCTGTGTCGGCACGCCTTCATCGAGCGGCGCCAGCGCGGCCCACAGCAGGAAGCCCCCAAAGCCAATGCCCAGCGCCCACAGTGCCTTGCGCGCGATGCCCGCCGTGTCGGCAGAAACCCGCAACATGTCCTCTTCGCCGTGGCGCTTGACCAGTGCATCTTCGACCGCAGGCACGGCCTGCACAGACATTTTTTGATTCGACATCATCAACCCCAATCCAGAAGTGTTTTGCTGATCTGCGGCCATCAGGCCGCAGGCAGTGCTGCGACGCCCGCAGCACCGGTTTCTTTTTGTTGCTGCAAAGCGGCCAGCACGCCATCGCGCGGGCCACTGGCCACCAGACGCCCATCCTGCAGGATCACCAGGCGGTCAGCCACCTGGATCACACCTGGACGGTGGCTGATCAGCACCACCGTGCGGCCCTGGCTGCGCAGCAGCTGCACGGCACGCATCAGGGCAGACTCGCCTTCATCGTCCAGATTGGCGTTGGGTTCGTCCAGCACCACCAGCATCGGGTTGCCGTAGAGGGCGCGGGCCAGCCCAATGCGCTGGCGCTGCCCGCCCGACAGGAAGGAGCCTCCCTGGCCCACACGGGTGTCGTAGCCATTGGCAAAGCGCAGGATCATCTGGTGCAGACCGGCCGCCTGCGCCGCTTCGATCACCTTTTCCGAATCGACCTGGCCGATGCGGGCGATGTTCTCGGCAATGGTGCCGTCAAACAGTTCGATGTCTTGCGGCAGGTAACCCAGATGGGCGCCCAGGCTCTCGCGAGTCCACTGCTCGATGGGTTGTTCGTCCAGCAAGATGCGGCCCTCGTGGCCCGGCCAGATGCCCAGCATCGAACGCGCCAAAGTCGATTTGCCCGAGCCCGAGGGGCCCAACACCACGGTCACCGTGCCCGGCAGGGCCACAAAGCTCACGCCATCCAGGACAGGTTTGTCACGGCCTGCCACACGCACCACCAGGTCCTGCACCTGCAGTTGACCCAGCGGGGGCTGGGCCATGGTTTTTTCACGGCCAGCAGGCTCAAAGGCCAGCAGGTCACGCAAACGCTCGAACGCTTCCTTGCTCGACAAAAACTGCGGCCAGGTGGCCACCAGCAAGTCGATCGGGGCCAGCGCACGCCCCATCATCACGTTGGCGGCGATCATGGCGCCGGGGCTGAGTTCGCCACGGATCACCAGCCATGCACCGACCCCCAGGCTCATCGACTGCTGGGCATAACGCACAAACTTGCTCACCGCCGCCACCTTGCCACTGTGCTGCTGGGCCTGGCCCGACAACAGCATGGCCCGGTGCTGCTTGGTCAGCCAGCGCCCATACAGGCTGCCCAGCATGCCCATGGCGCTGAGCACCTCCACATTGCGCAGCTTGGACTGCAAGAAGTTTTGCGCCTCGGACTGGGCCTGCCCGGCCTGCGACTGGGCCTGCTTGCTGATGCGGTGCCCCATCAGGGCAATGCCCCCCTGGACAAAGGCAAACGCAATGGCCACCACACCCAGCCAAGGGTGAAGCAAGAACAGCACGCCCAGGTAAATCGGAATCCAGGGCATGTCAAAGAAGGCGAACACGCCATTGCCGGTCATGAACTGGCGCAGCACCGTCAGATCGGTGAAGGCCTTGGCCGGTGAGGTGTCCGCCGGATTGAGGTAGGACAGGAAGCTGGCCTTGAACACGCGCTGGCTGAGCACCTGGTCAAGCCGAACGCCCGTGCGCACCAGCAAAATCGAACGGGCCCATTCGGCAAACGCCATCACGCCAAACAGGAACAGCGTCATCAGCGACAGCACCACCAGCGTGGTCAGGCTCTGGCTGAGCATGACGCGGTCAAACACTTGCAGCATGTACAGCGTGGGGGTGAGCATCAGCAGGTTCACCACCATGCTGAACACCCCCACCACCATGAACTCACGGCGGAACGACCACAACACCGCCGACAAGCCGGTGCGCGGCGCAGTCTCATTGGTTTTCATCATTGCTTTCATGGATCAGGCTCCCTGTGCCGCAGCCGCAGCGCCCTCGGGCGCCGCCTGCACAGCGGGTGCAGCGGCAGGCATGAGTTTTTGCAGCACTTCGGCCGTCGGGCCGTACAGCTGCTGGGTGCCGTCGCGCAGCACCAGCAGACGGTCGGTGACCGACAAGACATTGGTGCGGTGCGTGATCACCACGAACGTGGTACCCCGTGATTTGAGCACCCCGATGGCCTGCAGCAACGCGGCGTCACCTGCTTCATCCAGGCTGGAGTTGGGCTCGTCCAGCACCACAAACACCGGGTTACCGTACAAAGCACGCGCCAAGGCGACGCGCTGACGCTGCCCGCCCGACAGCAGACCGCCGTCGCGGCCCACCGGTGTTGCGTAGCCCTGGGGCAAAGCCAGAATGAATTCGTGCAGGCCCACCAGGCGCGCCACTTCTTCGATGCGCGCCATGTCCAACTCGCCAAAACGGGCGATGTTTTCGGCCAATGTGCCCTCGATCAGCTCCACGCCTTGCGGCAGGTAACCCAGGTAGGGGCCCAACTCTTCCTTGTTCCAGATGTGCACATCCACACCGTCCAGCCGCACCTTGCCGGCCAGCGGATGCCAGATGCCCATCAACAGGCGTGCCAGAGAGGTTTTACCCGAAGCCGACGGCCCCACCACACCCAGCACACAGCCCGGAGGCAAGCCGAACTGCACCCCGCGTAGGATCGGCTGCGTCTGGCCAGGCGCGGTGGCGGTCAGGCCCTCCACAATCAATTCGCCCTTGGGGGCGGGCAGCGGCATGTTCTGGGGGCGTGCAGGCACTTGCTCCAGCATGGTCTCCAGACGCGACCAGGCAGCCGACACGCTCACCAGCGCACCCCACTGCTGCACCACCTGCGTCAGCGGCGAGAGCAAACGCCCAGCCAGCACCGAGCTGATGATCATCATGGACGAGCCGCCATTGAGGCTGTGCTCCAGCAGCAGCCAGGCACCCATGCCCAGCAGCACCGACCCCATCAGCTGTTGCAGCAACTTGGACACCGCATTCAGACTGCCCGCCGCCTCGGACGCACGCGCCTGGAACGACAGGAAAGCCTTTTGCTTTTTCTGCCACTGGGCCATCACAGCGGGCATCATGCCCATCGACTCCATGACCTGCGTGTTGCGCAGTGACGCTTCGGCATAGACCTGGGCTTCTTGCGAGCGACGCTGCGCCTCCAGCAAAGGCTTGCGCGAGGCGCGCTGGATCATCCAGGCCACAAAAGTCTGCATGACCGCACCCAGCAGCGCCGCCCAGCCCAGCAGCGGGTTGATCATGAACACCAGCACCACAGAGATCATGGCCACCGGCACTTCAAACATGGCACTGAGCGCGGGGTTGTTGAAGAATTCGCGCACCGTGCGGAAATCGTTTTGCACCAGGAGCGCATTGCCCATCTGCTTTTTCAGCAAACCGTCAAACATGGCGTTGTAGATGCGGTCAGCCAGCTTGAGTTCGAACTGGATGCCCAGACTCCACAGCATCTGTGAACGGATTTTTTCCAGCACCTCCATCACGGCATAGGCCCCAAAAGCCACCAAAGTGAGCATCATCAGCGTCATCACATTGCGGCTGTTGACCACCCGGTCGTACACCTCCAGCATGTAGGCCGTGGACGTGAAGCCCAGCAGACTCACCACAAAACTGATACCGATGGCCCACAGCCAGATCGGCCTGAACGCCATCAGCGCCAGCCGCAACTCGGACATTGAAGAATCGGGTTTCATGAAGCAACCTCTACAGAAACATATTCGGGAATTGACGCCACCGTGCCACCAGCGTCAGTGAGCTGCACCTCGCCTGCCTCGTCGGCAGACTCGGGCTGTTCGGGGGAATCCAGATAGAACGACAGCTCGAAGGTGTGGTCCAGCCGTTCGTTGAGCACCACTTCGCGCAGCTTGGCTTCATTGAACAAGGCCAGCTTGTCGGCCTCCAGGGCCAACTCGAAACGCATGCGCCCGTCCATGGTGTAGAGCGACAACTGCCCCGGCTTGATGCTCATGGTGTGGCGGTCAAAGTAGACCGGGCAACTGTCGGCAAACTTGAGCAAGGGCAAAGGCTGGCCCGGGCGGCGTGCCAGGTTGTACGGGCTTTGCGGGTGCTGGTAAATCAGGCGCGCCATCTTGGAGACGGCATAAATGGCGTTGCAGACCATCTGCGAACCCAGCTCGGGAAAGCGCTCACGCAGGCTGCGGTAGTGCAGATGGTGCAAAGCCACCCGGTTCCAGACCCGAGACTGCTGCACCTGGGGCGCCAACGCATTGCACACCTGCGCAAACACCGCCCGCAGCTCGCACAGGCGTGCGCGCTGTTCGGGGCTGGTGTTGAGGGGAACGCGGATCAAAAAGTTCATATAGGACGCAATTATAGCCACATCCTATATGAAGTTTCAAGGCTCGCAAAAAAGCCCCGGGCGGGCCAGCGCGGGGCTTGTCAGACGGGCAGGGTCATTGGGCAGTGACAGAGACTGTGGCAAACGGGCTGCTCACCTTGCCACAGGTCAACACATGGCGACGCCATTTCCAATCAAAACACGTTGCACGACGGGTAACTCACATCGATCTGACTGGGGTAGGCAAAACCACGCCCCGTGCCCACATCAATGGCTGCACCGACCACACCACCAGCCAGCAAATTGCCAGCCACCGCATTTTGCAGCACCGCCGGGGCATGAACGGTGTGTTGCTCCACCAGCGCCGATTTGCAGGTCACCCGCAGAGCGTACATGTCTTTGGTCACCACAATGTCGTTGGGTGCGCGAAACGCCCAGCGGCCACGGGAATTTTCAGCCACGCAATTGGCCGGCACACTGCGCTCAAGGCAAACGGCACGCACAGAGACCACTTGCGCCTTGTCGTTGAACACACTGGCACAGCCGCCAAGCAGGCCCACAAGGCACAAAGTCAAGGTGAATCTGAACATGCGGCACATCCCATCGTTTTAAACCGGTATGACGTCTGTATCGGACAAACCGGCCGAATCTTGAGATGCCTCTCGCCGTCGCCCACCGTCAGCGGCTGGCCACAGGGCACTTCAGATCATCGTCCCAGGCGATCGTCTGGCGCCGGGGCTCACAGCCTGGGCCGCCCGGCTCGCACTGCCCTGCGGCATCCCGGAACTCCAGCCGCAGCTCGATGCGGCGGCTTTTTTCAGGCTGGTTGAGGATGGCCGAGTTGAACGACGACCCGCCCACCAGAAACAGCTCGCGCACCGCCTGGCGGTCTTCACGCGACATGGCATCGGCTGCCGAAGCGTCCAGCAGCACACACAACATGCGCTGCGAGCGCTCCAGACTCAGGTTCAGGTTGTACAGGTACGAGCCCTCGGGGCTGGCATAGCCCTCGACCACAAAACGCTTGAGCCAGGTCTGGCAAGCGGGCGTGCGTGCCAGGCTGAGCACCTGCGGCACAAAGGCCCGCAGAAAACGGGCCCGTTCGGCTGACAAGGTGTTGTCGCCCTTGCCAAACTCGGCCAGCGGCCCAAAGTCCAGCGTCTGCCCGCGCAGCCGCACCCCGGTGTATTCGGGCCGCTGCGTCATGGCCTGCAAATCGGCCAGGCAGGTCTGGATGGCTTGGTGGCGGCCCTTGCGGGCATCGTCGAGTTGGCGCAGGCCCTGTGTCATGCCCAGCAAAGCCACTGCCATGGCCACCAAAAACAGCACCATCAGCGCCGTCATCAGGTCAGAAAACGAAATCCAGAACGGTTTTTCGGCCTCGTCCTGCCGGGGCTTGCGGCGGGGGGTGTGCAGCAGCATGGTGCGTCAGGGTTTGGCGTTGCGCTGCTGGCGCAGTTCGGCCAGCAGCTTGAACGACAAGGCCGTCTGCATCTCGGCCGCCTGGGTCAGGCGTTCGATCTGCTCGGTGCCACCGCGCGGCCAGAAAATGCTGTCCAGTGCATGCTGCAGTTGTTCGGCTTGCCGGTAGCGGGCGCTGAGCAAGGCCTTCTCGATCCAGGTGAACAGCATGGCCAGGGCAATGGCCACTGCCGAGACCTGAAACGCCTGCCCCACAGTCTGCACCAGCGCACTCAGCTGCGCCTGCACCTGCTCGGGGTCGGTCACGTCAAACTGCAGCAGCGCCAGAATCAGGCCCACAAAAGTGCCCAAAATGCCCAGCCCCGTCAGGATGCCCGGCACATGCCGGAAAAAGTCAGCGCGCAGCGGCGAATCCACCACCAGCTGCTCGCCAAAAAAATGCTCGGCCGGTGAGGTGGCCTGCCAGGCCCGCGCCACCGACTGTGTGCCCGACTCCAGCCGCCCCAACACCTCCAGGGCCTGGTTGTATTCGGCCCACAGTCGGGCCATGTCGGCGTCTTTTTCAATCAGTCGTTCGATGGCGGCCAGGTCCATGTGCTGCAGGCCCGCACTGGCATTGACACCCGAGAAAAACCTTTTGGACAGTCGGTTGGCATTGGCCCGTGCCAGCCCCAGCGCACCGTCATCGGGTGCGGCCGTGACCAGCTGCAGCGTGCGTGCATAGCGCGCCCACAAAGGCGCCAGGCTGCCCGACAGGGCGCCATCGCGCTCCACCCCTTCTTTGGCCGCGACCGAGTCCTGGCTTTGCAGGGCGTCCAAATAAGCAATGGCCTGCGCCAGCACACGCCGCAAGCGCCATGCCGGCAACACAAACTGCCGCAGGTAGATGAACACAATGGCGGCGATGAGCGCCCCCACCACCCAAAGGTGAGCGTGCGAGAAAGCTGAAAAAATCTGCATGGGGCTATTGTGCTGGCAAAAACAGCGCCCCCAGCGGCATCAGTAAGCCACCAGCAGCACCGCCTGCCCGCTCAGCGCCAGATCGGGCACGCCCACCACCGTCACCGTGGCGGCCTGCGCGTCCCCCGCATGCAGCCAGGCACCGGCCTCCAGCGGTTGCCAGCCCATGGACTCTGCCTCGATCTCGCGCAGTTCGCGCCAAAAATCGGCTTCAATGTCAGAGGGCGTCAGGCGAGCGTTCATTTGATTTGCGTGACCGAAGTCACCGTCACGTCAGACAGCGGCACATCTGAAAAGCCGCTGACACTGCCAGTAGGCTGCAAGGCAATGGCGTCGACCACGTCCATGCCACTGATCACTTTGCCAAACACGGCATAACCCGGACTGGACGCACTGACGTAGTCAAGTGAGGTGTTGTCCACCAGGTTGATGAAGAATTCGGACGTCGCCGAATTCGGGTCGCTGGTGCGCGCCATGGCCACCGTGCCCCGCAAGTTGGACAGCCCGTTGTTGCTCTCCAGGGCAATTGCCGCCGTCTGCCCTGTCTTTTTGACCATGCCAGTGGTGTACCCGCCACCCTGAATCACAAAGCCTTTGATCACACGGTGGATCAGCGTGTCCTTGTAGAAGCCTTGCTTCACATAAGCCAGAAAATTGTCCACCGTGACCGGTGCGGCCGCGGGGTCCAGCTCCAGGGTCACACTGCTTTGACCATTGGCCAACACCACCTGAGGCTTGGGCACCGTAAGCGATGTCTGATAAAGCACCTGCCCCGCGGCCGACTTGATGGTGAGCGGCAAAGTCCCCACCGCCGTGACATTGCAGGTCAGCAAAGCCAAGGTGGTGGAACTGTTGCTGGAAAACGCAGGCGATGTGCAACCCGGCCCCAGGTCAGCCACCATGGTGCTGCGCAGATCGTTGCCACCAACATAAATGCTGGCCGTGCGGCCATATTGCAGCGTCTGCACCTGCACACCGGTCACCGCAGGAGAAAAACCTGAACCGCCGCAAGCCGACAACAGCCCCAGCACACCCGACAGCACCAGCGCGGCGCCCCAACGCAAATCACAACGCATCAATTTATATTCCCTTTTTTTCATGCCCAACCGTCGTCGTTGACGATGGTACGCATGGCCGTGAGCATAACCACCCCCGGGCCAAAGCTGCCGCCCACGGGGTTGGTCACATCCAGATAAAAGGTTTCATCGGGCTCTGGCGTGATGTCGCCGATGATTTCGACCGGAATCACCGCCTGGTTTTCGTTGGGATAGAGCACCAGCTTGCCACGGGCGGCGATGTAGTCCCGCCCAGCCTGCGCTGTGCCATCACGGGTGGTGTAGTCCACGCTCAGCCACTGGTTAGGGTCACTGCGCACCCCTGTGAACTGCAGCAAGAAATAAGCGTA
>Ga0228703_1000255_pt1 | contig 42094 bp, 44 predicted proteins | sample McNCre217_Aug_MG_3_FD_178020 | JGI IMG/M metagenome (GOLD analysis project Ga0228703, IMG submission 178020) | Freshwater microbial communities from McNutts Creek, Athens, Georgia, United States - 29-17_Aug_MG | ecosystem: Environmental > Aquatic > Freshwater > Creek | place: USA: Georgia...
AGGAGTCACAAATGGAACACGTTCTCGGTTATGTCGCACTCGCCGCCGGCCTCATCATTGGCTTGGGCGCTATTGGTGCTTGTATCGGTATCGGCATCATGGGTAGCAAATACCTCGAAGCTGCTGCACGTCAACCCGAGTTGATGAACGAATTGCAAACCAAGATGTTCTTGTTGGCTGGTTTGATCGACGCCGCTTTCTTGATTGGCGTGGGTATCGCCATGATGTTTGCGTTCGCAAACCCTTTCGTTCTGAAGTAATCCCGCAACGTCCATAAGAAAGGTGTTGCCGTGAGCATCAATGCAACCCTGTTCGTCCAGATGATCGTTTTCGCGATTCTGGTGTGGTTCACGATGAAATTCGTGTGGCCTCCCATCGCAAACGCCCTTGACGAGCGCGCCGAAAAAATCGCCCATGGTCTGGCTGCCGCAGAGCACGCCAAGATTGAGTTGTCCAATGCCCATAAAGAGGTGGAACTCAAGCTTGCCGCTACGAAAAACGAGTCCACCACATTGTTGGCGGACGCCGAGCGTCGCGCCCAGCACCTGATCGACGAAGCTAAGAACCGCGCCACCGAAGAAGCCAACAAAATTGTGGCGGCTGCACGTGTCGAGGCTGAACAAGAAACGGTAAAAGCCCGCGAACATTTGCGCGAGCAAGTCGCTGCGTTGGCTGTCAAAGGCGCAGAACAAATTCTGCGCAAAGAAGTCAACGCCAGCGTTCATGCCGACTTGTTAAGTCGTCTGAAGACCGAGCTGTAAGAGAAGCGCCATGGCCGAACTCGCCACCATCGCCAGACCTTACGCGGAAGCCCTCTTCCAAGCGACTAAGAACGACTTGCAGACCACAGCCGCTTGGCTCGACGAGCTGGCTGCGATTGCTGGCAATGCGCAGTTGTTGCAGTTTGCATCGAACCCCAAGGCCACCACTGAGCAGGTCATGGGTGTGGTCAAGGGCGTCGCCAAGTCTCAACTATCCGCTGCAGCAGACAACTTTCTGCGCACTGTGATTGACAACGGTCGCTTGAGTGCATTGCCAGAAATGGCGGCTCAATACCGTGAGCATGTGAACGCGCAAAGCGGCTCGTCGGATGCCGTGGTGTACAGCGCTTTTGAAATCGCGCCTGCGGCTTTGGCCGATGTGACGGCGTTGTTGCAAAAGCGTTTTGGACGTACCTTGCACGTCAAAGTCGAAATCGAACCAGAACTCATTGGTGGAATTCGCGTCGTGGTGGGCGACGAGGTGTTAGACACCTCCGTCAAAGCCCGTTTGGATCAAATGAAAGTCGCGTTAATTGCCTGAGCCGCCGGCTCACCAGCAGTTAACACCTACAAGAAAGAAGGAAAGAGTCATGCAACTCAATCCAGCAGAAATCTCTGAACTGATCAAGAGCCGTATCGAAGGTTTGGCCACGGACGCCAACATTCGTAACCAGGGCACCGTGATTTCGGTGACCGACGGTATCGTCCGCATCCACGGGTTGTCCGACGTGATGCAAGGTGAAATGTTGGAGTTCCCCAACAACACCTTTGGCCTCGCTTTGAACCTCGAGCGCGACTCGGTTGGCGCGGTGATCTTGGGTGAATACGAGCACATCTCCGAAGGCGATGTGGTCAAGTGCACCGGTCGTATTTTGGAAGTGCCCGTCGGCCCTGAATTGATTGGCCGTGTGGTCAACGCCTTGGGTCAACCGATCGACGGCAAAGGCCCGATCAACGCCAAGATGACCGACGTGATCGAAAAAGTCGCGCCTGGTGTGATTGCCCGTGAATCCGTCAGCCAACCGATGCAAACCGGTTTGAAGTCGATCGACTCCATGGTGCCTGTGGGCCGTGGCCAGCGCGAATTGATCATTGGTGACCGCCAGACTGGTAAGACAGCTGTCGCGATCGACGCCATCATCAACCAAAAAGGTCAGAACATGACCTGCGTGTACGTGGCGATTGGCCAAAAAGCCTCGTCCATCAAAAACGTGGTGCGCGCTTTAGAACAAGCTGGCGCGATGGACTACACGATTGTGGTGGCCGCATCTGCCTCTGAGTCTGCTGCGATGCAATATGTCGCCGCTTACTCTGGTTGCACGATGGGTGAATACTTCCGTGACCGCGGCGAAGACGCTTTGATCGTGTATGACGATTTGTCTAAGCAAGCGGTGGCGTATCGCCAAGTGTCTTTGCTGTTGCGTCGCCCACCAGGCCGCGAAGCTTATCCTGGCGACGTGTTCTATTTGCACAGCCGTTTGCTCGAGCGTGCCGCCCGTGTCAATGCCGACTACGTCGAGCACTTCACCAAAGGCGCTGTCAAAGGCAAAACAGGTTCACTGACTGCATTGCCAATCATTGAAACCCAAGCCGGTGACGTGTCAGCCTTCGTGCCAACCAACGTGATTTCGATTACCGACGGTCAGATCTTCTTGGAAACTTCGTTGTTCAACGCGGGTATCCGTCCTGCGATTAACGCTGGTATCTCGGTGTCTCGCGTCGGTGGCGCTGCACAAACCAAGCTCATCAAAGGCTTGTCAGGCGGTATCCGTACCGACTTGGCGCAGTACCGTGAATTGGCAGCGTTTGCGCAGTTCGCGTCTGACCTCGACGAAGCCACCCGCAAGCAACTTGACCGCGGTGCCCGCGTGACCGAATTGCTCAAGCAAGCCCAATACAGTCCACAACCCATCAGCTTGATGGGCGCTACGCTGTTTGCGGTGAACAAGGGTTTCTTGGACGACATCGAAGTCAAACAAGTGTTGCACTTTGAAAATGAAATGCATGCCTATCTCAAGCACAAGCATGCTGCCTTGTTGGCCAAATTAGAAGCCGACAAAGCCATGGACAAAGATGCTGAGGCCGAGTTGACCGTTGCCCTGGGCGCGTTCAAAAAGACCTTTGCTTAATCCCTACCTGACCACACAAGGAGCCTCGAATGGCAGCAGGTAAGGAAATACGCGGCAAGATCAAATCGGTGGAAAACACCAAGAAGATCACCAAAGCCATGGAAATGGTGGCGGCGTCCAAAATGCGTAAAGCGCAAGACCGCATGCGTGCGGCGCGCCCCTACAGCGAAAAAATTCGCCATGTGGCCGCCAATTTGGGCAAAGCCAATCCGGAGTACGTGCACCCGTTCATGGAGATCAACCACGCCAATGGCGCGGGCTTCATCGTGGTCACTACCGACAAAGGTTTGTGCGGCGGCTTGAACACCAACGTCTTGCGCATGGTTTCGCACAAGTTGCGCGACCTGCAAGCTCAAGGCAAAACGGCGCAAGCTGTGGCCATCGGTAACAAAGGCTTAGGCTTTTTGAACCGTTCTGGCGTGAAGGTGGTGTCGCAAGCCACCATGCTCGGCGACACCCCGCATTTGGATAAGCTGATTGGCCCCGTCAAGGTGTTGCTCGATAGCTATGTGAATGGCGAAATCCATTCTGTGCACCTATGCTACACGCGCTTCATCAACACGATGAAGCAAGAGCCCGTCGTGGAGCAACTCCTGCCTTTGTCTGCTGAAGATTTCAAACCCGAAGCAGGCCATCCAGGCTGGGACTACATCTACGAACCAGACGCCCACACTGTTATTGAAGAACTCTTGATTCGCTATGTCGAAGCATTGGTTTATCAAGCGGTGGCGGAGAGCATGGCGTCTGAGCAATCTGCACGGATGGTGGCGATGAAGTCGGCCACTGACAATGCTGGGAACGTGATCAACGAACTCAAACTGGTTTACAACAAGACGCGTCAAGCGGCGATCACGAAAGAACTTTCGGAAATCGTCGCGGGTGCGGCTGCTGTCTGATTTTAATTTTTGGAGCAAAACAACATGGCTCATGAGACCACCCATAAGAACCAAGGCGTTCAGGGAAAAATCGTTCAATGTATTGGCGCCGTGGTGGACGTCGAATTCCCTCGCGACCACATGCCGCGCGTGTATGACGCGCTCAAGTTAGAGGGCACTGCGCTCACGCTTGAAGTGCAACAGCAACTTGGTGACGGCATCGTACGTACCATTGCTTTGGGTACCTCTGACGGCTTGCGCCGTGGTTTGATGGTGACCAACACCGGTGCTGCGATTACCGTGCCCGTTGGCAAAGGTACTTTGGGCCGCATCATGGACGTGTTGGGCAATCCCATCGACGAGCGCGGTCCAGTTGACCAAGCACAAACTGCTTCTATTCACCGCAAAGCACCTGCGTATGACGAACTCAGCCCTTCGCAAGAATTGCTCGAGACCGGCATCAAGGTGATCGACTTGGTCTGTCCTTTCGCCAAGGGCGGTAAGGTCGGATTGTTCGGCGGTGCGGGTGTGGGCAAAACCGTGAACATGATGGAACTCATCAACAACATCGCCAAAGCGCACAGCGGTTTGTCAGTGTTCGCTGGTGTGGGTGAGCGTACCCGCGAAGGTAACGACTTCTATCACGAGATGGCGGATTCTGGCGTGGTGAACTTAGAGAACCTCGGCGAATCCAAAGTAGCCATGGTCTACGGTCAGATGAATGAGCCTCCTGGTAACCGTTTGCGCGTGGCGTTGACAGGTTTGACCATCGCCGAATCTTTCCGTGACGAAGGCCGTGACGTGTTGTTCTTCGTGGACAACATCTATCGCTACACATTGGCCGGAACCGAAGTGTCTGCTTTGTTAGGCCGTATGCCTTCTGCGGTGGGTTACCAGCCTACATTGGCCGAAGAAATGGGCCGCTTGCAAGAGCGTATTACGTCCACCAAAGTTGGTTCTATCACCTCTATCCAAGCGGTGTATGTGCCAGCTGACGACTTGACCGACCCATCGCCTGCAACCACCTTCGCCCACTTGGACTCCACCGTGGTGTTGAGCCGTGACATTGCTGCTTTGGGTATCTACCCTGCGGTTGATCCATTGGATTCCACTAGCCGTCAGTTGGACCCGCTCGTTGTTGGCGAAGAGCACTATGCAACAGCCCGCGCTGTGCAAGGTACTTTGCAGCGCTACAAAGAATTGCGCGACATCATCGCGATTTTGGGTATGGATGAATTGGCTCCAGAAGACAAACTCGCAGTGGCTCGTGCCCGCAAGATCCAACGTTTCTTGTCACAGCCATTCCACGTTGCTGAAGTGTTTACCGGTTCGCCCGGAAAATACGTGACATTGGCTGAAACCATCCGTGGTTTCAAAATGATCGCCAGCGGTGAGTGTGACCATTTGCCAGAGCAAGCCTTCTACATGGTCGGCACCATCGACGAAGCCTTCGAAAAAGCCAAGAAGATCTGAGCCTAGTATGCGCACCATTCATGTCGATGTTGTCAGCGCAGAAGAGTCCATCTTCTCCGGCGAAGCTACTTTTGTGGCTTTGCCTGGTGAGGCGGGCGAGCTAGGTATCTATCCCCGCCACACCCCGTTGATCACACGTATCCGTCCTGGATCCGTGCGTATCCATACGGCAGACGGCGGTGAAGAATTCGTGTTTGTCGCCGGTGGCATTTTGGAAGTGCAGCCCGATTGCGTCACCGTTATGTCTGACACGGCGGTGCGTGGCAATGATTTGGACGAAGAAAAAGCCAACTCTGCCAAGCAAGCCGCAGAAGAAGCTATCAAAAACGCCAAGAGCGATGTAGACCTGGCCCGTGCCCGTTCCGAACTCGCCATTTTGGCTGCTGAACTTTCGGCCTTGCGTCGCTACCGCGCGAAGAAATAAATCACCAGTACGTCTGCAAACCGCGTACCAAAGTAAGTAGCTCTTACAAACAAAGCCCCATTCGAAAGACTGGGGCTTTGTTTTTGTCTCAATAAATCAGGAGACAATTGCGCTATGCCAAAAGCCAAACTCCAAGCCGCAACCGTTGGTGGTTCTGCACACGATGTAGAAGCCCAGTTTTACGAAGCGCTGCAAACGGGCGATTTAGACAAACTGATGGCGTGCTGGGCCGACGAAGACGATATTGTGTGCGTGCATCCTGGCGGCCCAAGACTAGTCGGTAATGCGCAAATACGTGCCGCGTTTGAAACCATGTTTAACAACGGCACGATAGCCGCTACGCCGGAGCGCGTGTGCAAAGTGGATTCCTTAACCAGTGCCATGCACAACGTGATTGAGCGTATCGGTATCCAAACACCAGAAGGTATGCAGTACGCATTGGTTGTGGCGACCAATGTTTACCAACGTACCGCGCAAGGTTGGCGCATGGTGGCGCACCATGCCAGCCCCGGCACATCCGCTGCACATGCAGAGGCGCATGAGACGCCTCAGGTATTGCATTGACGTGGAATTACCGTGCCCCATGGTGGCTACCAGGCGGCAACTTACAAACCATCTACGCGGCAAAAGGTTTGCGCAGCCTTGGAGACAAACCGCCCCTATGGAAAAGACAGCGATGGGATACGCCAGATAAAGACTTTATTGATGTGGATTGGTTGGTGGATCAAGCAACTTCAGTGGGGGCTCAAAAAAATGCTCATCAGGTGATCACTACTGCGCCGTTGTTAGTGTTGTTCCATGGCTTAGAAGGATCTTCTGCCAGCCATTACGCCATCGCTTTTGCACACGAAGTGCAACGCTTAGGCTGGCAAATGGCTGTGCCGCATTTCAGAGGTTGTAGCGGTGAAATGAACCTCAAGCCTCGCGCCTACCACTCAGGTGACTACCAAGAGATTGACTGGATACTCAAGCGTTTTCAAGTCATGCACCAAGGCCCCGTGGTTGCAGTTGGAATATCGCTAGGAGGGAATGCTTTGATGAAATGGGCTGGTGAAGTGCGAGCAGAGGTAAACCAAACCGTTGCCGCGATCGCAAGTGTGTGCGCACCCCTAGACTTGACTGCCAGTGGACATGCCATTGACAGCGGATTCAACAAAATCGCCTACGCCAAAATGTTTTTAGACAGCATGAAACCAAGAGCATTTACGAAGCTAGCCCAATTTCCAAATCTGTTCGATGCTCAGGCTATGCAATCCGTCACTACCTTATTTGAATTTGACGATATCTTCACTGCACCGCTGCACGGATTCAAAGATGCCACCGACTATTGGCTGCGCGCTTCCGCTAAGCCTGGCCTAGCAGATATCCAATTACCCGCATGGGTCATCAATCCACAAAACGACCCATTCGTGCCAGCGAGCTGTTTACCGAAAGCAGATGAAGTCGCCCCCTGCGTAGAGTTGTACCAGCCTGCAGATGGCGGACATGTTGGCTTTACAAGTGGCGCATTTCCCGGAACCTTGCATGCATTGCCGCAGGCTGTATTGCGATGGTTTGAAAGCAAAATTTAAACAACCCCTTGTCGCACACCCATGGATGACATCGTCAAACAAGCCCTGGCCAAATGGCCCAATGTGCCCGACTGTTACGGTTGGCTAGGCCTTGACGCACGCGGTGATTGGTATATGCGCGATGACGCCGTGCAAGCGGCAGGCGACTTCGCTAAAAGTAAAGGCTCAAAACTACAGCATGAAAAACTTATCGAATTCATCGGCCGCAATTACGATGCAGATACAAACGGAAACTGGTTTTTTCAAAACGGGCCTCAGCGTGTCTATGTTGAGTTGGAAGTGACACCTTGGGTTTGGCGTTTGCAACCCGATGGCACTTTACGCAGCCATACCCAGCGTGTGGCGCACTACCGAGACAGTTGGCTAGACGATGCGGGATGGTTGTATCTGGAAACCGACTTAGGCTTTGGCTTAGTACACAGCATGGACATGCTGCAAGCTGCGCAAAAAATAGAGTCTGAGGCGTGGGTGCCAAACAACATAGCCAAGATGGATTTACAAAAACGATTTGGGTTCTGTTTGAGCCCTCAACAGGATCACATGGCTAAAACCGCAAAGCCATGAAAAAAGCCACCTGGTGAACAGGTGGCTTTGTATGAAAAGCGAAGACTAAATATAGAAGCTTGGGTGCTTGCTTACTTGGCTTCTGGTTTTTTGGGTTCAGCCAATTTGCCACCACTGCCGTTTGCCATATAGACAACCGCACGGCCAATTTCAAAGTCGCTGTATTCGCCACCCGCTTGAGCAGCCATATTGCCTTTGCCTTTGAGCGCTGAGGTTAGCAAAGCTGGGTAACCTTTGCCCACGCGAGGTGCCCAAGCTGCTGCGTCACCAAATTTAGGCGAACCCAAAGTGCCTGCTGAATGGCAACCACCACATTGGCCTTTGAAAACTTCTTCGCCACTGCGAGGCTCAGCGTTGGCAGATTTGATTTCTACAGAACCCACTTTTTGAATGCGGGCTGCGACAGACTCAGGCGCATTGGTGCTACCTGCTTGTGGCTTGTTGTCAGAGGTAACGTAGTACACCAAGCCAATGATGATGAAAACAGGAAGAATGAACGAATAAGCGACAGCCAACAAAAGCTGTTTCGGGGTTTTGATGGGGCCTGTGTGGGCTTCTTCGTGGTGGTGTTCGCTCATGATGAGGGGAATCCTTAAAGGGTACGCAAAAACAGCTCAAATTATAGCCAGCCCTCTACAATGGCCTGTTGTGCCACGTTGCGGCTGTAGCTCAGTGGATAGAGTATTGGCCTCCGAAGCCAAGGGTCGTGGGTTCGATTCCCGCCAGCCGCACCAATTTAATCCTTTTTCACTCAACATTTGACTGATTTAGTGGGTGCTTGATTTTTGGCATAAACCTAATAAAGTCTTTATTGATAATCGATACCTTTCAAAACCATAAGTTTGCTGACTATGAAAAACGCACTTTCTGCCATCTACCTTTTTGCTTTTGCTGCCCTAGCCAGTACTACGGCCTTCGCACAAGCAACACCCAGCGCGCAACAGATGATCGAGCAGCTCAAAGCGCAACCTGTACCTGAGGCGCCCAGACGCACCCGTAGTTTGCGCAACTTATCGGTAGAGGCTGTTGATCAGGCCGCAGACGCCACTCCTCCAGCCCCAGTAGCCAAGCCATCGCTGTCATTACAAATTCAGTTTGAATTCAATTCAGCGCAAATCAGCCCCGTGAGCCAGCAAGCCTTGTTGAACTTATCGACAGCGCTCAAAGCCGCAGAACTCAGCGCCTCTAAATTTGAGGTGGAAGGCCATACCGATGCCAAAGGCAATGACGCCTACAACCTCAAACTCAGCCAACAACGGGCTGAAGCGGTGCAGCAATTCTTAGTGCACCAAGGCGTTGCTATCAACAGATTGGTCGCATCTGGCAAGGGTTCGACGCACCTTGCAAATGCAGCCAATCCTTTAGCCGCTGAAAACCGCCGAGTCCGCATTGTCAACCTCGACTGAGGCTAAAACGCCCTGGTGGCAAAGCCTTGAACGTCAGTTCCTCACCTATCTGTCTAGTTGGTCAGATAAGTGGGTGCATATAGGCTTGGTGCTGGTTTTTTCCGCTTGGATAGTTATCGACGTCCTATTGGTGGGTATCACCGGCGGTTTAGCGCAAACCACCTACGACAACATGGTGCGTGGCCGCGTGATCACTGCACCCGCAGATCCACGCATAGTGATCATCGACATCGATGAATCCGCACTGGCCCGCATGGCCACTGAATTTGGACGTTGGCCTTGGCCGCGTGACACTCTTGCAACAGTGCTTGACTATGTAGAAGAACAACAACCCGCCGCTGTGGTTTGGGACATTATTTTTTCAGATGTAGACCGCTTGAACCCGGGTGGTGATGCCGCATTTGACGCGGCTGCCAAGCGCAGTGCCCATAGCCATTTTGGATTGGTACGTTTGCCCAAAGCCAATGATGACAAAAGCGAACTCACCCAAAAAAATCTTCCTAGCTTGTGGGTACAAACGGCGCCACCAGAAACTAAAGAGCTCGCTACGGTTGCGCTCATACCGCCTGTATTACCTGGCGTTGCAGTCAAGCCCCTTGGTTACAACAACGGCTATGTAGACCGCGATGGCATCTTGCGACGCTACCGCTACTTCGAGCGCTTAGATGACGGCGGGATGATTCAGTCTTTACCGATGAGCGTGGTGCAACAAGTCGATCCGCAAGCCCATGCATTTTGGTTGGAGCGCTTTCTCAACAAGCCACAAAAAATCACCACAGACAATGCGACGGAAGATGATGTGCTGATCAACTGGCGTAAGAAAGCCAATAGCTATCCGCACGTCAATTTTGCAGATGTGTTTGCGCTAGCGGATGGCGCGAAAGCACAAGATGAAGTGCCATCGTTTGCTGGCAAGATCGTCATCATTGGATCCACAGCACCTAGCTTGCACGATATCCATCCAACACCGCTGTCGTCGGCGCAAGCAGGAGTGGAATCGCTAGCAACCGGCATAGATAACGCATTGAACAAGCGTGCGATGCGTGAAATGCCCAAGTGGTTAGGCGCCCTGATAGCCATCGCGATGTGTATTGGCTTGGCCTTTTGGAGTTATCGCAAAAGCGTGTCGTCTTTAGCGGCTGGCATGCTGGGTTTGCCTTCTGTCATGTTGGGCATCAGCTTCCTGAGCCTCAACACAGAACATTTGTTTTTAGATTTGCATTTGTCTGCGGCTTTGGGCTTGTTGTTTGTGGCTTTGCTTCGCGTGTGGTTCACGATTCAAAAGCGCCATTGGTGCAGCGATATGCCTCCCACGCATGCGCCACTAGCAGTTTGGAACTGGCGCGCAAAAGAACCTTGGAATGACCAACAACTTCAAAGTTTGATGCGTGAGTTGCAAGCCCATGCTTTCAATTGCCGCATCGTCCTGTTAGACATCACGCCAGCGACGAGCAATTTGGTGCGTTGGAAACCATTTGCCAACTTGTTGGCTTTGGTGGGCTCTGAGTCTGAACTACAAAATGCAAAGCAGCATTTGGATGCTATTGCACACAACATGAAAGCCCAATATGGCGAAATATTGGGTCTGTCTGGGAACAGTGAAAACGTCAAAGAAAAAATCACGCGCATAGCCTTAGATGGCTGGGCGCAATTGCATCCGCATGAATAACCGTTAAACCAAAGTTGACCATATGAAAAAAAGTAACGCTATGAAGTCTTCTATCTGTCGCATGTTGCTGGGCTTGGGCATGACCGCCTCGGCATTCGCGCAAAACGCAAGCGTCACGCGACCCACAGAAATACGCGCAGAAAAACTCGCGTCTTCTGCCGTTTTAGTGCAAGTCAACCAAGGTGCGAGTGTGCGGGTGACTTCTGTGGAAGGCGGTTGGGTGTTGGTAGAGGCTGCTACAGACAAAGGCCGTGTTTCAGGGTGGATGCGTGCCAGTTCTCTCAATATGCAAGCTGGTGCTTCGGTCGTTGCGGGCCTGTCAAGTGGCCGTGAAGCTTCTGGTAACAACGCATTAACACTGGGTGTTAGAAGCGTGCCCCAACTAACACCAAGAATTAATCGCCATGCACTCATCATTGGCGTGGGACGTTATGAAGACCCATTGGTGCCGCCACTGCCGGGCACCAAGCTCGACAAAGTCTCCGCCACGCAAATGGCGCAAGCCATGCAAGTGCCTGATAGCAATATCCAATATTTGCAGGATGAACAAGCAACGCTCACCAACATCCGTAATGCCTTGAACAATTTAAGCGACCGTGTGCAAGACGGAGACCGTGTATTCATCCACTACTCAGGTCATGGCACGCGATCGCCTGATCCACAAGCGGGTGGTTGTGTTGAAGCTTTGTTGCCGTATGACGGCATGAGCAAAGGCGTGATTAGCAATTCCGAAATGGCCGGCTTACTGTCTTCCATCACCCAAAAAACCGACAAGCTATTTGTGATGTACGACGCATGCCACTCCGGCGGCATTGTTGCTGCCGCAGTGACAGCTAGAACGCGGGGCATTGCAAATGGCAATGATGAAGGTGCGTTGCGTCCTAAGTTTGCGGGCATTTCAGATGAGTGTGGCAAACCCACCAATGTCAAAACACGCGGCTTGGTGGGTGAGCAAGTGAAACAAGGCGCGTTGCCGCAAGACATCGTGCACTTGTCTGCCGCACGCGATAACGAAATCAGCTTTGACGACGAGCAAAAAGGTGGCCTCGCCACCCAATACATGCGCGATTGCATGTTGCGTGATGCGAAAGACTTAGACGGTTCGGGTGCTATCAGCATTGAAGAAATCAAACAATGCGCACAGGATAAAGTCAACCGGCGCATGCAAAATGACAGCAACTTCAAAGCGCATAACTTGATGCTATCAGGAAACGGTAATTTCGTGCCTGCATGGTTTAGCCAAGGTGTGCCTCAAACTAGCAATGTGATGACTGCCTTAGCGACAGCGGATAAACCAGCAACACAAGCAGTTGCTGCACCAGTCGTCAAACCGCCTGCGCAAGAAACAGCCGCAGCACCAACCTCGCCATCGAAACCTCCTGCACAGCAAGTTGCATTGATGACGCCACCAGCCAATACAACTGCCGCGCCAGTGCAACAAACAGTTGCTGCGCCTGAGGCTAAAACACTCAGTGGCGAAGATGCGCTCAAACAAATGTATGACCAGCGCAATGCAAAACGTAAAGTGCGCGTCACGCTAACCAAAGATCAGTTGGTGATTGGCAAAGATGCCTTAGAGTTCTCGGTGCAGTCAGACCGCGCTGGTTATGTTTATGCGGCTTTGGCAGGCTCTGACGGTAAAGCTTTGTATATGTTGTTCCCTAATGACCTAGACCAAAACAACCGCATTGAAGCGGGACAAACATTGAAGCTGCCCCAAGGAAAGTGGCGAATCAAATCGTCTGGCCCTGTGGGTACCAACCATTTGCTGGTGATGGTTGCAGATGCGCCGCGTGAATTGCAGCCCTTGAGTGCAAAAAAAGAAGGTCCCTTTATGACTTCATTGAACGATGCCAATGGACGTGCGCAATTAGGTGCATTGCTGACATCGTCGAAAGCTATCAGCACCGCAGTATGTCAAAACACAGTCTCGGCCAAAAACAATCCACTATGTTCGGATGCTTATGGCGCGAGTTTGGTGAGTATCAAAGAAATACCTTAAGACTTTAAATAATTGAGGAGATTTGTATGAAAGCCTTCAAGCATTTATATCCATTACTTTTATGCCTTTGCGTTTTGCTGGGCTCGATGAATTCAATTCAAGCGCAAACCCTTGATGATGATGCTATTGCTTTGTCTGATCAGGAGACAGCGCGATTGCGCGCCATTTTGGATCAACCCATTGATCCCAACTCTCTTAAAGCAACCCGAGTAGAGGCATACAAACAAAAACAAGGCGCTGCTTGGAAACTAGGAGATGCGGTCAAGCAAGAACAAATTTTGCGTGAATGGGCGCAAATGGATGGGGATGTTGATCCGCGTTGGAGGTTGATGAGCTTTCTTTTCTTTACGCCTAACCGGCAAGAGGCTTACAAAATCGGCGCGGATTTGATGAAAGAAATCAAATATGCACCGTCCGCCGTAAGAATTCGTTCTGCTATCGCAGATCACTACATCAATGACAGTAATTTGAAGCAAGCAGGGGTTTTGCTGGAAGAGGCTGGCACCATCATTAAAAACGAGTGGGGCAGAGTCCCGCGCCAAGGAGCAAATGCATATTGGATTGTGCGTGCTGAGATGGAATTCAATCTCATCAAATCTTTTTATCTTCGCCGATCAGGTAAATGGCAAGAGGGCATCCAGACTGCCAAATTGGCAACCCAAAAGGGAAAAGAATTAATTGGAATTGAGACCTTAGTAGATCCACTGCAACGAAACTTTGGACGCAGTTGGTATATGTCTTCCATGGCGCAGTTGGCAGACCATCAGTCGGCGGCTGGACTTTACGCTGAAGCAGATTTATCTTTGCGCGAAGCCTACCAATTTGGAAAAGCAAGCGGGTTTACAGATAACCAATTGCTTCGCATTTTTAATGGGGTGGCGTGGCTAAGAAACGCAACAGGACGATTCGAAGATGCTTTAGCGTATAGCAATAGAAGTGAAAAAATTGTGCTGGCGCAAGGCGTGCAAAAGGGTGCGCCCGGATGGCTGTATACCCAAACGCCAGGCACTCTGGCTTTGGCTGGATTAGACAGGTGGAATGAGGCGGCAGAACGTTTCGATGCCATCGACAAAGAAATGGAGCGCCTTAAAACCAAGTCGCCATTGGCTTTTCAGGCATGGCTCAGAGGGCCAGTTTATTTGCATGCTGGTCGCTACCCGCAAGCCAAAAAACTATACGAAGGCACTCTGAAATGGCACGTCGACAATTTCGGCGAAAACCATTACTTCACCGCTTACACCCGTGGCATGTACGCGATTGCTTTATGGCGCAATGGCGATCCAGCTGGTGCACGCGTGCAATTTGACCAGGCCATTCAAAACATTACCTCGCCTGACGCGCTGACTGGCGACTTCACCGAAGACGTGTTCCGCCGTAAAGGTAAGAAATACATCTTTCAAAACTACATCGACTTGCTCGCTACCACGGCAGATAAAGACTCAAAGGACGCGGCAATCATTTTTCAAATGGCAGACCATTTGAATTCATCCACAGTACAACAAGCGTTGTCAGATGCTGCTGTGCGTTCAGGCATCAATGTGCCTGGCTTGTCCGATGTCATTCGTAAAGAGCAAGATGCCAAGAACGAAGCCGCAACCTTGATGTCCTATATCACCTCACAGGGCAGTGAAGGAGACAAAAGACGCAACCCCCAAGTCATCGAGCAAATGCAAAAACGCATGCGTGAATTGGAAGGCTTACGTAAAGAATACAAAGCGCAAATTCAAAAAGGGTTTCCTGAGTATTTTCAACTCATACAGCCTAAAGCACCAAGCCATACCGATATCGCGCAACAACTCAAACCCGATGAATTGTTTGTTTCCATCTTGCCCATGGAGAAACAAACCTATGTTTGGGCGATCAATGCTTCTGGCAAAGTTAGTTTCCACCAATGGCAAGTAGGTGAGAAAGAGGGTGCAAGGCTAGTCGACAAAATCCGCAAAACACTGGACGTTGCTGGCCTCGGTAATAAAGCGCCTGTGTTCGACTACGCCGATGCGAATACTGTTTACAAAGGCTTGTTTGGACCTATTGAGTCTGAGATGGCAGATAAAAAACATCTGATCGTGGCCACTTCAGGTGCATTCGCCAATATGCCCTTGGGTGTTTTGGTGCGCAAACCTGTCACCTCGCCCAACCCAGCGAATGCTGCGTGGCTAATCAAAGACACTGCCATCAGCCAAGTGCCCACTGCGAGTGGATGGTTGTCATTGAAACGTTATGCCAAGGTGCCTTCGAGCACGCAACCGCTGATTGCGTGGGGCGATCCCTTGTTTGATAACAAGGCTGCGCACCAAGTGGCTGCTGCTCCCGCTGCATCCACGGTGCGTGCTGTGATCAATACGCGATCCACTATGCAAACGGGGCTTGAACAATCGCAAAACGAGAGTTACTTGGCCTACAGCAAAATTCCTCCACTTCCTGAAACACGCGATGAAGTGAATGAATTAGCCAAAATTTTGGCGGCCGATCCCAAACAAGACTTGATCTTAGGCTCCGACGCAACACGCCAATCGGTCCTCAAAAGCAGCGCGTCTGGCCAGCTCGGAAAAAAACAAGTCGTGGTGTTTGCCACACATGGTTTGTTAGCAGGCGACCTGCCTAATTTGAACCAACCCGCATTGGCCATGGCGTCTACCGCCAACCCTGCTGACTCACCTTTGTTGACGCTTGAAGATGTGTTGGGCCTCAAACTCAATGCAGATTGGGTGGTCTTGTCAGCGTGTAATACCGCAGGAGCAGATGGACGTGCCGAAGAGGCTTTGAGCGGATTGGCACGCGGATTCTTCTTTGCGGGAAGCCGTAGCTTGCTGGTCACGCATTGGTCTGTCGAGTCTGAGAGCGCGATGTTGCTCACGACACATACATTCGCTGCTTATAAGAAAGACCCGCAAATGCGTCGCGCCGAAGCTTTGAAACAGGCGATGGTAGAGACCATGAAATTACCGCAATACGCCCATCCCGCATATTGGGCGCCTTACGCTTTGGTGGGCGAGGGCGGTCGTTAATATTTAACGCTGACAGCCAACTGAAGGCGCTGCTTTAATTGGCAGCGCCTTTTTTTGCGAATACGATTTTGTCAATCACCACTTCGTTTTGTGCGTTGTACGCCAAAAGAATTTTGACGTCATGCCCTTTGGCTGATGCGAATACTTTTTCTTTTTCGCTTTTTTGCTCTAGTGTGACCAAAGTACGAATAGCGTTGATCACACTAAAAAGCAGAAATGGGTTTTTAGATGTCACGCCGGATGAGCTCGGTGGTTCAGACATCTGAATCTTTCCACCACTCTTCTCAACCTGATTGACCCAGACTTTCATACGCTCAGGCATATTGTTGGGCGACACCTTGTCATAGAAAGGCACGGTGATCTCTGTCATCGGCGCTGAGAGCGAAGCGGAGAGTTGATGGTCAAACTTGTCTGCATCTAAAAACGCCACGATAGGTGCAGCGTCCTCTTGGCCAGATTTGGTCGAAGGATTGGTTTCGCAAGCATTGAGCGCCAAGCAAGCGACAAATACAAGTGAAAAGCGAATAGATAAAACATGGCGCATACAAAACCTCTTCAAGAAGAACGTAGATTGTGAACGATTCTAAAAAACTCAAGTATCCGTGTCTTTAAGGGCCAATGCCCTGTCATACAAAGGATTGCGTGACTCGCCAGTTAGCTCTGCGGCAAGACGGACTGCAGTTTTAAGTGGCACCTCTTGCATTAAAAGCCGCAGCATCTTGTCATGCACTTCAATGGGGTCGTTGACAACAGCTTGCGCGTGAACCACTAGCGCAAATTCACCACGGGTGCGTTGCGTGTTGGCACGTATCCAATCGCTCAAGGAATTGGCAGGCACGGTTGCTATTTCTTCAAACTGTTTGGTGAGCTCTCTGCCTACAGTCACCATGCGGTCGCCAAGATGAGCCAGTGCGGTGGCTAGTGCCTCTATGCGATGCGGCGCTTCTAAAAGCACTTGCGCACGTCCGTCTAATGCCAATAACTCCACGGCACGCTCTCGCTCTGCAGCCTTGCTCGGCAAGAAGCCAACAAATACAAATCCTGAGGATTTTGCTGTGAATGAGCCACACGCACTGAGTAAGGTTGTGACACTGCTAGCACCCGGCAAAGGCATGACCCGAAATCCAGCAGCCTGCACCTGCCACGCCAAACGCGCGCCCGGGTCGCTGACCGCGGGTGTTCCTGCATCACTCACATAAGCCACGCGTTGGCCTGCTTGCAACCGTTCAATGACTTCTTGTGCGGCCTGAGTCTCGTTGTGTTGGTGTACGGCTAACCAATGGCTGGCGTTGCGCTCAATTCCGTAGCTCCGTAACAAAGTTTGTGAGTGGCGCGTATCTTCACAGGCCAAGGTATCGCACACACTCAAAACATGCAGTGCGCGCAAGCTGATATCGGCCAAATTACCAATCGGTGTTGCGACCATATACAGCGTGCTTGCAGGGTGGTGCTGCGCAGCCGCGGCATCGTGGGCAGCCGTGAGGGCAGATGAAAAATGCGTGGACAAACCCAAGAGAAAAATTCCTTCACCACCAAGCAATCAGGAGATGCAGCCGAAGACCGCGCTTTGCACCATTTGCTAGCCCATGGCTTACAACTGGTACAACGCAATTATCGAACGCCAGGACGAGGCGGGGGTGAAATTGATTTAATCATGCAAGACAGGCATGGAACTATGGTGTTTGTCGAGGTTCGAAAACGCTTGCATCCCTTTTATGGTGGGCCTTTGGGGAGTGTTTCGGCATCTAAACGCAAGCGCATCGCATTTGCCGCTAAATTTTTCTTGATGCGCCTGAAATACGAGCCTGCGTGTCGCTTTGACGTGGTGGCGATAGATACCAACGGACTCCATTGGCTACAAGGGGCATTTGCGGTGGACTGAGTAGCGCAAAAGGTATCATTACGGGATGCTTGAACAACGTATTGAACAACATTTCATCGACAGTGCTGATCTGAAATACCAGTCAGCGCAAGCCTTATCGAAACCCATAGCAGCTGCTGTTTCAGCCATCTTGGCCAGTGTGACCAGTGGCGGCAAGGTGTTGGCATGTGGCAATGGCGGATCAGCAGCAGACGCACAACATTTCGCTGCTGAGTTTGTCGGGCGTTTTGAGCGTGAACGGCCTGAGTTGGGTGCTATTGCTTTGACTACTGACAGTTCCATCGTGACGGCGATTGCCAACGATTACCACTACGACCAAATTTTTTCTAAGCAAGTTCGCGCACTGGGCCAGTCTGGAGATGTCTTGTTGGCTATTACTACCAGCGGTAACTCTGCCAACGTATTAGCTGCTATCGAAGCCGCCCACGAGCGTGACATGACGGTAGTTGCACTCACTGGCAAAGGTGGTGGCAAGATGGCGCAAGCATTGCGTGAAACCGATGTGCATATTTGCGTGCCGCACGAGCGTACCGCCCGAATTCAAGAAGTGCATTTACTCACCATCCATTGCATTTGCGATGGCGTGGATACGCAACTATTGGGTGATCAAGAAGGAAACTAGGACTATGAACAATTCAACTGCTAAATATCTCGCCATCATCTCTTTGGCGCTTGCGCTCAACGCCTGTGCACCCGTCATGATGGGTGGCGTATTTGGAACAGCCATGATTGCCAGCGACCGTCGCACCACAGGCATACAGGTAGAAGACGAAGGTATTTCGCAACGTAGCGCCAGTGCTATCAAACTTAACTTTGGTGAAAAAGAGCATGTGAATGTGGCGAGTTACAACCGCCAAGTACTGATCACTGGCGAGGTCTCTAGTGATCGCGTGCGCGCCCAAGTGGAGCAGTTGATTGGAAAAATCGAAAACGTGCGCTTGGTCGTGAACGAATTGGGCATTGGCCCCGCGACTACTTTGAGCGAGCGCTCAGCCGATGTTGTCTTGGCAGCCAAAGTGAAAGCCGCCATGATCGACACGGAAGACGTTTTTGCCAGCGTTCACAAAATCGTGGTCGAGCGCGGCACCGTGTATTTGATGGGGCGCGTGACACAGCGTGAAGGTAATCGCGCCACCGAAGTGGCACGCGGTGTTAACGGTGTGAAGCGTGTAGTGCGTGTCTACGAGTACATGAGCGAAGAAGAGCTCAATGCGATGCAACCCAAGAAAGCGCCAGTGGATGAATCCAAACCCGTACCAGTTACTTCCGGTTCTGGCGCACCTGTGAACGGCACCGCACCCGCAACGGGCGCGGTAGTGACACCCGTTAAATAATTAGCGCAGGCGCTTGATCAAGCTCGACGTATCCCAGCGGTTGCCGCCGAGCTTTTGCACATCGCCGTAGAACTGGTCGACCAACATCGTGACCGGCAATACGGCACCGTTGCGCTTGGCTTCGTCAAAGACCAAGCCTAAGTCTTTGCGCATCCAGTCCACTGCAAAACCAAAATCAAATTTATCGGCCACCATGGTTTTGCCACGATTGTCCATTTGCCAGCTTTGCGCAGCACCCTTGCCAATCACGTCGAGTACCAGGTTCATATCCAAACCGGCTTTCTGACCGAAGGCGATCGCTTCACTCAGGCCTTGCACCAAGCCCGCGATACAGATTTGGTTGACCATCTTGGTCAATTGGCCGGCGCCAGATGCGCCCATCAATGTGAAGGCACGCGAGAAAGCCATAGCAACAGGCTTGACGCAATCGAAAACAGATTCATCGCCACCACACATCACGGTAAGCAAACCGTTTTGTGCGCCGCCTTGACCACCAGACACTGGTGCGTCAATAAAAGGAATGCCTAAGTTTTTAGCCGCTGCATAAATTTCGCGCGCTACATCTGCCGAGGCGGTGGTGTGGTCCACAAGAATAGCGCCGGCCTTCATGCCAGCCAAAGCGCCGTCCGCTCCAAAAATCACCGAACGCAAATCGTCGTCATTGCCGACGCAACAAAACACGATGTCAGCACCAGCAGCAGCTTCGCGCGGAGTGGGCGCACTTTTAGGCGCTTTGCTTTTGGCAAATTCAGCGACCCAAGCTTGCGCTTTGGCGGGTGAACGGTTGTAAACCGTGACAGCGTGTCCGGCAGACGCCAAATGGCCAGCCATCGGGTAGCCCATCACGCCCATGCCGATGAAAGCGACATGGGTAGAAGGTGCGGATTCATAGGTTTTTGGATTGATGCTCGACATGGTGAACTCTTTTGGGTTGGGTTAATCAGCCGTGCATCATAGTGCGATTGCGCCCTTCTATGCTGGCGCCGACTGCATGGCCTGCGCCATGGTTTGCATACCGTAGGCAGCCCCAGTTTGGATGGCATTGTGGATGTGCGAGGTTTTACCCTCGCGTATCAGGTGCCGGATGGCAGGTGTCGCCACCATGACTTCGAAGGCGGCTTGCTGCATATTGCCTTGCGACGGGCGATGGAGCGTTTGAGACACTACGCCGAGCAAAGCTTCGCTGACTTGTGTGCGTACCATGGCTTTTTCTGCGCCCTCAAACACGTCTACGATGCGGTCGACGCTAGCTGCCGCGCTTCGGGTGTGCAAGCTCGCTAGTACCAGATGCCCCGTCTCTGCTGCCGTCAAAGCGAGGCGAATAGTTTCTGAGTCGCGTAACTCGCCAACCAAAATAACATCGGGGTCTTCGCGCAACGCAGCACGCAAAGCGTAGGAGAAGCTTTTGCTGTGCTGTCCCACTTCTCTTTGTGTTACCAAACATTGTTGGCTGCTGTGGATGAATTCAATCGGGTCCTCTAAGGTGATGATGTGTTGCCTTGTTGTTTGATTGAGGTGATGTAGGGCTGCCGCCAAAGTCGTGGATTTTCCAGAGCCTGTGGGCCCAGTGACCAAGAAAATTCCTGCACTTTTGAGTAAATCAGGTAATACCTTGGGGGCATTTATTTCAGCCAGAGTAGGAATGCCTTCTTGAATATGCCGAAATACTGCGCCATTGCCTTTCAGGCTTTTGAACACATTGGCGCGAAATCGTCCTACGCCGGGAAAGGTGAACGAAAAATCAACTTCGTGGCCTTTTAAGAAGTGCGCATACACATTGCTTTCCATGTGAGAAGTCAATGCTTGCATAAGACAGCATGAACTATCTGCGTAATGTGTGCGATGTGCGGTTTCCTGTTGTTTTTCCAGACCGCTTGAACACTGGCGATCTCTTGTAGAGCTTTGAAATGTCTCGCTTCCAAATGCAAATATATCCCCCTGCACTCTGAACCAAGGGGCCTGCCCAGAACATAAATGGATGTCAGACGCACCTCGCGCAACTGCATCTTGAAGCACTTTCTCTAGATCCATTAGGACTCCTTGTTAAAGTCATGCCTGTTATGACTACATTGCAAGACAACCTTCAAGCCGTGCAATCGCGCATTGCTGCTGCATGCGCAGCCTGCGGACGCAACCCTGCTGAAGTCACCTTGCTCGCGGTATCCAAAACATTTGGTGCAGACGCAGTGCAAGACGTTGCGGCATGCGGGCAACAAGATTTTGGTGAAAACTACATCCAAGAAGGCGTAGACAAAATCACTTTTCTGCAAAGTGCCGCTAATGCAAATAAACCATTGATTTGGCATTGCATAGGCCCTATTCAAAGTAACAAAACCAAATACGTTGCTGAGTTCTTTAGTTGGGCGCATACCGTCGATCGCCTCAAAATTGCACAACGTTTAAATGACCAACGCCCAGAACACTTGCCGCCTTTGAATGTCTGCCTACAAGTCAATATTGATGGCGGTGCAACCAAGTCGGGTGTTGCACCGCAAGAGGTTTTGGAGTTAGCGAAGCAAGTGGCGCAATTGCCAAGACTCGTATTGCGCGGCTTAATGACTATTCCAGACCCGGTAGAAGGCTTTGAAGCGCAAGTCGCACTGCACACAAAATCCCGCGTGTTATTTGACGAAGTGCGTGCCGCGTTAAACCGGCCTCACTTCGATACGTTGTCCATGGGCATGACTTCTGATTTGGAGGCCGCGATCCATGCGGGTAGCACGATGGTGCGCGTGGGCACGGCTATTTTTGGAGGCAGGCAATACCCTGCTTAAAACCTAGGCAAATCAGGATGCTTGATTTGCCCAGCACGTACCAGCATCTTTCCGTATTCCGCACAACGGTTCAATGTAGGAATTACCTTACCAGGGTTTAACAAACCCTTTGCATCGAAAGCGCGTTTGACGGCAAACATTTGTTCGTTTTCTTCAGCGCTGAACTGCACGCACATGCTGTTGAGTTTTTCAATACCAACACCGTGTTCCCCAGTCACCGTGCCGCCCATGGCCACACTTGTTTCTAAGATGTCTGCACCGAACAGCTCGCAGCGGTGCAGTTGATCAGGGTCATTCGCATCAAACAAGATCAAAGGATGCAAATTGCCGTCGCCTGCGTGAAATACGTTCGCACAACGCAATTGGTATTTCTTTTCCATCTCCGCAATCGCCAACAAAATGTCAGCCAAGCGTTTGCGGGGAATGGTGCTGTCCATGCACATATAGTCAGGGCTGATGCGCCCTGATGCAGGAAACGCGTTTTTACGACCGCTCCAAAAACGCAAGCGCTCAGCTTCGTTTTGGCTCACCGCAATGGCAGTTGCGCCGCATTGGCGCAGCACTTCGCTCATGCGACCAATTTCTTCTTCGACCTCTTCTGGTGTGCCGTCACTCTCGCACAGCAAAATGGCTTCGGCATTGAGGTCGTAGCCCGCATGCACAAAGCCTTCTACAGCTGCTGTCATGGGCTTGTCCATCATTTCCAAGCCCGCAGGAATAATGCCAGCCGCAATGACCGACGCTACGGCATCTCCAGCTTTGCGCATATCGTCAAAACTCGCCATGATGCAACGCGCCAATTGGGGTTTGGGCACCAGCTTGACGGTGACTTCTGTGGTGACAGCCAACATGCCTTCGCTGCCAACCACCAAGGGCAATAAATCTAGCCCGGGTGTATCGAGCGCATCGCTGCCAAACGTAATGGCTTCGCCTTCGATGGTGAACCCTTGGACCTTCATCACATTGTGCAAAGTCAAACCATATTTCAGACAATGCACACCGCCAGAGTTTTCCGCCACATTGCCACCGATGGTGCAAGCAATTTGGCTGGATGGATCTGGCGCGTAATACAAGCCTAAATGCGCGACGGCTTCGCTGATTGCGAGATTACGCACGCCACACTGCACGGTAGCGGTGCGTGCAATCGGATCGATATTCAAAATTTTGTTGAATTTGGCCAAGGACAATGTCACACCTTGCGCATGCGGCATCGCGCCGCCAGACAACCCAGTGCCCGCACCTCGCGCTACCACAGGCGCGTCGATGGCATGGCAGGTCTGCAATACGGCTTGCACTTGTTCATAGGTCTCTGGCAAAACCACGCACAAGGGACGCGCCCGATACGCTGTCAGACCATCGCATTCATAGGGAACCGTATCTTCGGTGGTGTAGAGCACCGCATGGGCAGGCAAGACGCGCAAAAGCGCAGCCACCACTTGAGACTGGCGCTCGGCATGGGTCATCGATTGAAGATGCGCGGATGAAACTGGGGCATTCATAACGAGAACCTCAATGGTTATTTGAAAATGACGGTTTTGTGGCCATTCAATAGCACGCGGTGTTCGCTATGCCATTTGACCGCACGGGCTAACACTTGGCTTTCGGTGTCGCGTCCTTGGGTGGTTAGGTCTTCCACTGTTTTGCTGTGGTCGACGCGGGCGACGTCTTGTTCAATGATCGGGCCTTCGTCTAAGTCAGCAGTGACATAGTGTGCAGTTGCGCCAATCAATTTAACGCCACGGTCATGTGCTTGGTAGTAAGGTTTGGCGCCTTTGAAACTCGGCAAAAAGCTGTGGTGGATATTGATTGCACGTCCTGCGAGCTTTTTGCACATGTCGTCGCTCAAGATTTGCATGTAACGCGCTAACACCACCAACTCGGCACCTTCCGTTTGAATGATCTCAAACTGCTTGGCTTCGCCTTGTGTTTTGGTGGCGGCTGTGACGGGAATGTGGTGGAACGGCACGTTGTAACTGGCCGCGAGTTGGTAAAACTCACGGTGGTTGCTGATGATGGCGCGGATATCGAGGGGCAATAGCCCGCTTTTCCAGCGAAACAGCAAATCGTTGAGGCAATGGCCTTCTTTGCTCACCATCAGCACCGTGCGCATAGGCTGCGACGCATCATGCAAAGTCCATTGCATGCTGAGCGTTTGCGCCAAACCCAGTAACTGCGTGCGCAAGTCGTCTTGCGCAACAGCATCGCAGGCAAAACGTACCCGCATGAAAAACAAACCTGTATCGGGATCGTTGTATTGCGCGGCTTCTTCGATGTTGCCTTGGCGTTCAAGCAAAAAACCTGAGACAGCGTGCACGATGCCCGTACGGTCTGGGCATGACAAATTGAGGATGTAAGCAGTCATGCACCGATTGTAGGTACGCACGCGCGACACGCTGTGATGTAGGGGATAGGCAAAATAGCACCCCATGCTTTCTATGCGCCCCGCTGTTGGGTTTTCTATTCGCGTCGCTGGTACTTTGCTGTTGGCCTGGGTCGCAGCGCAAATCTGTCTTGCACTTCACACGCCCCTACCTTGGATGATTGGGCCGCTACTTGCCACTTCGTTCGCATCGATGCGCGGCGCACCAACGCTCAGCTGGAACCCTTTTCGTGATGCGGGGCAATGGGTGATCGGAACCGCGTTAGGTCTTTATTTCACGCCACAGGTTACAGCCTTGCTAGCGAGTTTGTGGTGGGCGATTGGATTGGGCATTGTGTGGGCGCTGTTGCTGGGCTTTGCCTTCGGTCGCTGGTTGCACTGGGTCCATTCGCCACGTATGGCAGGGTTAGACCGCGCGACCACTTACTTCGCTGGCCCTATCGGTGGCGCATCTGAAATGACATTATTAGCCGAACGTGCGATGGCCAGAACCGATTTGGTGGCGTCTGCACATAGCTTGCGTGTCTTAATCGTCACCGTGGTAGTGCCCTTTGTCATGCAATTCAGCGGTTGGCACGGATTGGATGTAGCACCTACCTTTGCGCGCCAACTCGATTGGCAAGGCCTAGCACTCTTAGCTTTGTCTACAGGCGCAGGTGCTGGAGTGATGAAGCTGATGAAACGCCCCAACCCATGGTTCTTGGGCCCTTTCTTGGTGGCGATGGTGTTGACGATGAACGAAGTCACGCTCTCTGGCATTCCGTCGTGGTTGTCCAATACGGCGCAGATGGTGATCGGTGTGAGTTTAGGTGTGCGCTTTACCGCATCTTTCATGCACACAGCCCCGCGTTGGTTGGCCAGCGTCGCGTTGGCAACCGTGGTGATGATTGTGGTGTGCGCCGGTTTTGCGGAGTGTTTGGCGTTGCTCACAGACTTGCCATTGCCAACCATGATGCTGAGCACGTCACCTGGCGGAATTGCTGAAATGGCGATTACCGCCAAGGTGCTGCAACTCGGAGTGGCCGTTGTCAGTGCGTTTCAGGTGTGCCGATTGGTGGCTATTTTGTTATTGGTTCAGCCTTTGTATTACTGGCTGTACCTCAGAAAGCCTTAGTGCACCACGACAGGGTTTTGGGCTAGTTCTGCGTAACCAGCAAGCGTGTCTTCTACTTCTTCTTGGGTGGGAGAGTTCTCTTGCCAAGCGCGCAAATGGGCTTGGAACTGTTCGGCCCATGAGCCTTCTAAAAACAACTCTTTGCCAGTTCGCTTGTCGACGATTTCAAACCCGTGGCGTGCCAAAACAGGAACATCGGGACGTGAAGGCAGAAACTCGGCGTCTTGCATTTGTAAGTGCATGACGGAGAAAGTCTCAGAGTTGTAAAGCATGTCCATGGTGTCGCGGCTTTCTGTAAAACAGGTAAGTACCCCTAGGATATCGGATTCAAACGCCAAATTTCAAGACTTAGGCTTTTCAACCTTGCGCAATTGCTGGTCTACAAAGTCGCCATTGGCGTTGGTTACCCGTAAACGCACAGGTAAATAGTCTATCGATGGTGCAAACCAGAGCTCAATCGTCTGGTCAAATTCCTTGCGCGGCTTACGGTTGATCTTGATAGTCGAGACCTCGCCATAGGGCAATTGCAAGGTTTCTGCTTTCTCAACCAAAAAAAGCCACACCTCGGCATCGCGCGTCGCCACCGTTTGAAACGAGAGCATGGTGCCTACTGGATAACGCTCAGGATCGGCGGATAGCAAGGCTGCAATTTGCATCACCACGCTCAAACGGTCTTGCGCGCCTTTGAGCAAAGGCACCTCAGGCGCGTTGTTGCTAAAACTGACCACGCCTTTGTCGCGTTGGAAATGTGAGGCAACTTCGGTGCGGAATTTGTCGCCAAAGCGTTGCGGCATCAAACCCTCGGCACCCAAAGTTCCTTGGCTGGTTTGGCTGCGAGACCCCAATAAAAAAGCGCCTACTTCTAGTTTGGAGTCGTAGCGTTGGCCATCATGTTGCCAAGAAAACTCAGCCCATGCGGAATAGTTCATCTGCTTGGACATGCCAAGCACTTGGTACTTCAAAAATATGGGAGCAGGAATTTTGAAGGCGCTGGCTTCATTAGCAGGGACGCCATCACCTGCAAAACGTGGGTAAGGCGGCATATCTACGCCCGAAGCTACGCGAGCAGGAAGGACGACTGCTGCGGCAATGTCTTGGCTTCCAATTGAGGAAATGCTTGTATTGCTGTTGCTTTGCGTGGCCTCTGATGTAGGCGTTATGTTTGTATCAGCAGATATTGAAGCATTTTGGGGTGGCGCATCTTCTACTTTGGCTTGCTGTTTTTGTACGGGAGTACTTTTCGGCTTAGCTGGCGAAGCCGCACTTTGCGCAGGTGGCAGTTGAATTTGTCGTGTCACAAACGCTTTGGTTTGTAGTGTTTGCTCTGCACTTGGCGTCAGCCAAAGATTGCTAGACGCGAGCAACCACAGATGCATCAACAATACTGCGCATGCAATCAGACATGTGGTGCGCCAACTAGGCAAGCGCATTGCGGCATTGGCTAGTGGGTGTGATGTGAAAGCAGCTTGCAAAGCTGCGCGTTCATTCATAAAGTGGGCGATTATGATCAGGCGAGTAAAAGCATTTACAAGTAATTTTGCCTGAGGACTTTCGGTTATGAAACTTGCCACCTACAAAGACGGATCACGCGACGGACAACTCGTCGTCGTCTCGCGTGATTTAAGCACTGCGCATTACGCAACGGGAATCGCCAACAAAATGCAACAAGCATTGGATGACTGGGGATTTATCGCGCCGCAACTCGTCGATTTGTACGAGACGCTCAATCAAGGCAAAGCGCGGCACGCGTTTCCGTTTGATCCTGCCATGTGCATGGCGCCACTCCCACGCGCCTACCAATGGGCCGATGGTTCCGCCTATATCAACCATGTGGAATTGGTGCGTGCAGCGCGCGACGCTTTAGTGCCTGAGAGTTTTTACAAAGACCCACTGATGTACCAAGGCGGTAGCGACGACTTTATCGGGGCGCAAGACGATGTGGTGTGTGCCAGCGAAGACTTTGGCATTGACTTTGAAGCTGAGATTGCAGTGATCACCGCAGATGTGCCAATGCAATCCACGCCAGACGAAGCCCTTGAAGGCATCCGACTAGTCATGCTTGCCAACGATGTTTCTTTGCGCAACTTAATTGCGAACGAATTAGGCAAAGGCTTTGGCTTTCTGCAAAGCAAACCCGCAACAGCTTTTAGCCCCGTTGCAGTCACATTAGATGAATTAGGCGATGCGTGGGAAAACGGTCGACTCAACCTGACTGTGCAGTCCACCTGGAATGGTCGCAAAGTCGGCATGTGCGAAGCAGGACCTGAGATGACGTTTCACTTTGGCCAACTCATTGCCCACATTTGCAAAACCCGCAATGTGCGCGCTGGTTCAGTGGTAGGAAGTGGCACCGTCAGCAACCAAGGTATAGAAGTCAAAGGCAAAAAAGAATGGCCCAAAGGCTATAGCTGCATTGCCGAAAAACGCGCGATTGAAACTATCTTGGATGGCAAACCCAGCACTGAATTCATGAAATACGGCGACACCATTCGCATCGAAGCCAAGGGCGCAGATGGACAAAGCGTGTTTGGTGCGATTGACCAAAAAATCGCACCCTTACTCCGCGGTTAAAATTTCCCCCATGCAATTTCTGCGCAACACCACCAACATCATCCGCTTCGTGCTGGTGTGGTTTGCTTTGTCGGTGGGCGTGGCCATTGCATCTCCCATAGTCCAACCCAAAGCTATGGACATGGTGTGTACCAGCACCGGCAGCATGAAATTGGTGGTGCAAGGCGATGAAGACAGTTCTTCTTCCGTCTCGCCCACCTTGGACTGCCCCTTGTGCGCCACCGTCAATGCGCCTCCATCAGCGTTCAACACTACGCTGACACAACCCTCACCTCTCTCGCATGCGTTGTTGCCCTCTGTGGCAGCACACATCGCGTCTCTCACGGCTCCGCCACTACCTTCACGCGGACCGCCTACTTTCCACCTTTGATCTTTAAGCGGGTGTAGCGCTTTAGCGCTATGCGTTCTTGAGTGGGTAGCCAACACTATGTTGGCAACTTACTGGATTTTTGGAGGAAGCACGGATGGATAAAGAAAAATTGATAAGGATAGGCTTATCGGCCTTGTTACCTTATGCATTGTCTAATGCAGTGAATGCACAAAATATGAATACAAGTCCCGTTGAAACGGTTCTTGTGATTGGCAAAACAGAGTCAAGCACACAAAACACGATTGAAGCAGCCAAAGATAACGTCAGAACAATTCCAGGCGGTGCTTCTGTCGTTGATTTAAACCAGGTGAGAGAAGGTCGGCAATCTACTTGGAGTGATAGTTTGGGGTTGGCACCTGGGGTGTTTATCCAAGATCGATTTGGTTCAGAAGAGGCGCGCATCTCGATTCGCGGCTCTGCTTTGAGTCGTACTTATCACAGCTTTGGTATCAAAGTGCTGCAAGACGGCATACCGATTAACTATGCAGACGGCTTCTTTGACATGCAGACCGTTGACCCGAACGCATCGCGTTATGTAGAGGTTTTGCGTGGGCCCAATGCCACTACGTATGGGGCAACATCTCTCGGCGGGTCTATGAATTTTGTTGCGCCTACGGGGCGTAGTGACCCAGGAAGCACTACACGCGTAGAACTCGGAAGCTTTGGTTACAACAAAGTATTTGGTAGTACAGCAGGTGTGGCCAAGCCGAACGCGAAAAATAATAATGTCTGGGATTACTACGTAGCGGGTTCACAAACCATGCAAGATGGATTTAGGGATCACTCCAAAATGGAGAACCAAAAATTCATTGGAAATTTCGGCGTCAAAGTAGACAGCAATATCGAATCTAGGTTTTATGCAGCAAGTGTCAGAAGTCGTACCCAGTTACCTGGGTACCTCACCAATGCTGAACTAGAAAGCGATCCCTCCATAGCAAACAGTAGCAAGGGCACAAACAACACCAGCGTTTATCCGTATCGAGAAGATGCAAACCGTCGTCGCGATGTCGACACGCAACGCATTGCGAACAAAACCACCGTAAAAAGCGGCAACTCAATTTACGAGTTTGCGGCGTATGGCATGAATTACGCGTTATGGCACCCGATTGACACCATTGTTCAGCAGAATTCAAAAACTTGGGGTGGCCATATCAAAGTAACTCAGATAGTCAATGACCATCAAATCAGCTACGCCTATTTACCAAGCATTGGCTCTACAAAAGGAACCTCAAAACCTACGAACGACCAAGGCGTTGCAACGGGCAGTGCAACGTCTGACTATGACCAGCAGTCAAAAAATGACAGCTTCTTTGTTGAAGATAAATACAAGTTGTCACAAAAAACAACTTTGACCTCTGCGCTTCAATACGACCGTGCGCGGCGCAAAGTTTCAGATGTAGCCATGGCCACTAACAATATGGACTACACCTACAAGCAATGGAGTCCTCGCTTGGGCGTTTTGCACGATATCGCTGCAGCACAACAAGTATTTGCGAGTATCAGTAGAAATTTTGAGGCGCCAATCTTTGGACTGGCTGGCACTTCTACAACGGTCAATAGCGCGCAGTCAGGTACTACTTTTGAAGCGGGAGCACGCGGGCAGTCACAAGAAGATAAAAATCAAACAACTTGGGACATTACTTTTTACCGCGCGAATTTAACGAACGAATTTTTATCTGCCTGCGTAGTTGCAGGATGTTCAACTGCAACCACTACAAACGTTCCTAAATCTATGCACCAAGGTATAGAGATAGGGTTTAGCTATTTATACGATCGCAAGATTGATAGCCGGATGGCACTTTTGTATAGCGACTTCAAGTTCGTGAATAGTGCCTTTTATGGAAACAATGCTCTGCCTGGTTTTCCTCCTTTAGTTGTTCGCGGCGAAGTGCTTTATCGCTTTGGGCAACAAGTTGCTGACAAAGCGGGTACCTATATTGGGCCAAAAATCGAGTGGGTGCCGTGCAAAGCACCGATGGACAACGCCAACACTTTGTACAACGACGGATACACCTTACTTGGTATGAAAGCCGGTCAAGCGATCGACAAAAAATGGTCTTGGTTTGCAGATGCACGAAATCTGACAAACCAAAAGTATGCGGCAACAACAGCAATAGCCGCTTCTTATGCCTCAGCGCCAACTGGCCGTTATTACTACCCGGGCGATGGGAGATCCGTGTACGTAGGACTAGAAGCGAAATTTGATTAATGCACAGACAAGCAAGGGATTAAAAACTATGTTTTCAAGAAAATCATTAATACAAGTGTGGATTGGCTTTGCGCTTTGCATAGAAGCCTCGCACGCGCACGTTGTGCTCACTGATCAACTGGCGGTTGCAGGAAGTTATTACAAAGCCACGTTACGCGTAGGTCACGGATGCGGAGACGAGCCCACCACTTCAATCACAGTCAAAATTCCCGCAGGCTTTGAAGGTGCCAAGCCGCAACCCAAGTTTGGTTGGACCCTCACAATAAAAAAAGAGTTGCTACCAAAGCCATACACAAGCAACGGCAAAACCATCACAGAGGACGTGGTGGAAATCAAATGGCAAGCCATTAGCAAAGACTTTTATTTGCCAAATGAACAGTTTGATGAGTTTTCGTTCTTCACGCGTTTGCCTGCTAAAGCAGGCCTGCATTGGATCAACATTCGGCAAGAATGCGTAAAAGGCATCAACGATTGGGCTGAAGTGCCAGCATCTGGCACATCCACCAAAGGTTTGAAAACACCCGCAGCACTATTGGAGTTGTTGCCATCTCAACAACATGACCATCATTAACTCAATTCAGAAAGCTAACCATGAAATACAAAACTCGCCTTCTCGCCCTCATCGCCAGCCTATTGTTATCGGGTCAGGTTGCAGCACAAACCATTGCCATCACCAACCCATGGGTACGCGCCACGGTACAAGGACAAAAAGCAACCGGTGCCTTTATGACGGTGACGTCTAAAGAAAATGCCAAGCTAGTCGCTGTCAGCTCACCAGTAGCAGGCATTGTCGAGATTCATGAAATGAAAATGGACAAGGATGTGATGAAAATGGCTGCTCTGCCCAATGGCCTTGATTTACCAGCTGGTAAACCTGTTGATTTGAAGCCGGGCAGCTACCACATCATGTTGATGGACTTAAAGTTGCCGCTCAATAAAGATGTGTCTGTGCCTTTGACCCTAACAATTCAAGATGTAGCTGGGAAGAAAACACAGCAAACCGTACAAGTTCCTGTGAGTACTTCACCGCCTGCAGGTCAAGGTATGGGTATGCACCAGGGTGGCGAGCACAAGCATTGATATATATCGATGGGCGCAGCGTGCTTCTAGCTATTCAGGTTTGCAGCGCGCTGCCAGTTCGCCAGCGTTTGGATGCGTGCCATACAAAGACTGGCATGAAGATCAGTCCTAATACCCAGTGACTCCATACAGAGAAGTCTCGGGTCTCTTCAGAGCCGTAATACAGAAGAAGACCCGTACTGATCAGTAGCGTCAATACCAAGAGCTGAGTGAACCCACTGAATAAACTTTTCTTTGCAACCAGACCAGCTTTGATGTGAACGGTGGCTATGCTTCCTAATAAAAAAATAATCCCAGCTGCTGAAACACCATGTGAGACTATGACTGCATGATTGCCCAGTTGCTGCGACAACACGCCAAACGTATGGCCGAGTAAATATGCACATCCCGACAAGGTGCATATGGCCAAGCCAAACCAAGCTAGCAAACGTTGCCAGCGAGGCATAAGTCCAAGCCTACTTTTTCTTGTCATGCCGATACTTGAAACGCTTGCGCTTGATAGTGGTTGATGCATGGATGCAAAGCGTTACCAGAGAGCATAAAAACTTTGGTCAAAGCATCGGCCAATACGCAAAGTGGAGCGACGACAGAATACGAAGCGGGTGACAAATCTAATGATTGGGTTTGGCTGTGAACCACGTGGCCAATCGGATGCCCTTTTTTATCTATCGTGGTGAAGTAGTTGGCACTGGTAGCTAAAGCGCCGTCTGTAAGGCTTCCCATATTTACTAATCGACTGGGGTCGTTCGGTGCACGAACTTTGATGGCGTGCTCCTTTGCACCAAATGCACGTAAATCACCTCCCGCATTGACTATCCCTTCGCTAATGCCCTTGGCCAATAGTGCATCGACAGCACGATCAACTGCAAAACCTTTTGCAATCCCACCCAAGTCAAGGTGCACTGGTTTGCGAGAGCGAATTTGGAATGTGTCCAAAAGCACAAGGTCAGTGATATCGCCTAGCGGTTGTGAATGGTTTGTAAATGCAGGCCTTAACCCCTTTTTTGCAAGCATATGACCTATGCCCACATTAAAAAGCCCCTCTGACTGAAGATACAAATCTTTAGACAGCGCTATCACTTCCCATACCCAAGGATGGACGGTGATTGTTTGTTGGTGCGCTTGCGCGTTAATCCGGCTGAGATCGCTGGTGGCGGAATACGCACTCATGAGCGTCTCCACTAGTTTTATGGCCTCAAATGCAGATGCAATAGCTGCGGATGCTTGTGCGTTGGAGCACCCTGGATCCAGCGTTTGGATTTCAACAAACGTTCCCAACATTGCTTGGCAGCGAATCATTTGGCGGAGTAGTTCTTCAGCACCAATGCATGAAAAACCAAGAGGCGTTTAACACCATCGGTCAAATGCTTGCATGACAAAGTGGCGCCTGAAATGTTTTGAATATCTGCATTGAGCTTGAGGGTGTCAGTTGTTTTTTTCCCCTCGAATTGCTTGCGCCATCTCATATCAGCAACTTCGTATCCATACGATTCCACATACTCCATGATTTCTATGCCTTGCACCGAACCATCAACTTTGATACCGAGCGCGTAAGTGATCATTTCGTGCTTGCCTACGACTTGATCGACGATCACCCAACCCCCGTCGTTAGTTCTCCAAATGCGGTTTCCCACGAATGGCTGACGCACCGACGAGGCTTTGCGCATTTGTTCTTGGTAGTCTTCTGAAATGACAAAAGGCGTGAGCGTGAAAGTCTTGGAAGGAAATAGCAACTGTTGCGCTTGCTCGACAGAGACATAAATCTTTGCCTGTACTTGAATGGGGGCACTGACCAATGCAGCACCTATTGCCACACCACTTACAGCACCTAAAGGCGAGAGTTTCCAGAGCATGGATTAAGTTTTATGGATGGTTGATAGGGAAGCCGAACTTGAACATCAGTTCATTGCGCGAATGGCTGTCCCACACCCGAGCGTCTGAACATTCTGCTGTTCCATCGCCCATACAACTGTTGCCTTTGGGTTGGTAGCGCCACGCAGCAGTGGCCCACCACTCTTTTTCGGCGTAGTGCACATTGGGCCCATAAAAAAATGCCTTTTGCGTTTGGTCGCGGAGGTTGTAGCTACCAAAGTCGTGATGCCACCGCGCTTCTAGTCCCGCAAACCATTTAGGCGCAAATCGGTAACTAGCACCGAGCAAGACATCGAACATGGATTCGGGGGTGTTGCCATTGCCTAAATATTTGAGTTGCTCATTGGCAAACACAAGATTGGATGCAACTACCAATCTGTCGTCTAAAAAATTCGATTGCAGTAGAAGGCGCGTTTCTAACTCGTTTTTAAGCTTGCCAAAAGTAGGCTCTATGTAAAAACCAATACCTATTGGAGAGGTCACTGGGTTGGTGAGACGGTAGATGAGCTCTAAAGAGATGCCGTCAATTCCTGATTTTTGATAGGGAGACGCGGCGTCGTAACTCGCGGGTACAGGAAATCCTGCCGTACATGTGGATCTCCCGCCATCACAGTTCGTGTAGTTTTGGTTGATATTGGTGGCATATGAATTGACATATCCAGCTATTTGTATGTCGTGCGTGAGCCCATATTCAAGCTCGGTTCTAGACAAGGTGACGTCGTAAGTGCCAGTCGCTTGTTGTCGGTTACGTTGCAGCCGCTGTTCAAACTCCAAGGTTCCTTTGGGTTGCAGATCTAGCGTGTAGATCCAGCCAAAGGCGCCTTCACCAGCGTAGGCATTGGTTATAGCCATAAGAAAGCCGATAGCAAAAAACAACTTAATACGAATGCAGTAATTTTCCCCCAACATATTTGCTCCATTTGATAGATTAAATCTTAACACGAATCATTCCTATTCGTAATAGTAGACGATCTCAGTCGTGGATAGACGGCGAGGATCAAAGCAAAAGGCTCCTAGATTTGTGAAATGGATTGCTGTTGATAATGGCCGACTTAGCGACTAGTCATAGCAACAAATCTTCCCGTGTACAACCAGTTACTCACAACCAGCTTTCGGGTTGGCTTACTTTTTATGTGCATGGAGGCAAGCAGTCATGAGATCTTGCCCACCATCGATGTCATTGGGCACTATGACAATTCTGTTGGAAGCAGTGAGTCAGCCAGCCAGGGCGTTATTGGCGCTGACTTAATTCGCAGCAGGTCGCAATTACGTCCTGGTGAAGTGTTGGAGTACATCCCCGGCATGGTCGTAACACAGCACTCAGGCGATGGCAAAGCAAATCAATATTTCCTGCGTGGAATAAATCTAGACCACGGCACCGACTTCGCAACGACGATCAATGGGGTACCGGTCAATATGCCCTCGCATGCGCATGGACAAGGTTACAGCGATATGAATTTTTTGATTCCAGAACTCGTACAAAGAGTGGAATACAAAAAAGGCCCTTACTTTGCATCTGAGGGCGATTTTTCTTCGGCAGGATCAGCGCATCTGATGTACCGAACAAAACTGGACAAGCCTTTTGCAGAAGTCACGATGGGTCAACGCGGGTATCTAAGAGGTGTGGCTGCTGAATCTAGAGAAGTCAACAGTGAAGTGACCTTGTTAAGCGCTGTGGAAAGACTCAATAACAACGGACCATGGACAGTGCCAGAAGGTATCCGCAAATCTAACTCCCAATTTATTTTGAGCAGTGGCAGTGCAAGAGAGGGCTGGACCTTGAGTTTGTCTGCGTACGCAGCGAAGTGGAATGCAACAGACCAAGTACCGCAACGGCTGATTGATGCAGGCCAATTGCCCAGTGGGCAAGCGTTTGGCAGGTTTGATTCTCTAGACTCCACAGATGGTGCCAAAACTAGCAGAACCAGCCTCTCGGGTAACTGGCATAAACAGTCCGAGCACGTACGTACCAAATTCAATTGGTACGCAATAAAGTACGACTTTGATGTGTTCTCAAATTTCACCTATTTAACGGATCCAACCAACAGTCCGAACGGTGATCAGTTTGAACAAAAAGACAAGCGCACAGTATTAGGGGGCTCAGCATCGCAATCATGGTTAAGCCCAGCGAATGCCAGTCTCGATATGGTGAATACGCTGGGCGTTCAAGTCAGACAAGACCATATTCGATTAGGACTCTATGACACCGCGTCGCGACAAGTGCAGTCCACAGTGCGTGACGATCAAGTCACGCAAAGCCTTATCGGTTTTTTTGGTGAAAACGAAATCACTTGGACAACTTGGTTAAGAAGTGTGGCGGGTATTCGCGCTGATCAGTTCAATGCCAATGTGACAAGTTATTCGCAGGCACAAAACTCTGGAACTACCAGCAGTGCAAAACTCTCACCCAAGGCCACTGTCATATTGGGACCTTGGAACAAAACGGAATTCTTTATCAACGCGGGACGCGGTTTCCATAGCAACGACGCCAGAGGAACAACGTCCAAGGTAGATCCAAAGACAGGGGCGTCGCTTGAAACAGCAACTGGTTTGGTGAGTTCGCGTGGACAAGAAATCGGTTTAAAGACACAAGCCATTCCCAATTTGCAAACCACGCTTGCAATTTGGCAATTAGATTTTGATTCGGAGTTGATCTACGGAGGAGACACGGGTGGTACTTCCGCGGGACGTCCGAGTAAAAGAGCCGGCATAGAGTGGAGCAACCATTGGACCCCCACAGAGCGCTACTTGCTCGATGCCAATATGGCTTGGACACGGCCCAGATATAGCGACGCAAACACAAGTGGAAACTACATTCCGAATGCCGTTCAAAAAGTCGCGAACTTTGGTCTGGCCGTCCGAAACATGGGACCTTGGTCTGGCTCCTTGAGCATGCGCTTCATCGGCGCTGCGCCATTGCTCGAAGATAACTCGGTCAAATCATCGTCAAGCATTACAAGCAATTTGCGTATCAACCGCAAACTCTCAAGCGATGTAGACATCACATTGGATGTTCTCAACTTGGCTGATCGCAAGAACAACGATATCAGTTACTACTACACATCAAGAGTGGCTGGTGAATCATTGGCAGGTGTGAGCGGCGCGCATGTGCACCCAGCTGAACCACGCACCATCCGATTGAGTGGAAGAATTCTTTTCTAATGGCCAAGCATTCCCATTTCAGTGGACATGGCAATAGCGTTTATGCTTATCCCTTTGATGGACAGCCCTTAGGAGCTTCGCATGACAGATTCCAACGCTTTTGATTTCACCAAATTTGTCCCTGGCTTTGATTTTTTAAAAAATCTCACACCAAACACGTCTGCTAACAATTCAGGTGTTCCAGGATGGGTTGCGCCTACCTTGGACCCACAAGAAATAGACAAGCGCATACAAGAACTCAAGACCGTGCAGTTTTGGCTAGAACAAAACGCCAAAGGAATTGCAGCCACCATTCAGGCGATGGAAGTGCAACGCATGACTTTGTCAACTTTGCAAAATATGAATGTGAGTTTTCAAGACATGGCAGAGTCGCTCAAGGTCAAGCCCGCAAACCAAGAGGCGCAAGCAGAAGAAAAACCACAGGCAAAAGCAGAACCCCAAGACAACAAGATCGACCCATCGCAATGGTGGGGTGCCTTGACGGAGCAGTTCCAACACATTGCTTCGCATGCCATGAAGGACATGGCGCAACACGCCACTACGCATATGGCAAATGCCGTTCCGAAAAATTTCGGTGCTAAAAAAACTACTGCTTCTAATAAGAGCAGCAGTAGCGCGAGTAGTGCAAAACCTAAAACACAAACGAAGACCAACACATCTAAGCCGAAAGCCTCACGCTAAATTGCTGAGTTTTACTTTCGCAGATCTAAGAACTTAAAACGATATGAAGTTGTTTCCGTATGGCCATGCCACGCATCCGCAGTGGCAAATGGCAGCAGGATTGGTGTTGGCGCAATTACGTGCCCATCTTGCATTGCCCGAGTACGCCAGTGCTCCGCCCCTTGGGCTTTTGTATATCACCGACCAATATGCAGATGAAGCGCAAGACATCTTGGACCATCTGAGTGCCGAGCTACCAGAAGTTACCGATTGGGTCGGTACGGTGGGTGTGGGTATTGCCGCCAACAATGTAGAGTACTTTGATGAACCGGCAATGAGTGTGATGTTGTGCGATATATCCAGCGAGCATTACAGGGTTTTTAGTGGCGTCGCTCCGCTGGTGCATTCGAGTGGTGCCCATGCATTTACGCCGCATACCGCCTTAGTCCATGCCGATGCGCAAACACCTGACGTACCAGAGTTGATAGCGGAGCTAGCCCAACGCACCGACAGCGGATATGTATTTGGGGGTTTGGCATCGAGCCGTTCAGAGGTTGTGCAATTTGCATTACGGGGGGATGGCAATATCGCAGGACAGGGCAAAGCGGGGGGTGTGTTTCATGGAGGTTTGAGTGGCGTGGCATTTGATGCCGACGTCGCACTCATTTCGCGTGTAACGCAAGGATGTCTGCCCATTGCCCCTGTGCATACGGTGACTGGATGTGAAGGCCATTTGGTCACACATTTAGACAACGAGCCAGCCTTAGATGTACTGGTGCGAGATTTACAAATTGACCTTGCCAAGCCCCAGCCCGCATTAGCCAAAGTGCGCGCAACCCTGGTGGGCTTAGCGCAAGCCAAAGATGAATCGATCAAAAGAACAGGCGAGTTTGATGACGCCGTGTTGGTTAGACACATCATCGGCTTAGATCCTGGCCGACAAGCAGTTGCCATCGCGCAAGCAGTAGAAGTTGGCATGCAACTCACGTTCTGTCAACGCAATGCAGCCGCAGCGCGCGCAGACTTGATGCGTATAGGTGCAGAAATTCGTGAAGCCCTTGAGCCCGAAGAAATGACCGCTGAATTAGCTGGCGTATTGAACACAGATACCGACCACCAACCCCATCCCGCAAGACGCATGGCGGGTGCCATCTACATCAGCTGCGCAGGGCGTGGTGGTCCGCATTTCGGTTCACCCGGCGCCGAACTAAACATAGTCCGACGCGCCCTAGGAGATGTCCCCCTAGTAGGCTTCTTCGCCGGCGGCGAAATCGCGCACCAAGATTTGTACGGCTATACCGGTGTGTTGACCGTATTTACTGCGTGAGAATTTAATTGGGGTCAGACCCCAATTAACTAATTAGGTTCTGACCCCAATTAATCTCGGGTGAACCCGATTACCTAGACCCCAGTACTTCTATCTGCTTTGAACTTTTGCACGAACGCAGAAAAGTTACCTTTGTCCAAAGCATCTCTGATCTCTTGCATCAAGTTCAAGTAGTAATGCAGGTTATGCACCGTTGCCAACATAGGCCCGAGCATTTCGCCGCAGCGGTCTAGGTGGTGCAAATAGGCACGGCTAAATCCAGAGCGACCTCCGTCATTCCATGACACACCGCCCCCCTCTGATGTTGGCGTACCTGCACATGCGTAACAGGTGCAACTCGGGTCTATGGGCCGTGGATCGCTTTTATGTTTGGCATTGCGCAGTTTGAGATCGCCAAATCGGGTGAACAAGGTGCCGTTGCGCGCATTGCGGGTGGGCATGACGCAGTCAAACATATCGACGCCTTGCGCGACGCCCTCGACTAAGTCTTCGGGGGTGCCGACACCCATTAAATAGCGCGGCTTGTGCTCAGGCAGACGGTGTGGTGTGTGCGCCATGATGCGTAACATTTCGTCTTTGGGTTCACCCACGCTCACGCCGCCTACTGCGTAGCCGGGGAAGTCCATCGCTACTAGTTGTTCCAGCGACGCTTGCCGCAGGCTTTCAAACATGCCGCCTTGCACGATGCCAAACAAGGCGTTGGGATTGTTCAAGCGGGCAAATTCGTCTTGGCTACGACGTGCCCAACGCAAGCTCATTTCCATCGACTGCGCGGCTTGCGCTTCGGTGGTCAATTTGCCGTCGGTTTGGTACGGCGTGCATTCGTCGAGTTGCATGACAATATCGCTGTTGAGTGTGGTCTGAATTTGCATGCTCACTTCGGGCGACATGAATAACTTGTCGCCGTTCACGGGAGACGCAAAGTGCACGCCTTCTTCCGTGATCTTGCGCATAGCGCCTAGGCTCCACACCTGAAAACCGCCACTGTCTGTGAGGATGGGTTTGTGCCACTGCTCAAAGCCGTGCAACCCGCCAAAGCTTTGCATCACATCTAAACCCGGTCGCATCCACAAATGGAAGGTATTGCCCAAAATGATTTGTGCACCCATCTCATGCAAGCTGCGTGGCATCACGCCTTTGACCGTGCCATAGGTGCCCACCGGCATAAAAATAGGCGTCTCGACCACACCGTGGTTCAAAGTTAAGCGGCCACGGCGGGCAAGGCCTTCGGTTTTTAAAAGATGGAATGTAAGCATATTCGCGTTGAAAAATTTGAAATGACGGAGTGTTTAAAAGGCCTTGGATCGTTCCAAAAGCATCGCATCCCCGTAACTAAAAAAGCGGTATCCCTTTGCAATCGCATGCCGATAGAGCGCATGTATGTGCTCAAACCCAGCAAACGCGCTCACCAGCATCAGCAAAGTGCTTTTAGGCAAATGGAAATTGGTAATGAGCACGTCCACCACCTGAAAAGCAAACCCCGGGGTTATAAAAATTTGCGTGTCACCGCTTGTTTGGCCTGTTTTTGCCCAAGACTCTAAGGTGCGCACGCTAGTCGTCCCAACGGCTACGACGCGTCCACCGCGAGCGCGGCAATCTGAAATAGTTTGTACTGTTCCTGCAGAAATGTTGTACCACTCACTATGCATGCGGTGTTCAGAAAGGTTCTCAGTTTTGACCGGCTGAAATGTGCCTGCGCCTACATGCAATGTGACGTTTGCGGTCCGCACGCCTTTGTTGGCAAGTGCGTCCAAAACGCCTTGGTCAAAGTGCAAAGCCGCGGTGGGAGCCGCCGCTGCGCCTGGCTCTTTGGCAAAAATCGTTTGGTAACGTTGTTCATCCTCAGCCGAATCGGTGTGGGTGATGTAGGGCGGCAGCGGCACATGCCCATACTTTTGCATCAGCGTGTGGGGCTCATCGCTAAAAGCAAAGCGAAAAAGTTGCCCGTTTTCATCCGGCCAGCGGCCCAAATACTCTGCCGTGAACGCGTTGCTGTTGGGCCCCATGTGCATGACCGAGCCAACGGGCGGCTTTTTGCTCGCTTTCATGTGGGCAACCACTTGATTGGGTGCTTCACCCGCAATATTTGGCAGCACTCGCTCAACCAGTAACTCCAACTTGCCGCCGCTAGGCTTTTCGCCAAATAGCCGCGCTTTTACAACCTGCGTGTCGTTAAACACCAGTAGATCGCCGGATTGAAGAAGTTCGGGTAATTCTCTGAATATGCGGTCTGTAACCGCAGAACCTGGACGTCCATCAAGCAAGCGCGAAGCGCTACGCTGCGCTGCTGGGTGCTGGGCGATCAGCTCTGGCGGGAGAGCGAAATCGAAATCGTTCAGGGTGTAAGTGCGTGACATGTGCTTGAGGGCAGGACGGGCCCGTTCCAAGTGAAAAGGGTATTTTCGCAGGTTGGCCATCACAGTTGACGTAAGCAATACACGTCAATAAAATACAACTATAGTGTTAATTTAAAGGAAGGCTTGCGGTATATGCAACAAATCACTACCATGTTACATGTAACTAAGTGGGGTTTGCCAATGGCTTCTCAAATTTCTAACAGGGTGCAAAAGCATAGAGACGGACTTCGCGCCCAAGGGCTTCGACCTGTGCAAATTTGGGTGCCCGATACGAGACGAGAGGGCTTTGAAGCACTGTGTGCGAAACAGGCGCAGTTGGTGGCGACTATAGAGATGGACGATACAGATTTAGCGAGAGATATAAACATCGCCGTTCGAGATATCGATGGCTGGCAGTAATGAAGCGCGGAGATTTTGTGACGGTCGCGCTTCAAGGCGACTTAGGAAAACCAAGACCGGCTCTTATTATTCAGACGGACGCATTTCAGAACCTTAAAACCGTAACAGTGTTGCCCGTTACTGGTTCTTTGGTTGATGCTCCATTGCTTCGTATCACGCTACAACCCAATGAAGGCAATGGATTACAAAAAACCTCTCAATTGATGGTTGACAAAACAATCACAGTTCAACGAGAAAAGTTAGGCCACCTTATAGGCAAAGCGGATGGCCCCACCATGATTCAGGTAGAGCGAGCACTAGCAGTCTTTTTAGGTGTCGTGTGACCCCTTGAATGCATGGGACAAAGGCACAATCAAAGCCCATGTCCCCACTCGCCAAGCCAACTGCTAAAAAAGCGCCAGAGCCACAGGCCAAGCAGTCTGCATCTAAACCTCTGACCGCCCCGCAAAAAGCTCTGCGCAAACTGGGCTTGAACCGCGCGATCGATTTGGCCTTGCATCTGCCCTTGCGCTACGAGGACGAAACCCGCATCGTCCGCTTGTCAGACTCGCGTGAGGGCGACGTGGCACAAATCGAAGCCACCGTTACATCGTGTGAAGTGGCTTACAAACCAAGAAGGCAATTGCTAGTAGTCGTAGACGACGGATCCGACACTTGCACTCTGCGGTTTTTCAACTTTTACCCTTCCCAACAAAAAGCGTTAGCAGTAGGCAACCGTCTG
>Ga0228703_1000256_pt1 | contig 41989 bp, 44 predicted proteins | sample McNCre217_Aug_MG_3_FD_178020 | JGI IMG/M metagenome (GOLD analysis project Ga0228703, IMG submission 178020) | Freshwater microbial communities from McNutts Creek, Athens, Georgia, United States - 29-17_Aug_MG | ecosystem: Environmental > Aquatic > Freshwater > Creek | place: USA: Georgia...
GCTGGCAGCGGAATTCGAGGCCGCGGGCAAGACCGTCATGTTGGACGACCGTCCGAAGGTCAGCCCAGGAGTCAAGTTCGGCGATGCCGAACTCATCGGCGTTCCAAATATTGTCATCGTTGGTAAGGGTCTGGAGAACGGTGAAGTCGATCTCTGGAACCGACGAACCGGCGAGCGCCGCGCAGTGGCGGTAAACTCTGCAGTGTCAGAACTGAAGTAACGGAAGGTACACCCCATGGACATCGATTTGAGATTGTTGAAGCAAGTCGAAGCCGAGCGTGACATCCCGTTCAAGGAACTGGTCACAATCATCGAGGACGCGGTTGTTGCCGCGTATCACCGGGCCGTCGGCAACCACAATCCGGCTCGCGCCGTGCTGGACCAGAAGACCGGCAAGGTAAGCATTTTCACCCCGGTGGTAGACGAAGAAGGCGAAGAAACCGGCGAGGAAGCAGACTCCACCCCGGAGAACTTCGGTCGCATCGCTGCCTATTCGGCCAAGCAGGTCATTGCTCAGCGCCTGCGCGAGATCAATGACGAAGCCATCCTTGGCGAGTTCCAGGGCAAGGAAGAGGACATCGTCACCGGTGTCATCGAGCAGGGCCCTAAGCCCTACCTGGTCTACGTAAACCTGGGCACTGTCGAGGCCATGCTTCCGGACAGCGAGCAGGTACCGGGCGAGGACTACAGCCACGGTAAGCGCTACCGTTTCTACGTGACCAAGGTAGCCCGCGGCACCCGCGGTGGAGCTCAGGTCACCGTTTCTCGTAGCCACCCATCGCTGGTTCGTAAGCTCTTCGCGTTTGAGGTGCCGGAGATTGCAAACGGCGATGTTGAGATCGTTCAGGTTGCACGCGAGGCCGGCCACCGCACCAAAATTGCGGTTCGTGCCACCAAGCCCGGCGTAAACGCCAAGGGATCTTGCATCGGCGAGCTGGGACAGCGTGTTCGCGCCGTGAGCGCCGAGCTTAACGAGGAAAAGATCGACATCGTCGACTGGTCGGAAGACCTTCCAGACTTCGTGGCACACGCGCTTTCGCCCGCCAAGGTCTCGTCTTGCTTCATGCTGGACGCCGCTAGTAAGCACGTCCGTGCCCTAGTTCCAGACTTCCAGCTATCTCTTGCGATCGGCAAGGAAGGCCAGAACGTTCGTCTGGCCGCTCGCCTTACCGGTGCCAAGATCGACGTTCAGCCGGACTCGATCCTAGAAGACTAGATAGGTTGCCACCCGGTCACCTCGGGTGGCTCCCTCTAGTCGTAGCGGCAGTTAGCGGTTACAATGGAACCCGTACGAACCTGCGTTGGGTGTAAACAGCGCGCCAATCAACTGCTTAGAATCGTTGCGATTTCGGGAAATCTAACGCCCGATCCGCAAAATAGACTCCACGGCAGGGGCGCGAGACTGCATCTCAGCACCAGCTGTCTTCAACTCGCAATAGAGCGCAAAGCCTTTGGCCGCGCACTTCGAGTCCAGGGAAACCTGGGTGTCGACGCAGTGTCTCAATACGTTGAACAGGCGGAAATGATGTTGGCAAACAAATGAGTAACTCGAAATGAGTAACCCAAAGCTTTAACGACCTGCCCTGTCTGGGGTGGGTCCAGACAGGAGAACAACTAAGTGGCACTACCACGCGTTTATGACATTGCTAAGGAACTTGGAATCGATTCCAAGGTTGCCCTGGCCAAGCTGGCCGAACTCGGAGAGTTCGTAAAGTCCGGCTCTTCCACGATTGCACCGCCGGTAGCTAAGAAGCTGCGCGATGCATTCCCAAACCAGCCAGCTGCCGCACCTGCCGCACCTGCCGCTGCGGCTCCTGCAGCCGCGAAGCCTGCGACTCCAGCTCCGGCTGCTCCTGCCGCACCAGCGGCAAGCGCCCCAGCCCCGGCTGCCCCAGCAGCCGCGAAGCCGGCAACTCCAGCTCCAGCCGCTCCTGCGGCTCCTGCAGCTCCTGCCGCACCAGCGGCAAGCACACCCGCCCCAGCGGCTCCGGCTGCTCCGGCGGCCGCCGCAGCTGCGCCAGCCGCACCGGCAACCGGCGACGCACCAAAGCCACCAGCTCCTGGCGGCGGCATGGGCATTCCACGTCCGGGAAACAACCCGTTCGCATCTTCTCAGGGCATGGGTATCCCGCGTCCAATCGCCCGTCCGGGTAACAACCCGTTCGCTCCTAGCCAGGGCATGGGCCGTCCAGGCCAGCGTCCAGGTGGACCACGTCCAGCCGGTGGCGCACCACGTCCAGGTGGCGCACCGCGTCCGGGCGGAGCACCAGGCGGTGCCCCTCGTCCGGGCGGAGCCGCCGGTGGCGCTCCACGTCCGGGTGCAGGTTTCGCCCGTCCGGCGGCCGGTGCAGGTGCACCGGGTGCGGGTGGTTTCACTCGCCCAGCCGGTGGTGGCGCTCCCGGCCGTGGCCGCGGAAACGCTTCGGGTACCGCTGGTGCCTTCGGTAAGGGTGGCTCGCGTGGCGCATCCAAGGCTCGTAAGAGCAAGCGCGCGAAACGCGAAGAGTACGAGGCACGGACCAATGCTCCGAGCCTCGGTGGTGCACTCGTCCCACGCGGCGACGGCAACACCGTTCTTCGCCTGCGTCGTGGTGCCAGCATTCAGGACTTCGCCGACAAGATCAACGCCAGCCCGGCTCAGCTGATTACCGTGCTCTTCCACCTCGGCCAGATGGCAACCGCCACCCAGTCGATGGACGAAGATACCTTCAAGATCCTCGGTGAGGAGCTCGGCTACAAGGTCGAGGTCGTTTCGCCAGAAGACGAAGAGCGCGAACTCTTCGAGGGCTTCGGTCTGGACATCAGCACCGACTACGACGACGAAGACGAGGACCTGCTGCCACGTCCACCGGTTGTTACCGTCATGGGTCACGTCGACCACGGTAAGACCCGCCTGCTGGACAGCATCCGTAAGTCCAACGTCATGGCTGGCGAGGCCGGCGGCATCACCCAGCACATCGGTGCCTACCAGGTTCACGTCGAGCACGAGGGCGTCGATCGCGCCATCACCTTCATCGACACCCCGGGTCACGAGGCGTTCACCGCCATGCGTGCCCGTGGTGCCCAGGTCACCGACCTCGCGATCCTTGTGGTCGCGGCCGATGACGGCGTCATGCCACAGACCATCGAAGCGCTTAACCACGCTCAGTCTGCCGGTGTGCCAATCGTGGTCGCAGTCAACAAGGTTGATAAGGAAGCCGCTAACCCGGCAAAGATCCGTCAGCAGCTGACCGAGTTCAACCTGGTTGCCGAAGAGTACGGTGGCGACGTAATGTTCGTCGACGTTTCGGCGCTGTCCGGCAAGGGCATCCCAGAGCTTCTGGATGCGGTTCTGCTGACCGCCGATGCCGCACTGGACATGCGTGCCAACCCGGACAAGGACGCTCGCGGTGTGGCCATCGAAGCCAACCTCGACAAGGGCCGTGGTTCGGTTGCTACCGTTCTGGTCCAGTCCGGTACCCTGCGCGTCGGTGACCCGATTGTTGCCGGTTCGGCCCACGGTCGTGTTCGTGCCATGTTCGACGAGAACGGCAAGCCGGTTGAGGCCGCTACCCCGAGCCGTCCGGTTCAGGTGCTCGGTCTGCAGTCGGTGCCACGCGCCGGCGACACCTTCGTGGTGGCAGAGGACGAGCGTCAGGCTCGCCAGATCGCCGAAAAGCGTGAAGCCGCCGACCGCAACGCTCTGCTGGCTCGTACCCGCAAGCGCATCAGCCTCGAAGACTTCACCAAGGCCCTCGAGGACGGCAAGGTTGAGAGCCTCAACCTGGTCATCAAGGGTGACGTCTCGGGTGCCGTCGAGGCCCTGGAAGACTCGCTGCTCAAGATCGAAGTGGACGACAGCGTACAGCTGCGCATCATCCACCGCGGCGTCGGTGCAATCACCGAGAGCGACGTCAACCTTGCTACCGTCGACAACGCGATCATCATCGGCTTCAATGTCCGTCCGGACAACAAGGCCCGCGAGCGTGCGGACCGCGAGGGCGTCGACGTACGCTACTACTCGGTCATCTACGCGGCACTCGAGGACATCGAGAAGTCGCTGAAGGGCATGCTGAAGCCGGAGTTCGAGGAAGTACAGACCGGTACCGCCGAGGTACGCGAGCTGTTCAAGTCGAGCAAGGTCGGCACCATTGCCGGTTCGATCGTCCGCTCGGGCAGCATCAAGCGCAACTCCAGCGCCCGCGTGCTGCGTGGCGGAGTGGTCATCGCCGACAACCTCAAGATTGAGTCGCTCAAGCGTTTCAAGGACGACGCCACCGAGGTCAAGACCGACTACGAGTGTGGTATCGGTCTGAGCAACTTCAACGAGTTGGAGCTCGAGGACATCATCCAGACCTTCGAAATGCGCGAGAAGCCACGCGACTAGTTAGTTTGCGGTGTAGCGGTTCGAGCCTTCGAGCCGCTACACCACTTTTAGGAGTTATTTCATGGTTGATCACGCACGTGCCCGCAAGCTTGCGGAACGCATCAAGGTCCTGGTAGCCGAGGCCCTGGAGCGCGCTGTCAAGGACCCGGATCTTGGCTTCGTTACCATCACCGACGTTCGCGTCACTCCGGACCTTCAGAGTGCAACAATCTTCTACACCGTGTTCGGCAGCGACGAAGACAAGGCTCGTTCGGCCGCAATCATCGAGCGCAACCGCGGCATCATCCGCCGCGAGGTCGGTCGAGGCCTCTCCATTCGCCTCACTCCGACTATCGAGTTTGTTTCGGATGTCGTGCCGGAGACCGCGGCTCACCTGACCGATCTGCTGGCCGAGGCGCACCGCCGCGACGAGCAGATTCTGAAGGCGGCCGAGGGCGCCAAGTACGCCGGCGAGGAGAACCCTTATAAGGAGCCTCGCAAGCGCCTCGATGCCGACGAGACCGGCGAATCGGACGACGAGGAATAGAACTTGGCTCTTCCCGGCCTGCTGCTGATCGATAAAGACCCCGACTGGACCAGCCACGATGTGGTTGCCAAGGTGCGGGGTCTTGCCGCTACTCGCCGGGTGGGTCACGCCGGAACTCTAGACCCGATGGCAACCGGCCTGCTGCTCCTTGGCTTGGAGTCGGCTACCAAGCTGCTCACCTTCCTGGTGGGCGAGGACAAAACCTACCTGGCCACTATTCGGCTCGGTGCCTCCACTGTCACCGATGACCGCGAAAGCGACATCGTCACCCGCGCGGACGAATCCGTGGTGTCGGCCATAACCCCGGAGCAGATAGAGGCCGCGCTTGCCGGGCTTCGCGGTGACATCATGCAGGTCCCATCCTCGGTGAGCGCAATCAAGGTCGATGGCCAACGTGCCTACGCCAAGGTTCGTGGCGGCGACGAGGTAAAGCTGGCCGCGCGACCGATTACGGTTTCGCGCTTCAGCGTCGAGGGGGAGCCTCGTCATGTCGATGGCTTCCTAGATATTGACGTCGTGGTCGATTGCTCCAGTGGCACCTACATCCGTGCGCTGGCCCGCGACCTCGGTGCCGCCCTCGGCGTGGGCGGCCACCTCACCGCTTTGCGCCGCACCCGCATCGGCCGCTATAGCGTGGATCAGGCTCAGCGCCTTGAAGACCTCAATCGCGACACCCTGCCCATTTTGCCGGCTGCGGCTGCCGCGGCCCAGCAGTTCATCGTAAGAACTCTCGCCCCTCAGGAAGAGGTAGACCTTCGGCACGGTAAGCGCTTGAAGCTTTCGGAGGAGGAGCGCGCCGAGCTGCCAAAGGGCAGCCCGATCGCGGCCCTCGGCCAGTCGGGGGCTTTGGTTGCAATGGTCGAACGCAGTGGGCGCGAGCTCAAGTCGCTGGTGGTGTTTGCCGATGCCTGATCTGCTTTATCTGGTTGCTATGTGGTTCGACGCCGTGACCGGGGTGGCCATGCTGGTGCTGGGTCTGATTAGGCGCAAACCGGCGGACATCATGGTGGCGGCGCTTGCCGCTACGGAACTGCTGCTGTTGGCCCAATTGGTCACCACGATCGTTTTGGTGGCGCAGGGGCAGCACGCCAAGAATGACACCGTGGAGTGGTTTGCCTACATCATCACGGCGCTGCTGATTCCACCTGCCGCGGTGCTGTGGGCCATTTTGGATCGCGCATCGCGCTGGTCTACCGTTGTGCTCGGCGTGGCCGGGATTTCTATCGCCGTGATGCTGGTGCGGATGCACCAGATCTGGACCGGCATTTACAACTGAGCACCTTGCGCACCGAATAGGCTTAACCCATGGCAAAATCTCCTTCCCTTGGCGCGGCACGTGCCCTGGTGGCTGTCTACGCGGTCTTCGCGCTTGCTGCCTCGGCCCGAGGAATCTACGAGCTGATCGTCAAGTTCCAGCAGGCACCGGTTTCCTATTCGCTCAGCCTGGTTTCGGCGCTTGTCTACATCGTTGCCACGGTTGCGCTGGCCCAGGCCGCTAAACCAAAGTGGTTTGCCGTCGCGCGCGCCACGATCGTCTTCGAACTAGTCGGTGTCATCACCGTGGGTGCGCTTTCTTTCCTGGCTCCGGCGCTTTTTGCTCACCCGTCGGTCTGGAGCTGGTTTGGCGCCGGTTACGGCTTCGTTCCGTTGGCGCTTCCGGTAATCGGCTTGTTCTGGTTGAGCCGTCACCGAGTGGCCTAGTTGCAGCATGCTTCACTGGACTGACCTAAATCAAATCCCGGCGGCATGCGCGCCGACGGTGGTTACCATAGGCAAATTCGACGGCGTCCACCTGGGTCACCAGGCGCTGTTGGCCGCGGCCAACAAATTCGCCGAGGCCGAGGGGCTACAGTCCGTTTGTCTCACCTTTGACCGTCACCCGGATGCCCTGTTTGCTCCGGATCGGCTGCGTCCCGCGCTAACTGGCCCCACTCAGAAGGCTGAGCTAATCGAGGCTGCCGGCATCGGTGCCCTGCTGGTTTTGCCGTTCGACCGCCAGCTGGCAGACATGCCCGCCGAGGACTTCGTGCGTGAGGTTCTGGTTCGCGGTCTAAACGCCAAGCACGTGGTCCTTGGCGAGGGTTTCCGTTTTGGTGCCGGGGGAGCGGGAGACGAGGCGCTGCTTCGCAGCATTGGCCTCGAGTCCGGGTTCACGGTGGAGACGGTGGCGCCCGTGACCGTGGCTGGCCAACGAGTTTCCACGAGCGTAGTGCGCCAGCTGCTGGATGAGGGCAACGTCGTCCAGGCTTCGCAGCTGCTGGGCCGCCTGCATTCCACCCGCGGTTTGGTGGAACACGGGCTAAAGTTGGGCCGCCAGCTGGGCTTCCCGACCGCCAATCTCTCGCGCGAGTCCGAGGGCTTCTTGCCGCTGGACGGCGTTTACGCCGGCTGGCTATATTGCGATGGTCAGCGATACCCGGCTGCGCTCTCGGTGGGTATTAACGAGACCATCCAGGCCGTTCCGCGTCTGCTTGAGGCTCATGTACTGGACCGCCACGACCTAGATCTCTACGACCGAGTGGTCAATGTGGAGTACGTGGAGTTCCTGCGTCCGGCCCTCAAATTCGATGGTCTAGAAACCCTCATTTCGGCAATCACCGATGACTGCAACCGCATCCGCGCCATCCTGGCCGCCTGCGACTAGTCAAAACTCTAAGCAATTTCTCAGGTTTCTCTGGGTTATCTCCAAACTCCACCTGAAAGAGTTTCTTCAGGGAGATCCGCGCGATCTCCGACAGGAGTTAGTAAATGTCTCACAACAACCCGGAGTCGAACGAGCCAAAGGCCTTCGATTACTCTGCGCCAAGCAACGTGGTCTACGAACAGGAGGCGCCGGTTCGTGCCGGTCGTTTCAGTGCAACCACGCTGGTGACCACCGGACTCCTTATCGCCGGCGGGTTGGTTGGTGGTGCCGCATTTGCGCTCACCAATGCACCCCAGCTGACCTCGCCGGTTGCACCTGCAGCCCCAGCGAGCCAGCCAGCCGTTGCAAACGCCACCTCGGTAAGCGCCGCGTCCCCGGCTCCAACCGCTTCCGCCTCCGATGCCCCGGCTGCACCCGCTGCTTCGTCGGTCGCGGCGACCCCGGATGCCCAGGCGGCACCTTCCGGCAAGACCATCGCAGTGCCTCCCGCAGCTTTCGACGATAAGTCCGGTTCGAGAGACTTCCACCCGGCTCCGGGTAGTGTCCCGGCCGCAGGAACCTCGGGTTCTGCCGGCTCGGCGCCAAGCTTTGGCTCCGGCGAGCACGACAATGAGGTCCACCACAAGCCGAACGACGGCAAGACCCGTCAACCGGCGTCGGGAACTACTTCCTTCGGCGATGGCTCCGACGAAACCGACGGCAACGACTAAATCCGGCTAACCCCTAACTTCACTAGTCACCAACGAGAACGACACCAACATGACCAAGAAGACCTCCGAAAACGCCGAGACCACCCAAATCTTCGAGCAGAATCCAGACACCTACCAACACGATGCCGGCAAGCCCGCGAAGTCGGCCAAGCAGTTCTTCGCGCAGCGTTGGGTCAAGATCACCGGTATTTCCCTTGCGGCCGCAATCGCGCTGGTGGGTGCGTTCGGCGTGGGCGTTGCCGCCGGCGAGCGCATCGCCGGAAACGGCAGTGGCGGCTATAGCCAAGGCGGATTCGGTGGCCAGTTTGGCGGCCACGATGACTTTGGCGGCAACGGTGGCTCGCAGTTTGGAGGCCCTCAGGGTGGTCTGAACGGAGGCCCAGGTTGCCCTGCCGACGACCCAGACCACTGCGCCGGAACCGACCGCAATCAGCACGGTTTCCAGGCTCCGAGCCAATCCGGTTCCACTAACGGTGGCTCCACTACCGGATCCTCCGGCAACGGCACTAAGTCCTAATTCACCAAGTCGAACCCGGCGGGTAACCGCCGGGTTCGGCTTTAACCGAAACAGTTTTCCAATCGACGAAACCAGACCCCAATGAAGATTTTCAAGAACCCCGCCACCGGCAAGCCGGACCTAACCTGGGCCCTAGGCCTAATAGTGCTGACCCTCTACTCCGCATTCGCCTACCTCTACCAGTTGGCTTCCGGTCAGCGGTCCGAGTTTTATGGCGCCATCGCCATGAGCATGTCCAAGAGCCTGAGCAACTGGTGGTGGGGAGCCGCCGATCCAGCTGGAACGATAACGCTGGACAAGATTCCCGGTTCGTATTGGGTTCCAGCCATTTTCGTGAAGGCTTTCGGCTTTAGCACCTGGTCCGTGAACGCCCCAAACGCGCTGGCAACCGTGGCTATGGTCCTAGTCGTTGCCTACACCGGTCGCCAACTTGCGAGTTTCGAGGGTGCCCGTAACCCCAACCTCGCCAACTTTGCCGGTCTCATCGCCGGCGCTATCGCGGCCACAACGCCGATTGCCGCTGCCGTGGCCCGCAGCAACCAGCCCGAGTCTTTCTTCCTGCTCTGGATCTCGGTGGCGGCCCTATTTGGCGTCAAAGCGGTAAAAGGCGCCAGATTCAGGCATCTCGTGCTCGCGGGTGCATTCATCGCCCTTGCCTTCCACAGCTACATGCTGGTTGCCTGGGCAATGTGGCCTGCGCTTGGCCTGGCCTGGCTCACAGTGGCCATGCCCTGGGGTAAGAAAATCTGGCAGCTCGCGGTAGCCGGCTTCACAAGCCTTGCGCTAAGCCTGGTTTGGATTGTTTCGGTTTGGCTAACGCCGGCGACCGCTCGTCCATACATCGGTGGTAGCAACAGCAACAGCGCCTGGGAGATGGTCTTCGGCTACAACGGTCTTGGCCGCTTCAGCGACCTGACTTCGGGCACAGCCGCCTCCACGGTTCGCGGTTTTACTCCGCCGTTTTCTGGCGATGCCAGCGCGCTGCGACTGGTCAATTCACAGTTGCTGCCCCAGATTGGCTGGCTAATTCCGGCAGCCCTGGTTGGCATTGCGGTTCTGCTCATCCAGCGCCGGTTCAAGCCGGATACCTGGTTTGTGGCCGGATTCTTCCTGGTGTACGCGGTGATGTTCAGCGTTGTGGCGGGTATGCATCAGTTTTACACTTCCGAGCTCGGAATCGGAATCGCACTGGTGCTTGCGCTGGCCTACGCGAATTCGGTCCAGCGTGGAGATCGTGTGGCACCCGTGGTCATTCTGGCAACCACCGCAATAACCACGCTGTTTATCGCAATCCAGTACTCCGGTTACCTCGCCTGGGCGCCCATCGTCCAGGTGGTCCTTGTCGTTGCAGCGATCATCCTGACGCTTGTCGGTCTTGCGGGGCGTTCGGCCTGGATTACCCCCGTGACGGTCGTTTTGGCGCTGGTGTTTAGCCCCGCGGTTTGGGCTGCCGATGTCTACAACTACCCTTCGTCGATCAATCCGGTGGCTGGACCCAGCAATGTCATGGGCACCTTCGGTGGCGGAGGCTTCGGTGCAAACGGCGGTCCAGGGCTCGGTGGAGGCGGTATCACTCAGAGTTCCAGCGGCAGGATTGGCCCAGGTGGTTCCGGGGTTTTCGGTGGGAATGCCAACACCTCGGACCTGCTCAAGTACTTGAAGGCGCACCGAGGCAACGCCACCTACCTGATGGCTACCTTTGGCACCATGACGGCGGCGCCCTACATCACGGCCTCGGGAGAAAACATCATTCCGATCGGTGGCTTCGATGGCTCCGATCCCTCTCCGACTCTTGCCCGAATCAAGGAATGGGTCGCGGCCGGCAAACTTCGATACTTCCTGGTTAGTGGCTCCGGCATGGGCGCGGGTATGGGTTCCGGCATCGGCGCGGGTATGGGCGCTGGCATCGGTGCTCCGGGAATGAGCGGCAACAGTTCGGCCGCCACCGCGACAGGCTCGGCAAACCAATCGGCAATCCAAAGCTGGGTGACCACCAACTGCCAGGTCAGCGACTTCGCCGGGGGCAACCTGTACCGCTGCTCGCCAGGCTCGGTCAAATAGCCGTCGTCCCCGGTGCTGCCCGGATGAATGCACCGCGCGGGCTGGCGCTCGCCGCTCGATTGGCCTAGACTAGACAGGTTGCCGTGTATCGGCCGCGGATAAAGAGCGCTTGACTCAGTCAGAGCCAGGCACCGCGCAATGAACCGAGAGGAAATGAACTATGGCACTTGACGCACAGGTTAAGACCGACATTATCAACGAGTATGCAACCCACCCAGGTGACACCGGTTCGCCTGAGGTTCAGATTGCAGTCCTGAGCAAGCGCATCAAGGACCTGACCGAGCACCTCAAGGAGCACAAGCACGACCACCACAGCCGTCGTGGCCTGCTCCTCATGGTTGGTCAGCGTCGCCGTCTGCTCGGCTACCTGCAGGGTGTAGACATCGCCCGCTACCGTGCGCTCATCGAGCGCCTCGGCCTGCGTCGCTAAGTTCGTCTGCGACAAACGCGGGCGCTAAGTTCGTCTGCGACAAACGCGGTCGCTAAGTTCGTCTGCGGCATTCGTTCCTAACGAAGTCTTCCCAAAACCCCCGATGGCCACCATCGGGGGTTTTGCTTTGCCCGGCGTAGGGCAGCCGTTGTGGATAACTTCCGAGCCGGAATCGGTCATTGTGGTGGACTCGTGACGCATTCATCCATCGACAGATTCGGGGCAATCATGAATTTCACAAGCGCCATCAAGAGTGGCTTTTTCAACTTCACCAACTTTCGCGGAACCGCGACCAGGGCCGAGTACTGGTACTGGCAGCTATTCACCTTTCTAGTGGGTCTTCCCCTATTAGGCCTAGGGCTGCTGGTTGGTTCCGATTTGGCTGGTCTGGCCTGGTCTCCAATCCTGGAAATCGCAGGTGCCGCAGTACTGGTTCGACGACTGCGCGATGCGGGTAGGTCGCCTTGGCAGGCGCTGATCCTCGCGGTCCCGCTGGCGGTTCAAGTCGTTCTCAAATTGGTCCTTACCCCCATGGCCGGGTCCCCGGAATTTCTCATGCAGCCCGGAAGCCTTCAGCTCATAACGGCTGTGGGAGTGGTTTCACCACTGGCTTCGTTTGTGACGCTCGTTTTGTTGGTCTACTGGACCTTGCAACCCACTCGGTTCCGCGGCTAGTCCTGCTAGGTGAGAATGTGCCCCGTTGCTTTGGCGGCGGGGCACATTGGCGTTCAAGGGCAACACCTAAGGTCCAACCGCTAAGCAGCATGGTGTTGGTGCGATTGAAGCGCTTTGCCAAATAGTCGTTGAACACCTAGCGGCCGCTCTGGCTAATGTAGGACCCCGCTGGTAACCTTATAAATGAGTGATTGGATCGATGCTGGTCCTCGGTGGAAGGTCTTGGGCGCCCAAGTTCCCAAGGTTTATCACTGGAGACCAGACCGCGCCGGCCCGAAAGGGCCACAAGTTGGCGCGTTTCCCAAGGGCATCGCCCAAACCCTCATTCGCATCTTCGTTTTTTGCGCGCGCTCGCTCGAGCCGCCGCGAAGCGCTGCGTCTTAGAAGCAAAAGACGAAAATAAAGAGGAAATACATGTCGATTGACATCAACAACCCACTGATGGATGGCACCAAGTTTGCGGTAGCCACCATCGACAACGGCAAGTTCGGCAAGCGTTACGTTCGCTTCGAGACCGGCCGTCTGGCACAGCAGGCACAGGGTGCCGCAGCTGTCTACATGGACGACGAGACCATGCTCTTCTCGGCTACCACTGCTAGCAAGCAGCCAAAGGACCAGTTCGACTTCTTCCCACTGACCATCGATGTCGAAGAGAAGATGTACGCCGCCGGCCGCATCCCAGGATCGTTCTTCCGTCGTGAAGGCCGTCCAACCACCGATGCAATCCTGGCCTGCCGCCTCATCGACCGCCCACTGCGCCCATCGTTCGTCGACGGCCTGCGCAACGAGGTTCAGGTCGTTGTAACCGTTATGGCCATCGAGCCAGACGAGATGTACGACGTCATCGCAATCAACGCAGCATCGATGAGCACCCAGCTTGCCGGTCTGCCATTCTCGGGTCCAATCGGTGGTGTCCGCGTGGCTCTCATCGACGGCCAGTGGGTCGCCTTCCCTAAGCACTCGCAGCTGGAGAACGCAGTATTCGACATGGTCGTTGCTGGTCGCGTCATCGAGGAGAACGGCGTCAAGGACGTCGCAATCATGATGGTCGAAGCCGAGAGCACCGAGCGCACCTGGGACCTCGTCGCAGGCGGCGCAACCGCTCCTTCGGAGGACGTAGTCTTCGCTGGCCTCGAGGCCGCCAAGCCGTTCATCGCAGAGCTGGTTCGTGCCCAGGCAGAGCTTGCAGCCGTTTCGGCCAAGCCAACCTCGGAGTACCCAGTCTTCCCTCCTTACTCCGACAACACCTACGAGCACGTAGCCAAGCTGGCCGAGGACGAGCTGGTCAAGATCTACCAGATCGCCGACAAGCAGGCTCGCCAGGACGCCGATGACGCGCTCAAGGCTTCGGTCAAGGAGAAGCTGTCGACCGTTCTCACCGAGGCCGAGCAGGCGCAGATCTCTGCCGCCTACAAGTCGGTAACCAAGAAGGTTGTTCGCACCCGCGTTCTCAAGGAGAAGGTGCGCATCGACGGCCGTGGCCTGCGCGACATCCGTCCGCTGGATGCCGAAGTTGCAGTAATTCCTCGCGTTCACGGTTCGGCAATCTTCCAGCGTGGCGAGACCCAGATCCTGGGTATCACCACCCTGAACATGCTCAAGATGGAACAGCAGATCGACTCGCTGAGCCCAGAGACCACCAAGCGCTACATGCACAACTACAACTTCCCTCCTTACAGCACCGGTGAAGTTGGTCGTGTTGGCACTCCAAAGCGTCGCGAAATCGGTCACGGTGCGCTTGCTGAGCGCGCTCTGGTTCCGGTTCTGCCGACCCGCACCGAGTTCCCATACGCAATCCGTCAGGTATCCGAGGCCCTAGGCTCGAACGGATCCACCTCGATGGGTTCGGTCTGTGCCTCGACCCTCGCCCTGCTCAACGCCGGTGTTCCACTGAAGGCTCCAGTTGCGGGTATCGCAATGGGCCTCATCTCGGACAACATCGACGGCAAGACCGAGTACGTTGCTCTCACCGACATCCTCGGTGCCGAGGACGCACTGGGCGACATGGACTTCAAGGTCGCGGGTACCAGCGAGTTCATCACCGCGATTCAGCTTGACACCAAGCTAGACGGCATCCCTGCCTCGGTACTGGGCGGCGCCCTGCACCAGGCCAAGGAAGCCCGTCTGCACATCCTGTCGGTCATGGGTCAGGCCATCAGCGAGCCAGACGAGATGGCGCCAACCGCGCCTCGCGTAATCGCAGTCAAGATTCCAGTCGACAAGATCGGCGAGGTCATTGGTCCAAAGGGCAAGATGATCAACCAGATCCAGGAAGACACCGGAGCGGACATCAGCATCGAGGACGACGGCACCGTTTACATCGGCGCAACCGATGGCCCATCGGCTGAGGCTGCAAAGGCTGCAATCAACGCCATTGCCAACCCACACGTCCCAGAGATCGGCGAGCGCTTCCTGGGTACCGTAGTGAAGCTGGCTACCTTCGGTGCGTTCGTCAGCCTGATTCCTGGCAAGGACGGCCTGCTGCACATCAGCGAGCTAAAGAAGCTTGCCGGTAAGCGCGTCGAGAACGTCGAAGACGTGCTCGAGGTCGGACAGAAGATCCAGGTCGAGATCACCAAGATCGACGACCGCGGCAAGCTGTCGCTGACCCCTGTTGTAGAGGGTGCTGAAGGCTCCGAGGACGACGCCGAGTAATCGGTTTTCCTCAGCTAGCATTCTTCAATGACTGAAATTCTGTTTCCACTGGATCAGAACGAACTATCGTTCACCGCTTCGGGAGGCAGTGTGGTTCGCCGCACTGTTCTCCCGAGCGGTGTTCGGGTTTTAACCGAGACCATGCCTGGCTCGGCCAGCGCATCGGTGTCGTTTAACGTGGCGGTTGGTTCGCGCGACGAAACCAACAACCACTTCGGAAGCACGCACTTCCTGGAGCACCTGCTCTTCAAAGGCACCACCAAGCGAACCGCGCTAGACATTGCCATCGCCTTCGACTCGGTGGGCGGCTCATCCAACGCCGCCACCGGCAAGGAACACACCAGCTACTACGCCCGCATCCAGGACAAGTCGTTGCCACTTGCGGTGGATATCATCGGCGACATGCTGACCTCCAGCCTCATCGATCCCGTGGAGTTCGAGAACGAACGCACCGTCATCCTCGAGGAACTGGCCATGAACGACGACGACCCAGAGGACGTCGCCCACGAAACTTTCTTCGAGACCGTTCTCGGTGAACATGAGCTCGGTCGCCCCATCGGCGGCAACGTAGACACCATTACCGCGGTCACTCGCGACGCCGTCTGGGAGCACTACAAGGCAAACTACCGACCACAAGACCTCGTGGTGGCGGCGGCCGGTGGGGTAGACCACAACGACCTTATTCAGATGGTTGAAAATTCGCTCACCGAGGCGGGCTGGGACCTCTCGGTAAAGGCCATTCCGCGCGAACGCCGCAACACCACACCGGCCACGATCAAGGCGAGTGCGGCCCTGAAGGTCATCAACCGTCCGACTGCCCAGGCCAATATCCTGGTCGGTACCCAGGGGCTAGTGGCCGACGACCCTCGTCGCTATGCCATGGGAATCCTCAACACCGTGCTCGGTGGCGGAATGTCCAGCCGCCTCTTCCAGGAAATCCGCGAGAAGCGTGGGCTTGCCTACTCGGTCTACTCGTTTAACCAGGGCTACTCGGATGGCTCCGTTTTCGGTCTTTACGCCGGTTGCTCGCCCAAGAAGACGCGCGAGGTGACCGAGTTGCTCATCGCCGAGTTCGAGAAGGTGGCCGAACACGGCATCACCGAGGCGGAGCTGGAGCTTGCCAAGGGCAATATCAGCGGTGGTCTGGCCCTCAAGTACGAGAGCACTCAGGCGCGCATGAGCCGGCTATTCAGCGCCGAGATCGTGACCGGCGAGTTCATCGACCTAAACACCACCATGGCTGCCTTCGACGCCGTAACACTGCGCGAGGTTAGGGAACTGGCTGCAGAAATCGCTGGTCGCGAAAGAACCATTGTGGCCGTCGGTGAATGCTCTGAAAAAGACTTTAAGGGCCTGGTTTAGGCACAATTAACCTGCTTCCAACAGCAAAGGACCCCCTAATGGCAATCAAAGTTGCAGTCGTAGGCGCCACCGGGCGCATGGGCAAACTGGCCATGGAACTCATCGAGGCAGCACAGGACCTAACCCTGCATGCGGCGCTCGATTCCAAGAGCGAACTCAGCGAGGTGCTCGGCGCCGATGTTGTCTTCGACGTTACGCTTCCGGACGTCAGCCCCAAGGTGGTCGAGTTTGCCGTGGCCAACGGCCTGAAGGTGGTCGTAGGCACCAGCGGTTGGTCCGCTGCCAAGCTGGCGCTGGTCGAGAAGCAGCTCGCCGCAGCCCCGGCAACTGCGGCGGTTGTCATCATTCCAAACTTCTCCATCGGGTCCATGCTGGCAACCAAGTTCGCCACCGAGGCGGCACGCTTCTACGACTCGATGGAGATCATCGAGGCCCACCACGCCGGTAAGATCGACTCGCCGTCTGGCACCGCGGTACGCACGGCGGAGCTAATGGCCGAGGCCCGTGCCGGTATGACGCAGCCGCTCATCCCGGGCGTGGGTCAAGAGGCTCGCGGCCAGGTGGTGGCCGGTATTCCAATCCACTCGCTTCGACTGGCCGGCGTGAGCGCCAAGCAGGAAATCCTGTTCGGTGGCGAGAGCGAAGTGCTCACCCTCCAGCACGAGGTGAGCAGCACCAAGGCCTACAACGCCGGAATCCTGCTCTGCCTGCGTCACGTGGTGAACATCACGGGCCTAACCGTGGGCCTTCAGGCCGTGGTCGAAGGCAAGTAATGCAGGCAAAACTGGGAGCGGCCGTGATGGCGGGCCTAACCCTCATGTACATCGTGCTGCTGGGGCAACGTGGCGTGCTCATGCTGCAGCAGACTCAGCTTTTGGCCAAACTACTAGGCCTCTTCATCCTGATCCTTCCGCTATTTGGCTTCGCGTTTATCTTTATCGAATTGCGTTTTGGGCTTCGGGTGGAAAAACTTGCCAAGCAGGTAGAGGCCGAAGGCCGCTGGCCCATCAAGAACATTCCATTGCGCCCAAGCGGCCGCCCGGAGCCGGAAGCCGCCAAGCGTGAGTTTGAACGCATTCGCACCGAGTTGGATGCGGCCCCCGAAGACTGGCACAGTTGGTTCAACCTCGGTTTGGCTTACGATGCCAACGGCGACCGCAAACGTGCCCGCGCCTCGATGCGCAAGGCAATTACCCTCCGCGGCTAGCTCCCGCTCGGGGAGTGGCCACCACGTGGTAGCTATCCGGAAATAACAAAAAATGCGTCGACCCAAGCGGACCGACGCATTTTTTAGTTTTAAGGCTTAGGCCTTGAAGACTCCAAGGCGCTTGAGACCCAGGTACATCTGGCAGCCCAGGCAGAAGCCAACGTACGCCTGAAGCGCCGAGGCTAGGAAGAGGGCGGCCGCGGAAATTGCCAGGCCGTAAGGAACCTGAGCCAGGTAGAGTGCCAGACCAACCGCCGAGACAAACAGGCCCACGGCCTGAGCAAACTGCGGTGGGCGCGAGTCTTCGAGCTCCTTAGGCGCTGAAAGGCGTGGCTTGACGAAGGTGCGGAACAGCCAACCGAAAGGGTGCTTGCTGGTTCCGAACACGGTTCCGATGAGGAACAGCACCGCGGCCACCGCGAACAGCGCGGCAGCTATGCCCTCGGTGCTCTTGTCCAGCGCCTCATAGAAGATGATTGCCGAGAGCACGTTTGTGATGGTGGCACCGAAGCGCGGGCCGCGGGGGTCGATCTGGGTTGGCTTTGCCATTAGATATCGAAGTTTCCAATCTCGGTAACCAGGGTATGTGCCTTCGGTGCTCCACCGATGCGGCTCTGAATGTTTCCCTGCTGGTCTAGGACCAGGGTGGTTGGGGTCTGCAGAATGTTGTATTTCTTCACCAGGTCCAAGCGCTCGGTCACGTTTACCTCCAGGTGGGTCACGTTCGGGTCGCTCTTTTCCAGTGTCTGCAGCATCTTGGCGGTTGGACCACAGAAGGTGCAGAAATCGGTGCTGAACTGCAAGAAGGTCACGCGGGTGGTCAGCGCGGTTACGGCTTTGCCATCCTTGACGATTCCCAGCTCCGCTAGGTCGATGCGATCGCCGGAATCCACCTGCTTGGCGCGTCCGGTGCGGGCCTTCCAGATCAGGCCCACGATTGCCGCCAGCGCCACCAGCGCCACCAGCAACCCGATCTTGACCTCAAAAGACATGCATCAAGGCTATGCGATTGTCGGCCCTCGAGCGCCTCGGTGACGAATGATTACACGCCCAAGCGGTAGGCTAATGGCGTGTCTGATGTTGTATTTCGTAGCGATGTAACCGTAGAGCTGGTGCGTGCCAGCGCCGCCGACTCCGACGTGCTGTTCGCGGCACGTGTATCCACCCAGGGCGAACAGACCCTGGAGAGCGCCCTGGCCGAGCAGAATGCCGAAGAGACGGCAAAGCGCGACCGCGGACTCATCAACTACCTGATGCGCGACCGTCACGGTTCGCCCTTCGAACACACCTCGATGACCTTCTACGTGCAGGCACCGATCTTCGTGTTCCGCGAGTTCATGCGTCACCGCATCGCCTCGTACAACGAGGAGTCGGGTCGCTACAAGGAACTGAACCCTGTGTTTTACGTTCCAGGCCCAGACCGCAACCTGATTCAGACCGGTAAGCCGGGCGCCTACGACTTCCTGCCAGGCTCCGCGGAGCAGGTTGCACTCGTTGAGCAGGAGGCCCGTACCGCCTCGCTAAGCGCCTACGAGAGCTACCAGCGCATGCTGGAGGCCGGTGTTGCCCGCGAGGTTGCCCGAATCGTGCTTCCGCTCAACATCTACAGCAGCATGTATGTGACCATGAACGCTCGTGCGCTCATGAACTTCCTCAGCCTGCGCACCAAGCGCGAGGGAACTCACTTCCCAAGCTTCCCGCAGCGCGAGATCGAAATGTGCGCCGAGAAGATGGAAGAGTTCTGGGCTCAGCTGATGCCGCACACCTACGAGGCGTTCAACAAGAATGGCCGCGTTGCGCCATAACCCGTAATCCTGTGATTCGAAGAAACCCTCGGCTAGTCGCCGAGGGTTTCTTCGTCATCGATGGGCGTATTGCGCAGGCTCAGCCGAGTCTTGCGCAGTCCGATAAATAACACCAGGCCCACCAAAACTGCGGCCGTCAGGTTGCTGACTACCGTCACCAGCAAAGTTGCGCCCAACACGATTCCATCCAGATGGCTCAGCTTCGCGGTCTTTCGAAGCTCGCCTATTTTCACCATGTGGCTTGCCGTAGCGATTAGAACTCCGGCAAGCGCGGGGAGCGGAATCTGCTCCACCAGCGGGGCAAGGGCAAGCACGAATATCAATAAAAACACCGAGTGGGCGGCTGCCGACCAACGGCTCTGAGCACCAGCGCGGACGTTTACCGCGGTGCGAGCCAAGGCTGCGGTGGCCGGGATTCCCCCGAAGAACGGAGCCACCAGATTGGCCAGACCCTGACCAATAAGTTCACGATTGCTGTCGTGCGGTTCGACATCCGGGCGCATTCGGTCCGCGATCTTTGCCGAAAGCAGGCTCTCGAGCGCTCCCAGCAGCGCCACGGATAGGGCCGGTATCGCAAGATCACCGATGTGCCCGGCTGCCGAAAGAAAATTCGTGGAAACCGCACCAAAGCGGGGGAGTGTGCCAACCACGGCAAGTCCCAGGTGGGCCAGTGAGTTGAGGGCGGTGACTCCTACCACCGCAACCAGGCTGAGCGGTAGTTTGTGCCAGCGCTTGCCGGCCCAAATCAGGCCCGCGGCCGTTGCCGCGGTGACCGCCAGAGCCCACCAGTTAGGGCTGGTCGCCCAGTCCGCAGCAGCAGTCCAGGCACCGGCTAGGATCGATTCGCCCAGAGCCGGGTGCACGCCGAGTCCGGCCGGAACCTGTTGAAGTGCGATCACCACGGCAATGCCAGCGGTGAAACCCTCGATTAGCGCGGTGGGTAGGCGGTGGATGTGCTGGCCCAAACGGAGCACACCGGTAAATATCAGAATGGCACCGGCCAGCAACCCGGTGAGCATCACGGCAGATACGCCGTAACTTGCGGCCAGGGGAATGAGCACAACCGTCATGGCCCCGGTCGGGCCCGAAACTTGGAATCGACTACCCCCGAAGATGGCCGCGATCAGACCAGCGACAATCGCGGTGGCGATACCGGCCGCGGCTCCCGCCCCCGATGCCACCCCAAAGCCGATGGCCAGCGGCAGAGCGACAAGCGCCACCGTCAAGCCGGCCAGAAGATCCTTGCCAAGTGTGCGCACAGGCCATCTTTCGTTTGCAAACAACATTGTTCCCATTCGATTTTAGGAACCCCGATGGGTGCTCGCGGGCCCCAAACTACTACTCTTAAGGTATGTCTCTCAAAGGAAAAGAAATTTTCGGCCAGGTTTTGGTCGCGCTCGTCACCCCGATGACCCCGGATGGTGAGGTGGACTGGGCGTCCACCGAGCGCCTAATCGACTACCAGGTTTCCAACGGAGCAGACGGCATCGTGGTAACCGGAACCACCGGCGAAACCTCCACCCTGACCGACGCCGAGAAGCTCAAGCTGGTCGAGGTCGCCAAGTCGGTGGCCAACGGCCGCGCCAAGGTGATCACCGGTGGTGGATCCAACGAGACCGCTCACGCCATCCAGCTCTACAAGCAGAGCGAGAAGGCCGGAGCCGACGGTGTCATGATCGTCACGCCTTACTACAACAAGCCTTCGCAGGCCGGCGTGCTCACTCACTTCCGTATGATCGCGGACGCCACCGACCTTCCGGTCATCCTCTATGACATCCCTGGGCGCGCCGGCATCCCAATCGCCTACGACACCTTCCACCGTGCCGCCAAGCACCCCAACATCGTTGCGGTTAAGGACGCCAAGGGAGACCTGGCGCAGGCATCGCGAATAATGAATGAGACCGACCTCATCTACTTCTCGGGCGATGACAGCAACGTCCTGCCGCACCTTTCGATCGGTGCGACCGGTCTGATCGGCGTTACCGCCAACGTGGCTCCTGCCGCTTACCGCGCCATGATCGACGCGGCAAACCGCAACGACTTCAACCACGCCCTCGACGTGCACAACTCGCTAGAGCCGCTGCAGCGCGCTCTGATGACCCACGTGCCGGGAACGGTTGCCACCAAGTACACCCTCCACGGTCTTGGCATCATCGGCAGTCCTCGGGTGCGTCTGCCTCTCGTCGGGCCAGAAGACACCGAGGCCGCTCGCATCGAGAACGACATCGACAAGGTGAAGACCATCGTCGGAATTTCGTTCGACAACTTCCGTCCAGACCGCAACGCAGCCGCCGGTGGCGCGCTGCCAAAGGTGGCTGGCACTACCCGCTAACCAGAGGCCGCATAAGGCGGCCGAAAGGACCAGATTGGTTCAGACTCTCCCAGCACCCGCAAGGCTCAAGCCAGGCGTGCTGCGCATCATCCCGCTCGGTGGCATCGGCGAAATCGGCCGAAACATGACCGTTTTCGAGATCGATGGCAAGATCCTTGTTGTCGACTGCGGAGTGCTCTTCCCCGAGGAACACCACCCCGGCGTCGACGTCATCCTTCCGGACTTCGGCTACCTGCGCGACCGCCTCGACGACATCGTGGGCATGGTATTGACCCACGGTCACGAGGATCACATCGGTGGCGTGCCTTACCTGCTCAAGCTCAAGCCAGACATTCCGCTGCTCGGTAGCTCGCTCACGCTTGCCTTCGTGGAGGCCAAGCTGAAGGAACACCGCATCACTCCGTACAGCATGACCGTGCGCGAAGGCGACAAAGAGCAGCTGGCCGGGTTCGGGCTCGAATTCGTTGCGGTCAACCACTCCATCCCAGACGCCCTCGCGGTCATCATCCGCAGTGCCGGTGGTTCGGTCCTGCACACCGGCGACTTCAAGATGGATCAGATTCCACTCGATGGCCGCATCACCGACCTGCGTGCGTTTGCGCGCATCGGCGAGGAAGGGCTGGACCTATTCCTCTGCGATTCAACCAACGCGGATGTCCCGGGCTTCACCCCGCTCGAGAAGGACATTGGCCCGGTCCTGGACAACGTGATCGGCCGCACCCGTGGCAAGGTCGTCGTAGCCAGCTTCAGCAGCCACGTACACCGGGTTCAGCAAGTTGTCGACGCCGCCGCTAATCACAACCGTAAGGTTGTGCTGATCGGCCGTTCCATGGTGCGCAACATGCAGATCGCAATCGACCTGGGTCACCTTCACCTGCCAAGCGAGGACATCCTCGTTGACGTCAAGAAGGCCGGGCAGCTCCTGCCGCATCAGGTCGTCTACATGTGCACCGGCAGTCAGGGCGAGCCGATGGCCGTGCTTTCGCGCATCGCAAACGTCGACCACGACATCCAGGTGGGCGAAGAAGACACCGTAATCCTGGCCTCTAGCCTCATTCCCGGCAACGAAAACTCGGTCTACCGAGTTATCGACAAGCTGTCCAAGCTGGGTGCCACCGTGGTCCACAAGGGCAACGCGCGCGTGCACGTTTCGGGCCATGCCGCCGCAGGTGAGTTGCTCTACTGCTACAACATTCTGAAGCCAAAGAACGTAATGCCGGTCCACGGCGAATACCGTCACCTAATCGCCAATGGAAACCTGGCCAAGCAGACCGGCGTCCCGGAGGAAAACGTCCTCATCACCGAGGATGGCTGGGTAGTTGACCTGGTGGATGGCCGGGCCGAGATCGTGGGAGCGGTCGAGTGCGGCATGCTCTATGTCGACGGCAAGAACGTCGGAACAATCACCGAAGAAGACCTCCAGGACCGCCGTATCTTGGCCGAAGAGGGCTTCATTAGCATCTTCGCCGTCATCGATTCCGAGACCGGCCGAGTCCTGGTTGGTCCGGAAATCCGGGCACGAGCGTTTGCCGAGGAAGACCACGTCTTCGACAACGTGCGGCCGGCGATCGAAAAGGCCATGAACCAAGCCGCCGCCGATGGCGTCCGCGACACCTACGCTATGCAGCAGGTCATCCGTCGCACCATCGGCACCTGGGTGGCCAAGGCTCACCGCCGTCGTCCGATGATCATTCCGGTGGTTGTGGCCAACTAACCCTTGCCAGCACGGCTGGACGCCTCAAAATTGGCGGCAAACCGGCCGTGTCTGCCTCTTCCGTGTGGGTGGCTGCTGTTACTTTTGACGCATGGCTACACGCAAACCCGCTCCGTCGCGCCGTCCGGCCGCTAAACCTCGCGCCGCCGCGCGCCCGCAGGCCCAGACCAAGCCCGGAACTGTAGCCGGTGGTTTGGGTTCGATCTGGCTGGCTCTTGCCCACGTCTTCGGTGGTGCTTCGCGCGCCCTGAGCAAGGACAAGATTGCTCCCGAAGACCGTCGCGACGGCGTCCCGTTCGCCCTGTTCCTGATGGGTGTAGTCGGTGCGATACTCATGTGGTTCCTGGCCAACAACTCAGTAGCCCAGCTAGTGAATGCGTATACGGTAGGGCTGTTGTTCGGTCGTTTTGCCTATGTGCTTCCGGTCATCCTGGTGGGTTTCGCGGTCTTCCTGGCGAGGCACCCGTCTTCGGTGCGAGACAACACTCGCGTTGGCTCCGGCCTGCTCCTTTTGGTTGTCACCGTTTCCGGCTTCCTTCACATCTTCGCCGGCACGACCGATTTCAAGACCTGGGTGAACCCATCCGATGCCGATGGGGTTATCAAACTTGCGGGTGCTGGCGGGCTTTTCGGTTGGCTGCTGACCGTTCCCATGCTCTCGACTATCACGGTATGGGGCGCGGTTCCGCTAACCGGTTTGGTTTCACTCGGTTCGCTCCTGATCCTCACCAAGACCCCTCCTACTCGCGTAGTGGAGCGCCTTGGGCAGCTGTGGGTGAGGCTATTCGGTGAGGGTAAGTCTGCGGTAGTACAGGCCCAGCCCGCCGAGGAAGACGACGTCCACGATGCCTTCGATGGCACCCGCGTGCCTTGGTGGCGCAAGGATAAGGGCAACGACGCACCGTTCGACTCCGCGGTCAAGACCGAGTCCGAGGCCGCAAGCCTGTTCGAAGGCGACGGCGACGAATTTGATCAGCTGTTCGGTGAAACCCACGCGGCAACCCAGTCCGTAGACACCGCGCCCCCAACGGTCCCAATCTTTGTTCAGCCGGAGCCGGCGGCTCCCGCTGAGGGGCAGGCCGCGCAATCAGCAACCCCGGCACAGCACGTTTCCACCACCTTCGGCGCACCCGCCCCCGCGGCGGCCCCGGCGCCAAAGCGCCCCTACGTGCTTCCCCAGGTAAACCTACTTTCGCCGGGCACGCCACCAAAGGCCAAGTCCGAGGCAAACGCTCAGATGATTGCGGCCATTTCCTCGGTGTTCAAGGAGTTCTCGGTTGATGCGGTCGTTACCGGTTTCAGCCGCGGCCCTACCGTGACCCGCTACGAGGTCGAGCTCGCGCCCGGCGTCAAGGTGGAGGCAGTTACTCGTCTCGCCAGCAACATCTCGTATGCGGTTGCCTCGAATGAGGTTCGCCTGCTGGCGCCGATTCCGGGCAAGAGTGCCATCGGAATCGAAATTCCAAACACCGACCGCGAGATCGTCACACTAGGCGATGTCCTTCGTTCGGACGTGGCCAAGCAGGCGACCCACCCGTTGACCATCGGAATCGGCAAGGACGTCGAGGGTGGATTTGTGGTGGCCAACCTGGCCAAGATGCCGCACCTTCTGGTTGCCGGTGCCACCGGAGCCGGTAAGTCCTCGTTCGTTAACTCCATGATCGTCAGCCTGCTGATGCGCGCCAAGCCGGCCGAGGTTCGCCTCGTGCTAATCGACCCCAAGCGTGTCGAGCTTGCGGCGTACCAGGGCGTTCCGCACCTTATTACGCCTGTTGTCACGAACCCCAAGAAGGCCGCGGAGGTGCTTCAGTGGGTGGTCAAGGAGATGGACTCCCGGTACGACGACCTCGAGTCTTTCGGTTTCAAGCACATCGACGACTTCAACCGCGCCATCGTGGCCGGCGAGGTTAAGATGCCGGAGGGTTCGAAGCGTGTACTTCAGCCTTACCCCTACCTGCTGGTTGTCGTAGACGAGTTGGCGGACCTCATGATGGTTGCACCTCGAGACGTAGAAGACAGCATCGTGCGCATCACCCAGCTGGCGCGCGCCTCCGGTATCCACCTCGTCTTGGCAACGCAGCGTCCATCGGTAGATGTCGTGACCGGTCTCATCAAGGCCAACGTCCCGAGCCGCCTCGCCTTCAGCGTTTCTTCCGTGACCGACTCCCGAGTAATCCTCGATGGTCCGGGAGCGGAGAAGCTAATCGGCCAGGGAGACGCCCTGTTTAGCCCCATGGGAACCAGCAAGCCGATGCGCGTACAGGGTTCGTGGATCGCAGAGAACGAACTGCACCGAGTCGTCGAGCACGTGAAGGCGCAGATGCAACCGGAGTACCGCAACGATGTCGCGGAGGCCCCGGTCAAGGCCGTGGTCGACGCCGATATTGGCGACGATCTGGAGCTGTTGCTGCAGGCCGCTGAGCTCATCGTGAATTCACAGTTCGGCTCGACTTCGATGCTCCAGCGAAAGCTGCGCGTCGGATTCGCCAAAGCAGGAAGACTCATGGACTTGCTGGAGTCTCGCAATGTGGTCGGACCATCGGAAGGTGCGAAGGCCCGCGAGGTTCTGGTCAAACCAGAAGAACTTGCAACCCTGTTGGCGCAGCTGCGCGGCGAGCCCGGAGCAACCGCAACCCCTGCCGTGCAGCAGGCTGCGGCGGCCATCGATGACTCACACGACCAGCTCGACCTCGGTGGCATGGCATCGGGCAGCTTCGATGACTTCGTGGCCAGGGGAGAGCCAGAAGACCCCGAAGACGCCTGGTTCCTGACCGGTCGCGGCGAGTAGGCGGCAAACCCATGACCGAATCCGTAACCCAGCCTTCACCCTGGAACCTACCCAACGCCATAACCGTCGCGCGCATCGCGCTGGTTCCGCTTTTTGTTTGGCTGGTTTTGCACTTTGGGCTCGGGGGAGCACCGGCCTGGTGGGCGGTTGCGGTTTTTGTGGTCGCCATCGCAACTGACGGCATCGATGGGGCAATTGCCCGCCGACGTGGGCTAATCACCAACCTGGGTAAGATCCTCGATCCAATCGCGGATAAGGCCCTCACCGGCGCGGGGTTCATTTTGCTGGCTTACTACGCATTCGTTCCCTGGTGGGCTGTTGCCCTCATCCTTGCCCGTGAAATCGGACTTACCGGTTATCGACTTCTGGTCGCGAGCCGAGTAGTGATTGCTGCCAACCGAGGTGGAAAACTCAAGACAGTTCTGCAGGCAATCGTCATTCCTTTGATGCTGTCTCCAGCCATGCAGTGGGGCACCTGGGTTCAAATATTCGCGCAAATCCTCTTCTGGATTACCGCCGTCATCACGCTGGTCACCGGGGCTCAGTACCTTGTCTCCGCCGCGAGGTCTGCTAAGTGAATCAGTTGCCCGAGCTCGCGGCACGTTTATTGGCCGGATGCGAGGCGGGTGGCATTCGGATCATGCTTGCAGAGAGCCTCACGGGTGGGTTGCTTGCCGATGCGATCATCTCCGTCCCAGGTGCCTCGCGCGTGGTCCTAGGGTCAATCGTCGCCTATGACAACTCCGTCAAGAGCGGCGTCCTTGGCGTGCCAAGACAGCTGCTCCGGGAATTTGGTGCGGTATCCAGTCAGTGCGCCGAGGCCATGGCGGCTGGAGCCAGAAACCTAATTGCGGCGGAAGGCTTCCGTGTCTTCGCTGTTTCGACGACAGGGGTTGCCGGCCCAGACTCCCAAGAGGGCAAGCCGGTAGGCCAGGTTCACCTTGCCGTTGCCGGTCCGAATGGAGTTAGTTCGCGTGCCATGCAGTTTTACGGCGACAGAACTCAAATCAGACAGCAGGCGGTAGCTTCAGCCATCGAAGTGCTTTTGGAAGAAATCACTCAATAAAACTGTTTAGTATCTGGCAGGCACGCTTCCAGGAGTTCACGGGGTAATCCCACGTCACTCCCAGAAAAATGTCAGCAACACTCGCTAGCATGGTTCTACATCTCACCGAGAGAGGCAGGAAGCAACGATGGTACTGGTTCGTCAGGAAATCGGAGACGTACTTCGAGACGTCCGTCAGCGCAAGGGCCACACCCTTCGCCAGGTTGCTTCGCGTGCTTCGGTGGCTCTCGGCTATCTCTCGGAAGTCGAGCGCGGCCAAAAGGAAGCCTCCTCGGAGATCCTGGCTTCAGTTGCAGAGGCCCTAGACGTCCCCATCTCGCAGATCATGCGAGAAGTAGCGGACCGCCTGGCACTCTCCGAAGGCGTAAAGGTTCCGGACACCGTTCCAGCGGAACTCTTGGTGAACTACTCAAACAACAACGCCGTTTCGCGTGGAGTAGCGGTTCAGGCTGTTCTGGAGGCCCGCCAAGTACTTGGCTCGGCACCGGCGCGCCCTCGCACGGGCTTCGTTCGCCACTAGTCGTCCGCGTTCGAATGCATCTGGCGGAGCATGCGTCTAACCAAATTTAATGAACTCATGGTCGACGAGTTCGGTGCCCCATATGCCCAGGTTCTTCTCAAGGACCTCGTACTTGGCTCCCTTGGCGATCGCACTGGGGAACAACTCATAAAGGCGGGCGAAGACCCTCGCCTCATCTGGGCTGCAATTTGCGAAGCTCAGGGAGTGCCTAAGGAACGTTGGCACGGTAAGCCTGCGGTCAAGAAGGCCAGCGCAAGCTAAGCACGCCACACCGCCTTTGGTTCAGCTCCTAAACACGCCACACCGCTTTTGGTTCGGCTCCTAAACACGCCGAACATTCAATTTTCGAAAATCTGTTCGAATACTTGGTAGAGTAATCACAAGATCCAACCGAATCATTTTCCACAGTTGAAAACCTGGGGAAATAAATGTCAGAGGGTCCAAATAGGTTCTAGGTATAAACAACAAGCCCGGAAACGTAAGGATTAAAGATGCCATCACCAGCAGAGCGCGAAAAGGCCCTAGAGTCTGCCCTCGCACAGATCGACCGCCAGTTTGGCAAGGGTTCGGTTATGCGCCTTGGCTCCGACGAGCGCGCACCAGTAGAAGTCATTCCTACTGGATCCATCGCGCTGGACGTAGCTTTGGGTATCGGCGGTTTGCCTCGTGGCCGAATCATCGAGGTCTACGGACCGGAGTCCTCGGGTAAGACCACCGTCGCGCTTCATGCCATCGCAAATGCGCAGCGCGCCGGCGGAATCGCTGCGTTCATCGATGCCGAGCACGCACTAGACCCGGAGTACGCTAAGGCCCTCGGTGTAGACACCGATGCCCTCCTTGTCAGCCAACCAGACACCGGCGAGCAGGCCCTCGAAATCGCGGACATGCTCATTCGCTCCGGATCGATCGATATCATCGTCATCGACTCCGTGGCCGCTCTAGTGCCTAAGGCCGAAATCGAAGGCGAAATGGGCGATGCCCACGTCGGTCTTCAGGCCCGCCTCATGAGCCAGGCGCTACGCAAGCTAACCGGTGCCCTCAACAGCACCAAGACCACTGCAATCTTCATCAACCAGCTTCGCGAAAAGATTGGTGTCTTCTTTGGCAGCCCAGAAACCACCGCGGGTGGTAAAGCCCTCAAGTTCTATGCTTCTGTCCGCATGGACATTCGCCGTATCGAGACGCTGAAGGACGGCCAGGAGGCGGTTGGTAACCGAACCCGAGTAAAGGTTGTCAAAAACAAGATGGCGGCGCCATTCAAGCAGGCCGAATTCGACATCATCTACGGTGTTGGAATTAGCCGTGAGGGCAGCCTCCTAGACATGGGCGTAGACGAAGGCTTTGTGAAGAAGTCTGGCGCCTGGTACACCTACGAGACTCAGCAGTTGGGCCAGGGCAAGGAAAACTCCCGCACCTACCTCATCGAGAACCCAGACGTCGCCGACGAAATCGAGCGCAAGATCAAGGCCAAGCTTGGAATTGGTGTGCCACGCGCCGTCGCAGATCTCGAAGACGAGACCGTAGACGTCGCGCCCACCGGAAAGGCTGCTAAGCCGGCCACCGCAGTAGCCGTAAACCAGTAATCATTTCAATGAGCTTCAAGCGCGAAAGATTCGAATCGAAGGATTCGGACCTTTCGCGTTCCCCCGAGGAATGGGATGAGCGGGCCAGGGGGATACTCCTGGCCCGTCTCACTCGAGGTCCAAGGACCAAACATCAACTGGCACAACTCTTGGCTAGCAAAGAGATCCCCGAGGAAATCGCATTACCCTTGCTCGATCGTTTCCAAGAAGTCGGGCTAATCGATGATGCAGCCTACGCTAGAGCCTTCACGCACGACCGAAGGGAGTCCCGGGGGCTAGCAAAGTCAGCGCTAAAACGGGAACTCAATCAGGCCGGCGTAAGTCCCGACCAAATCGACGATGCCCTCTCCGGCATTGAGCCCGAGGATGAACTCGAGTTGGCAGTGAGGCTGGTCGAGAAACGCTGGTCATCGCTGGCTTCGTTGGACTGGCAGTCCCGCCAACGAAGACTCCTGGGTTATCTCGGCCGTCGGGGATTCTCGTCAGGTGTAATAAGCCAAGCGGTGAAGCTTGTGGAACGCGATGGTTTGGGGAACCAGTCGTAAACCTGCCTAGAATTGCTGAGTTATGCCAATGGAAATCTCAGAACCGAACCTAGCGCGCAGCTATATTGTCAAGACATATGGCTGTCAGATGAACGTTCACGATTCCGAACGGTTGAGTGGTCTGCTCGAGGGCGCTGGCCTCATTCCAACCCCGGACGGCACTCCGGCGGACGTCCTAGTTTTTAATACCTGTGCGGTTCGCGAGAACGCGGATAACAAGCTCTACGGGAGCCTTGAACAACTCAAGGCACGCAAGGCTAGCGACCCGAATTTCCAGATTGCAGTGGGTGGCTGTCTCGCGCAGAAAGACCGCGAGGCGATTCTCAAGGCTGCCCCGTACGTGGATGTCGTCTTTGGTACTCATAACATCGGCTCATTGCCTGCTCTGCTTGAACGAGCCAGGCACAATCGAGTAGCGCAGATCGAGATTGAGGAATCGCTGCAGCATTTCCCCAGCAACCTACCCACAAAGCGAGAGAGCACGTACGCGGCTTGGGTGAGCATAAGCGTCGGCTGCAACAACACCTGCACCTTCTGCATCGTCCCATCGCTCCGTGGCAAGGAGATGGACCGGCGGCCGGGAGAAATACTTGCGGAGATCGAGGCCCTCGTCGCCGAGGGCGTGGTCGAAATTACCCTCTTGGGGCAAAACGTGAATAGTTATGGTGTGGAGTTTGGCGACAGGGGCGCCTTCGCTAAGCTCCTCCGGGCTGCCGGCAACATCCCGGGCCTGGAGCGGATTCGTTTCACCAGCCCACACCCCGCCGCCTTCACGGACGATGTCATAGATGCCATGGCCGAGACGCCAAGTGTGATGCCAACCCTGCACATGCCGCTTCAGAGTGGTTCCGACCGCATCCTGAAGGAAATGCGTCGGTCCTACCGCAGCGAAAAGTTCTTGGGCATCTTGGAAAAGGTGCGTGCCCGAATCCCGAATGCCGCCATTACCACCGACATCATTGTGGGCTTTCCCGGCGAGACCGAGGAAGATTTCCTCGAGACCATGAGAGTGGCCGAATTAAGTCGGTTCGCGCATTCATTCACCTTCCAGTACTCCAAGCGACCCGGCACTCCTGCGGCAGACCTGGAAGACCAACTGCCAAAAGAGATTGTCCAGGATCGCTACGATCGCCTGCTCTCGCTATGCAACGACATCGTGTGGCAAGAAAACCAAAAACAGGTCGGACAGCTTGTCGAGGTGCTTGTGGCTAATGGCGAGGGCAAAAAGGACGGCGCTACCGCTCGTCTATCTGGCCGTGCCAAGGACAATCGCCTTGTCCATTTCGAGGTGCCCGTAGGTGCTCAGTCTCCCCGTCCGGGAGACTTTGTCACCGTGCGCGTTACTGCCGCGAAGCCCTATTTCCTGCTTGCCGATTCAGACACCCCAGACTCCTTCTATCAGCTACGGCAGTCGCGGGCCGGCGATGCCTGGGACCTGGCTCAAGCCGCCTCATGCGGCGTTCCCGTCAGCATTCCTGGAGCGAGTGCAAAACGCGCTGGGCGCATCGGCCTAGACGTGAAGGTCAGGTCCTAGCGTGGCACTGCTGGCGGTGGTCGGCCCGACCGGCACCGGCAAATCCGATCTTGGGATCGCGGTCGCCAGTCATCTCATTGCATCCGGGCAGCCGGCGGAGATCATTAACATCGATTCCATGCAGTTTTACCGAGGCATGGACATCGGTACCGCCAAGCTGACGCTGGCGGAGCGGCAGGGGATTACGCACCACCTATTCGATTACCTTGACGTCACCGAGGAATCAACCGCCGCCCAGTACCAAGAGATCGCGCGTCCGCTCATCGAGGACCTGCAGGCCCAAGGGACTGTCCCCATTCTCGTTGGAGGCAGCATGCTCTACATAGCCTCGGTGCTAAACGATTTCGAGTTCCCTGGCACCGATCCCGTTCTGCGTGCTGAACTCGAGGCTGAGCTTGAGCTGGTCGGCCCGATTGCGCTTCATCGGAGGCTTGCCAAGTTAGACCCCATCGCGGCTTCGCGAATCATTCCGCAGAATGGCCGTCGAACCGTCCGGGCAATCGAGATCATCACCATCACCGGTAAGCCATTTGCAGCCGCGCTCCCAGATGTTCCAGTTGAGTGGCAGTCGTCGCTTCAAATTGGGCTAAATGGCCCCAGGGAGGACCTGATCCCGCGACTCGAGCTCCGAGTGAAATCAATGTGGGATAAGGGCCTGGTGCAGGAGGTCGAGGGGCTAACGGCCAATGGCCTACGCGAGGCAAAGACCGCCAAACGCGCCATCGGTTACGCTCAGGCTCTGGCGCAACTTGACGGCGAGATTTCCCAGGACGAGGCAATTGGGGACACGATCAGGCTCACTCAAAAGTACGCCCGCCGGCAAATGTCCTGGTTCCGTCGCGATGCTCGAATCAACTGGCTCGACTACCGCTCAGGAGACAAGGTCAGAGAAGCTATTTCGCTAGTCGAGGGCCACTTGGCCCAGTCAAAGTAGGCTTGAACTCATGAGTACGCAGATCGAGTTCGAATTCACCAAGGGTCAGGGAACTGGCAACGACTTTGTGCTTTACCTCGACGAGTCGGGCGAGCGGCAGCTAACCACGGCCGCGATTGCAAAAATCTGCGACCGCCGGTTTGGCATTGGCGCCGATGGCGTCATCCGCGTCGTCAAGTCCGCAAACCTGCCGGCAGGTCAGGCCATTGCTGCAACGGAGCCCGAGGCCGTCTGGTTCATGGACTACTACAACTCAGATGGCTCGATTGCCGAGATGTGTGGCAATGGCGTTCGCGTGTTCGCGCGTTACCTAACCGAAAAGAACCTAGTCAACCTCGCCGATGGTGAGACCCTAAGCGTTGGCACTCGAGCCGGCGTTAAGGACCTGCAACAGAACCTTGCCGGTTTTGCGGTAGATATGGGTCGCTGGAAACTCGATGGGGAAGCGCTGGTACAGGCGGCCAATCTCGACGTCGCACGCCCCGGGCAGGGCATCAACGTCGGCAACCCGCACGTTGTTGTTGCGCTTGCAAACCGCAAGGAGTTGGAGGGTCTAGACCTTCACTCCGCGCCGACTCTGGAACCTAACCCGCCTGCCGGATCAAACGTAGAGTTCGTGGTTCCCCACGATCCCATGGTGGCAAATGGTGTCGGTTCAATCGACATGCGGGTCTTTGAGCGCGGCTCGGGCGAGACTCTATCCTGCGGTACTGGTGTCGTAGCCGCAGCTCTCGCAACCAGGCATTGGGCGGGCGCGGGTGCGCCAAATCACTGGCAGGTGACTGTGCCAGGTGGCACCCTCGGCGTTCGTATGTTTGCCACCGAGGAGGGCGAACACGTTGGGCTCAGCGGTGCCGCCGAGCTGGTGTACGAGGGGTCAATCACGCTGGACGCGCGAGACTTCGCTGTCTAACCGCGGTTCCAGACCCGCAGCACACGGAAAGACTTCTCGGTGTCGACTCGACCGGTTTCGTATGACTTCGGCATGACTTCGCTCAGCCATCGTTGGAGCGAATCCGACCCAAGGTTCTTCTGAACCACTAGGTACGCGCTCGCTCCGGAACTCAGCCGCGGTAGCCAGGCCTGCATGATCTCGTGTAGAACGGCCTTGCCCACCCTGATTGGGGGATTGCTCCAAATGCCGTCGAAGGTTAGGTCAGCCGGGACTTCTTCGGGAGTGCAAACCCGAACGTTAGTCAACCCCAGAGCGGCCGCATTGGCCCGCGTTAGTTCTAGCGAACGTTGGTTTACGTCTACGGCCCAGACCACGGCCTGCGGCGCGCGCAGCGCAAGACTTAGCGCAATTGGACCCCAACCACAGCCAAGGTCCAACAGGTTGCCGCCGCGGGGTGCCGCATCGATGTGTGCCAGCAGTACAGCGGTGCCTTTGTCGATACCGTCAGGGCTGAAAATTCCGCCAGCGGTAGTGACCTCGTAGCTGTTTCCGGCAAGTTGAACCTTTATCTGCTTCGGCTTGAAATCGCCGACGGGGTCTTTCGAAAAGTAGTGCTCGGAAGACATAAAACAAAAACTAACGCATCCCGCGGTTTATTGTTAGTCCGATGACGAAAAAAACCGCCCCAAAGCAACCCGAAGACTTCGAGTCGGGAGACCCGCAGCGGAGTCCTGAACGCACCGCCGAGGTAGTAGATCGAATTCTTAGTCGGGCGGGCAAGGCTACCGCCATCGGTGATTCCGCAACTCACGACCACCATGAAGACGACGGTGATCAGCTCGAGCTGCAAGAGCGCCAGTCGCTTCGCCGCGTTGCAGGTTTGAGCACAGAGCTCGAAGACATTTCCGAGGTTGAATACCGTCAGGTTCGTCTGGAGAAGGTCGTCCTAATCGGAATCTATTCGGGTGACCCACGGGAGGCCGAGAATTCTCTCCACGAGCTTGCTGCGTTAGCCGAGACGGCCGGCTCGGAGGTGCTCGATGGGCTGCTGCAGCGCAGGGCGCATCCCGACCCGGCAACCTTTATCGGTAAAGGCAAGGCCGAGGAACTCAGGGAAGTGGTTATCGCCACCGGAGCAGACACCGTCGTGGCCGATGCCGAGTTGGCTCCGTCCCAGCGTCGAGCCCTCGAAGACGTTGTGAAGGTAAAGGTCGTGGACCGCACCGCCGTCATCTTGGACATCTTCGCCCAGCATGCCAAGAGCCGCGAGGGTAAGGCTCAGGTTGAACTGGCTCAGCTGCAATACATGTTGCCGCGCCTTCGTGGTTGGGGTGAGGCCCTCAGCCGTCAGGCCGGTGGTCGAGCTGCCGGTGGTGAGGGAATTGGTTCACGTGGACCCGGTGAAACCAAGATCGAGATGGATCGCCGCCGCATCAACACCCGGATTTCCAAACTCAAGCGGCAGATCGCAGAAATGAAACCTGCCCGCGAGGCAAAGCGGGCTAACCGGAAGCGCACCGAGATCCCGGCCGTCGCCATTGCCGGTTACACCAATGCCGGCAAATCCTCACTGCTGAACCGCATCACCAAGGCAGGCGTGCTTGTCGAGAACGCCCTTTTCGCAACACTGGATCCGACCGTGCGGCACACCCGGACCCCGGACGGCCGTGAATACACGCTGGCCGATACCGTCGGATTCGTGCGGAATCTGCCACACCAGTTGGTGGAGGCCTTCCGCTCGACCCTCGAAGAAATCGGTGACTCCGATCTGATCGTCCACGTCGTAGATGCCTCACATCCAGACCCCTCGGGTCAGATCTCCACCGTCCGCGGTGTAATCAGCGAGGTAGGTGCGCATGACGTCCCCGAGCTCATCGTGTTCAACAAGATTGACCTAGCGGATCAGACTCAGCGCATGGCACTGCGAGGCCTTGCTCCGGATTCGGTATCTGTTTCCGCGCGTACCGGTGAGGGAATAGAAGAACTGTTGGCGGTCATCGCCGCCCGTTTGCCGCAGCCGGACGTGCTCACCGAGAGCCTGATTCCCTACGAACGTGGCGATCTGGTTAGCAAGATCCACCTGAGCGGACGAATCGAGAAGATGGAATACCGTGAAAACGGAACCTATCTGAAGGCGTTCGTTAAGCCCGAGCTAGCCGCCGAACTGGAACGCTTCATTACGCACGGATAACCGTCGCTGCCCAGGGTGGGGCAAGGGCGCGCTCGCGAGCCTAGATTGAACGCAGGACAGCTGTTACCTTGCCCATGATTTGTGCGTGGTCACCCAAAATCGGTTCGAAGGCCGGATTCCGTGGCAAAAGCCAGGTGTGGCCATCGGTCTGTTTAAACACCTTTACGGTGGCACTGTCGTCTACCAATGCCGCAACGATGTCGTTGTTGTCGGCGGTTGCCTGTTGGCGGACCGCGATTAAGTCTCCATCCATAATCGCGGCATCGATCATGGAATCTCCCTTTACCTTGAGCAGGAAGATCTCTCCCTTGCCCACGAGCGATTCGGGAAGGGTAACCCGGTCTTCGATGTTTTCGGCAGCGAGCAAGGGTACACCGGCCGCAATTCGGCCGAGCACCGGGTACGACTTGAAGCCTCCAACAACGACGTTACTGGCCGCTGTCTCTTCGGTCGCGGCATCGCCCTGGGCGTTCAGGCTGATTCCTCGCGAGATGTTGTCTCGCTGTTCGAGGTACCCCATCTGCTTTAGCTGGTCAATCTGGTACTTTGCGCTCGCCACCGACTTGAGACCAACCGCTTCAGCGATTTCGCGCAGGGTAGGAGGTAAATCCTTTGCGGCCCGAAGCTCGCGAATGGCATCCAGTACCGCCTGTTGGCGCTGAGTCAGCTTCTCTTCCACGGTGCCCTCCAGTTTGGTCAAAAAATAAATGTTGGTGGTTACCAGTTGAATCTCTTACAGATCCTTTATCGAAACTTTATTCGAAAATCGGCCGTTATCCAAACAGATTTTCGAAAATATTGAGAAAAAATCTTGACAAGGTGTCGGTATGAGGTCTTATCGTTGGTTTTAGAACAGATGTTCGAAACAAATGTTCGAAAATCGGTTCTATTCGGTATCGGCCCCCGCTGGGGTCTGGCACCAAGAGAGGAAGGCTCCAAAATGGCAGTTGTAGCAGTAGCACCAAAGGCAAAGTTCCGCCTCAGCCGTCGTGCGCGACTCATTCGCACCGGCGTTCTCGCTGCACTCGTAGTCACCGGCTTCAATCAGTTGCCGCACTTCCTGCCCGGAGCCGAGGCAACGAACCAGAAGGCGAATCCAGGTGCCATCCACTGGGTGAGTGTGCGCTCGGGGGACTCCCTCTGGGGTTTGGCACAGCGCTATGCGCCTAATACCGACCCACGAGAGTGGATTGATCAGGTAACGGCAATAAACAACCTGGGAACGGCCGGGGTCTGGCCGGGCGAGCGCATTGCCATTCCTAACTAGCGTTAGCTGGGCCATTCCTAATTAGCGTTAGCTAGGCAACGTTCCACCAAAAGCAATCGGCCCATTGCTGCAAGAAATACCGCACTTCTCTCGCGAATTTCGATCGCCGGTAACCTTATACGGTGACTGAATTAAACGATCTTCCTCTTCGCGCCGACTTAGTCGGCCGTAAACCTTACGGCGCCCCACAGCTCTCCGTCTCTGTCGCGCTCAACGTAAATGAGAACAGTCACCGCATCCCAGAGGCAGCAGCGATAGACATCGTTCAGCGCCTCGCCGCTGCAGTCCTCGAGGTCAATCGCTACCCCGACCGCGAGTTCACCGGTCTCCGTGATGCCCTTGCACGCTACATCGGCCGCGGTGTTGAGCCACAGCAGATCTGGGCTGCAAATGGCTCTAACGAGGTACTGCAGCACATCTTCCAGGCCTTTGGTGGGCCGGGTCGTTCTGCCCTCGGTTTCACCCCCACCTATTCTATGTACCCGCTCATAGCGGAAGGCACTGGCACCGATTACATCGCAGTCGAGCGCGGTCCGCGCTTCGAAATCGATGCCGATTTGGTGTCGGCCGCAATCCGCGCGCACCAGCCAAACATCGTGATGCTTTGTTCGCCAAACAATCCAACCGGTACACCGCTTCCACTGTCCTGCGTCGAGGCCGCCTATGAGGCGGCAAACGAGTACGGCGGAATCGTCGTAGTAGACGAGGCCTACGCCGAATTCGCTCACGACACCTCGGTAACTGCCATCAACCTGTTGCCGGGGCGACCACGCCTGCTGGTTAGCCGCACAATGAGCAAGGCATTCGCCTTTGCGGGCGCCCGGCTTGGCTACCTCATGGCCGATGCTGCCGTCATTGATGCGCTTCGTCTGGTACGCCTGCCATACCACCTGAGTGCTTTTACCCAGGCCGCTGCAGAGGGGGCATTGGCCCACGCCGAAGCCCTGCTCGCCAACGTGGACAGCATCCGGGAGCAACGCGATCGGATTGTCACCGAGCTGCAGGCGATGGGTCTTGACCCGTACCCGTCAGATGCCAATTTCGTGCTGTTTGGTGGTCTGGCAGACAACGAGTCAGTTTGGCAGCAGCTTTTGGAACGCGATGTTCTCATCCGTAACGTCGGTATTCCTGGCACGCTTCGAGTGACTGCGGGAACGCCCGCAGAAACGACGCAGTTCCTGGCCGCGCTTCGCGAGGTCCTGGCCAACTAGGGCTTGAGAGCCCACAAACCAGCAAAGGTAAACTTGTACCGTGTCGTTCGGCACAGTCACAACGAAAGGCGTCAGCGTGAGTCGCACCGCAGCCCTTAGCCGCAAGACCAGCGAGTCTGCAATCGAGTTGAGCATCAATCTCGACGGCACCGGTAAGTCCGAGATCAGCACAACCGTGCCATTCTTTGACCACCTACTGACTGCGTTTGCCAAGCACTCGTTGGTAGACCTGACGGTGAAGGCACACGGCGACACCGATATCGATGTTCACCACACCGTCGAGGACACCGCGATCGTCTTGGGGCAGGCCATTAAGCAGGCCCTGGGTGACAAGGCGGGCATCGGCCGTTATGGTGATGCCACTGTTCCTCTAGATGAGGCGCTTGTAAGGGCTGTCGTAGACGTTTCCGGCCGTCCATTCCTGGTTCACGATGGCGAACCTGCAGGATTCGAGTACCACCTCATCGGCGGGCACTTCACCGGCAGCATGGTACGGCACGTCTTTGAGGCCATCGCCTACAACGCAGGCCTGACCGTGCACGTCAACGTGCTTGCCGGTCGCGATGCACACCACATCGCAGAGACCGAGTTCAAGGCCTTCGCGCGTGCATTCCGCAAGGCGGTAGAACCGGACGCCCGCGTTGTCGGAATCCCAAGCACCAAGGGTGCCCTGTGACCCAACCCTCCGTAGTCGTTTTGGACTACGGCTCGGGAAACGTTCACTCGGTAGCTAAAGCTGTAGCGGTCGCCGGCGCTCAGGTAGAGCTGACGGCCGATCCAGCGCGTGTTCTCGCCGCCGATGGGCTGATCGTCCCCGGTGTGGGAGCCTTCGAGGCGGTCATGAACCAACTCGCATCCGTGGGTGGGGCTCGCCTCATCGAGCAGCGCCTGGTCGCGGGCAAGCCGGTCCTCGGCATTTGTGTTGGCCTGCAGGTCCTATTCGAGCAGGGCGTCGAACATGGCGTCGAGACCGAAGGCCTCGGCCAGTGGCCCGGCATCGTGGAAAAGCTGGATGCTCCGATGCTGCCACACATGGGCTGGGATACGGTGCAAGCCGCCGATGGTTCCGTGCTCTTTGACGGGATTGAGGACGAGCGCTTCTACTTCGTGCATTCATACGGAGTAAAGCACTTCCCGCCGCTCGGAGGTGGCGCGTTCGCCGCGCCCAAAATTACCTGGGCGGACTACGGCGGTCCGTTCGTGGCCGCGGTCGAAAACGGCCCGCTAATGGCCACGCAATTCCACCCCGAAAAGTCTGGCCAGGCGGGAATCCGACTGCTGACCAACTGGGTCAACAACTTCTAAGCTTTCCGATTACCACTTATTGCGCAAGCGCGCGAGGAGACAAATATGACCAAGGCACTGGAGCTCCTTCCAGCCGTAGACGTTGCCGATGGAAAGGCAGTCCGCCTCACTCAGGGAGAGGCCGGCAGCGAGACCGACTACGGCGACCCGGTCGAAGCGGCACAGCAGTGGATCAGCGCTGGGGCAGAGTGGATCCACTTGGTGGATCTGGACGCCGCCTTCGGCCGTGGAGACAACCGCGACGTGATTCGTCGTGTTGTGGAGGCCAGCTCGACCGTGAAAATTGAACTTTCGGGCGGCATCCGTGACGATGCCTCGCTCGAGTCGGCGCTAGACGCCGGAGCAACCCGCGTGAACCTTGGTACCGCTGCACTGGAAGACCCGGAGTGGACCGCTCGAGTGATCGCGAAGCACGGAGACAGGGTCGCAGTCGGACTGGATGTCAGGGGCACCACGCTTGCCGCTCGCGGTTGGACCAAGGAGGGCGGCGACCTCTGGGAAGTCCTGGCCCGCCTCGAGGATGCCGGTTGCTCCCGTTACGTGGTTACCGACGTGACTAAGGACGGAACGCTACGCGGGCCAAATATTGAATTGCTTAAGCAGGTCATGGAGCGAACCGCAAAGCCGGTCGTTGCCTCGGGTGGCATCAGCAGCCTGCAGGACATATCGGACCTTTACGCGCTGGTAAGCCTAGGCCTCGAGGGTGCCATCCTGGGCAAGAGCCTCTACGCAGGTCGGTTCACCTTGGAAGAGGCGCTCGCGGCCGCAGCCGGCAACTAGCCACGGGATTTTGAAGTGTCGCACGAATACCAGCACATGAACCCGGATCGCTTTGCCGATTCCGCAGGTGTGCCCTGGGCGGGACGCCACTTCGAAGCCAATCCCTGGGCGGATGACGATGGCACCGCCGACGCAGCACTCCTGAAAGCCATTGACGATTTCCAGGCCGGGCGCATTCACGCGGAGCAAGTCCATCAGGCGATGCACTCTGCCAGGTTGTTAGTCCCCCTAGTTGCAAATCTGGGTGAAGCGGGCGAGGGTGCGCACGGGCAGACCGTCGACAAGAGCGCCGACCTCTCAATCGTCTCCGTCTCCAGCCCCGATGGGCAGGTTGCCTTACCAGTATTCAGTTCGGTCGCTGCAATGGCCGTGTGGGACAAGACAGCCAGACCCGTTCCAATCGAATCCAGCAGGGTAGCGTTAGCAGCTGCGAGTGAGGGAAACGGCCGGATCATTCTCGACCCGGGAAGCCCCAGCAAGTTCGTTATTCGTAAGAATGCGTTTAGGGCGCTAGCCGAATCGAAGCCCTGGGTGCACCCCTGTAGAAATTCATCGGTCAAGGCTGAATTTGCGACGGTCATCGATGCTCATCCTGAGATCGAAAATTTCGCCGTGCAGGACGGCGACCCAAGTGCCAGGCTCCAGGGGCCTGAGGTTTTGGTCTTTCTCAAATTGCGTTCGGGCATGAGTTCCCAGCAACTCCAGGAGCTATTGCAACTAGTTGCAGGCGAGTGGTCGGCGAGTGCAACCATCGCCGCCGAGGTGGATTCCCTCGGCGTGAAGCTGGTTTAGGTTTTGGGGCTTAGGGGCTAGGCAACCGGACCGGTGAATTTTTCACCTGGTCCAGAACCCGGGGCATCCTTGACGCTCGATTCCTCACGGAATGCCAGCTGAACCTCGCGAAGTGCATTGCGCCAGATGCGCGCGTGCTGGTCACCCATGTAAGGGGCAACTGCGGTTAGCATGCCTGCAGAAGCATCGATGTACTTGCGCGCCTCGTCGAGGTCAGCGGCTCGGCCATCTTCGGCTAGTCCGCAGTGAACTGCCGCTAGGTTCAGGAGCTCCACAAAGTAACGTCCAACCACCTCAACCGCAGGAATATCGGCCAGGTCGGAGATTATGTCGGTGCCGTGCTCGGATTCGGTCATTGCCTTAAATCTTTCTTTCGGTTGGGGGCTTTACTGCGCCCAGCCAACCCTGATAGACTAACCCACGGCTCCGAGGTTAGCCTCGGTCAGAAGTGGATTCAGTTCCCACCCGCGTTCATTGCTTTTCAACAAATGGCCGGGTTGCCCAAGAACTTTCAGTTCTGTGCGTTTTACGGCCTCTGTGCCCAGAAGCGTGGCCGTCTTGCTGCGCTATTTCCCTATCGTGGCAAGTCCAGTCACGCAGAATCACTTCTCGTGGCTGACGCCACATTCGTGCCCATGAATCGTGGCTTTCAACACGTCATAGGAGCAGCAGATCAGCGATCCACGTATCAACGAGCGCATCCGTGTGCCAGAGGTTCGCCTCGTCGGCCCTAACGGAGAGCAGGTTGGTGTAGTCCGTATTGAAGAGGCACTGCGTTTGGCGCAGGAGGCCGATCTCGACCTAGTCGAGGTGGCACCGATGTCCAAGCCGCCAGTTGCCAAGATCATGGACTACGGCAAGTTCAAGTACGAGGCAGCGCAGAAGGTGCGCGAAGCCCGTAAGAACCAGGTCAACACCGTCCTCAAGACCGTTCGTTTTGGACTCAAGATCGACGACCACGATTACAGCACCAAGCGCGGCCAGATTGAGCGTTTCCTCAAGGCCGGCGACAAGGTGAAGGTCATGGTTGTGTTCCGTGGCCGCGAGCAGTCCCGCCCAGAGATGGGCATGCGCCTGCTCCAGAAGCTTGCCGAGGAAGTAAACACCCTCGGTTCGATCGAGTCCAGCCCGTCCATCGATGGACGAAACATGGTTATGGTCGTCGGTCCACTCAAGAACAAGGCAGAGGCCAAGGCCGAAGCTAAGCGTGCAGCAGAAAAGGCCGAGAAGTCGGCTCCCGTTGCAAGCGAACCAACCGAGCCGGCTGAATAGCCGTACAGAAACAGGAGATAGCAATGCCAAAGCAGAAGACCCATTCGGGCGCCAAGAAGCGTTTCCGCTTCACCGGTAGCGGCAAGCTCATGAAGGAACAGATCAACATGCGCCACAACATGGAGCACAAGTCGAGCCGTCGTACTCGTCGTCTGAACCAGGACCAGGTCGTTTCGGCAGCCGACTTCAAGACCATCAAGAAGCAGCTCGGCCGCTAGTCGGTCAGCCCAGATTTTAGGAGCACACAAATGGCACGTGTCAAAAATGCAGTAAACGCCGCCAAGAAGCGTCGCGTCGTCCTC
>Ga0228703_1000257_pt1 | contig 41902 bp, 43 predicted proteins | sample McNCre217_Aug_MG_3_FD_178020 | JGI IMG/M metagenome (GOLD analysis project Ga0228703, IMG submission 178020) | Freshwater microbial communities from McNutts Creek, Athens, Georgia, United States - 29-17_Aug_MG | ecosystem: Environmental > Aquatic > Freshwater > Creek | place: USA: Georgia...
AACCTCGTCAACCATGTTCTTCCGCCAGATGGGTGGAACCTTGGGTGTTGCCGTGTTCATCTCGATTCTGTTCAACCGTCTTCCTGATGCAATCAAGGACGCCATGAACAAGAGCGATGTGAAGAATGACATGGCAGACGCCGCCAAGGAGTACATGGCCGGTGTTGCTAGCGGAAAGTACAAAGCGGACAACCCTAACGTTGTGTTCCTAACCGAAAGCATGAAAGACCCAGCCGCCCTGGGTGACAAGATGAACACTGACTCATCGTTCCTAACACACCTAGACCCACGTCTCGCTCGCCCATTCCTAATGGGTTTCGCAGACTCGGCTGTTGTGGTGTTTGAGTGGGCTGCAGCTGTTGTTGCGGTTGCGTTCGTGATGTCGTGGTTCTTAAAGGTGTCGCCACTTCGCACGAAGTCGGCAGCAGCCGAAGCGGCAGCTTCATCCGCACACTAATCTAGAGATACACGGGAGTTCGGTGATACCGGACTGAGAGGGTGACTAAGTAGTTGCCGACCGTCAAACCTGATCTGGGTAATGCCAGCGCAGGGAGGACCTCTAACCCGTGCCCTAACTAAAAGGAGGGCACGAAAGTGCAGAAACTATTCAAGGCTGCCGCTGTTGCAGTAATTTCCGGAATCTTGTTGGCCGGTTGTTCACCGGTTCAAGACTCAAAGTCCGTGGTTTTGGTGACCCACGATTCGTTTGTAATCAGTGATGATCTGATTCACAAGTTTGAGTCTGATAGCGGTTACAAGCTGAAGGTTGTGAAAGCAGGCGACGCCGGTGCAATGACCAACAAGTTGATTCTGACTAAAGACCAACCAATTGGCGATGCTGTCTTTGGTATCGACAACACTTTGATCGGCTTGGCTCAGGAAAATGGAATTCTTGCCGGCGATTTACAGCCAATTGATTTCGGTGATGTTTGCATGAACTACGACATCGACTGGTTTGCAAACAAGGGGATTCCTGCGCCAACCGATATTTCCCAACTAACAAACCCCGCATACAAGAACCTGACCGTGGTGGAAAACCCGGCCTCCTCCTCAACAGGTATGGCATTCTTGGCCACCACGGTAGCCAAATTTGGAGACCCCGGCTATCTCAACTACTGGAAGCGCTTGAAAGCGAACGGAGTTAAGGTTGACGCCGGCTGGGAAGACGCCTACTTCACCGACTTTTCTGGTTCGAGTGGTCACGGGGCTTATCCGATTGTTTTGAGTTACTCAAGCTCGCCGGCTTACGAAGTTCGCGACAACGGTAAAAGCCAAACCGCAAGCATTCTCAAAGACTGCTACCGACAGACCGAGTATGCAGGAGTTTTGGCCCGTGGCAAGAACAACCGTGGCGCCAGGGCCTTGGTGAACTTCATGCTTTCTCAAAATTTCCAAAAAGCTCTTCCAGAGATGATGTATGTCTACCCGATGACACGAGACATCGAGTTGCCTGGTGATTGGGAAAAATTTGCACCACCGGCTTCAACCTTGGTCGGTGAGCAACTAGATGTTGTTGCTGGCCGAAAGGGCTGGATTTCGCAGTGGAGCTCCCTGTTTGAGTAGAAGGTTGGTTGGATGGATACCCCCACTACTGTTTTTGGGGGTTCTATTCTTCTGGCCGCTAACCAACATCCTGAGCCGAGGCTTTCAAGGAGACTGGCTTTTTCACCTGTTGAACATTCGCGACTGGCAGATCACCTGGTTCACCATTTGGCAGGCGCTGGTTTCAACCGCACTTACGCTGATTTTTGCCATACCGGGTGCCTACATTTTGTATCGCAAACGCTTTGTGGGTCAGCGAGTGCTTCGTTCAATAATCACAATTCCATTCATGCTTCCAACCATCGTGGTAGCGACCGGGTTCACTATTTTTCGTGATGCAACTCACGTTTGGTCGAACCCGGTTTTCTGGATTATCACGGCACACATTTTTCTCAATTACTCGCTAGCGGTTCGCACGATCGGCAGTTTTTGGATGTCTCTCGATTTGCAAACCGAAGAGGCCGCGGCATTAGCTGGTGCCGGCAGATTTAGAACGGTCTGGAGTATTTCTCTGCCACAGTTGAAACCCGCGCTCATCTCCGCTGGCGCTTCCACATTTCTCTACTGCACTGCAAGCTATGGCGTGATGCTGGTTCTGGGTGGTGGTCAGGTTCAGTCTCTCGAAACAGAAATCGCAACCGCTGCCAATACTTTGCTCGACCTACCAAAAGCTTCGGCTCTGGCACTTATTCAAAGCCTGCTGAGCGTGGTGGCATTCGGAGTTACCCAAACCGGTGGTCGAGCCAACCTTGGCATTGAAGTCGGTGAGCATGACGGCGAAGTGAAGAGCCTTGACCGGCGTGACTGGCTTGCCTCGGTAATCACATTTCCGTTGATTGCTCTGCTGATTATTGCCCCGATGTCGATGATTGTGTTCAAAGCATTCAATGAAGGCGACGGCCTTATTGGTAATTTTGTGAACCTCACCGGTCGGGGTACGAGAAACCTTCTTAACCTGAGCGTGCTCGATTCAATCGGCAACAGCCTCAGGAACATGGTGATCTCCGCAAGCATCGCACTGGTCGTTGGAGTTATCGTCTCCTACCTTTTGGCGGTGCCAGCAAAAAACTTCAAGCAAACGGTAGTCAATCGAATCTTGGACATAGCCTTCTTGCTGCCGCTTGGCATTTCCACTGTGGTCTTAGGTTTCGGCTATCTGGTTACCTTCGGTGGTTATCCGTTACCACTGCGTGAAACCTGGTTGGTGACACCGCTGATTCAGTCGGTTATGTCGGCGCCAATCGTGATTCGTTTGGTTTACCCCGCTTTGGTTTCAGTAGACCGAAGCCACTACGAAGCCGCCTCAACCGCTGGCGCCAATCGATGGCAGGTTTGGTGGTTTATCGAACTTCCCATGATTCGCTTCAGCGTTTATACCGCGGCAGCTTTTGCAGCCCTGGTTTCACTCGGAGAGTTCGGGGCTTCAAGCCTGTTGGCCTACGGCGACCAAGCAACTCTTCCAACTGTGCTTTACACACTTATCTCAAAACCCGGTGGGCAAAACTATGGCATGGCGATGGCCGCTGCCTCACTGATAATCGTGCTGACCTTCGCGGTGGTATTTCTGATCAGTCGCGAAAATCTACAGGAACGTCGGCCGAAGCGAAACGGTCTCGCATAACTTCGATTGCCTCAGAATTTCGGTCCATCAAAATAAACCGTCTGTCAAGCTGAGCCGCCACGAAGCCGGTAGTGCCTGAGCCGCCAAAGAAATCTACGACGAGGTCACCAGGCTTAGACGAAGCCTGAATGATGCGGCGCAAAATACCGATCGGTTTTTGTGTTGGGTAGCCGGTCTTCTCGGTTCCCGTTGGGGAAACGATGGTGTGCCACCAAACGTCGGTTGGCAGCTTGCCTTTCTCGGCTTTCTCAGCGGTAACCAAACCGGGAGCCATATAGGGTTCTCGGTCAACAGCAGAAGAGTCGAAGTAGTACTTGTCGGGGTTTTTCACGTAGACCAAGATGGTGTCGTGCTTGGCTGGCCAGCGGCTCTTGGCTTTCGCACCGTAGTCGTATGCCCAGATGATTTCGTTCAAAAAGTTTTCTCGGCCAAATAGTGCGTCTAGCAAAACCTTCGCGTAGTGTGCTTCACGGTAATCGAGGTGAAGGTAGAGAGTTCCTGTTTGGTTGAGCAGGCGCCAAGCCTCTTCCAAGCGCGGCTCAAGAAAGCTCCAGTAGTCGGCGAACTCGTCGTCGTAACCGAGCACGGTTTCGCGAACAATCTCATAGCGCTGACCCTTGAAGCCAACGCGGTTTCCGGTTTCGGTTCGCTTGGTTATCGACTTGCCTCGGGTTTGTCGACGTCCGGTGTTGAAAGGCGGATCGATATAGATAAGTTGCACAGACTCATCGGGCATCTTTTGGAGATGCTCGAGGTTATCCCCAAAGAGGACTAAATTTTTAGAGTCGGCCACAGAGAAAAGATTAACTTACATGAGCACTGAAGTACTTCACCAGGCAGATCGAAACCGCTATGTGATTTTCTTAGACGGGGAAGAAGTGGGGGAAGCCACCTACACACCGAAGGCCGACCGCTGGGTTTTCGACCATACATTTGTGAACCCAGCCCATCAGGGTAAAAATCTAGCCGCGATTTTGGTGCGTGAAGCATTTGAGGATGTTCGAGGCAACCAGCACGTGAAGGTTGAGCCCACCTGTTCTTACGTGGTGCGCTACATGGAGAAGCACCCTGAAACTCACGACCTTTTGGCTCTACCAATCGAAGATGCGGTGGCAGCCTGCAAACTTCCGCCTAGAAACTAAACGTGCGCTTCAAGCCAATCGGCTAAATCTCGCAGAACTTCGTCCTGGTTAATTTCGTTGTAAATCTCATGACGAGCGCCCTCGTAAACGAACAGCACGATGTCGTCGACGCCATGTTTTCGGTATGCATTGGCAAGCAGAACGTTTCCTCGCTCACCACCGAGCGAATCGTCGCTTCCTACTTGAATCAAAATCGGTATGTTCGGGTTGATGGTCTTTTTAGGTTTTCCCATGAGCTTGAGGGTTTCCAAAAAGCCAACCACCTGGGCGAACGTTTCGCTAAAAACGAGCGGGTCTTCACGGAACTTGCGACCAACTTCGTGATTACGGCTGAGCCATTCCCCGCCGGTAGCGCCGGGCAGGTGCGCCCACTTTTTGTTGAGTGGGCCAGCGTTGATTACGCCTGGCACAAGTAACGACGAACCGCTGAGCACCAAGCCGTCGTAGTCGCTGGAGTGGTTGTCGAAGATTCTTTGAGCGAGCATCGAACCCCAGCTGTGAGCGATCATGATCAGTTTGGTGTTTGGGTGTTCGCTTTTGATGATTGAACTCAGCTGACGAACCTGGTTGAGCACGGCATTCATCTTGCCAGGGCCAAGTAACCCCTGTTTGGAGGTGATCCCTGCCTCAACCATTCCTTTTCCGGTAAGTCCGTGGCCTCGGTGGTCGTCCGAGTAAACGGCATAACCCAGAGAGTTCAACTTGGCGGCCACGTGGTCGTAGCGGCGCGAGTGCTCGCCAATGCCGTGAACCAGCTGAATCACAGCCTTTGGGTTAGCCACCGGCCATTCCCAAAAAACAATGTCAACGCCGTGGCTGTCTTTGAAGCTTCTACGTAAAGGTAGGTCGGTCATATTTCGAAGATTACTCCCTATTTCCTGAAAACAATTAAGCGGAAGCACACAGGTCGCTCACAGGAAACTCTCAAGTTTGTCTACCAGTGTTGCTTTTGTGAATGAAACAACGCCGCAGCTAACCCTCACCCCACCGAACACTCGTGTTCGTCTCGGTGCAAAAAAGTGGTTGCAGTTGAAGCGTTCTCAAGACATCATCGAAACTTTTGCCTGGGCCACAGTGGTTCTAGTGGCAGCAATGTTCTTCTTGGATGGCGGTTTAGGAAAGTTTGACAACCTAAACGACATCCTCAACTCAATCAGCCGCCTGACCGCTTTGGTTGGAACCGACCTACTGCTCATCCACACCTTGCTCGTTGCCCGTGTTCCCTGGCTCGACAAGCTATACGGTCACGACAAAGTAACTCTTGCCCACAAAAAGCTCGGTAAACCAATCCTTTACGTGATCACGGCTCACTTCCTCGCCTCGCTGATCCAGTTCGCAATTGCCGACGGAAAGTCGGTTGCCGCCGAATTGGTAACGCTATTCACCAGCGTTCCAGACATGTGGAGTGCAATCGTAGGCTTCGTCCTAATGTGTGTGGTTGTAGTTTCGTCAATCAATGCGGCTAGAAAGAAATTGAGCTACGAAGCCTGGTATGTAATCCACCTTTTGGCATACGTTTCAATTTTGATTGCGGTGCCTCACCAGTTCTCTACCGGCTCCGACATTGCCGGAAAACCGCTACAAACCTTGTTCTGGGTTTCGCTCTACCTATTCGTGGCTTTAAACGTGGTTTGGTATCGAGTGCTAGCACCACTGGTAACTAACCTCGCACTGGGGCTACGAGTTTCGTCGGTTGTGCGCGAATCCAGTGACACACTTTCGATCTACATCTCCGGTCGCGGTCTTGAGCGTTTAGGCGGCCAAGCGGGACAGTTCTACATGCTTCGCATCATGAACGCCGCAAACTGGGACAAGCCTCACCCATTCTCAATCTCGGCTGCCCCAAACAATCGCTACGTTCGATTCACCATCGGCGACCGAGGTGACTTCACCAAGGGTCTTTCCGAATTGAAGGTGGGCACCCGAGTCTTCCTCGAAGGCCCTTACGGTGTGTTCACCGAAGAGCGTCGCACCCGTGAAAAGGTGACCCTAATCGCCGCCGGTGTGGGTGCACCTCCAATTCGTGCCCTAGCCGAATCGATGGCAGCCCGTCCCGGTGACATCACCATCATCTACCGTGTGCGCACCCACGAAGACGCTGCTCTGCTCAGCGAAATTGAGCAGATTGCCCGCCAGCGTGGCTTCAGACTTCACGTGTTGTCTGGAAAGCGCGGTGCTGCAAACTCATGGCTACCTGGCCACCTAAATGACATTCCAGATCACGCTCGACTAATTGAAATGAACCCACACGTATCCGAATCGGATGTTTACATCTGTGGCCCTGGCCCCTGGACCAAAGCCGTCGAGAAATCTTTGGCACGCGTTGGCACCCCCGCTAACCAAATTCACGCAGAGGAGTTCGCCTGGTGAGAAGTTCAACTAAAACCTTTGTTGGCCTAGCAAGTCTCGGTGTTCTGGTAGCAACGGCAAAGTTCGGCCTTCCTGCCGCAGCAGTAGCTTCCACCACAAACGCAACTACCTCAACCGACGTTGCGGCCAGCGGAAGCACAACCCAGCCCGCAACAACTACGCCAACCAAAAGCACCTCGACATCAACTCAGTCGACAAAGTCAACGACAACCACCACCAAGAAAACAACCACAACTACCAAGAAGACCACTTCAACCGCGAGTGCCACCAGCCAAACCAGCGGCTCGGTTGGTTACCGCTACGGTTCGGTAAAACTTAAGGTGACCAAAAAGTCTGGGGCAATTACCGACGTCACGTGCATTACCTGCACCGCAACCGGTGGACGCCAGGGTGCGTTTTCGTCGTTGATTTCGGCAGCCATTTCCGCAAACGGATCAAACTTTGGAAACATTGGTGGTGCAACCTACACCACCGACGCCTTCAAGCAAGCATTGGATAACGCTCTTGGAAAGTTCTAAGCTCTACACCTTTCAGAAGCCAACGCAATCGAAACGCAAATACGTTGGTTCCACGATTGTCATCACCCTGCTTTCGATCATCGGTGGTCTTGGCATTGACTACGCTTTGAACCCTAAGGGCATCGCGGCGATGTTTTCCGTGGCAACTACTTCAGGTAATTCCAATACCGGTTCGGCAACTGGTGATGCGATCGATTACCAATACGGAACCGTTCAGTTGAAAGTCACCAAGACTTCGGGCAAAATCTCTGCAATCGACTTGGTGCAGGCAGGTGCAACCGCCGGGCGTGAACAAGCGTTTCCAACCCTGGTTGATGCAGCAATCTCGGCAAACGGCACCAGCTTTGGAAATTTAGGTGGAGCAACCTACACCACCGAGGCCTTCAAAACTGCTCTCGATTCTGCTCTATCGAAACTCGGCTAGTGAAGCCGTTCAAACATCTTGAAGAGTGCATGGGCACAGTTTTCATTTTTCAAGGACGAACCGATAACTCCGACATCGATGCCCTTTTGAATAGCGCCTGCCAGAAACTTCACGAAGCAGACGAAATCTTTTCGCTTTACAAACCTGCATCACCTCTCAGTCGATTAGCTAGAGGAGAAACCTCCGTTGCCGAATGCCCTTCGGTTGTGGAACATGTTTGGAACCTCTGCGACCAGTGGGAGATTAGAACCGGTGGTTATTTCAGCGCATTCACACTCCAACACACTTTCGACCCTTCTGGTTTGGTAAAGACCTGGGCGGCACAGGCTGCCATTGATGTTCTACTAAATGCTGGGGTGACCGACTTCACACTCAATGCTGGCGGAGACATCTGGTTGAGTGACGGATTAACGCACGACCTAGATTGGAAGATTGGCATTTCCAAGCCGGTTACGATTGCATCCCCAGAAGCTGGAATTCTTACAGTAATAAACCTGAAAAACACCGGGTTTCGAGCGCTCGCAACCAGCGGAGTTGCCGAACGTGGCAAACACATTTGGAATCCCCAAACCGCTGATTTGGCGGGAGACGAACTGGTTCAGGTTTCTGTTCTAGCGAAAGATCTTGTGACAGCCGATGTTTGGGCAACCGCGGCTTTCGCTGAAGGCCCAAACTCTCTTGATCGCATAGCCAAACAAGATGATGTTGAAGCATTGTTCATCTACAGTGACGGACGAATCGACGGCACCGACGGATTCGCCGAAGTACTTCGGGCGTCCGCCTAATCCCAGTTACTTGGGGCTGGCTCTTTACCTTTTGGAAGAACCGTTGCCTCGTTCCAATCGTTGATCCAGGCAGGAAGCACGGGAACCTCGCCCGGCCAGCCGCCTGCTTGCTCAATGACTTCTTGCGGAGTAACAATGCCTCGAGGTTTTTTCAACCAACGCAGTTTCACAAATGCGCGGGTATAGATTTCGCCGTCTCGGGTAAAACGCTGTTCAACAAACACCGCCTCGTGATCCCAGCCTATGATTTTGCTCTCGATGTCGAAAAGCGTCCAAGGCGCCAAAGACTTGCGGAACACAATGCTCACCGAAACCACAACCGGATACCAGCCGAGTTTCTTGAAAACTTGCCATTTTCCAGCCCGAAGCATTAGGTCGAACCGACCCAAATCCATCAGGGTTAGGTAGACACCGTTGTTCATGTGGTTGAAGGCGTCGATGTCGGTTGGCCAAACCCTGAAGGTACGTTTACTAACATCGGCAATCGTCAACGGAGATTTAAAACGCCAACCGTTGAAGGCCCAAATCATTCGAAGCCAGAGCTTCACCAGATGCTCACTCGCGACTCTGGAGGAAGCCATGCCTTGTCGGTTTCTTTGACATCGAAAGCTTCGTAGAAGGCGTTGATGTTTCGAACAATTTGGTTGCAGCGGAACTCGGCAGGCGAGTGCGGGTCGGTAGCCAAACGCTGAATCATTACCTCGTCGCGGCCCTTGGTTCGCCAAGCCTGACCCCAAGAAAGGAATAGGCGTTGAGCTCCGGTGAGACCATCAATTACCGGAGCTTCGGCACCCTTCAGTGACATGACGTAAGCCTTGTAAGCAATTTCCAAACCGCTAAGGTCACCGATGTTTTCACCGATAGTGAAAGCTCCGTTTACTCGGTGCTCATCGGAGAGCTGAGCCGGTGAAAGTTGGTCGTACTGGAAAATCAGTTCCTTGGTTAGTTTCTCGAAAGCCTCTCGGTCTTCATCGGTCCACCACGACGACAAAGCTCCATCGCCATCATATTTGGAACCCTGATCATCGAAACCGTGACCAATTTCGTGGCCAATCACGGCGCCGATTGCACCAAAGTTCACTGCAGCATCGTTTTCTGCCGAGAAGAATGGTGGCTGCAAAATCGCGGCAGGGAAAACAATCTCGTTGAACCCAGGGTTGTAATAAGCGTTAACGGTCTGCGGTGTCATAAACCACTCTTCGCGGTCAATCTTCGAACCGATCTTCGAAATCTCACGGTCGGTTTCCCAACTTGAGGCTCGACGAACATTTCCAACCAAGTCGTCTTTGCGAATCACCAGTGACGAATAGTCTTTCCACTTGCTCGGGTAACCGATCTTTGGGGTGAACTTGTCAAGCTTCACCAAAGCCTTCTGCTTGGTGGCTTCCGTCATCCAGGTTAGGTTTTTGATGCTCTCGCGATAGGCCTCGATAAGCCAGTGAACCAGTTCGTCCATCTGTGCTTTGGCAGCCGGTGGGAAATGCTTAGCAACATAAATTTCACCCACAGCCTCACCGAGGCAACCTTCAACCAAAGCAACCGCGCGCTTCCAACGAGCACGCATCTCCGGCTGACCGGTGAGTTTGCGTCCGTAAAAATCGAAGCGCGTGTTGATTAGGTTGTGCGAAAGGTATGGAGCCATCGAGTTGATGACCTCCCACTGCAACCACAACTTCACAGACTCGATGTTTTCGTCGTTGAACAACTTTGGCAGGGATTCAAAGAATGATGGCATCATCAGCACAACTTCCGCCAAAGCGTCGGCGCTGATGTCGAGACCGTAGGTCCACTGGTTCCAGTCAAGACCAGGGGTTAGCTCCTGAAGAGCTGAAAGTGAGTAAAGGTTGTAAGTCTTTTCGGCATCGCGCGAATCAACCACATTCCAGTGTGTTGCCGCGAGCGCAGTTTCAAAAGCCACAATTTTGCGTGCTGCGTCATCGGCTGAGACCGAATCGAACCCCGCGTGCTGGAACATCTGCGCAACAAACGGCTGATAGGCGTCCAAGATTTCGCGGTGCTTCTCTTCGCGGTAGTAAGCCTCATCAGGCAAACCCAAACCGCCCTGGGCCAGGTGAGGTAAATAGCGCTCAGGGTTTCCTGGGTCGTTATCGATGTACAGTCCGAAGAAACCGCTGATTCCTTGGCGAGAGAACTCGCCCATGAGACGCATCAGGTCGTCGATGTGTTTAGCGTCGCGGATGCGCTGAAGATCCCCGGCAATCGGTGCCACACCCAATTCATCAGCAAGCTCCTCGTTTAGGAACGAGGCGTAGAGGTCGCCGATTTGCTGGCTAACTCCAGGCTGCGGGTTCGCTGAAGCTTCCTCAAGGATCTCCTTCACAGCTTCTTCGGATGCATCGCGAAGCATGTGGAAAGAACCGTGAATCGACTGGTCGGCTGGGATTTCCGTCTCGCGGAACCACTTACCATTCGTGTGTAAATAAAGGTCATCCTGCGGACGAACCGACTTGTCGAAGTTATCCATTTCAAGACCGGGTTTGATACTCATTTATGAAGACTACAATTCTTATCGTGGAACTACAGAAGATTATTCTCTATTACGGCTTCGCTCCAATCAGCGATCCTGAGGCTGTAAAGCTTTGGCAAAAGACCCTTTGCGAGTCTCTAGGGCTCAAGGGCCGCATCATCATTTCTAAGCACGGAATCAACGGCACCCTCGGTGGCGACATGAGCGCTCTCAAGAAGTACGTTCGTCAAACCAAGGAATACCCCGGCTTCCGCAAAATCGATTTCAAGTGGTCGGATGGCACCGGACAAGACTTCCCGAGACTTCGCGTTCGGGTGCGCCCAGAGTTGGTTGCCTTCGGTTCACCAGACGAACTGGTTGTAGATGTCAACGGTGTTGTCGGTGGCGGCAAGCACCTGAAGCCTAAAGAGGTTGACGCACTGGTTGCCGAGCGCGGCGACGAAGTGCTGTTCTTCGACGGTCGCAACGCCTGGGAAGCCAAGATTGGTAAATTCAAGAACGCCATCGTTCCTCGCGTTGACACCAGCCACGACTTCATCGCCGACCTCGAGAGTGGCATATACGACGACATCAAAGACAAGCCGATTGTCACCTATTGCACCGGCGGTATCCGTTGCGAAGTTTTATCTGCCATCATGATCAACCGCGGCTTCAAAGAGGTCTACCAGATTGAGGGTGGCATCGTTCGCTACGGAGAGTCTCAGGGCGACAACAGCCTTTGGGAAGGTTCGCTCTACGTCTTCGACGATCGCATGAACATCAACTTCACCGAAGATGCCAAAACAATTGGTGAGTGTGAAAAGTGCGGCGGTCCAACCTCCACCTTCCGCAACTGCGCCAGCCTTTCGTGCAAAGACCTAATTCTTCTCTGCGACGAATGTGCCAGCCACGAAGAGAACTTGGCCTGCACACCAGATCACACTCGCGGCAAGCGAATCGGTCAGGTTGGCTAACTAAACCGTTTAAAACAGAAGGCCTCCGGTTTTACCGGAGGCCTTCTGCCATCAAGGGATTAGGAGGGTGAATCTAAATGAGAGGTGTTACTTGGTGGTGCTGGTCTTAGCTGCTGCAGCAACGGGAGCCGCAACGGTCAAGTCTTGAGTTGAGCTGACCTTTACAAGGTCAACCTTGTACGATCCTGGGTGTAGGCCAGGAACCGAGACGGTAACACTGCCAGTGCCGGTAACTGGAACCACGAAGCTGTGGTTCTTGAAGCCGTTTGCCTGGGCGTTTGAAGTGGTGGAGTTGGTAGTTGCCGGTGGTGCGGTTTCGGTAACTACAAGTTCGTAAGTTGCGCCGTCATCTGGAACCGTCACGGTTACGTCTTGGCTTACCGGTGCTGGGCGGTTGCCCTTCTCCTGCCCCTTGCCAAAGCCGTGGTCTCCGTGACCCTTGCCCTGGAAGTTTGCCGACGAAACGGTGTTGTGCTTTGCAGTCGATGCAAACGATGGTGCGGTGAATGCTAGCCCAGCAATTGCTACAGCCGAAACTGCGATTAGCGAGGTCTTCGCGATCTTCTTCTTGTCCATGTCATGTCCTTTCGTAGCTGACATGTTTCACACTAGAAAATCGAAATGCTAGAACCAAGCAAACTCAGGTTGCTCCTAGTCTTCACACAGAAACTTCACAGAAAGAAAAAGTGGCCTGCGGAACTTATCCACAGGCCACTGATTGAAACTGTTGCTACTGGTTCGCCTTTTTACCAACGGCAAACCAGATGATGGCGCCGATTGGGTTGAACATCACTACGAGGAGCGTCCAAAGAATTTTGGTGTTCTGCTCGGCTTTTGACTTCCAAAGGTCAACTAGCGCCCAGATCATTACTCCAACTGATGCTAGAACTACGACACTGAATAGGATGTCGGCGCCGGCTGGCATTAATGGATTCATTTTTTCCCCCTAAATGGTTTGGTGCTTTCATACTAACAACTGCCTATTTTCAGGCTCGGCGGTTAAACTTAAAGCCCCTCAAGGATTGGTTGCTCGGTTGGGTTTTCTAGACAAGATTGAGAAGGCGATTGAGAGTGCTGTTACTGGTGCTTTCAGTAAGACCTTCAAGTCTGAGCTTCAACCTATCGAAATTGGTTCGGCGATTAAATCTCACATGGATGCGAACGCAGCAATTGTGAGCCGCGACCGCATCCTGGTTCCCAACCAGTTCGAGATCACCCTCTCTTCAGCCGACTTCGCTCGTTTCAAATTGATCTCGGAACGTTTGAATGTTGAGCTTCGAAACCAGACTCAGGCACACGCCGTGAAGCAGGGTTACCAGTTCGCCGGGCCGCTGAGCATCACCCTCGCCGAATCGTCGAACATCGGAATTGGGCAAGTGTTTGTGAAAGCTTCATCGCCGGCAACAGCACCGAGTGACGTTGAGTGGATGCCGAGGCTAGAGGTTATTGGCGAAGGTCTAACTTTTGAGATTGTGAAGAGCCGAACCTCGGTAGGTCGCGATGCTTCATCAGATATTCAAATCAACGATGCCAGCCTGAGTCGTCAGCACTTTGAAATAGTTTGGGATGGAAAAAAGGCTGGGGTTCGAGACCTTGGATCCACGAACGGAACATTTATTGGCGAGGTTCGAGTAACCGAGCAGGCGCTTCCAACAGACTCCGTAATTCGAGCCGGTCACAAGTCATTCGTATTCCGTGTTGTTGCCAAGGCGGTGAATGCGTGAGTGAATTAGCCTTGTTCCTGCTTCGCATCGGTTTGGTTGCGGTGCTCTGGATTTTTGTCTTCAGCATTATTTCTGTGATTAGAAGTGATTTGTTCGGCCAAAAGGTTGCGGGCAGGGCTGCCAAACAAGACCTAACTCAGGTGGTTTCTCAGGCGAGCATCCCTAACCCGCCAACCGGACCGGTTCGGGTGTTGCAGGAGTCGAATGCTCCGAGCAGTAAAACCGCAACTCGGTTGGTGATAGTTGAAGGTGAAAATGCTGGACGCGAACTGCCGCTGAACGGTCGGGAACTGCACATTGGTCGTGCTGTTAACAGCGACCTGGTAATCACCGACGAATACGCCTCCACACAGCACGCCAAGTTGGTGCTCATCAACGACGAATGGTTGGTTCAAGATTTGAATTCAACCAATGGAACATTCCTCAATGGTGTTCGCGTTGGTATCCCAGCGGTTGTGAAGTTGAACACCCCGGTTAAGGTGGGTAAGACCGTCTTCGAGCTGAGGGCCTAATGAGCATCGCACTGCTTAGTGCCGCCGACTCAAACGTTGGCAAAGTTCGAGCATCGAACCAAGACTCTGGTTATGCCGGTTACCAAATGTTCTTCGTAGCCGATGGTATGGGTGGTCATGCCGGTGGTGACATCGCCTCGGCAATTACCGCACAGCGCATGGCACAGATGGATGCCCAATACGTTTCCCCAGATGATGCCGGCGCTGCGATGCTGGCGAGCATCCTGGAAACCAACCAGGTTCTCACCGAAACTGTTGCCGGGCACCCTGAACTTTCGGGAATGGGTACAACGTTTTCAGGAATCGTTTTCGTTGACGACAAAGTAGTTGTTGGTCACATCGGCGACTCGCGAATCTATCTCTGCCGCGATGGAAAGACCACACAAATCACCAAAGACCACACGTTCGTTCAGCGACTTGTGGAATTGGGCCGCATAACCGAGGAAGAGGCGCTAACTCACCCTCGCCGCAATGTGTTACTTCGAGTTATTGGTGACAACAACGAGCCTCCTCAGTTGGATTTCCAAGTTTTGAACACCAAACCCGGCGACCGCTGGATGATGTGTTCCGATGGTCTAAACGGATATGTTTCGGATGCGATCATCCACATGAACCTATCGAGCGAACAAACCGGTTCTGAAGCGATTGAACTGCTGATCGGTGAGGCTTTGGAAGCTGGAGCACCAGACAATGTCACCGTTGTCGTTGTCGATGTGGTGCCAGCCGGTTTGTCAAAGGTGATCGAGCGAGAAGCAAAGTTCGTTGGTTCCGCTTCAAGCGACGTGGTTATTGAACAGGCTAAAGGCAAGTCAATTGTTGGTCTGAAAAGTTTCTTCAGCGACCTGAGTGGGGCAGAAGGGCAAGACCGCCAATACGTTTCTGAATATGGCGAGGGTTTTACCCGCCTAACTAAGGAAGCTCAGCGCAGCCTGAGGTCTAGAAGGCTTCGCCAAATTGCAACAATCACCGCACTTGTCGCGCTGGTGGTTGCAGGTGCTTGGCTTGGTTACAGTTACACGCAAACAAAGTATTACGTTGCTGAAACCAACGGACATGTGGCGATTTTCAAAGGAATCCGCGAAGAACTACTCGGTTTCAAATTTTCAAACGTTTATCAAGAAACCAACGTTTCGGTGAGTGAACTGCCTGAATACCAACAACAGCTTGTGGATCACACGATCTACGCCACAGATCTTCAAGATGCGTTCCGAATTTTGGACCGGCTAAAAGCCTCGGTGGTGGTCGGTGAGTAGTAACGTAACCGAACGAATCTCAAAGATCGTCCGAGTGGTTCCACGTAACCGCAACATTGAGTTGGTGCTGCTGCTTTTTGCCATTGGAATCAATGCTTTCGAAGTTGTGCAGGTGCAGCTGAGCACGCTTCAAAAAGTTACCGGCGATTTCTGGTTCTACTGGGGTGCTTTGGCTGGTGCCGGTTTACTGATTCACCTGGTGCTTCGACTTCGCGCGCATGAGGCAGATCCAATGATTTTGCCGATTGCTGTGAGCCTGAACGGTCTTGGAATTGCCGAAATTTACCGTCTCGACATTGCTGCCATCGCTAATCACCAAACCGAACTTTTTGCTGAGAAGCAGGTTATCTGGAGTTTGGTTGCAATGCTTTTGGCAGGTGTGGTGATCATGTACATCCCCAGCCACCTGGTGCTTCGCCGCTACATCTTCATCGCCGGGGCCGTTGGTGTTGGTTTACTTTTGGCACCAATGCTTCCGTTTATTGGTAAAACGATCAATGGTGCCAGTCTTTGGCTGTCAATCGGTGGCCTCACGTTCCAGCCCGGCGAACTCGCCAAAATTGCTTTGACCATTTTCTTTGCTGGTTATCTCGTGCAACGCAAAGACTCTCTGGCAATGACTGGCCGCACCATTCTTGGAATTCAAATCCCTAAGGCTCGAGAACTCGGGCCAATCCTGGCAATTTGGGTGGTTAGCCTGCTGGTTCTCGTGGTTCAACACGACCTCGGAACGTCACTGCTGTTCTTTGGTTTGTTCCTCGTGATGATCTACACCGCAACCGGACGTGCAATCTACACCGTAGTGGGTTTGGGTATGTTCCTAACCGGAGCTTTGGTAGCTTCACGGGCAATCTCCTATGTAACCAAACGATTCGATGCTTGGCTAAACCCGTTCGACGATGCCCACTACAACGCAATCGGTGGAAGCTACCAGCTGGTTCAAGGGCTTTTTGGTTTCGCACACGGAGGTTTGATTGGTACCGGCCTTGGCGGCGGTGTACCACAATTGGTTCCACTAGCAGAAAGCGACTTCATCATCGCATCGCTCGCTGAAGAACTTGGTCTTGCGGGAATCTTCGTGATTTTCACCCTCTACATCCTCTTAGTTGCAAGAGGTCTGCGAATCGGTTTCAACCACAACGACGATTTCAGTAAGTTGCTCGCCACCGGGCTTTCTTTCGTAATCGCACTCCAGGTGTTCATAGTCATCGGTGGAGTCACTCGCTTGGTGCCACTGACCGGCCTGACGACTCCGCTTTTAGCCGCGGGCGGTTCGTCGCTCGTAGCCAACTGGATCATCATCGGTTTGCTTCTTCGAATCTCCGACACAAACCGTGGGGAGGTTGAATGAACCGCGAGCTTAGACGAGTGAGCCTGGTTGTAACCGCAATGTTCTTGGCGCTGTTCGTTTCGGCCACGAACCTGCAGGTTATTTCCGCAGACAATTTGGCCAAAGACCAGAGAAACGTGCGTTCCATCTACGACGGCTACCAAACCCAACGTGGCGCCATCCTGGTGGATTCGCAACCAATCTCGAACTCTACTGCCGCTGCCGACGCTTTTAAGTGGAACAGAAAATATGCCAACGACATGTATTCGGCGGTAACCGGTTTCTACAGTTACTACCAGGGCGCCACCGGTTTGGAATCTTCTGCCAACGACTATCTGAGTGGTAAGAACAGCGCCCAATTCTTCGAACAGCTAAATGCCTTATTCTCGGGTAACCCGGTTAGTGGAGCATCAATCGAACTGACAATCAACCCGAAAGTTCAAAAGGCTGCTTGGGACGCACTAGGGAACCGCACCGGCGCAGTGGTTGCAATTGAGCCTTCCACCGGAAACATTTTGGCAATGGTTTCAACTCCCGGTTACAACGCCAACAAGTTGGCGGTTCACAGTGGCTCTTCGGCACAAACTAATTACAACAACCTGCTCAGCGCCAAAGGTGATCCACTGATCAACAAAGCCATCGGTGGCAGCCTCTACACGCCCGGTTCGGTTTTCAAGCTCGTTGTGGCTGCGGCTGCCCTAGAAAGCGGGAAGTACACGGTTGATAGCAAACTTCCAAACCCAACTACCTACACACTTCCAGGGACTAGCACCAAGATTCACAACTCTGGCGGAAGTAACTGTGGCGGTGGTTCCGAGGTTACTCTTTTCAATGCTCTGCGTCTCTCATGCAACATCCCGTTTGCTGAACTTGGAGTGGAACTTGGTCAAGACAAGATTCGCGCCATGGCGAACGCTTTTGGTTTCGGCCACAGTTTCAAGATTCCTACAGTTGCAACCGCAAGCATCTACCCGGAAAACATGGACGACGCTCAAACCGCTCTTTCGTCGTTTGGTCAATTTGATGTTCGTGTGACTCCGCTACAAATGGCCCTGATCACGGCTGCCATTGCCAATGGCGGCAAGGAGATGAATCCCAACCTGATTGAGAATGTTCAATCGTCGAACCTGGCTCTACTAAGCCAAACCCAGCCGAGCGAGTATGGCAGCCCGATCAGCAAGTCGACCGCTGATGGTCTTCGCCAAATGATGATAGGTGCCGTGAAAAACGGTGTGAGCACCGGGGGTCAGGTTCCTGGAGTTACGGTTGCTGGTAAAACCGGCACCGCCCAAAACGGTGGAAACAGCCCCTACACTCTTTGGTTTGCAGGGTTTGCTCCTGCTGAAAACCCGAAGGTTGCCGTTGTGGTTATGGTTGCCAACGGGGGTGGCTTAGGTCAGAGCGGAAGCGGAAACATTGTGGCCGCGCCGATTGCCCGCAAAGTAATTAAGGCGGTGCTTGGCCAATGAACCCTGAAGAAGGGCAACTTTACGGCGGCAGATACCGTCTAATCAGCCGCATCGCAATTGGCGGCATGGGTGAGGTTTGGAAAGCCCACGATCCGATCATCCTTCGCGATGTTGCGATCAAGATTTTGAAGCCCGAATACATGGGAGACCCAGGCTTCCTAGAACGTTTCCGCACCGAAGCTAAACATGCGGCGCGGGTGAATCACGAAGGCATTGCCAATGTTTACGACTATGGCGAAGATGCCGGAAGCGCGTTTTTGGTTATGGAACTTGTTCCAGGAGATTCGCTTGCCAAGATCTTGGAGAAACGGAAGTTTCTTCCAGAAATGGAAGTTCTCGATATCGTGGCTCAGACCGCTCGGGCCCTTTACGCTGCCCACCAAGAGGGTTTGGTTCACAGAGATGTAAAACCGGGCAACCTGCTGATCACACCCGAGGGCCAGGTAAAGATCACCGACTTCGGAATCGCACGTGTCGCCGACCAGGTTTCGCTCACTGCTACCGGTCAGGTAATGGGAACCGTTCAATACCTAGCTCCGGAACAGGCAACTGGCAAGCCAGCCACGCCATCAACCGACATTTACTCACTCGGAATTGTGGCCTATGAAGCGCTGGCCGGCCGCCGCCCATTCACCGGCGACAACCAGATGGCCATCGCGATGTCGCAGATAAAAGACAACCCGCCGGCGCTTCCAGAAGAACTAGACCCAGCTGTTACCGAACTGATTATGTCTTGTTTGGCGAAGAAGGCGATCATGCGCCCGGCTACCGCTCTCGAACTCGCCCAGCGTGCCGAAAAGATCAGTGGGAAGGCGCCTAGAGGGCAATTCAATACGCGAATGATTGAGACGGTGGCGCCGCTTCCGCAAACAACCTCAATCATCGAAACAGTTGAGGCTGCTCCCGAGAAACCCGCAGCGATTTGGCCATGGGTTTCAGTGGTTGTGGTGCTGGTGCTCACAGCGGTTGGCGTGCTAATCGCTATGCTGAGCCAGCCAGCTCCAAAGCCGACACCAACACCGACTAAAACTGAAACCCCTACCCCAACGCCCACACCTACGGAAACACCAACCGAGACACCAACCACGCCAAGTAACACCACGGTGTTCTCTTCAGATGTTATGGGTCAAAATGTGGATGCGGTTGAAAGTCTTCTTCAAGACAAAGGCTTGCTTGTGGTTCGAGTAAAAGGCGATGGCCTACCAACCGGCGATACTCGCATTAACACCGTTTACGAGGCATCCCCGCTGGGAACCATGCCGGTCGGAACCACAGTCACCATCACCTATTACGTCGAAGATTCAAGTCAAACCGCGCCAAGTAACTAACGCAAAACTAGACTTTCACTAGAAGGAGCCCACGCTTGTCAGAAAACAAACGAATGATCGCAGACCGCTACGAAGTTGGCGAACTGATTGGTCGCGGAGGTATGGCCGACGTCTATGAAGGTACCGATACTCGTCTGGGACGAAAAATCGCCATCAAGATTTTGAAAGCGGATTTGGTCGCCGACCCATCATTCGAGGTGAAGTTCCGCCAGGAAGCCCAAAACTCTGCTCGCATGACTCATCCAACCATTGTTCGGGTCTATGACACCGGTGAAGAGGAAAGCATCGACGGTAACGGTAATCCGCGTCGCACCCCCTACATCATCATGGAATACGTAAAGGGTGCGGTCTTGCGAGACCTGCTTCACGCACGTCGACTATCCATTCCAGAAGCGGTTGGTTTTGCCGAAGGTATCCTCACCGCTCTCGAGTTCTCGCACCGTGCTGGCATCATTCACCGCGACATCAAATCGGCAAACGTGATGATTACCGACACTGGTGCGGTGAAGGTGATGGACTTCGGTATTGCGCGAGCTATGAGCGACTCCTCAGCAACGCAGAGTCACACAACTGGAATAGTTGGCACTGCCCAGTATTTCTCTCCCGAGCAAGCACGCGGCGAAAGCGTTGATGCTCGCACCGACCTTTATTCAACAGGTGTGCTGCTTTATGAAATGCTCGCTGGGCGTCCGCCGTTTGTTGGTGAGACCGCAGTTTCGGTTGCCTACCAGCACGTGAGTGAGTCGGTGACACCTCCATCAACACACAACCCAGAGATTTCTGCCGCATTGGATGAAGTTGTTCTGCGTGCGCTAGCGAAGGATCGCAATGAACGTTTCCAAAGTGCTGAGCAGTTCCGCGAACACCTTCTAACTGCAGCTTTGGCGCCAACTGAAACCGAACCTGCAGCCCCGGCTGCTTTCACCGAACTTCTCGATGGCGTGCCTGAGGAAGCTCTGGACACCGTAGCTCTACCGCAAACCGAAACCATGCCAGATGCCTTCGACGAATTGCTTGGCACGATTGCAAGCGACGTAACCGAAGTGGTGGCAACGCCTAAAAAGGTAACCAAACGTGAACCTCGCAAGAAGAAGGAAAACCTCGACACCAACCCGTTCCGCTCCCTCGGTGTCGACTTCGAGGCAGAAATTGTGGACACCAGCGTTCGCACCGAGGTTTCGGAGAAGAACAAAAAGTTTGTTGGGCTAGCCTGGGGGGCCGGCTCGGCTCTCGTGGTAGTTGTGGTTGGTCTACTGATTTATCTGGTTGGTTTCTCCAAACTAGACGTGGTTCTTCCAACTAACAACAACATCAAAGTCATCGACGTAACCAATCAAACCTTTGCCGATGCCGAAGCAACTTTGACCGAACTTGGTTTCGTGGTAACCGAGGTGAAGGCACCTAGCGACACCGTGGCGATCGACAGCGTCATAAGTTCAAACCCGGCCGCTGGAGAAACAGCTACCAAGGGTTCGACCATCGAACTAACCGTTTCAACCGGGCCTTCCCAGGTAGCTGTGCCGACACTACTCGGGCTAACCGAGACTCAAGCCAAAGATGCACTAACCGCAGCTGGGCTAACGCTTGGCACCATAACCCAGGGAACCAGCCCAACGGTTGAGTCTGGAAAAGTTATCCAGAGCAACCCACAGGTTGGCACCTACGCATCCAGTGGTTCGCCGGTTGATCTGGTCATTTCTAACGGCAAGGTTGATGTTCCGGATGTCACCAGCATGAATGTGAACCAGGCAAAAAACCAGTTGAGCGGTGCCAGCGGTGGGCTCAAGGTTGTAATTGGAACCAAGGAAGTTGGTTGTACAAACAACCCTCCACTCGGTTCAACGGTTTTGAGTCAGTCGATTCCACCGGGAACAACCAAACAGGGTTCAACCATCACCCTTTATGTTGCCTGTAACGCTAACTAATTAGTGGGCTAAGCGACTTAGCTTTTTCTGCAGCACCGCTTAGGCCGATAGATTCAAGCCAGTTGCCTAGCATTTGGTAGCCACCTTCGGTGAGCACGCTCTCAGGGTGGAACTGCACACCGTAAATTGGCTTAGAGCGGTGGCGCACGCCCATGATCACCCCACCGGCACTGGTTTCACTCTTGATGGTTTCGGCCGTAACTTCTAGATCGGCCGGAACGGTGGATGGCACAATTGCCAGCGAGTGGTAACGAGTAGCCGTGAAGGGGTGGTTCAGCCCGTCGAAGATCAGCGAATCATTGTGTTCAACCAAAGAGGTTTTTCCGTGCATCAACTCATCGGCCTGACGAACCGTTGCACCCATGGCCTCGGCAATAGCCTGGTGGCCGAGGCAAACACCAAACACCGGAAGGTGATTAGCTAACGCGAACTTCACAATCGGAATCGAAAGACCAGCTTGGGCTGGGGTGCCGGGGCCTGGGGAAAGTAGCACGGCGTCAAAACGAGCCAAAAGCTCAGGAAGTTCATCCTCGCTAACAACGTCGTTGCGCAAAACTTCCGTGGTTGCGCCCAACTGCAACAGGTAGCCGTTTAACGTGTAAACGAAACTGTCGTAGTTGTCTAGTACGAGGATTTTTGTCATTAGAAGTTAAGCCTAACTTCTACGAATAGAATTATTCCCATGTCTGAAAAGAATGAAGCACCAATCAAAGCCAAAAAGGTTAAGGCCCCAAAGCCTGCCAAGGTGAACCGCGACGATCTGCCAAACCCTGTTTGGTTCAAGCCGGTCATGTTTGGTTTCATGCTCGTTGGCTTGATCTGGATTCTAACCTTCTACATTTCGTCGATGGTTTGGCCGCTAGGTAGCGGCTGGGACAAAATCCTTCCAGTTCTAAACCTTGGCAACGGCAACATTGTTGTTGGTTTCGGTTTGCTGATGGTCGGCTTCTTCATGACCACCCGCTGGAAGTAATTAGCGTCTAACTTTTGTAAAGTACCAGGCCACAATCGCGCCGGTCACTAAACCGCCCATGTGTGCAGCAATTGCAACATTTGGATAGGCAAAGCTCACCACGACGTTTATCACGATTAGTCCAAGCATCTGCGAAGAGCGGAACCCTAGTGCTCGGATAATCACAAAATAGGCGCCCATCAGACCAAAGATGCCGCCCGAGGCACCAACCACCAAGCCGGTTGGGTCAATCAGAACGAACGCGAGCGAGCCACCGAGGATCGACAGCAGGTAGAGCCAAATGTATCGTTTCGACCCCAAATAGTTTTCAATTGCCTCACCGAAAATCCAAAGTGAATACATGTTCAGCAAAATGTGCAACCAGTCGGCATGGGCGAAACCAGAAGTAATTAGAGTCCAGGGCGCAGTGAAAGCATTCGGCGAATAAAGCGCCAAATAGGCGGTTACCGCGTCTTTGGAAGTGAATTGGGCCAGGAAAACCAAGACGTTAATACCGATTAACGTCTTGGTCACCTGACCACGATTAGCCCATTGGCTCATGAAATTTAGACGGTTTCGATCTCAACCGATTCGATAACGACGTCGTCTAGTGGACGGTCGTTGTGATCGGTGGCAACCTGAGCAATCTTGTCTACAACACGCTTGCTCACGTCGTCGGCAACCTCACCGAAGATGGTGTGCTTACCCCAAAGGAATTCGGTTGGCACCACGGTGATGAAAAACTGCGAACCGTTGGTTCCCTGACCACCGCGAACACCGGCGTTGGCCATAGCCAACTTGTAAGGGGTGTCGTAGTGAAGCTCACCGTGTGGCTCATCGTTGAACTGGTAGCCTGGTCCACCCATACCGGTACCGGTTGGGTCGCCACCCTGAATCATGAAGCCGTCGATGATGCGGTGAAAAATAACACCGTTGTAGAAAGGCTTTCCGGTGCGAGTACCGTCGGCTAGTTCAACGAAGTTGGCTACGGTGATCGGGGTGTGGGTGCCGAACAGGTTTAGCTTGATGGCGCCGTGGTTGGTGTGCAAAGTTGCTACGTGAGTGTGTACAGTCATACCCCTATTCTCGCAGACCTCAGGCACCTTGCAAAGGTAGGCTGGAGGGATGCACATCGCTATGTTCTTGGATCAACATCCAAGGTCACTCGGGGGGATTCAGACCTCTGCGATGCTTCAGAAGAAGTATTTAGAGAAACTGGGTCACAAGGTGACTTTTGTTTCCCCATCGTCGGGTAAGCGCCTGATCGAAAAGGGTTTCTTCACGCTTCCTTCTTGGCCGCTCACGCTCAACTGGGAGTTTTCGTTCACAGCTAACCTTCGACGCTCCCGCAAACGTTTAGACCGAAGCCAACGACGACGCCAAGACAAATTCGATATCGTTCACATTCACGCAGACATGTGGAGCGCCATCATCGGTTTGGGTTTCGCTCAGCGTAACCACCTGCCAGTGGTAATGACCAGCCACTTCAACCTCGCCAAGGGAACCCAGGAAGTTATCGGAAAGTATCCTGCAAAGTTTTTGTTCTGGTTGCTCAGCCGTGAATTCTTGAAACACCTGAAGCTGCCTTTAAAGCTCACCACCACGGATGCCTGGGAATACATTCAACTAATCACCAATCAGGCCGATGTTGTTTTGGTTCCCTCTGGGCACTTTGGTCGAGACCTAAAAGCTCACGGAGTCACCGCCGATTTGCGTGTGATGCACAACGGTGTAGACGACGAACGCATCGCCGCAACCTTGGCTGCCATTAAAGACGAACCCCATCACACAGATAAGAAAGTTCACCTGGTTTGGGCTGGGCGTTTCCAACATGAAAAACGTCTTTTGGAATTTATTGAGGCTTTGAAGTTAGCCAAGCTAGAAAACGTCGTCGTAGATGTTTACGGCCGCGGGCCTTTGTGGAAGAAAGCTGAAGACGCCATTAAGTCGTTTGGCTTGGAGGAGCAGGTTATTCTTCATGGCCGAGCAGCCCATGCACGAATGCTGCAACACTTTGCCAAAGCCGATGCACTTGTGCAAACTTCCGTTGGTTTCGAAACCCAAGGCATGACCGTTTACGAGGCCGCCGCCGTTGGAACTCCGAGCATCCTCTGCGATGCCAACATCGCCGAAGAGTTTGAACCGGGAGCGCATTGGGTTGTTGCCGATGATTCGATACAAGCGCTTGCTGATTCCCTAGTTCAGGCGATTTCCGATATCCGTGCTGGTGATCGTCGCGGCGACAGCTTGGTTGGCGATGAATTACTCCTTCAAAGCGGGCTCACGAAACGTGCTGTTGCGATCTATGAAGAGTTGATTGCCAAAGGCGGCAAATACACTCGCTAAAGCTTTACTGGCAGTTCGGCGAAAAGAGTAACGCCATAGCGATCGCTGGTGAGCCCCCAATTTAGGCAAATCTCATCCATCATTTCTGAACCGATTCCCGAAGCCTCAATTTTGTCGACTGATTTTCCGTTGTTTTGAACTTGAATGTGCAATACATCGTCGTTCAATCGATCAATTTCAACCTTCACGTCTGTGGCATCGCCATGACGAACTGCGTTAGAGACCGCCTCCTTCACGATTTCATTAACACAGAACGAAGTGTCCGAACTCCTCTTCAAAGCCCGGTCTGCACGCTCTGAAATCTGAACTTTAATTTCACACAGACCAGACCAGACAGCTTTCACCTCGTTGAGACCCTTTTGAAGGTCTGTCTTTTCGCTGAGGTTTGAGTCAACGGCTTGCTCCGCTCGGCGTAGGTCTTGCTTCACTAGTTCAACAACTACGGCGTCTAGAGTTTGGGCGTTTTGAAGACGAGTAAGTGCGGCGGTGAGTGCACTCTGAACATTTCCATGAAGTACCAGTAACCAGCGTCTCCTGAAAACCCAAACCTTCTGAGCGAATAAGGCATTCTCCTTTGCGATCTCTAGCAGATCCTTACGCATTTGCGTTTCGACGGTGTGACGCAATTCGTGCAACTCGCCAAGCTGAAGCAAAAGCAGGGGTCCAGCGATTCCGCAAGAGACTGCGAAACCAACCAACATCAGAAATTGTGGCAGTGGAAAACCCAGGTAATAGAGATAAATGATATTTCCACCGCTGGCGGCCAGGGCAAAAATCACGGTGGTGACTGTAGCAGAAACCCGCGTAAACATGCGCTCTCTTGGAAGTGAGAATTTGATGAGACTGAGTATTAGAAAGTAGATTCCGAACAGCGCAATTGTGTCGATGATTCCATTCGGAGACTTAAAAATCGCCAACCAAATAGCCACACCGAAAAACTCAATGAGGGCTGAATACGTGACTTCTATTTTGTCTTTGAGCGTAAAACGCTCGGGTAGCTTTGGTGTGACGTTTCTCAATTTCGAGATATCGGTGGCGACGAAAGGTTCTGGGATTTCTTTCGAAATAGCCCCCATCATTGGTCTAATCTGATCGGTGATTGTGAGTCGAAGTTGCTCAACGGCATCTTTGGTGGTTTCAAAGGTACCCAACAGAGTGCGTATCGAGTCAAGTTGCGGTATTAGTGATTGACGGGTTCTTTCTTGGAGACCGTCATTCACAACAGATAGATGCTCACCCATTAGTTTTCGAGTGACCATCAAGCGGCTCTGAATTTCCGAAAGTTTTTTTAGAGCCGACGAGTACTCGATTCGTGATCCGTTTCCGATTGCCCAAAACATGAAGGTGAAAACGCCCATCGCCAGACCACCGAAAAGCCTGAAGAGCCACAGGTCTTCATTTTCAAGCCCAGCCCACATAGCGAAAAGACCAACCGAGAGGTTTCGACTTGCTCCGATGAGTCCTGCAACAACGATATTCAAAACCGGTCTCGACTTCTCTTGTCGCTTAGCCAAGAAAGCAAACCGGTAAACCAACCCGATAGTAATTGGAGGTAAATATGCTGCCCCTGAAACCAGCAACCACACTGGGGAGTAATTTTCAGTTCTAACGGCGTCTGACAAAAAAGAAAGGAACGCTACCAAGTAGAAAAAGAATATGAAAAAGCCAAGGGACCAAGCGGACGATGCACCTATGTACCCAATTGTTCGCAAAAACGCCTGTTTCCTAGGTGTTTCGATTGACCCCTCTAACTGCATACTTCACTATGTCATAAGGCGGTAAATTTGACCTGATGCACATACTATTTTTTGCTGATCACCACCCCGACTCTCTAGGTGGGGTGCAGACCAGCCTTATGCTGCAAAAGAAGTTTTTGGAGCGAGCCGGGCACACGGTAACCATGGTGGTCTCAAGGCGTTTTCGTCGAAATCGACGCCTAGAGGGAATGATTGAAGTTCCAGCACTGCCGCTACCGCCGACCGGTGCCTACTCAATCGAACCTTCACTGAAACTGGCCTATCGAACGGTGCAGCGAAAGCTCGCAAAAATGGCTTTACCGGTAGACATCGTTCACGTTCAGGCCGATGTTTGGGGAGCCATCCTTGGGGCAGCTTGGGCAAAAGACCACAACCTCCCGTGCGTTCACACAGTTCACACCAACCTTGACCTCGGGTTCGTGCACTCGATTGGTAGAACTGGTGCTGGGCGAGTTGCCCAGGTTTTGAACCGTTGGGCGGCCTCAATGCTCGACCACGAGATACCGAAAAACGACAAAAACGTTTGGGCTTTCAAAGAGCAGGTTTGCAGACACGCAAACTATGTGACTTCCCCTTCTGGGCACTTTGCTCGCGAGCTAGAAAAACACAAGGTTGTTGAACATGCCCTCGTTTTCCCAAACGGAGTCGACGACGACGTTGTTGAAGGAATTGAAAAAACCCAGTCTTCAGCCGAAGGTCGCGAGCTTGATTTTGTTTGGGCTGGGCGAATGAGTGCCGAGAAGCGAATCACCGAATTCTTGGGTGCGTACCACACTGCCGGCCTTCCAAACACTCACCTTCACATCTACGGATCCGGCCAGTTGGAAGCACGCGTTCGTTTGCTGCTCGTTCAACTTGGCCTCACCAAGACCGCAACATTCCACGGTCGGCTACCCCACCGAGACCTTGTTTCGCGATTTGCCAGTGCCGACCTTGTGGCTCAAAGTTCGGTTGGTTTTGAAACCCAGGGAATGACCGTTTACGAGTCCATCGCGGTTGGAACTCCGGTGTTTGTTGCCGATCCGAAGATTGCTGCCGAGCTACCTCCAGAAAATGTTTGGCTCTCGAAATCGCCAAGCGTAGACGACATGGCCAGAGCTCTAACTCGTGCCGCCAAAGACATTCGTGCCGGGAACTCGAAACGGGCTATCGACACCGGCGACTGGTCGGTACTTCAAAGTGAGATCACCGAAAAGATGATTGCGATCTACAAGAAGGCAATTGCCGAAGGTCCTAAGTCTTGATAAAACTCCACCGTGGTTGGTGGGTTGCCGGAGTGACCTTCCTCGTGCTGATTTCCGCCGCTGCTTTTCGTTCAACCACGTCTCCGATGCTGATGCCTTTGGAGATGGAATTTGGTTGGACTCGCTCGCTCACTTCTTCTGCACTTTCACTGAACCTAGTGTTCTACGGCCTAACCGCACCATTTGCGGCTACCCTAATGCAGCGCTTCGGGGTGCGACGTGTTGTTGTTTTTGCTCTTACGCTGGTTGCCGCCGGTTCTGGCCTCACTGTATGGATGACTCAACCATGGCAGCTCTATCTTTATTGGGGCGTATTCGTTGGCTTCGGTACCGGTTGTTTGGCCTTAGTGTTTGCGTCGATGGTAGCCAATCGTTGGTTCCATAAACATCGAAGCCTGGTCACCGGTATTTTTTCGGCGGCTTATGCAACAGGGCAACTCGTATTTCTCCCGCTAATCACCACGCTTACAGATACAGTGGGCTGGCGCTATGGCGCACTTGTGGTGGCATCGTTTTCTGTTGCAATCATCCCGATTTTTTGGATAATTTATCGCGAGCACCCTAGAGATGTTGCAACATTTCCAGTTGGTGCTACCGAGCACATAAAAGAAGACGCCAAACCCACGCTTACGGTTCGCGATAATCTCCGAGTTCTCGTGGAATCTGCAAAAACCATGCCGTTTTGGATTTTGGCTGGCACGTTCTTCGTGTGTGGTTGGACAACTAATGGTTTGATTGGTGCCCACTTCATTCCAGCCGCACATGATCACGGAATGCCAACAACTATGGCAGCTGGTTTGCTGGCACTCGTAGGTGTTTTTGACTTCATCGGAACTATTTTTTCTGGTTGGCTGACCGACCGCGTCAACCCGGTCATCCTCCTGGTTTTCTACTACGGTCTCCGAGGGCTGGCTCTGTTTACAGTTCCGTTCGTTTTAGGTCCAACCGTTGAGCCGCCGATGTTGTTTTTCGTGATTTTCTACGGGCTCGACTGGATTGCAACCGTTCCTCCAACTGTGGAACTGTGTAGACGCTACTTTGGTCTAACTAACTCGCCTGTTGTCTACGGTTGGGTGTTCGCAAGTCACATGATCGGTGCCGCTATCGCTGCGGCATTTGCGGGGGCCATCAGGGACTTGCAAGGAGATTACTACATCGCTTGGATAACCGCGGCCGTTCTTTGCCTGGTGGCTAGCGCCACGGTACTAATGCTGAAGGCTAGGCCTGCGTAGACTGATTGGATGACCACCTTAGCTACAGTCAATTTGCGTAACTGGCACCGAACGATTCTCACTTTCTTCAGTGTGGTCGGATTGACCGGTTCTTCACTTATGGTTCGCCTTCCAGAGGTGAAAGCAATGCTCCAGGTTTCTGTTGGAGAACTGGGCTTGCTGTTGGTAGCTGGCTCTGTTGGAGCCATGAGCGGTCTTCTATTTGTGGGTAAGTTCATTGCACATCGTGGTACCAAACGTGGTGCCCAAATCGGCATGACCATTTGGTTCACCGGAATGTTGTTGGTAGCTACCGGTCTAGCTTTGAACTCGGTTTGGCTGTTCGCAATCGGTAACGTGCTCGGTGGTGTTGGCGGTGGCATGACCGATGTTGCTATCAACGTTGACGGTTCGACCATTGAACAAAAACTTGGACGGGCTGCAATGCCTAAAATGCACGCTGCTTTCTCTATCGGTGCCCTTGCCGGAGCAGGCCTTGGAACAATTGCTATCCAGTTTCACCTAAACCTTGCGCTACAGGTGGCTGTTTTTGCGGCTGCTTGTTACCTGGTGCCAATCTTGGCAACGGCCTCGATGCCTACCGACAACGGTTTGCACTCCGATGAGGAGAAAGCCGGCAACAAGGAACCGGCTTTTAGCAAGATTGTGATTCTTCTAGGTCTTGGCATTTTCGGTATGACTCTTGCCGAGGGTGCCTCGAACGACTGGTTGACCATTGGAATGGTTGAAGACTATAAAGCCGACCACACGATTGCGGGTATTTCCTATGCAATTTTGATTGCGTCGATGACTTTGGTTCGATTCTTCGGTGGTTCACTAACTGACCGATTCGGTAAGGCTCGCACATTACAGGTGACCGGCGTTATCGGTCTGGTTGGATTGCTACTACTAATCTCTCGCATCAGCATTCCGCTTGCCATGGTTGGCGCTCTGCTTTGGGGCGTGGGTGTCGCACTAGCATTCCCACTCTTCCTTTCGGCCGCAGGCGAGCAGCCAAACCCGGCGCGCAAGGTTGCCACTGTGAGTGCGTTTGGCTACACATCATTTCTGGTTGGGCCACCGCTTCTCGGTTTGGTCGGTCAGGCAATTGGTGTTGTGAACATGTACTGGGTGATCTTGCTGTTCATCGGGCTTTCCGTGGTTGTGGCCGGGGCTGCCGGAAACAAGAAAGCCAGTAACTAAGCGAACTTGTAGAACGCAAGCATTGCGGCAATCGAAACCATGACCGCTGCAATCACTAGGTCGAGCACCTTCCAGAAGGTTGGCTTCGACATCAAGCCGCTCATGGCTTTGGCGCTGTATCCCAGCGCAAAAAACCAAACTAGGCTTCCGGCCATTGCTCCAAGACCGAAGTACCATGCGTTGGTTTTGAAAGTGTTGGCAATCGACCCAACCAAAATCACGGTATCCAAATAAACATGTGGGTTCAGCCAAGTCATTGCTAAAGCTGAAAGAAGCACCTGCTTTCGGTTACCTGAGTGGTTGTCGTCAACCGTTAGAGAGTCGTTCTTGAAAGCCGAGCGAATCGAACTGTAGGCAAACCAAAGCAGATAAGCAACGCCAAACCAACGTAAAACTTCCAACAGCCATTTCACTTGAAGGATTAGAGCACCAAGGCCAGCTACACCGGCAGCCATCAACACCCAATCAGAAAGCACACAAACCAGCACCACCATGAGCACGTATTTGCGAGTAAGACCTTGACGTATTACGAACGCATTCTGGGCGCCGATGGCAATGATTAGAGAGAGTCCGGTTAGGAGCCCTGGTAGGAAAGCGAGCATTTGCTAAGTCTAGTTAGACTTTGATTGAGTGAACATTTTGTTCGTTCGCGAATAGAAATAGAGACGATGGCCAAGAATTTCCGCAATTTTGTAGCGATTGCAATAACCGTTTTTCTAACACTCGGGGCAGTCTCACCCGCAAATGCATCTTCTGTGCCGAAACTGTTTTTTATCGCAATTCAGGGAGACGGCCTAGGTCTTTATTCGGTTTCTCTCTCGGCCGACAAACATTCAACGGTTGGTCAGCCTGTAGCAATTACAGCAGACACCGCTGCGGCACACACTTCCAGGGAATTGGCTACAGATGGTCAGTACCTGTATTTTGTCGACAATAGCCACGGTCTGGGTCTCTGGGATTTAGTTCGAACCGACTTGCTTGGAAACAATCGAACCCTGCTTGTGCCTGATGTCGGGTCAGTCTCGAAGATTGTCGTAACTGGTGTGTCGATTTACTACAGCGTTTGGGATAAAGGCGTTTATCGTGCATCTGCAGTAGGTCAAACCGTTCCAACTTTGGTTTTCGGTTATGACAATCCAGCTGGTTACCCAATGCCGCCAAGCTCAGGTTGGGGTCCTTTTATCATCAAGGGCGGAAAGTTGTACGTTGATAACTACAGCACCGGCATTTTTGAAATGGATCTTAGTTTCGCTGGGGCATCCAACGTGAACTACATTTCAGACAACAACTATCCAGGTTGGATGGTAACGAGTCTTGATTTTGATGCGGTCACTAACAACTACTATGCCTGGGGTTGGAATTCTGGAACCTTATGGGGGACTACAGATTTGAGCCTGCCAACAAATGGAAACTGGACACAGATCAACCCTTCGGGCTTGCAGTGTATGTGCAGTCCCGGTTTCTTCCGGACCTTCTACCAGGATGGTGTCGTTTATTCAACGGATTCCTATGGCCACATCTGGGCTACTGATCTGGCTCATGGTAACCAAGCTTATTCACTGCTTGGAATCGATGAAAATGGGGCCAAGAAATTCACCGACGAAGACTACGGTATAGCTATCGCCAATGCAGATGGTCTTGCGAACACCGGAAGCGACTATTCAGGTTTGTACGCCTCAGGAATTGCTTTACTAATTTCTGGCCTAGTTCTTCTGGTGTTGCGCAAAAGAGTTAGTGCAAACTAACGGAGCACTTCCTCAGCAATTGCCAACTCTGGCGCGAGGAAGCGGTCTGGGCCTACGCCCTGAACTCCGGCGGCACGAAGCTTGGCAATGTACTCGCCGGTGATCTTCGCAGGCTTCAAACCTTCACGCATTTCCGATGCACGGGCTGCAGTTACGTATTCAATTGCGAGGATTCGTCGTAGGTTGTCAACGATTTTGCGAAGCTTTCGTCCTGCGTGCCAACCCATTGATACATGGTCTTCCTGCATGGCCGATGATGGAATGCTGTCGGTGCTGGCAGGGTTCGCTAGGCGCTTGTTCTCGCTAACCAAGCCGGCTTGAGTGTATTGGGCAATCATCAAACCGGAGTCCACTCCAGCATCTGAAGCTAGGAATGGCTCAAGACCTGAGTTGCGAGCTTTGTCTAGAGCGCGGTCGGTGCGGCGCTCACTCATGCTTCCAAGGTCGGTTGCTGGAATGGCCAAGAAGTCGAGCACATAGGCAACCGGTGCTCCGTGGAAGTTTCCGTTCGAGGTAACTTCGCCATTTTCAAGAACCACCGGGTTGTCAATTGCTGCGGCTAGTTCGCGTTCTGCAACTACCGTTGCGTAGGAGATGGTGTCGCGTAGACCACCGGTGACCTGAGGTGCGCAACGAAGCGAGTAGGCGTCTTGCACCTTGGAATCACCGTGACGGTGTGATGCCACAATTTCACTACCTTCAAGAGCCTTAAACATGTTGGCTGCCGATGTGGTCTGACCCGGGTGTGGGCGAAGTGGTTCGTGCAATTCTGGTCGGAACACCTGATCGGTTCCCATTTGGCTTTCAACGCTCATCGCAGCGATTACATCTGCGTGGTCGGCTAGCTTCTCAAGATCGTGGATTGCAAGAACCAACATGCCTAACATTCCGTCGGTTCCGTTGATGAGCGCCAAACCTTCTTTTTCTTGTAATTCAAGCGGAGCAATGTCAGCTTCTTCAAGGAGTTCGGCAACCGGGCGCTCAACACCGTTGGCATCGAAGGCACGTCCTTCACCCATAAGCACAAGTGCACAATGGGCAAGTGGTGCAAGGTCGCCCGAACAACCTAGTGAACCGTATTCGTGAACGTATGGGGTGATACCCGCATTTAGTAGGGCAGCCATGGTTTCGGCAACTACTGGGCGAACGCCGGTGCGACCAGAGCAGAGAGTCTTTAGACGATTTAGCATCAGTGCGCGAACCACTTCAGTCTCAACTGCCGGACCCATGCCAGCGGCGTGAGAACGAATCAGCGACTTCTGCAGTTGCACTCGATCGGCTGGTGCAATGTGGCGGTTGGCTAAGGCGCCGAAGCCGGTTGAGATTCCATAAACCGGGGTGTCGCCTTTAGCCAATGCTTCAACATGGGCGCGGGTTTTGGCCATCGCTTCAAGAGCATCCTGACCGATGGTCACTGTGGCGCCAAACCTAGCTACGGCTACAAGTTCGTCGCGGGTTAGACCTGTTACATGGATGGTTACGTTCGTCATTTCTTCTCTATCTCTTGAAATCTTCGGCAGTGTAAGTTCGGTTGATCAGATTGACACCGGGACGGTACGCCAGGTGAAGTGCGCTAGGTGCATTCAGGTCGATAAGGTCGGCACGCATTCCCACTTTGAGGGCTCCAATGTCTTCACGGCGTAGGGCTTTCGCGCCACCCATCGTTGCCGACCAAATTGCCTGTTCTACAGTGAAGTGCATATCTCGTACCGCTACTGCAATGCAGAACGGCATGGAACTGGTGTAGCTGGAACCTGGGTTGCAGTCGGTAGCCAGTGCCACCTTTACTTCTGCATCCCAGAGACGGCGAGCATCCGGGTAGCTGGCTCGGGTTGAAAATTCTGCGCCTGGAAGGAGGGTTGCCACAGTGTTAGACGTCGCGAGCGCATCAATGTCTGCTTGGTCAAAATGAGTGCAGTGATCAGCCGAGGCGCAATCCATTTCAACGGCTAGTTGAATGCCATCACCCTGCTGCAACTGGTTCGCATGAATGCGTGGCTGAAGTCCGGCTGCTTTTCCGGCGGTCAAAATTTCGCGAGCCTGGTCAATTGTGAAAGCTCCACGGTCGCAGAAAACGTCGATCCATTTAGCGCTGTCGGCAACCTGATTCAGCATCTCACCGGTGACTAACTGAACGTAGTCGTCGGCGCGATCTGAATAGTCGGCCGGAACAACGTGTGCTCCAAGAAATGTCGTTTCGCTGGTGTGCTTTGAAGCGATTCGCAGTGCCCGTGCTTCGTCGTGCACGCTCAAGCCGTAACCACTCTTGGTTTCAAATGTTGTAATTCCGCCGGAGCGAAGTTCAGCACTCAATCGAAGCATGTTCGCCTCAAGCTCGGCATCGGTAGCAGCACGGGTTGCGGCAACCGTGGTTTTTATGCCACCGGCTGAATAACTCTGCCCAGCCATACGTGCCGAGAACTCAACCGCGCGGTCGCCAGCAAACATCAGGTGTGCGTGCGAGTCAACGAACCCCGGCAGAACCGTTCGACCTTCAACGTCGATTAGTTCATCGGTTTCCGGAACGGCAGTTGTGCTACCAACCCAGGCAACAATCCCATCTTCAACCACGATTGCAGCATCATGCAGTTCGCCGAGTAGCCCCAACTCAAGGCTCTGATCGTTGGTAATCAGAGACCCGATGTTAGTTATAGCGACACTGCGCACGTATTGACCCTACTCGGTGTCGAGCATTGGAACGTGTACGTGCTTGTGGCGCGCAACGTCTTTGGCAATGTCGTAGCCAGAGTCAACGTGACGGATAACGCCCATACCTGGATCGTTGGTGAGCACGCGACGGATCTTCTCTCCGGCAAGCTCGGTGCCGTCGGCAACGGTAACCTGTCCGGCGTGGATCGAACGACCCATGCCAACGCCACCACCGTGGTGTAGCGAAACCCACGACGCACCGGAAGCTACGTTGAGCATTGCGTTCAAAATTGGCCAGTCGGCAATTGCATCCGAGCCATCAAGCATCGCCTCGGTTTCACGGTAAGGTGAGGCCACCGATCCGCAGTCTAGGTGGTCTCGGCCGATCACGATTGGTGCGCTAACTTCGCCCTTGGCAACTAGGTGGTTGAACATTTCACCCGCTTTGTCGCGTTCGCCGTAGCCAAGCCAGCAGATACGTGCTGGTAGACCTTGGAAGTCGATGCGCTCTTGAGCCATCTTCATCCAGCGTTGTAGGTGAACATTCTCTGGGAAGAGTTCCATCACTGCCTGGTCGGTGCGGTAAATGTCTTTCTTATCGCCGCTTAGTGCAACCCAACGGAATGGGCCTTTTCCTTCACAGAACAGTGGACGAATGTAGGCGGGTACGAAACCTGGGAACTTGAACGCATCGGCGAATCCACCCTTGCGAGCCTCGTCACGTATCGAGTTTCCGTAGTCGAAAACTTCACAGCCTTTGGCCATGAAACCAACCATGGCTTCAACTTGCTTTGCCATCGATTCTTCGGCACGTCGGGTGAACTCGGCCGGGTTGCTTTCTGCATAGGCTCGAGCATCTTTGAATTCCACACCTTCAGGGATGTAGTAAAGAGGGTCGTGTGCCGAGGTTTGGTCGGTGACAATGTCAACTGGCACGTCGCGCTTTAGGATTTCTGCGAACACTTCAGCCGCATTTCCAACAACACCGATTGAGATTGCCTTCTTCGCGTTCTTTGCTGCAACCGCACGCTCAATTGCGTCGTCTAGGTTGTCGGCAATTTCGTCGAGGTAGCGAGTTTCCACACGCTTACGCAAACGCGATTCGTCGATGTCGACGATAAGGCAAGTTCCCTCGTTCATGGTTACGGCCAGTGGCTGTGCGCCACCCATGCCTCCACAACCTCCGGTAAGGGTTAGGGTTCCGGCTAGTGTTCCACCGTAACGCTTGTCTGCAATGGCTGCGAAAGTTTCGTAGGTTCCCTGAACGATTCCCTGGGAGCCGATGTAAATCCATGAGCCCGCGGTCATCTGGCCGTACATGGTTAGTCCCATGTGCTCAAGTCTGCGGAACTCTGGCCAGGTTGCCCAGTCACCTACGAGGTTGGAGTTGGCAAGCAGAACGCGAGGTGCCCACTCGTGAGTCTGGAAAACACCAACCGGCTTGCCCGATTGCACCAGCATTGTTTCGTCGTTCTTCAGATTGGTTAGGGTCTTGACGATTGCGTCGAAGCTCTGCCAGTTGCGGGCAGCCTTTCCGTTGCCGCCGTAAACGATTAGGTCTTCCGGGTGCTCGGCTACCGCTGGGTCGAGGTTGTTGTGAAGCATGCGGATTGCAGCTTCCTGACCCCAACCTTTGGCGGTTAGGGTTGATCCGGTTGCTGCGTGTAGGTTTGCGCGTGGATTCTCGTTCATGTCTCTATCAAACTCCTTCGCCAGCCCCTTGGTATAGCGGTTTTCACTGGTAGTGTCTGAAATACCAGACAAAAGGGACGAAGATGAGCGCAAAGATTCCGGCAGCCAGCCGAACGCTTGCTCTGCTACGAAACCTAGCCAAGGCCGCAGCTCCTGTAACCGCAGTTTCTCTGGCAAGACAAATTGGTGCGCCCAGAAGCACCACCTACCAACTTCTGCAGGTTTTGGAAGCCGAAGGTTTTGTAATTCACTATCCCGAAACCTCACGATGGGGAATTGGAGTGTCTGCCTTCGAATTGGGCACCGCCTACCTTCGCCACGACCCACTCGAACGACTTGCTCGCCCGATTCTGCATCGCATGGTGATTCAACTCGACGAACTCGGCCTAAACTCAACCGCCCAAATGGGCATCCTCGATGGGTCAGAACTTCTATACCTATTGAAAGAAAACCCACGAAGGGCCGCGGTGGTGGTAACCGATGTTGGTGTTCGACTTCCGGCCCACCTAACCGCCAGTGGAAGATCGATGCTGGCGCTACTACCGAAAGCGCAATTCAAAGCTCTTTATCCAGCTGGCAAACCAATTAGCAGAAGAACTGAACTAGGGCCGGAAACAAGACGTCAATTGCAAACCCTGCTCGAACGCGAACTAACCCAAGGATTCAGTGTCGAATCCGGCCATGTGTCTGAAGGTCTCAACACCATTGCCGCAGCAGCAACCAACCACCTGTCTCACCCAACCGCGGCATTCGCAGTAACCTTTAGAACAGAGGACGCCAACGAAGCCATAACCGCCCAGCTGGCAAAACTTGTAATTTCAGCAAGCCAAGAACTATCCAAACGATTGGGAGCAGCACAGCGATGAGCGCGCCAAAAGAAGACGAAAAGTGGCCAAGGGCAGCCCATTGGCTAAAGCCATTCGCCGATGAAGCAACCATCGATGTTGCAGTTTATGGCGTCTGTGCCAGCAAAACTTCAATCAGCCCAACCGGTGCACACACCACACCCGATGCAATTCGACAGGCTCTGCTTCGCTACTCCACCTACAGCTGGAGCCAAGATGTCGACCTTGGCGAACTGACCGCCAGAGACTTCGGAAACTCTTTCCATCCCGATAGCCCTCAAGGCGAAGAGACCACAAAACACCTAGCCAAGAAGGCTGCGAATGCAAGCCAGCTCGCCATCGCTTTAGGCGGCGACAACTCGGTAACCTTCGCAAGTATGGTTGGTGGACACGACCTGCAAAAAGCCGGTCTCATCACCTTCGACGCTCACCATGATCTTCGTGATGGCGTAAGTAATGGCTCTCCGGTCAGGCGCCTTGTGGAAGCCGGCCTTCCAGGTAACCGGATTGTGCAGATTGGTATTAACGACTTCTCAAACTCCCCGCAATACGCAAAACTAGCGAAAGAACTTGGAATTCTTGTAATTACCAGGGATCAACTGCGTAGGCAAAGCCCAGAAGCAACCTGGCAGCAGGCGATTGATTTCCTGAGTGAAGTAGAAACGATTCACGTCGACTTCGACGTAGATGTTTGCGACCGCAGCGTAGTGCCAGCCTGCCCAGCCGCAGCGCCCGGTGGAATTAGCGCCGACGAACTTCGCCACTACGCGCTGCTTGCAGGTAAGACCAAGAAAGTCACCAGCCTAGACATCACCGAGATCGATGCATCGGCAGATAGCCCAGACCAACGAACCATTCGCCTAGCCGCGCTGCTAATTCTCGAAGCATCCACAGGAGTTGCTCTTCGCTAAATGGCCAAAGGCTCAACATTTGCAGCACTAAAGCACCACAACTTTCGGGTGCTTTATCCCGCAAACGCCCTTAGCAACATTGGCACCTGGGCCCAACGCGTTGCCCAAGACTGGTTGGTTCTCGAACTTACACATTCGGCAGCCGCTTTGGGAATTGTGACCGCACTTCAGTTCGCACCATCACTGGTGTTCTCAATGGCTGGTGGCGTGCTCGCCGATCGATTCGATAAACGTAAACTCCTGTTTTTCACCAACGCTGGAAGTGGAATCACATCGCTACTCCTTGGCTTACTAGTGATGAATCACACCGTAGCCATTTGGCATGTTTACGTGCTCGGTCTATTACTTGGGCTTTTCAATGCCCTAGACGCCCCAATTCGCCAAACCTTCACGAGCGAACTGGTTGGTGCCAACGATGTCCTCGGGGCGATAAGCCTAAACTCGCTCAACTTTAACGTTGGCCGACTTATTGGTCCTGGTGTCAGCGGGCTCATGATTGCCGCTTTCGGAACCGGTCCTTCTTTCTTACTGAACGCAACCAGCTACCTAACCATGCTGTTTGCACTCGGTTTTATTCGCAAAGATGAGCTCAACATCGCTGAGAAACCCAAAGATCACGTGAACATTAATGCCGCTTTCAAGTACATCCTTGGAAGAAAAGACTTAGTGATTGTTCTCTTGATTGGTTTCCTCGGTGGAACCTTCGGTATGAACTACCAAATCTTCAACGCTCTAATGGCCACCCAACAATTCCATAAAGGCCCAGCAGAGTTTGGTGGTTTGGGAACGTTCCTTGCGGTGGGTTCGGTAATCGGAGCGCTCCTAACATCGAGGCTTGGCAGATTTCGGAATCCTAGGTTTGTGACAGTTGCGGCAACAGTGTTTGGTTCGGCACTGATCATTCTTTCCACTGCTCCGAACTATCTCGCCTACAGCATGCTACTCCCGATTGGAGGTTGCGCTGCAGTGCTCACATTTGTGCTCGCAAATACTTACGTGCAAACTGCAACAGAACCTCACCTTAGGGGCAAAGTAGTTGGTGTTTACATGACTTTGCTCATGGGTGGAACCCCACTCGGCGCACCACTACTCGGTTGGCTCGCCGAAGTGCTTGACATTCGCTGGGCTATGGCCATCTTTGGTCTCACTACAGCCCTAGGATCCGCAGGTGCCTATCTGATTATCAACAGCCGAAAGAATTAACTACTTCTTGGAACGTCCAGGGATGTACATAAACAAAATGGCAACTATTACAGCAACAGTTGCCGGTAACCCTACTCGCCATTCCTGACCCATAAGCCATCCGGCCACAACCGCAAGTATTCCTGTTGTTGCCATCGCAGTCCGGCGAAATTTCCCGCGGAAACGATAGGCAGCTGCGAAGAACACAACCACCAAAGACGCCAATACTTCGACGGCCAAAATCAAAGTGACGATGAGCGCTAGGTCTTGCACGTTAACTCCTTTAGTTTGTTTTCCAGTTTGTTACTGTGGCGAATGATCCATCCAGTGCGGCTAGGTAGGCTGCCTGAACTTCCTTAGCGGCTACTCTTATGCCGTCGTGTTCAAGATTTCGAGTGGCACATGCATTGCCAATCACGGTGACCTTGAATCCCAAATCACTGGCAGCTCTAGTTGTGGTGTCGATGCACATGTGGGTCATCATTCCAACAATGGTTAGTTCGGTAACTTGGGCCGAGCGCAACTCGTTCAACAATTCTGTTTCCCGAAACGAGTTTGGGAAGTGCTTCACAATCAACCGATCGGTATCGGCTAGTTTCACACTCTCGTGAATTTCTACGCCATGCGTTTCTGGCAAGAAGAAGCTAGCAGTTGGGCTTTTTGAAACATGTTGAATCATGAATACCGGGAGCCCTTGTGCCTTGAAGTCAGCCTTCACCAACGCTGCAACAGCTGCCGCCTCGGTACTACCCACGAGTTCCATTTTTCCGCCGGGAAAATAATCATTCTGAATATCCACAACGACCAATGCTTTGCTACTCATACAAATCTTCGATCACTATCTTGGACATTTTCATTAACGCCTGATTTGCGTAAAGGGCTTTGGCTGGGTCGGCACTCGCCAAATGCTCGTGCATTTGCATTGGAACAATTTGCCAACTCACACCGAATTCGTCGGTGCACCAACCGCATCGACCGGGCTCGCCCTTTTCGGTGATAGCTTCCCATATGCGGTCTACCTCAGCTTGACCATCAACTAGTAGTGACAGCGAGATGGAGGTGTTGAATTTCTCCCCTTGCGGTGTACACATGGCCACAAGTTTGTGACCATAAATCGAGAACTCGGCAATAAAGGTTTGACCATCTGCAAGATTGGTTTCGGATTGCAGTTCAAACCCTGGAAAAGTTGATTTATAAAACCCAAGCACTTTGTGCAGGTCTTTGGGATACCAGAGAAAAGTCTTAAGCACGGAATTGCGAGTCATGGCTTGACTCTACCCGAATGCGCCAAGCACTCAAAGATGTTGTATTTCTGCTACATAGCATTTATGCTATAAATCATGGGTCGACTTCCGAAACAAAACAGAGACCAACTAATAGGTCGGGTAGAGAACTGGCGAAACACCAGGGAACTGACTCGTCAGCAACTCGCAGATGCCGTAGGTGTTCACTACCAAACCATCGGCTATATCGAGCGTGGCGAATACGCTCCAACGCTGGCTTTGGCACTTCGCCTTGCCAAAGCTCTGGGCTGCAATGTGGAAGACCTTTACTCACTCAAGGGGGACAAATGAAAAAACTAATTGAAACCATCCGCTCTAAACGTATTGAACGAATCTTAAATACTCCCCAAACCGTTCTATTGGGGCTGCCCTGGACTAAAAGGATCTTGTCAATCGTCGTGGTTACTGGCAGCTGGGCCTATGTTTTTGCAATTACCCCTTTTATGCCTCAGACTTACGTCTCACTAGAAAAGATCCAAGGGGTCATAGCCGTTATAACTTTTGTGGCGTTTCTACTACTCAAGCTCACGGTTCGGAGAATTACCTCGGTTCCCGAACAGTATCTTGACGAGCGCCAACTGGCTGATCGGGATTGGGCTTTCAAGATGGGATACCTGGTTGTTCGCCGCGTTGGCTTAGGTGTTACGACTGGACTGGTTGTTTTTTCACTCTATGTGTTCTTCGCAGCCAATGACTACAGTGATTTCGGCACCGGATTTTATTCAAGGCGCGTTCAAATCATTGCGTCCTGGGAAAAGTTCATAAGAGCCTACTTTGAGAACGAACCTGTTTACGGTGTTCTAAAACTGGTGGCACTGCTCACATTTGTTGCTTATAGTTTTCCAGTAATTCTGCTGGCATGGAGAGACGCCCGTTACTTACCAATCGAGGCCCCTGTGAACCACAGAGAACAAGTGTCTGAATACACTAAGTTGTACTTCAAAAAACTAGGCAAGCTTGCTTTGTTCCCAGTAGTTTTCATGGTGCTTGTTGGCATCGGCAATTTAGGAATTACTGGTTGGGTTGCGAACTTTCTCTTAATGTTGCTGTTTACAGGAGTGGGTTATGGAATCTACTTATATTTTTGGGCTTTGTTCAAACAGTACGACGTGATTTCATGGATAAAAGCCGGGGTTGCTGACAAACACACGGCTTCAAAGCGACATCTCCTAATCGCCATGTTTGTTGCCACGTCTCTCGTGGGTATGGCCGTGCCAACCCTTATGTTCCTAGGTGCATCACAAACATATTGGATTCCAGATTTAGTGAATGGCGCCGTTTACACCGGGTTGGGCCTGGTATTACTCCAGGCAAGTGCCTTTGTCTTAATGCGAGGGGTCGGAAGAAAGACCGACTAGAGATCGGGCAAAGAAAAACGGCCAGTCATTTCTGACTGGCCGTTTCCACTTGCGTGGAGACTAGGGGGGTCGAACCCCTGACCCCCTGCTTGCAAAGCAGGTGCTCTACCAACTGAGCTAAGTCCCCGTTGAGGATTTCT
>Ga0228703_1000258_pt1 | contig 41894 bp, 41 predicted proteins | sample McNCre217_Aug_MG_3_FD_178020 | JGI IMG/M metagenome (GOLD analysis project Ga0228703, IMG submission 178020) | Freshwater microbial communities from McNutts Creek, Athens, Georgia, United States - 29-17_Aug_MG | ecosystem: Environmental > Aquatic > Freshwater > Creek | place: USA: Georgia...
TCACTGGCATCGATGACCTGAACGGCGGTGAGTTCAGTCCACAGTTCGCGGTAGGCCGTGACAATGCGTTCGCTGGTAGCCACTGCATCAACGCCAGGCGCGGCGTGACCACTGGCAATCAGATCCATTAGCTCGCCGGCAATGTTTACTCGAGCAATCTCGAGGTCGTTCTCGCGCTGGCCGTTGCTCAAACCGCTCTCGTAGAGGTGCCCGGTTTCGGCATCAACCAAGTAGGCGGCAAACGCGCCGGCATCCCGGCGGAACAGGGTGTTGCTCAGGCTTACGTCGCCCCAAAAGAACCCGGCAATGTGCAAGCGGACTAGCAACAGAGCCAGCGCGTCAACCAGGCGCGTTGCGGTCTCGGCGCGCAACCCTTGGCTCCACATGGCGCGGTAGGGGAGAGAAAACTTTAGGTGGCGGGTAACCAGCACTGAGAGCAGTGGTTCGCCCTCTGTGGTCTCACGCCCATTGATAATGGCGAATGGTTCCACGCTTGGAACATCAAGGTTCCCAAGTTTTTTCAGCGTTTCGTACTCACGCTTGGCCAGTTCCGGAAGGGTTTCCTTAATGGCAATCACGTAGTCGGCCAGATGCGCAAAGCGCACGGTGTGGCGGCTCAGACCCTTTGGAAGTGCAGCGATGTTCTCTGCGGGCCAGTCCTCTAACGGCAAATGCCACGGTAGATCCAGCAGTGCTGGCTCTACCGTGGCAGCCGTGATTTCCAGTTTGGAAGTCACTGAAGAACTAACTAGTCGTTCAGACGAGCGCCCGACTCAACGTCGAACAAGTGGATGATTCCGCCCTCTGGCTTCAGGAATACCTTGTCGCCGGCGTGTGGGTGATCGGTTCCGTGAACGCGAGCCACCACCTCGGCCTTGGCGCCATCAACTGTGGCGGTTCCGTATGCGTAGCCGTCGGCTCCAAGCTCTTCAACAACATCGAGGTCAACTTCAATGCCGTCCTTCTTGGTAACGGTTAGGTCTTCTGGACGAACACCCAGGGTAACGGTCTTGGCCTTGGTCTTGGCAAGCACGGTCTTGGCAACCGGAATTACGATGTTGCCAAACTGAACGCCACCCTCAACAATCGGGAGCTGCAGCAGGTTCATTGCTGGCGAGCCGATGAAGCCTGCAACGAATACGTTCTGTGGGCGCTCGTAGAGGTTGCGTGGGGTGTCAACCTGCTGGAGGAGGCCATCCTTGAGAACCGCAACGCGATCACCCATGGTCATTGCCTCAACCTGGTCGTGGGTAACGTAAACGGTGGTTACGCCAAGACGACGCTGCAGCGAAGCGATCTGAGTACGGGTCTGAACACGGAGCTTGGCGTCTAGGTTAGACAGCGGCTCGTCCATGAGGAACACCTGTGGCTTACGAACAATGGCGCGACCCATTGCAACACGCTGACGCTGACCACCCGAAAGGGCCTTTGGCTTGCGGCTCAGGTAAGGCTCCAGGTCAAGAAGCTGGGCAGCCTCAAGAACGCGCTCTGCGCGCTCTTCCTTGCTTACGCCGGCAATCTTCAGGGCAAAGCCCATGTTTTCTGCCACGGTCATGTGTGGGTACAGTGCGTAGTTCTGGAAAACCATCGCAATGTCGCGGTCCTTTGGTGGCACGTCGGTTACGTCGCGGTCGCCAATAAGGATGCGACCCTCGTTTACGTCTTCCAGACCAGCCAACATGCGGAGGGAGGTGGACTTTCCACAACCCGAAGGTCCAACCAGAACCAGGAACTCTCCATCGGCAATTTGGATGTTGAGCTTGTCAACTGCCGGACGGGTTCCACCTGGGTAGAGGCGGGTTGCGTTGTCAAATGTTACTGATGCCATTTTTAGCTATCTCTTTCACCGGCAGGTACGTGCCGGACGATCCGTTGTGAATGAGCCTGTGACAAACATCGCAGGTTGTTCCATTATCCCAACACAGGGTGGTGGTTTATCATTGAATCTCGTGCTGAAACCATAACCTTATGGTCACAGTTTTGAACAGAGGAACTCATCCCTATGAACGCACACGAACCACGTCAGACTCGCTCGGCCCAACGCGAGGCAACTCGCGAGAAGGCTCGTCAACTCCGTGAGGCCCGTGCCCGCAAGGACCGTTCCAAGAGTGTGGCCCTAAAACTCACTGCGATCATCGGTGGTTTGGTAGTTGTTGGCCTAGTTGCTTGGGGAGTAATCAACGCCCAGCAGACCAGTGGAAACGCCAAGGCCGAACCAACCAACATGAGCTTTGACAGCGGCATCAAGATTGGTTCTGCACTCCAAGCCTTTACTAACACAAACACCCCAAAACCAAACCCTTCGGCTGGCGCGGCAGGCGTTCCAAACATCATCATGTACGTGGACTACCAGTGCCCGGTTTGTGGCGCCTTTGAAACCGCTAACTCAGAGCAGATTAGGCAGTGGGTAAAGAGCGGCCTTGCAACCGTTGAGATTCACCCAATTTCGTTCCTGGATGGCCAGTCGCCAAACGCCTATTCCAGCCGTGCAGCAAACGCAGCAATCTGTGTTGCCACGTACTCGCCGGACCAGTACTTTGAGTTCAACTCTCAGCTTTTTGCCAACCAGCCAGCCGAGCAAACCATTGGCCCAGACAACGCTGCTCTGATACAGCGCGCCAAGGATGCCGGTGTTTCTAACGCCGACAAGATCAGTTCGTGCATCAACGGCAACACCTATCACAACTGGGTCACCAAGACCACCAGCAAGGTGCTTGACCCCAAGTATGTGGTTGCCGGAACCAAGGTAACCGTTGGCGGAACTCCAACCATTGTTGTGAACGGTCAGCAGTACCCACTCACCAACCAGAGCCTCACCAGTGCAGCGATGTTTGCACAGTGGGTGCAGCAGGTTACAAAGGGCTAGTTCCTCGGATTAACGTCAAGAGACCCAGGCTTTGGCCTGGGTCTCTTTATTTGAGTTCTATTCCGCGGGCTCGCGACTCATCAGGCCTAGGTGATTGCCTTCCGAGTCTTCAACAAAGCCAAGCCATTCGTCGCCTGGAGCGTCAAACACCCCGTCGGGGTCCGGGAAGATGATGTGCGGTTCGCTCAGAACCTTTATGCCACGAGCACGCAACTCATCGATGCTCTTGCGAACGCTGGGAACTTCTAGGTAAATCAGGGAGCTCGGTGCATTGACATCCAAGAACAAGCGAGTTTGGCCAAGCTTGTAAAACGCAAAACCGGGTGGGTTGAACACCGCAACCGGCTCCACGCCGAGAATCTCGTTATAGAACGCAACCGCGCGGTCGAGGTTTTCAATTCGCTGGGCAACTTGTCGCAAAATCATGTGACCAACTTACCGCCCTGCAACATGGCTAGCGGCCAACCACCGAAACCAGGAAGTGCCATCCCAGCCACCACCAGAACATGAGTAGCCCCAAGCGTGTGCCGCGGTAGTGCATGATTCGGCGGAACATCTCGCTTAGCGAGGCAAACTTGCCTTCGCCCCCGCGTGTGGCCAGCCACAAAATTACACCGATGAGCAGCAGCCCCAAATAGCCGCCAACCGTGAGCCAATAGGTCATTTCTTGGGGCTCACTTTGATCAGGCCGTAGCCAATTAGCAGCCAGGCAACCACGAAGCCGGCCTTGCCTATTGGGCCGTCGAGCATCGGGTCAACCAGAACACTGATAGTTGGGTAAACGTATTTACCGCCCTCCAGTTGGCCAAGTATGTTTGCCGAAAACTCCCACAGGCACATGCTCACGGCCCAAACAATCCACATGAGGCGAGCGCGCCGGATTCGGGGCGTTGCCTTGCTCTTGTAAACAGTATGGTCTCCCCAGGCCAACAGGAGCAGCGGTGGCAGCAGCGCAAAGAACAGCACCATCATGAGGGGAGTGTGGCGGGGGATTGCCGTGAGTACCACCATCAATGCGGCGGTTGTGTAAAACAGCGGTTTGCTTTTGCTAAAGCGGGCGGCGGGAAAATCCAAGTTGCGCAGAGCAGTGCCGCTTAGAAAGAGAATTACCGTGCCAGTCACAAAAATGGTGGTGTCGCCAATGGCGCCGCGGAACACCTGGAGGAGCGCAGTCAAGAAAAACGCGGCAACCCACAGACTCACCGGGTGCTTGTTTTGGTTCTCCATGTTCCTATTCTTGCGTGGCTGGTGTTATCTCAAGAACAGGTAGGCAACCCAAAATCCCGCCAACAGGAAGGGCCCAAAAGCCAAAGCGGTCTTGCGAGTGGCTCGCTTCTGAATCAGTAGAGCCAGTGCCCAGAGCCCACCAATAAGGTATGCAGCGGCCATCGATGTGAGTACCAGGCGCGGACTCGTTAGCGCCGCCGCAATGCCTAATCCGGCCGCAAGTTTGGCGTCTCCCATGCCAACGCCGCCGCGACTCACGAGCACCATGATCAGCATGAAAATGCCGGGCATGATGCCAAAGCCAATGGCAAGACCAAGGTTCAGCCAGTTGCTCGAGAGCGCGGCTTGTTCAATGGCAAAGCCAAGCCCCACCAATAGCAAACCGTAGGTGATGGGGTTGGGGAGCCTGTTGTCGCGGCGATCAATCAGGACCAGGGGGACCGTTACGAGTGCAACGGCGGCCGCTGCAAGATTGCCGGCACTAAAGTCCGGTACTCCGTTTGGCGCCAAAGCAATGAGCTCAAGAACAAAAGTCACCGCACCGATGATTGCCCCGCGCCGCCCACGCCATGCCCCCGGCTCAAGTAACTCGGCGTCGGTGAGCAGCCTCAAGGTCACCGCAAGGCCAACGGCGCTCGCCGCCGCGGCTGCCAGCCAACCCATGCCGTCCATCGCCCCTCCTCGTTGAAACCTCTCGTGGCTCGAGTCTATGCGTGGCTGCTCGGCTAAACTTGTAACGAACCCAAGTGGTTCAGGCCGACTTGGCGCAATTGGTAGCGCACCGCTCTTGTAAAGCGGGGGTTGTGGGTTCGAGTCCCATAGTCGGCTCCAAAATCTGCCGCCTTAAATCGGAGTCGGCTACGCCAACCGAAACACTAAAAGCTAAATTTTCGGTGCGTCCTCGACGCCCCGCATAGTCGGCTCTCAGCACACCGCCCTGTCGGCTCAAAACGCGGCTGCAAAACTCAACCAAAAGAAAAGCCTCCCAAGCGGGAGGCTTTCACATTTTGTTAAATAACTAACCGAGCAAGCTCACAAACGCCTGGTAGACCAGAAACACCGGCCAAACCAAAGCCTTCAAGAAGCCAAGTGTGCCATCCCAGAAGCCGTTGGCGCGGGACACAAAGTAGATTGCCGCACCAACAAAACCCATGAAGTAAAAGGCGCTGGACTTGCCACCGTTGATTTGCACGTTGCCCATCTTTTTGGTTTTCTTGGCAACCTTTTTCTTGAGTTTCTTCTGAAACTCGTCTGCATCAAATTCGCTCATGGCCTTAGCCTACGCCTCAGAAAAAGTGATGCTCACGCTATTGATGCAGTAGCGGTCGCCAGTGGGAGTCTGTGGTGCATCTTCAAACACGTGGCCCAGGTGGCCACCGCAGTTGGCGCAAAGCACCTCAACTCGAACCATTCCATGGCTTCGGTCTTCCCGCAGCACAACGGCGTGATCGGCTTGCGGCTCATAAAAACTTGGCCAACCGCAGTGCGAGTCAAACTTGGTTTCACTCTTGAACAGGAAGGCCCCACAACCGCGGCAACTAAAAGAGCCCTCACGCTTTTCATCCAGCAGCTCGCCCGTGTAAGCCCGCTCGGTGCCCGCCTCGCGCAACACGTGGTACTCAAAGTCGTTCAGCTCCGCGCGCCATTCATCGTTGGTCTTGTTCACAGGAAAGTCCATGGCGTCCTCCAGATAATATTGAAAAGCGCGGGTTGCGCACTTAAATCAAAGCAGGACTCATGGCTCAAAACTTCCCAAAGGACGTATTTGACGCAGTCACCGATGCAGGTGGCCGCCACCGAGCCAAGCGCACAGCAACCAGTCGCCTCGTTTCCTTCTCGCGATACGCCACGGTAACTGTGGTTCTCAGCGCGGCAAGCATTGCTGTTTTGAACTTCACTAGCGATTCCAGCGTGTTTAACGGCAGCGTGAGCAGCAACAACAGCGCGCAGCAGCAAAGTTTCAACTCAAATGGTGTTGGAGTTACCGTTGTAGACACCACCGAAACCAAGGGTTTGGCCGGGAAAGTGGCCCAGAGTCTTTATGACTCGGGCTGGAATGTGCTTAGTGCCGTTAATGCCTATGCACCTGGAGCAACCCAACAAACCATGCCGGATCCAGCCGGGGGACTCACTCCAATCCCGTTAGCCACCACCGCGCCAAAGACCATTGTGTATGCGGTTAATGACACGGCAAAAAGCGCGGCACAGAACTTGCTGAAGACTCTTGGTAACTATGAGGTGGTGGTTGCTGCCACTTACGCAGACCCCATCACAGTGGTAATTGGAAGCGATTACAGATAAAAACGATTCAAATTAGGCGCTTTGTATAACTTTCCAATAACCTTGCGGTAATTTTCATCGAAAACGCTTGTAGTGACGTAGTTTGCCGCCGCTAAACTTCGAGTAGTCAAAAAGGGGTTTTTGCATTGTGCTCAGGCCCTGCATAGAGCCGTTTGGTTACTATGCGACGCAGTGAAATAACGCATCTCACTGAACCCGTAGTAACAGGAGCAACAAAATGGCACAAGGAACCGTAAAGTGGTTCAACTCTGAGAAGGGCTTCGGCTTCATCACTCAGGACGGCGGAGCAGATGTATTCGTACACTTCAGCGCTATCCAGAGCGAGGGCTACCGTGAGCTCAAGGAGAACCAGCGTGTGGAGTTCGACGTAAAGAGCGGCGACAAGGGTCCACAGGCCGACAACGTTCACGTTCTCTAAACGTAAACCTGTACCAACCCCTTTGCACCGAGTTTCTCGGGGCCGAGGGGTTTGGTGTTTAACGGGTTTGTTTGGGGTGCTTTGCCGGGCGACGGGTTGGCCGTTAGCCGTGGGCGAAATTCAGCCATCGATGGTGGTTTGATCATTTGCACTCTTGGGGTGAGAGTGCCAAAATGGATTAGCACTCGCATACCGTGAGTGCTAATAAAAAGTACTTATTCCAAACGGGAGAAACCCTAAATGGCAAAGATCATTACCTTTGATGAGGAAGCACGCCGCGGCCTAGAGCGCGGACTCAACATCCTTGCAGACACCGTAAAGGTGACCCTTGGTCCACGTGGACGCAACGTTGTTCTGGAGAAGAAGTGGGGCGCACCTACCATCACCAACGATGGTGTTTCGATCGCCAAGGAAATTGAACTGGAAGACCCACTAGAGCGTCTTGGCGCAGAGCTGGTTAAGGAAGTTGCAAAGAAGACCGATGACGTTGCCGGTGACGGCACCACCACCGCAACCGTGTTGGCTCAGGCCCTGGTTCGCGAAGGTCTCCGCAACGTGGCTGCAGGTGCAGACCCAATCTCGCTGAAGCGCGGCATTGACAAGGCTGTTGAGGCTGTAATTGCACAGCTGCTCAACAACGCAAAGCCAGTTGAGACCAAGGAGCAGATTGCTGCCACCGCAAGCATTTCGGCAGGCGACTCGCAGATTGGTGAGCTCATTGCCGAGGCCATTGACAAGGTTGGCCGCGAGGGCGTTGTAACCGTTGAAGAGAGCAACACCTTTGGCATTGACCTTCAGCTCACCGAGGGTATGCGCTTTGACAAGGGTTACCTGAGCGCTTACATGGTTACCGACCCTGAGCGTCAGGAAGCTGTTCTTGAAGACGCTTACGTTCTGATTGCAAACAGCAAGATCAGCAGCATCAAGGACCTGCTGCCAATTGTTGACAAGGTAATCCAGGCCAACAAGCCACTGCTCATCATTGCCGAGGACATTGAAGGTGAGGCTCTGGCCACCCTGATCGTGAACAAGATCCGCGGAATCTTCAAGTCGGTTGCAGTTAAGGCTCCTGGCTTTGGCGACCGCCGCAAGGCTATGCTGCAGGACATTGCCATCCTCACCGGCGGACAGGTCATCTCGGAAGAGGTTGGCCTAAAGCTGGAGAACGCAACTCTCGACCTGCTGGGTCGTGCTCGCAAGGTAGTAATCACCAAGGACGAGACCACCATTGTTGAGGGCGCTGGCGAGCCAGATCAGATCAACGGTCGCGTTGAGCAGATCCGCCGCGAGATTGGCGCTAGCGACAGCGACTACGACCGCGAGAAGCTGCAGGAGCGCTTGGCTAAGCTCGCCGGCGGTGTTGCCGTGATCAAGGCTGGTGCCGCCACCGAGGTTGAGCTCAAGGAGCGCAAGCACCGCATTGAAGACGCAGTTCGCAACGCAAAGGCTGCGGTTGAAGAAGGCATTGTTGCCGGTGGTGGTGTTGCACTGCTTCAGGCTGGTAGCGACGTATTCGACAAGCTGACCCTGGTTGGCGACGAGGCAACCGGTGCAAACATTGTGAGGGTAGCCATCTCGGCTCCGCTCAAGCAGATTGCAATCAACGCAGGCCTCGAGCCTGGTGTGGTTGCCGAGAAGGTTTCCAACCTTCCTGAGGGCCACGGCCTTAACGCTGCAACCGGCGAGTACGTAGACATGCTGGCCGCCGGAATCAACGACCCAGTGAAGGTAACCCGCTCGGCTCTGCAGAACGCAGCATCGATTGCTGGTCTGTTCCTCACCACCGAGGCCGTTGTAGCCGACAAGCCCGAGCCAGTGGTTGCAGCACCTGCTGCTCCTGGTGGAGGCATGGACTTCTAGTCCCAGAGGGCAGGACTTCTAGGTCTCAAGCAGCAAATCCCCGCGATGCGAACATCGCGGGGATTCTGCTTTAAGCGGGTCTAAATGATTACGCGCATGGTGGTTCCGCCACCAGGAGTTTCGAGAGCCTCAACGCTGCCGTTGTGGTGCTTGACAATGGTGCTCACAATTGCCAAGCCAAGGCCCGAGCCGCCGGTCTCGCGGTTTCGCGAGTTGTCGGCGCGGTAGAAACGCTCAAACACCTTGGCGCGGAGTTCCTTTGGAATACCTTCGCCGTGATCGCGCACTTCAAGAGTGGTGCGGCCATCTTTTTGGCCAATGGCCACCTCTATGCTGGCGCCCATCGGTGAGAATCTGCAGGCGTTGGCAAGCAGGTTGGTCAGCACCTGTCGTAGCTGACCCGCATCGCCGTTCATGATTAGCGCCACGTTCTTGGAAAGAGGCGTACCGTCCAGGTGAATCAGGTTGATCTCACGATTTCCGTCGGCCACCGATGCATCCTTCGCGGCGCGCTGCGCAATCTCGTGCAGGTCAACCGGTTGCATGCTGGTCTTGGCATTTTCGTCTAGTCGGGCTAGTGCCAGCAGGCTTTCAACCAAGTCGCTCATGCGAATGGCTTCGGCCTCAATATGAGCCATTGCCTCAGCCACGTCGCTCTTCTTTTTTAGTGCTCCTAAGCGATACAACTCGGCGTAACCTCGGACAGAAACCAGGGGAGTGCGCAGTTCGTGGCTGGCGTCGGACACAAATCTACGCATCTGTTCGAGCGTTTTGTTGCGCGACGCAATGGCGCCTTCAATGGAGTTGAGCATAGAGTTCAGTGCTCGGTTTATGCGAGCCACCTCGGTCTTGCCGGGGCGCTCAATCAATCGCTTGGAGATGTCTCCCGCGGCAACCGCCTCGGCCGTTCGCTCAACTTCACCCAAGGAGCGCAGAGCTTGCGTGATGGTGATCCAAATTGCCAAAGCGCTCAAAACTAGAAGCAGGAGTCCAAAGCCGCTGCCAATGCCTCGGTACTGGCTGAGCAGTGCATCGTTGCTGGTGGTTGGCAAGGCAACAATCAAGCTGCCGTTCACGTTGGTGAGAGGAACTGCCACCATGCGCCAACTCTTGTATTTGCCGTTGGTCACGGTTGAAGTTTCAAACGGCCGGCCGGCGCTGGCGGACACGTAGTTGGAACTGAAGCCGTTCAGATTTGGCACGTCCTGGTTACTTCGGGTTGAGGAAACCAAACCAATTTCAAGTGTGCCCGAGTTATCCAAGTATGCAATGTAGTAGTCGCTCGGAAGCCGGGGGAGTTGCACCCGACGGGTTGCCAAACGCTCTTCCAGCAGTGCAGGGTCTTCGCCGGCTAGCGTTGTGGCCGCGGCGGTGAGCAAAGTGTCTTGACTTTGCTGCAAATAAGTTTTTAGAAGAGCCGTTGTTCCCAAACTGGAAACCACCAACAGAACACCGATGATTGCCACACTCAAAGTGGTGAGTTTGGCACGGAGCGAGATAAACTCCCAGGCGTTCCCGAGGCGTCTTGGCAATTCTTAGGCTTTCTTGTTGGAGCGATACATGTAGCCAACACCGCGCTTGGTGTGAATCACTTCTTCGGAGATGTATGGCTTGAGCTTCTTCTTAATGTAAGAAACATAAGATTCAACAATTCCCGTGTTGCCACCAAAGTCGTAGTCCCAAACATGGTCCAGAATCTGGAGTTTGCTTAGAACCTGGTTTGGATTGCTCATCAAATAGTGAAGCAAGTTGTATTCGGTGGGCGAGAGCTCCACCAGCTGGCCGTTTGCGTACACCTCGTGGGCATCGTTATTGATGCTGATTTCGCCAACTTCCAGTACGGCTTCGTGAGTCACAGGTGCCTTGGTGCGACGAAGAATGGCGTGAATACGGGCAACAATCTCGCTGAGGCTGAATGGCTTGGTCACGTAGTCGTCGCCGCCCACACGCAGGCCGTTGATTTTGTCTTCGGTTTCGTCGCGCGCGGTTAGAAAAAGTATTGGGGCGGTAATGCCTAGCGAGCGGATTTTGGTGGTAACCGAGAAACCGCTCATGTCCGGGAGCATCACGTCAAGCAAAATAATATCGGGGTCGCCATTCTGCACCGCGCTGACCGCATCGGCTCCGTTTGCCACAGCATGGGTGCGGAATCCTTCAAAGCGCAGGTGGCGGGTTAGGAGGTCGCGAATGCTTGGTTCGTCGTCAACGATTAGAACCTTGATACCGTCATCGGTGGCTGCGTTGTTTGTCATGCCTATAACTTCCCAACGTTTCCTGTGAGAAAACTGAGAGAACTTTGAGTATTACTTGGGAGTTTACCCACATCGATGATTGCCGAGGGGCCAACAGTTGGTCGCCAGTTATTGATTTGCCAATCAAGGCGCGAGCTTATAGCTCGCCGGCGTTGAGAATGGTGTAGCTGTAGCCCTGTTCGGCCAGGAATCGTTGGCGGTTTTGGGCAAAGTCTTGGTCAACTGTGTCGCGCGAAATCAGGGTGTAGAAACTCGCACTGCGGCCATCGGCCTTTGGCCTGAGCAAACGACCGAGGCGCTGAGCCTCTTCCTGGCGCGACCCAAACGAGCCAGAGATCTGAATTGCCATGCTGGCTTCCGGCAGATCAACGCTGAAGTTGGCCACCTTGGAAACCACAAGCGTGGTTAATTTGCCCTCACGAAACTCCTGGAAGAGGCGTTCGCGTTCGTCAACGGGAGTGTCGCCGGTGATTTTTGGCACCTTCAGAGCTCCCGCAACGGCATCTATTTGGTCCAGATATTGCCCAATGATCAGGGTGGGTTCTCCCGCGTGACGTTTGAGCAGTTGCGAAATCACCGAGATCTTGCTTGGCGATGTGGCGGCCAATCTGTAACGCTCGTCCAGGTTGGCAATGGCGTATTCCAAACGCTCGCTCTCGGGCAGGTCCACGCGAACCTCAAAACAGTTTGCCGGCGCAATGTATCCCTGCTGTTCAATGTCCTTCCAGGGGGCGTCAAAGCGCTTTGGACCAATCAGGCTGAACACGTCGCCCTCTTTGCCGTCTTCTCGAACCAGTGTGGCGGTTAGACCCAATCGGCGGCGTGCCTGTAAGTCGGCGGTGAGCTTAAAGATGGGTGCCGGGAGCAAGTGCACTTCGTCGTACACAATAAGTCCCCAGTCCTTGGCGTTCAGAAGCGAAAGGTGGGCGTACTCGTTTTTCCGCTTAGTGGTGAGAATTTGATATGTGGCAATGGTCACGGGCTTTACCTCCTTGAGGCTTCCCGAATACTCGCCAATCTCATCCTCGGTGAGCGAGGTGCGCTTAATCAGTTCGGCTTTCCACTGGCGGGCGCTTACTGTGTTGGTAACCAAAATCAGCGTGCTGGTTCCGGCAACGCTCATTGCCCCGGCACCAACGATGGTCTTACCCGCACCGCACGGTAGTACCACAACGCCGCTGCCGCCCGTCCAGAACTTTTCAACCGCCTGGCGCTGGTAATTGCGCATTTCCCAGCCGGTTTCGTGCAGCGAAATGGCGTGCGGAGTGCCATCGGTGTAGCCAGCGAAGTCTTCGGCGGGCCAACCCAGCTTTAGTAGTTCTTGCTTTACCTGACCGCGTGCCCACGGGCGAATCCGGAAGGTGTTGCTATTGATGGGTCCGTCAAGCAACTCAGAAATCTTGCGGTTGCGAGCCGCTTCCAAAAGCACCGCCACAGACTCGGAGTGCAGTTCTAGTTCACCGGATTCACTGCGTTGAATGGTGAGTTTTCCGTAACGCGCCATGGTCTCGGCAATGTCAGTACGAACCGCCGCGGGGACGGGAAACTTGGCGTACTTGTCGAGAACATCCAATACAAAGCCGCTGTCATGGCCGGCTGCTCGCGCATTCCAAAGCCCAAGACGAGTGATCCGGTAGGTGTGAATGTGCTCGGGAGCGCGCTCCAATTCGGCAAAAATGCTCAGGTCGTGACGAGCGTCCGCGGCATCGGGGTGATCCACCTCGAGCAGTGCGGTTTTGTCGCTTTGAACAATCAGCGGTCCCACGGGCATACCTTCTAGCCTATGCCCGGGCGCTGACGGGTGCAGCAGAGCAACAGAATGGACCTAGGTTGTTCAAAAACTCACCCTCAGAATCTTCTCGAGCGGCAGAGTGCGTTCAATGTCTGCCTTTTTGTCTAGTCCGCGAACACGACCATTAGCCACCGCGGTTGGCACAATGCGGAACTCAACTTCTGATCCGTCGCGTGCGGAAACGGCCACGGTGATTTGGGCCTTGTTTTTTACCGCCAACTGCAACTGCCTTAGGAGGTCTTGGTCGTTTGGCTGGCTACCAACCTTTTGGTCGGCGGCACGCAACCTGGCAACGAGGTCTTCTACCGGGTCTTGGTTGAGGGCAGATGTGTTGAGTCCCCAAGAGTGCTTGGCTCGAGGCGAAATCACCGCTCCGGCAGCATCGATGCGAATTGGCAAGTAGCCGTGATCGCGAAGGGCAAAGTAAAGGACCTCGGGGTCAAAACGGGTGGCAATACTTGACGCCGTTAGGGGTGCAAAGGCGAATGCGCGAACTCGCACATCGTTCAGAATCTCGGTGAGCAGCATACCCTGTGTGCACTTGAGTATGGCTTTGCTTGCACCATTGCCGGCAAGAATGGTGAGCCGGCCAAATCGTTCCTGCACCTCATTGAGTAAATAATCAACGGGCTGCGGCAGTGGTTTTGAGCTTAGTTCCAGCAAAAGGTCACGGATTTCCTCTATAGAAAGCCCACATTCCAGACCGTGGGTAACGCTCAAAGGCGAGAGTCGGTAACTGCAGGCCACCGACACCTGCTCAACGGTGGCAAACTTGCGCAGTGTGGCTTCGGTTTTTGTGTCTAGCGGCCCAGGCGCAATCAGGCTAAGGTCGGCCTGCACAATAAGCGAGTGTTGGGCAGCCGGCAGGTGATTTTCCACGGCTTTTGCGGCCACGCTAAACTCGCCCCGCAGACTTGGGGCCAAGAGGCTGGTGGCTAGGCCGTGAACGCTGAAACCAATGTCCTGAGCCTGTTCGTGAAGCACGTTCAGCTCATTGCCCAGGGCGTCATTCGCAAGCGGAAAAACGCTTTTCAGCATGGTGTTCAGATCAATCGGCGTATCCGGAGAAGCGGCATCCACCAACTTGAGCAGTTCGGCTGCGCCTGTTGGCCCGAGCGAACGAACCCACTGAGTGGCAATCAGCAGCCAGCGCTGCATTACCGAGGCATTGAGAAAATCTTGGGCTGCAGAGGTTAGGAACCAGCGCTCGCCATTCAGCTGCAACAGCTGCAACTGTTGGGCCAACACAAAGTAACCACGAACAGCATTGGTGCTCTTGTTCAGGTGCGTGCTGAGCCGTTTTACATCGCCCACGCCAAACCCGGTCTTGCCAATCTGCTTCACAAGGTGTTGCTCAACGTCCAGCACCAACTCGGTAAGTGCCAATTGGGTTTCAAATGCGGCAATTGCGGCTAGACCAAGCGTGGCTTCTTGATTGGGCAACTCATCCGGCGCAGCGGGCATCGATGATCCAAATACAGTTGCCATAGATGCTTGATAATCCGCGCTCGCCGCGTTGCCTCTGCCGCCTTTTGCCAACAGTGCGAGGGCTGTGGTCAGCTGGGCCGATACGGCGGCAATGGGCTCGGGTTTGCCATTGGTTTCAGTTACCAGGGCAAGATTACGCAGGCTGGCCACTGCGGCGGCAGGCGCGGAATGGCCGTTTGCAATGGCTTGCAGGGCCGCAACCTCCGACGCGCACAAGCGAGTGAGCGCTTGATCAATGCTTCGAGTGTTGAGCAGGCTTTGGGCTAGGTCAAAAAAGTCCTTGGAAACTCCAGAAACAGTTCGGCGGTGTAGCAGCTCAACAAGTTGCTGATTGCTGCTTTCACGCAGCTGTCCCGCAAGTTTTAGGAGGTCGCTCATGGCGCCGCTAGCGATTAGCTCTGCTTCGACGAATCAGGTTGGTTACCAGAATGGCCAGAACCAAAAGGAACCCGGCCGGAAAGCCAATCGACGGCAGAATTCCCACAACGGCGGGGAGATCCCGGAATCCAACGAACAGGGCAACGAGGGTAACAATCATTGTGATTAGCGAAACGCCAATAACAGCCGCTGCCATGTACGCCAGCACGTTTTCAACGCGGCTCTCGCGCAACGCACCCGCGGCGGGTTGCGTTGGTTTACGGTTTGCGCGCGGCGATTTCTTCTGATTAGCCATCCTTCTAGGATACCTCGGACCGCCTACACCGGCACTCACCGGCCTAGGTTCCGAGTGCGGTAAATGACCTGTGCGGTAAACTGTGGGTTGGTTTTAGAAAGAGGAATCATGCCAACCGGAAAAGTACGCTTCTTTGACGAAGAGAAGGGCTACGGCTTTATTGAGTCGGACGAGGGAGCCCAGGTATTTGTTCACGCCAACGCGCTGCCAGACGGCGTATTTTCGTTGCGCAAGGGTTCCCGCGTTGAGTTCAGCGTTGCCGACGGACGCAAAGGCCCTCAGGCGCTTTCGATCCGTGTGCTCGACGCACCTCCTAGCCTTGCCAAGCTCAACCGCAAGCCGGCTGATGACTTGGCAGTTCTGGTTGAGGGCACCATTGCGGTTCTAGACCGCATTCGTAACGGACTGCAGCACGGCCGCCACCCAGAGGGTGACCAGGCGCGCAAGATTGCGGCCGCACTCCGCAAGCTCGCCGAGGAACTCGAAGCCTAAATGGCAAATTTGCGGGAGTTGGCAAAAGCCGCAGCTGTTGAAGCGCATGGCGATTCGGCAGTGGGTTCGTTCATCGATGAAATTGCCGAAGCCGACTCCGGAGTGGTTTCGTACCTTTTTGCCAGCAAACTAAAGGGCTACCCCGACTGGCGTTTCTGCGTGACTCTGTTTACCCAAGACGGCGCCACCACGGTTTCGGAGCTCAACCTCATTCCTGGCCCAGACAGCCTTTTGGCACCTGCTTGGGTGCCTTGGAGCGACCGTTTGGCCGACTACAAGGCGTTGCAGGCGGCTCTCGAAGCGGAAGCTGCGGCAGCTGCGCTTGAAGCCGATGAAGAAGTCGATGACGAAGCCGACGAAGAAGCTGATGAGCTGACCAACGAGGTAAACGAGGGTTCCGAGGCTGCGGCTGAGGCCCTTGAATCGGCCATCGATGAAGTTGCTACCGAAGATTCAGCGACGACGAACGTGCCAGAAAGCGTAGACGCCCAGGACGATGCCAACGATGCAGGTGTAAAGGGCAAGGGGCTCTTCAAATGGAAAACTCTGGGGCGCGGCAAGAAGCGCAAGTAACGCAACCGTCCAAAGAATAAGCCCCACCACAATGGCAATCTTGGGCTTGACAGGAACTGGCTCGGGGTCGGGCTTGCGCTCAACGTGCTTAATGTAAAACCGAACCATGTACTTAGCCTAGATGGGTTTGTGACTGGATTGGTTTGTGCTTAGCCAAAGCGGCCCGGCTAGTTGCCGAGTTCACCCACCACGTAATCAATGGCTTTAGTGAGTTGTTGCACGTCGGCTAGATCCACCGCAGTGAAGGTGGCAATTCGAAGCTGATTGCGGCCCAACTTGCGATACGGCTCGGTGTCAACAATTCCGTTGGCCCGAAGCACCTTGGCAATTTGGGCGGCGTCAACGTTCTGGTTGAAGTCAATGGTGGCCACCACCTGCGAGCGGTGCTCCGGGTTGGCAACAAATGGAGTGGCAAAGCTGCTGGCCTCGGCCCAGTTGTAAATGTGCTGCGATGCCTCTTTGGTGCGGGCATCTGCCCAAGCCAAACCGCCGTTCTGGTTCATCCAGTCAATCTGCTCGGCCAGCAAGAACAGTGTTGCAATAGCGGGAGTGTTCAGGGTTTGGTTTAGGCGCGAGTTGTCAATTGCGGTCTTGAGGCTCAAAAACTCGGGAATGTAGCGGTCACTGGCTGCAATGCGCTCGGCGCGTTCAACTGCCGCTGGCGACATTAGGGCAAACCACAAGCCGCCATCGCTGGCGAAGTTCTTCTGCGGGGCAAAGTAGTACACGTCGGTTTCAGTTGCGTCAAAGTCAATGCCTCCGGCAGCCGAGGTGGCATCGGTGAGGAAAATGGCGCCTTGGTCAACCCCGGCCAGGCGCTTGACCGGAGCAACCACTCCGGTGCTGGTCTCGTTCTGAGGGTAAGCGTAGAGCGAAACTCCGGGCTCTGCCTGAAGTTCCAGGCGGGCACCGGGCTCGCCACTGATCACGGTTGGCTTCTCAAGCCACGGCGCCTTGAGCGCGTTTGCAAACTTTGCACCAAACTCGCCGTGCACCAGCGCCTGGGCCTTGCCCTCGGCCAGGCTGAAGCTCGCAACATCCCAGAATGCGGTGGAGCCGCCATCGCCAATCACAATTTCGTAACCGGCTGGGTTGTGATAGAGGTCCATCAAGCCCTCTTGAACGCGCTTGACCAGGTTCTTCACTGGGGCTTGGCGGTGTGAGGTTCCCATGAGCTTTGCGCCTTCGGTGGCAAACGCGGCCAGCTGAGCCGGACGCACGCGCGATGGACCACAGCCAAAACGACCGTCTGCGGGCAATAGTTCGGTAGGGATTTTGATGTCAGCCATAACAAAAGTTTACCTTTGGCTCCGCCAAACCAACCGAGTCACCGCTGTGCAGGGCAACTCTCACGGAATAATGGAGAGTGCGCGCGTGACTAGCGGTCTGCGCCGAAACGAGGTTGCCTCGTTTTGCACCTAGGTTTGGGAGGAGCCCGGAGATGTCAACCGACTTGATTGACACCACCGAGATGTACCTGCGCACCATTTTGGAACTCGAAGAAGAGGGTCAGGTTCCACTGCGTGCTCGCATTAGTGAACGTTTGGAGCACAGTGGTCCAACGGTTTCGCAGACCGTGGCTCGCATGGAGCGTCTCGGCTACCTGGTGGTTAGCAACGACCGTCACCTAGAACTCACCGACTTTGGCCGAGCCGAAGCCATCAAGGTGATGCGTAAGCACCGCCTGGCGGAACGCCTGTTAGCCGACGTAATCGGTTTGGAGTGGGAGTTTGTGCACGAAGAGGCTTGCCGATGGGAACACGTGATGAGCGAGAAAGTTGAGCGAAAGATTCTTGAACTCATCAAGGATCCCGCACTTTCGCCGTACGGAAACCCAATTCCCGGCCTCAGCGAGTTTGGTTATGAAGCCAACGGCAACTTTGGTGAAGGCGTGGTTTCGGTGGGAGAAATTGACCTAACCGACTCAACCAAGGTTTATCAACTGGTTCGAATTGGTGAGCCGCTGCAGGTTGATGTGAACCTGTTAAGCGACCTGAAAACACTGGGAATTGTTCCCGGCGCCAACCTCACCTTTGAGCTCAAGGCTCGAAGAGTTGCCATTAGGGTTGCCGGACATCATGAGGGCGAGAGCCTCATCATTGAGGACGCGGCCCATCTCTTTGTGCGCGCCTAATACCTGCAATTAACAGCGGGATTGGCCCGCACGGTTTACTTTCTGAACGTTTCCGATTAAAACTTTGCCAAAATGCCCATAAGTGTTCACCTCAAAAATGGGTTTGCTACACTAAACGGGTTACCGCCACAAACCTGGCGGTAATCGAACTAGGGTGGTCGTCCACGCTCACAGCCCTGGTTTTTAGAACGAAGAGTTTTCGGTGTGAGAGCGGTTCAACCGCTGCGATTCGGAGGTTTGATAAGTGGCACAGCAGGGCACCGGAAGGCATCGTGCGAGCGTTGAAGTCAACGTTCTCGAAACGATGGAACTTCGCTCTCGCCGCTCCATTCGTGAGGCGGAGAAGCGCCGCAATTCCCGAGAAGCTAAGCGCGAAGCTAAGCGCGAAGCCAAGGTCCAGCAGGTATTAGAGCTCGAGGCCCAAGAAATAACCGGCACCAGCAAGTACGTTGTAGTTGCCAAGCCGCACGTGAAATTCACGAAACGCAAAGACGTTAGAAACGTAATCAGCATGGCTTTTGCCGCAGGTCTTTTCACCACGGTGGCGCTGCCTGCATACGCATTTAGCCCGGAAGTTGCCGCAATGGCACGCTTTACCACCACCAATGCCGCCGCACTTTCGGCACTGGGCAACACTCAGGGTCTCACCGTTGCCGCAGTTACGGCTCAGGACTTTAACCGCACTGATTCATACGCCACAGTGAGCGCACGCGCTATTCAACGCCAGCTCCTGGCTAACCATTACTTCAACTACACTGGTCCAAGCGCGGCCGACTACGTTAGCAACCCGCCGTACACCTCACTCGACGAAGCGCAGATCCTTAAGGTTTCGGCCAAGTACGTGGGAAGCCCATATGTTTTCGGTGGCGAAAACCCGGCCGGATTCGACTGTTCTGGATACGTGCGCTTTGTGTTTGCCCAGTTTGGTATTGACCTACCGCATTCGGTAATTGCTCAGAGCCACATGGGCATCATTGTGAAGGCCCAAGATGCACGCCCTGGCGATATTGTTGTGCTCAACAATCTGAGCCACGACGGCATCTATGCAGGAAACGGCTACTTCTATCACGCGCCGCGTCCTGGCGACTCCGTGAAGTTGGCGCCTATCTTCACGCCAGACGTGTTCTTTGTGCGCCTCGGCACCAGATAGCCTCAACTCGCTGCAGCCTGGCAGCCATCGCTGAACCAAAACGTTACTTTTTATTCGGTGTTTCTTTACATCGATGACCGTTTCACAGGCGTAATCTGAACCCAAGAACCACTAGTTCATGGTTTGGGAGGGTAGTTATGAGTCTGAGAGCAGTGCCAGCCAAGCACGAGTTCCAACACCAACATCACTGCCAACCCTGCCTGGGAAAATAGCGCGTCAACGTTTAGTCGTTGGCGCGTTTTTTGTTTCTGAACCGGCGGTTCTAACCGAAGCCCAAGGGCCACTTGGGCGGATTGGAAGGAACGCAAATGCGAACACTGGTGTTGAATGCCGGTTACGAACCACTCGGCGTGGTCAGTTTCAAACGCGCACTGACTCTGGTGCTCAACAACAAGGCCACCGTGCTGGAACCTTCGGAGTTGCAGGTGCACAGCGCCTACGAAGAGTTTGACCTGCCATCGGTGATTCTGTTGCAGCGTTACGTGCGAATCCCGAGTTCGCGCTTGGTGCCGGTGAGCCGCAGGGGAGTGTTGCGCCGAGACAACCATCACTGCGCTTATTGCGGCCGCAGCGCTAACACTATTGATCATGTGCAACCAAAGAGCCGCGGCGGGAAAGACACCTGGGAAAACCTGGTTGCCTGCTGCCTCAAATGCAACAGTTCCAAGGGCGACAAAACCCTGAGCGAAATTGGCTGGAACCTTAGAGTTCAACCCAAAATGCCGGTTGGAGTCACGTGGACATTGCGCGGTGCCGAACGCCTCGAGCCTGAGTGGGACAATTACCTCATTGCCGCTTAGCGGTTTTTAGTTCCGAAACCGAGGCAAATTGAAACGTAGGGCGTTTATCGCTGGCATTGCGGCGGTCGTTGCCTTTGGGGGTAACGCCGTTGCAGCCGCCAAAACACGGGTTCCCGATGTGATTTTCCAGTTGCCAAAGGGGCACAAAAACCAAGTGGCATGGACCATCGATGATGGTTCCAGCAGCTCGGCCATTGCCGCATACGTGGCTCTTGCCAAACGAAATAACTTGCACCTCACCTTTTTTGTGACCAGTGCATTTTCGGGTTGGCGTGAAAACGCGAACCTGTTAAGGCCACTTGTTCAAAGCGGTCAGATTCAGTTAGCCAACCACACCAAAACTCACGTTGACCTCACCAAGGTGAGCGACGAGCGAGTGAAGGCGGAGCTCCTAGAGTGTGAACGGTTCATCAAAAAGGTTTATGGTGTGGATCCAAAACCCTATTTCCGCCCACCGTATGGCTTTTACAACGACCGAGTGCTGCGAATCGCCGCTAACCTGGGCTACACCAAACCGGTGATGTGGTTTGGAACCTTAGCCGATAGCGGGCAAACCCGGCCAGGCAGAATTGCCAAACATGCCAAGAAGTGGATGGTTGGCGGACGCATTGTGATTGACCACGCCAACTCCAGCAACACGGTCCAAGATTTCGCGGAAATAGTGAAATTGATTCAGCACCGAGATCTGAGCACGGTGACTCTGCGCGAGGTTTTGGACTAAACGAACTGGGCAACCAGGGTGGTTAGCAGCGGTGCCACCAGCAGCGCCGGAAGAAGATCTGCTACCGAGATCTGCTTGATTCCCAATACGCGCATACCAACTCCCAGTAGAAGCACGCCACCGGTAGCTGTCATTGAACTGATGGCTGCGTCCGGCATTAGGGTGCCGAGAGAAAACGCTCCGAGAGTTACAAGTCCCTGCCAGATGGCAACTGGAATAGCCGAGGCGGCCACGCCCCATCCAAGGCTGGCTGCAAATGCCATGGACGCAAAACCGTCGAGAGTTGACTTGAGGGCCAGCTGATCTATTCCCCTGCCGAGGCCATCGGAAATGCCGCCAAGAATAGCCATTGGGCCAATTGAGAATATGAGAGATGAAGTCATGAAGCCCTGGATGAAGCGCGCGCGACCTGCATCGTTGGAATTTCCGCCGAATTTTCCCTGTAACCAGCCGCCAAAGACCTCGAGTTTTTGCTCCACCCCAATAAGCGACCCCAATGCGCCACCTATTAAAAGCGCTCCAAGCACAATCAGAAGGGTTGCCGATGAACCTACGGCTGAAATGAAGGGCCTGTCGCCTAGTGCCATTACGTTCAGGCCGCCCAATACAAGTACAACCAGCGCCAACGCATCAGTGATGACTGCATTGATGCGTTCGGGAAGTTTGTTCCCGAGCAGGATTCCAATGGATGAACCAATCACAATGGTGGATACGTTCAGAATGGTTCCGAGACCGATCACAAAAACTCCTGTGTTAGTGAAGTGGCCCCACCGGGAATCGAACCCGGGCGCACGGTTTAGGAAACCGCCGCTCTATCCGCTGAGCTATGGAGCCATCAACGGTTCCGAAGCTTGGTTTTTCGTAACCGTCAGTACAAGGTTACCGAACACGCAGTCGGCATGGATTGCCAAGCGGCCGGGCAGGGGTAGCCTTGGAGTGTGAACGATAATCTGCCTACCGCCGCCGCACACAAGGCGGCCTGGGATGCCTGGGCATCGGAAATTCGTTCCATTGGTGGCACCAATCCCTTGCTGAATTACGAGCTGGATAACTTTGCTCAGATTGACCTGGAGCGAGCCCATCCCAGCGGCATGGCCCAGTTTGTGTCATCGGGCACCACGCTGCTAAATAACCTGATTCGCGACCCACTAACTTTTTCGCGTGCATACAACGCGGGCAAGCGGATTGCAGCCAAAACCGAGTACCTTGCGGACCACTTTGGGATTGACACCTGTTTCCTTGTTGGCGGTTTGGTTAACTTTGAAGCCGACGGCTTTGACCTCAAACTTCCCATTTTGATGTGGCCCACTCGACTGATACGCAAAGGTGACGATTTTGAGGTTCGCCGCGTTGGTGGGCCAATTGTTAACCCGGCTCTGATTAGCAGCGTTGAAGTTTGTTACGGAGTGAAACTGAATCGTTCGGCTCTGCTTCGAACCATTTCCGACAGCAGCGATCTGGTGCCCATCTCTTTGCTGGATTTCCTCACCCAAAGCGTTGGCGGCGGGAGCCTAGAACTCAAACGCATTCTTGCGGTGGGTAACTTCACAACTGTTCCCACCGAAATCCTGGCCGATCTTGATAGAGCCCAGGTGCCTTTACTCAATCAACTGCTCTACAGGCAAGACGGTCTTGACGTGGAACCCACGGAGCAGAAGGCAATTGCCATTTCACCGCTGGATTCGGTGCAACACCGCATTGTGGAGCGCGCGCTAGCTGGTCAAAGTTTTGCGGTGGAAACCCTGCCAGGTTGCGGTTACACGCAAACGGTTGTGAACCTGCTAACCAACTTGGCCCTGGAGAAAAAACGGGTTTTGGTTCTGGCTCCACGACGCCAAACCTTAAATGAACTTGATGAACGCCTTGCCGCACTAGGGCTGAACGGCGTTGTTTTGCGCAGTAACAGCGCGTGGATGGACATAATCGCCGCCATTAGTCGCAACGAGAAGGCCGAGACTCCCGGCTTTAGTGACGCGGCCGAAAAGCTTGAGTCCACCGGCGCGCAGCTCAGGGAATACTTTCACGGCTTGGCAAGCATCGATGACCGTATGGGCGTTAGCGTGCAGAACGTTCTGGACAAGCTTGCCGTGCTTGCAGCCATGCCGCACCCTCCCGAAACAGAGGCTCGGGTGGCACGCGAGAATTTGCTCCACGGGCAGAATCGCGATGACTCGCTACAACTGTTACTCAAAGCGCATGAGTTAGGCGAGTTCAAGTTTGGTCCGCAGGATTCGGCATGGTTCCAGGCCAGGTTTGACTCTCCGCAGGAAGTTGCCAACGCACTAGAGGTTGCGCGCAAGTTGCGCGACGAGATCTACCCATCGCTGGCAGCCAAGTTGGAAGACTTTATAGCCACGGTGGAGTTTGCGCCGGCCAACTCGGTTGCCGAAATGGGTGTGTATTTGCACCTATTTGCAGCCATTCGCGAGAGTCTCGACAAGTTCACACCGGCCGTATTTGACCGTTCGCTTGCAGATGTAATTGTGGCCACCGCGCCTCGCAAGGAAAAAGGCGAAATGAGCGGTGTTACCCGTCGTCGTCTCAAAAAGTTGGCCAAGGAATTCATTCTGCCTGGAATGACAGTTGCCGACGTTCACACGGCTTTGATTGCTGTGGACGAGCAGCGCCTAAAGTGGGCGGAGTTCAACACCAGTTTGAAGCCACCAACTGTGCCTAGTGGAATCAACGATGCCCTCGCCACCTATCAGACCTTGGTAACTGATTTGGGGAATCTCCAGAAGCATCTTGACCCTCGAAGCACCGAGGCTCACTTGGTTGATCTACCGCATGCCGAATTAAAGGCAAAACTTCATTCGCTGGTTGAAGACACCGGCGCGCTCTTGAACTTGGGCGAACGTGCCATGGTGGCTAACCAGTTACGCGAACGCGGGTTGGAAGACCTGATGCGAGACTTGGCCCGAATCCATGTTGCCCGCGAGCACATTGCCAGTGAGTTTGACCTGGCCTGGTGGCAGAGTGCACTCGAGTTTTTGGCTCAAGAAAACCCGCGTCTTATGACGCAGAGCGCCAACGGAACGGCAGAACTAGAGAACCAACTGGTGACCTTGAGTAGTGAGGCACTGCAGCACAACCGTGTTGAGGCGCGTTATAAGTTGAAACGCAGTTGGGACAAAGCTGTGGCCGGACAGCCAACCGAAACGGCTCAACTAAAGGAGCAACTAAAGACCGGCAAGATCACGCTCAAAGAGGCGGCCTCCATTGCGCCAAACCTCTTGCTCGGGCTTACGGGCGTTTGGGCCATGTCGCCTTACGAGGTCACTCAACTTGTTCCAGGCGGAACACAGTTTGATGTGCTTGTTGTTCTAGACGCCGCGGGCACCAGTGTTGCCGAAAACATCAGCGGATTCAAGCGCGCCAACCAGGTTATTGCCTTTGGTGACAATGCAATTGCCGTTCCTACCGGGTTTGAAGTGGAAGCTAATCCCATGGCAGCTCCGCTGGAGGCCACCGCACCAAGCGTTGTCACCCAGGTTGGTCAGGCGTTTGGAACCGAGGTTCTTCGAGTCAACTACCGTCCAGAGGGCCAGGTGCTGGGCGAGTTCATAAACCGCGAGTTCTACCAGAACCGAATTGTGTTTGAACCCACCATCGATGATTACCAGGGCAACACACACGTTGAGTTTGAGGAAGTTACTCAGGACAACCGTGCCGCAACCACTTTTGAGGGTGCCGCCGAGAGTCTCGATGCCGAAGTGGATCGTGCCGCCGAGGTGATATTCAATCACGCGCTCTGGCATCCACAGGATTCGTTGCTGGTTGCAACTGCAAGTCAGGTACACGCCGACCGCATTCGCAATGCCGTTTACAACGGGCTCAAGATTCGCCAACACCTGGTTGAGTTCTTTGAAGGCCACGGCCGCGAGCGCTTTGAGATTTCCGCCATGAGTCAACTGGCGCACCGCACCGCAGACCGCGTGGTTTTCAGCGTGGGTTTTGGTCGCACGCCGCAGGGAGCATTGCAAACCAACCTTGGTGAGTTATCCAGCACCGATGGTCGCCGCGCTCTGGCCAACCTCCTCGTGAGCGCTCGTAAGCAACTAACCGTGGTTAGTTGTTTCGGTGCCGCCGACCTAGACGGCCAAACTTCCGGGGGAGTGGCCCAACTACGTGCACTCATGTTGAGCGCCCGTTCGCCAAAGGTTGCGGAGGGTTCGGAGACTAACCCTATTCTGGATGACCTGGCCGTGCGACTGCGCAAACTCGGCGTAACGGTGAAACTCGGCTACGGAGACCGAATCTCAATGGTGGCCAGTTATGCCAACGATGCCGCGGCTTTGGTTTTGGACTGGGATGTTGACGCAAACGACCTAAACCAATCGCTGGTGTTGCGCTCGGCGTTGCTCACCGCCCACGGTTGGAAGTATCAGCGCGTGTATTCAATGCAGTTGTTTAGCGATCCGAGCCAGGTGGCGTTTGACCTTGCCGAATCCCTTGGAGTTCAGGTGTTCCAGCGTTCACGCCCTGGCTATCAAGACGAAGTGGCGTTTGAGGACACGGATCACGCTTGGGGCGATAAGCCCGCCATGGACAACGACCAGCGATTGAAGAACGACAAACCGCCACACTGGCAGTAGTTCGGGTGTGCGGTTGAGGCTAACGCCAGGCCACTAAATCTATTGATTAGGCGGTAGTGTTGCCGCCGGCACTGCCATCCTTGGAATCCGTGCGGTAAAAGCCCGAACCCTTGAACGTGATGCCCACGTTGCCAAACACCTTGACCAGTTCGCCCTGGCACTTTGGGCATTTGGTGAGGGCGGCATCGCTAATGGATTGCTGCACATCAAAGACATTGCCGCAAGACTTGCACTTGTACGAATAGGTTGGCAAAACAAACTCCAAAACTTTGGCCGCAAACGCGGGGGCACTACCTAGATTTTAACCGCTTGTATGATGCGCTGCGGTGTGACCACGTAGTCCACCGGCTGGTCGTGCGGCTCAACCGGAACCTCTGGCAGCACTTCTTGTTCAAAAACCACTGCGGCAACCTTAAAGTTGCGGTCGGCTGCGAGGGCAACATCGTAGTAGCCCTTACCCTTGCCTAGCCGGTTGCCACGGGCGTCTGCCGCCAGCGCCGGCATGAACATGAGATGCGCGCTACTCAACAGCGCGGGCTCTCCAACGGGTTCTTCAAACCCAAAAATGCCCGGCGCGGTTTTACCCGTGTATTCCACCCAGTGCATGGACCCGTTGGGCTGGCTCACGGGAGCAATCAAACGGATACCTTCGGCGCTTGCCTGCTCAATGAAACCGGAAATGTTGGGCTCGTTTCCAAACGGCAGGTAAATAGCAACCACGCCTGCACCCAGTTCGGCAGTGAGAACGTTTAGCTGTGCGGCCAACATCGATGCGTGTTCTTCACTTGCTGCCCAAGCGGCCCGCACCTGGGCTAGCTCTGCGCGAAGTAACTTTTTGCGATACTGCGCATCGATGTTGTTCATGGCACTAATTTTGACACCATGGGAATGCCTTTTGCTCTCACTCACGGCAACGTGAGTTTGCGCCTCATTCGCATGCGCGATGCAAAGGCAATGGAAGCCGCCCTGCTTGGCAACCGCGCTTGGCTGAGAAAATGGGAAGCCACTAACCCACATGCCCCAAACTCTTTTGATGTGAAGGGCATGATTCGTTCGCTTTTGCGTGCGGCTGATTCCTTTGCCGGTCTGCCGTTTGTGATTGAGTACGAGGGGCGCCTGGTTGGACAGCTCAACGTTTCAAATATTGCTCACGGTTCGCTTAGCAGTTGTGTGATTGGTTACTGGATTACTCCCGATGTGGCGGGCCGAAACATAACGCCAACTGCCGTGGCTCTGGTAACCGACTACGTGTTCAACCTGGTTGGTTTGCACCGGGTTGAAATTGACATTAGGCCGGAAAACGTGGCTTCTCTGCGCGTGGTGGAGAAACTGGGTTTCCGGTACGAAGGCCTCAAGGAACGTTACATCCACATCAACGGAGATTGGCGCGATCACTATGTGTTTGCCCTCACCCACGAAGAGGTGAAGGGTGGCGTTTTGAACCGTTGGCTTCGTGCCGGTGTTCCCAAACTTGCTTATCCTTGGCAGCCTCATTCAGCCTGAAACTGAGGGAAAACGCGGCCTTTGCTGTGAGTTTCACGGATAACTTTTCACACGCCGAGGTCAATGAGCCTCGTAGGCCTAATTACCAAATATCGTTGGTGTATGAACTCCTCATCGATAACCGGACTCTTACTGGTTATTGCAGCCATCCTTGGCGTTTGGGTTCTCATTCCGGCTTGGACCAAGAGGGGGCAAGAAGTGGAAATCATTCGCGAAGCAAAGAACGAACAGCGTCAGCAGATTCGTGAAGTTCGCCAAAAAGTAGGACGCCCCAGCAAGCAGATTTCGGTTGCTCACGCCAGTATTCGCCTGAGTCAACTCCGCCTGATCTTTGGTTTCACCATGCTTGCCGGTTTCCTAACTGGAGTGATTGCCCTTGCCGATGCTGTACACCTTTGGGCTTTGAGTGTGGCCGGTTTTGCAACTGCCGCGGGTTCGATTGTGATTACCCGAAACGCAACTGCAAAACACCAGTTGCTGCTTCAGGGCAGTTTGGCTAGTCGTAGCAGAAACACGAGTGCCGCATTCAGTGCGCATGTGGAGTCCACGCCGATGGCCGCCGAAGAGCCTCAAGCCGAAGCGCCAACCTGGACCCCAATCGAACTTCCAAAGCCGATGCACGCGGGTCACGTTGGAAACTTGGAGCAACCAGTGTTGGCCCAAGTTACTCCATTGTGGTTGGAGACTGAGGTTGTTGAAGAGGCTCCGGTTGCCGAATTGAACATCGATGAAATTCTCCGAAAGCGCCGCAACGTAGGTTAATTTCTTCGGTGGTGCGGGATGTATTCCGTTTGCTACATACACGCCACAACGGCTTTGCTACGCGGATTCTGAACGTTTCCTGCGATAACCTTGAATTAACCCCCCAATGAGAAAAAGGATTTTCATCGTGGCATTTATTGACAGCATCAAGCGCATTTTCAAAAAGAACGCACCAGACGTTGCAAAGGTTGCAACCGCAATTGCAAACGACGTGAAGAAGGAAACCGAAGAAATCGTTGCCGACGTAAAGGTAGCAACCGCTAAGGCAACCAAGAACGTTGAGAAGACCGTTACCAAGGCAACCAAGACCGCGGAGAAGGCAGTGACCACTGCGACCAAGACCGCTAGCAAGGCTGCCCAGGCCGGAACCAAGGCAGCAGCTGCCAAGGTGACCGCCGCCACCAAGAGCACCGCTAAGCCTGCTGCTAAGCCTGTTGCTAAGAAGGCAGCTCCTAAGGCTGCACCTAAGGCCGCTGCTAAGCCTGCTGCTAAGAAGGCAGCTCCTAAGGCTGCACCTAAGGCTGCACCTAAGGCTGCTGTGAAGGCTGCACCTAAGGCCGCTGCTAAGCCCGCCGCTAAGCCTGCTGTGAAGGCTGCTGCTAAGCCTGCTGTGAAGGCTGCCGCTAAGCCTGCTGTGAAGGCTGCCGCTAAGCCTGCTGTGAAGGCTGCTGCTAAGCCTGTTGCTAAGAAGGCAGCTCCTAAGGCTGCACCTAAGGCCGCTGCAAAGCCAGCCGCTAAGCCTGCTGCAAAGCCAGCCGCTAAGAAGGCCGCACCAAAGAAGTAGCTTCAAACGAATCGACCCCACCGCCTTTCGGCAGTGGGGTCTTTCGTTTAATCGGATCTAGTTATTGCCGGCAACCCAGCGAGCGGCCAGCGGCAGCGTTGGATGACTGAACACAAAACCGGAGCTCAACAACTTTTCCGCACTCATATTTTGCGAACAGAGGAGCAGCTCCTGAGCCGCCTCTCCAAAGGCCAACTTGAGCGCAAACGCCGGAACCGGAATCAGGGTTGGTCGGCGCAAAGCGTTACCTAACGCGGTGACCAGTTGACGGCAGGTGGCCGGCTCCGGAGCGGTTAGGTTGAATGGGCCACTAGCATTCGGCGTATCAATCAAGTGCAATATTGCCGCGGCTTCATCCACCACGCTGATCCAAGCCCAATACTGCTTGCCGTTACCTAGCGGACCGCCAACGCCGGCCCGAATCAACGGCAGCAAACGCCCCAAAGCGCCGCGTTCCCGGCTGAGTACCATCGTTGTTCTTATTAGCACCAACCGCACCGATGAATCCACCCCAGCGGCGGTTTGCTCCCATCGGCTGGCTAGGTCGGCCAAAAAGCCACGTCCAGCCGAATCCGATTCGGTGAGTAGACGACTTCCCCCTTCGCCGTAGAAGCCGCTGGCAGAGCCGGAAACAAACACTTTGGGTTTCACGTCAGCGGCATTCATGGCGTCAACGAGGGTTTTGGTGCTGTTTAAACGACTCTGAACCAGCTCTAGCTTGTATTTGCGAGTCCAGGGCAGTTTGCCTGTGGTGGCCCCAGCAAGGTTCACCACGGCGTCAATGCCATCGAGTGCATTGGGTGAGAGATAACCAGTGCGCGGGTCCCATTCAATCTCGTTCGGATCCTGCGATTTGCGTCGAACCAGTCGCACGGCAACATCACCGCGTGCCTCAATCTGGCTAATCAACTCGGTGGCAACTAGGCCACTCGCTCCGCTGATCAGTACCTTCATGGCTAGAACTCGTCTGGGTTAGGTCCGGTACGCATGCCGGAGTCCAGGGTGGCAATTGCTGCCATGTTGGAGGGGGAGAGTTCAAAGTCGAAAACATTGATGTTCTCCACCAAACGATCCGGATTCACGGTCTTTGGAATCACCAGGTTGCCCAGCTGAATGTGCCAGCGGATAACCACCTGAGATGCGCTCTTTCCATGCTCGGCGGCAATGGCCTGCAAAATTGGGTGGTCGTTGAAGCGACCACGCGCCAGCGGTGACCAAGCTTCGGTGGCAATGCCGTGTGCCGCGTCGTAGGCGCGCACCTCCGCCTGCTGCAAACCAGGATGCAGCTCAATCTGGTTTAGGGCCGGCACTGTGCTGGAGTTGGCGGCCAATTTGTCGAGGTGCGCCGGATGGAAGTTGCTCACTCCAATTCCACGAACACGACCACTGGCAAGCACCTCCTCAAATGCGCGCCAGGTGTCAACATATAGGTCCTGCTTTGGCACGGGCCAGTGAATGAGGAGCATGTCAAGGTAGCCAATGTTGAGGCGATTGAGGCTCTCATCAATGGCGTCTAGCGAACTCTGGTAGCCCTGACGGTCGTTCCAGATTTTGGTGGTAACAAACAACTCTTCACGGGGCAGTCCGCTCTTGCGGATGCCCGCGCCAACCTCAAGCTCGTTGTCGTAGAGCGCAGCCGTGTCAATGCGGCGGTATCCGGTTTCAATGGCCTTAACCACCAGCGAGTCGGCTATGTCCTGGGTAACCTTGTATACACCAAGGCCAAGCTGGGGAATGCTTTGCCCGTTGTTGAGAGCGAATAACGGGTTCTGTTCAACTGAGAAAGTCATGCTAGTTGAAAGGTCCAAACACTGGATTCCATTCCCCAATGGTGCGCTCACCAATGAAGCCCGCAATGTCAAACGGATCCTGATCCAACAGCGCCGCAAGCGACTCTGCGGATTCGGCCTTAAAAATGAGCAGCGCGCCTGGGTAGTCAACCATTGGTCCACTCGCCAACATCACCCCTTGCTCCAAAAGATCCGCAAGCCAGGCACGGTGCACCGGTCGCAATCCGTTCAAGGTGTCCGCATCGGCGGAGTAAAAATACTGAACGGCAAAAACTGCCATGGGCCTCTCCTTCAGTCTTGGTCAGGTCTTTATTGGGGGTTTGGTCGTTAGTGGTGGTCTGGCAGCACCGGAATGCTTTGTGTGTTGTCAATAGGGTGCATTTTGGGCATCGATGGCAGCCAAGCGATTGTGGCGATAATAGTTGCGATTTGGAATACCACCGCAACAAAAATCGCCGCTTGCCCGGAAACGGTGTCAATCACGAAACCGGCGATTGCCGCGCCAACCGAGTAACCAACCAACTGTCCCGTCATAATCCAGCCGTAGGCTTCGCCGGTTTCGCCAGCACCCAAGGAAAGGCTTACCAGCGTGGAACCCAATCCGAGTGCCGGTGCAATGCCCAATCCGGCAATAAACCAGCACAGCGCTAGCCACCACGGGTTTTGAGGGTTGATTAGCGAAAGCAGGTAGCCCGCAAAAATCAGAAGTTGAAACCAAACCATCCATTTGGCACTCTTTGCACGAGGGCCAATCACAAAGCCGCCAACCAGGCTGCCAACGCTGAACACGCTCAACACCCAGCCGGCGCTGGCCGTGCTCAAAATGCCAACAGTGCCAACTTCAACACCGCTGAACGAACCAATAAGTAAACCGCCCGAAATCATCAGACCAAAAATGGCGGGGTTTTTGAGCACACCACCCAAACGCGCGCCGGTTGGCTCGGGCTTGTAGCGGACCACCTCGGGATTGGAAAGGTAAATGCCGCTACCCAGAATCTGGATCAGGGCCATCGCAATCAGCGTGGCTGCCGGATAAACGGCGGCTGCAATTGCTGTTGCCAGCACCGGTCCAAAAATCCAGATGAGTTCCTGCAAAGTTGCGTCGAGCGAGAACAATCGATGCTGTTGGTTTTTAGAAACCAGATGGGGATAAATGCTGCGCACCGATGCCTGAATTGGGGGAGAGCTGAGCCCAACACCAAGACCGGCCAGAACTACCAGAACGGGGTGAAGCGTTACCAGCGCCAGAAGCAGCAACAGCGCCGAAGTGATCACGGTGGTTGCGCCAATTAGTTGACGCGCACCACGCTTGGCAATTTCACGCGCCAAAATTGGTCCGGCAATGGCGGCACCAACGGTTTCGGCACCGAGCGCGATTCCGGCCAGAGTGTAGGAGTGATAAGTGCGCTGGATGGCAATCACAAACCCCAGGCTCATCATTCCAAATGCGAATCGGGCCAGGAGTTGGGAGCCTATGATTCGGCTCACACCGGGGTTTCGCAACATTGCGGAGTAACTGCTCATTGTGCTTTCAGCCTACTCGCCGCCACACCCTCCGGGGTTAGATCCAGCTGGGCAGCCACATGTGAATGAGCCAGTACCAATAGGGGGTGTTCACGCCCCACCAGATGGTCAAGAAAAACACGCTCAAAGCCACGCAACTCGCCAGGTAAATGAGAATCGCCTTGCGCCATTTGGTAACCGGCGGAGGACCGGGCAACTCCTCGTTGGGTTCCACCCCGGCCATGATTTTCAAATCATCGATGGTTGATTGCCGTGGCCTGCGGTACCAAAGCGAACGCAGCACGTAAACCAGTGCCAGTATCTGGAACGGCAGGGTAACGATTGCGTAGAACTGAAAAATGGTGCGCTGCATGTAAAGCAGCCAGGGGAGGTAACCCGCGGCCACGCCAAGCAGAATCAACCCTTCCATGCGAGGTGCGCGAGACCGGTTTCGAATCAGGTGGTACAGCAGATAACCAATAGCGGCAAAAGCGCCCCACCAAATGAATGGGTTGCCGAGTGCGGTAACCGCGCTGGAGCAACCGTAAATCCACGGACACGTTGGCCCCTCCGGGGTTCCTTCATAGAACATGGCCGTTGGGCGAATCGCCAACAACCAGGTGAGGGGGTTTGCCTGGTAGTTATGCGGCGTGTGCAGGTTCAGATGGAACCCGTAAATCTCGCGATGGTACTCAATCAGGCTCTGCCACCAGGTGGCCTTGCTGTTGCGGTCGTAACCACCCGAGGTGACAATCCAGCCGGTCCAGTTGGCAACGTAAACCGCCAGGTAAACCGGCAGAGTTAGCAACAGGTTGGCCAGAGTTTGGCTGAACGCGCCGGCCAAGAACCAGTCGCGCAGGCCGTAGCGGCGGCGAAGCATTAGTTCGCTCACAATCACGTAGGCCACAAAAAACAACGCCACGTAGGCGCCACTCCACTTGATGCTGGTGGCAAGCCCAAGCGCGGCTCCCATGGCAATCATCCACGGGCGATTCCACAAGATGACTTGGGAGTGTTTGCCGGAGTTTTGGTTGAGCATGGCCAGCGTGTAGCTAAGTCGCGCCTGTTCTCGGTCGCGCAGCAAAAAGTAAAACGCCAACAACACAAAGAAGGCCAAGATGCCGTCTAGTAGGGCTACTCGGCTGAGCACAATGGCGTGGCCGTCAATGGCCAACAGTAGTCCGGCCAGGGTTGCTGCGCTGTGGCTGCCCAGCAGGCGCTTGGCGGTGAACATGAGCAGCACCACGAGCCCGATGCCGAAAAGGGCGGTCACAATGCGCCAGGACCAGGCGTTTTGAGGCCCAAAGGCGAGCATTCCAAGAGAGATCAGCCACTTACCCAGCGGTGGGTGAACAATGAAGCTGCCGAGGGCACTGAAGTGATTTGGGTGGCCCGCCTCAAAGAAAGTGTTGGCATCGGTTTGCCAGGTGCCTTCGTAGCCCAGGTGGCTCAGGCTCCAGGCATCTTTTACGTAATAGGTTTCGTCAAATACAAATTTGTGCGGGTAGCCCAAATTGAAGAGTCGCAGAAACGCTGCAATGGCCCCCACAACCCAGAAACTGAAACGCATGTAGCGGTGATAAGCCTGCACGGCCTGCTCTTTCAGGGTCACAAATGAATGGTAATGCCACAATGGAGTGTGCTCATTCTGGCTGCCACCCCAATCGGAAACCTTTCCGATGCCTCGCCGCGCCTGGTAGAACACCTGCAAAACAGTAAGTTCATTGCCGCCGAAGACACTCGCACGCTGCTCAAGCTAGCCAATGCCCTGGGCATTAAGCTGAACGCCAAACTCTTCAGCCTGCATGACCACAACGAGGGCGACCGCGTTGAACAGATGCTGGAAATTGCCGGCACCGATGATCTACTCGTGGTGAGTGACGCGGGCATGCCCACCGTGAGCGACCCCGGATTTCAGCTGGTGCGCGCGGCCGTGGCTGCAAACATCAATGTGACCGTGATTCCCGGACCCAGCGCTGTTTTGGCTGCGCTCGCCGTGAGCGGTTTGCCAACCGACCGTTTTAGCTTTGAGGGCTTCTTGCCGCGCAAGCAGGGGGAGCGCAAGCGCCTGTTTGAGACCTTGCTTCACGAGCAGCGCACCATGGTTTTCTTTGAGAGTCCACACCGCATTCTGGAGAGTCTGGAAAGCGCCGCTGAGGTTTTTGGAGCCGAGCGCAGGGCCACCGTGAGTCGCGAACTCACCAAGAAGTTTGAGCACACCGAGCGCGGACCTTTGAGTGCGCTAGTGAAGTGGGCCAAGGGTGAGCCCAAGGGTGAGATGGTGCTGGTGATTGCGGGTGCACCGGCGCGCGAATTGGCTGCCATCGATGTGGTTGATCAGGTCTTGGAACTGGTTGCCGCGGGTAGTCCGCTCAAGCCTGCGGTAGCCGAAATTGCCGAAGCTGCGGGCGTGAGCAAGGGGCAACTGTATGACCTGGTGCTGGAGCGCCGCCGCTCGGCTTTGAATTAAGATTGAAGGCATGTCTGCCAGCAAGTCGTTCTATGCAACGACCCCCATTTTTTACGTGAATGACGCGCCTCACATTGGCCACGCCTACACGGAGGTTGCAGCCGACGTTCTGACCCGCTGGCACCGTCAGCGCGGCGAGAGTGCATTCTTGCTAACTGGCACCGACGAACACGGCGAGAAGATTCTGCGCACTGCAGCAGCCAACAAGACCAGCCCAAAGGAATGGGCCGACAAACTGGTTGCCGAGGCTTGGTTGCCGCTGCTGGAAACCATTGACATCAATAACCAAGACTTCATTCGCACCACCGAGGCCCGCCACGAAAAGAACGTGCAGACCTTCTTGCAGCACCTCTACGACACCGGTTTTATCTACCAGGGTTCCTACGAGGGTAACTACTGCGTTGGTTGCGAGGAATACAAGACCGAGGGTGACCTCATTGATGGTGTGGCAGAGTTTGCCGGCCAGCAGGTTTGTGCCATTCACACCCGTCCGGTGGAGAAGCTCAAGGAAACCAACTACTTCTTCAAGCTGAGCGAGTTTGAGCAGCCGCTGCTGGACTACTACGCAGCCAACCCAACATTTGTGCAGCCGGAAAGCGCCAAGAACGAAGTGGTGTCGTTCGTGCGCCGCGGCCTTGAAGACCTGAGCATTAGCCGCAGCAAGGAAAAGTTCGACTGGGGAATTGACATTCCTTGGGACAACTCGCACATCACCTATGTGTGGTTCGACGCCCTGTTGAACTACATCACCGCTATTGGCTACGGCGAGGACACTGCCGAGGCCAAGGCAAAGTTTGAGAGCCTTTGGCCGGCATCGGTGCAAATTGTGGGCAAAGACATTCTGCGTTTCCACGCAGTGATTTGGCCTGCCATGCTGATGGCCGCAGGCTTGACCCCGCCAAAGCAGGTATTCGGCCACGGCTGGCTGCTGGTTGGTGGCGAGAAAATGAGCAAGAGCAAGCTCACCGGTATTGCGCCAAGCCAGATCACCGACACCTTTGGTTCGGATGCCTTCCGTTACTACTTCATGAAGGCCATTTCATTTGGCAGCGATGGCTCTTTCTCGTGGGAAGACCTTTCGGCGCGCTACCAGGCCGAGCTTGCCAACGGTTTTGGCAACCTGGCCAGCCGCGTAATTGCCATGTTGCACAAGTACTTTGATGGCGCGCTTCCTGCTGCGGGTAACCCAACCGCGGCCGAAGAACAGGTAATGGCCGTGGCCGCCGCCGCCGTTGCCAACGCCGAAAAGGCAATGGACCAGTTGGCCATTCAAGACGCCATTGCCGCCATTTGGACCCTGGTTGACGAACTCAACAACTACATCACCGTGCAGGAGCCGTGGGCTCTAGCCAAGGATGAGGCCAACCGCGAGCGCCTAGGCACCGTACTTTCCACCACCGCAGAGGGCTTGCGCGCGCTCGCCGTTTTGCTCAACCCAATCACGCCCAAGGCCACCGCAAAGCTGTGGCAGGCGCTTGGTGCGGCTGTGCCTGGAAGCATCGATGACCAGCCGCTAGGCAACGCCGCGGTGTGGGGTCAACTCAAGGTGGGTGCCACCGTGGCCGAGCTCGAGCCGCTGTTCCCACGTATCGAAACCGAAACCAAGTAGGACTAGCCGTGTGCGCTGACCACGAAATGGGCGAGTCGGCTCCGGCCGCCGCGCACATTCGCAAGCGCGAAAACTACGACGCCAATCAACACCGCGCAGATTTGCGCTATCCGGACCTACCGGAGCCGCTTGAGGTTGGCACCTACGACAACCACACTCACATGGAAATCGCCGACGGCGACGAGCCGCTGACTTACTTGGAGCACCTGGATCTGGCGCAGCAGGCAGGAATGCTTGGTGTGGTTCAGGTTGGTGTAACTCTGGAAAGCTCGCGTTGGAGTGCCCAGGTTGCCGCAGCCGATAGTCGCGTGCTGGCAGCCGTTGCGCTGCACCCTAACGAGGCGCCACTCTACGAAACTCGCACCAAGTTGGACACCGCCATTGCCGGCATAGCCGAGCTAGCGGCACAGCCAAGAGTGCGCGCGATTGGCGAAACCGGTCTGGACTTTTTCCGCACCGAGGGTGACGGCAGTCTGGAATTGCAGCTGTATTCCTTTGAGGAGCACATTCGTATTGCCAAGGAAAACAACATTGCCTTGATGATTCACGATCGCGAGGCACACGCCCAGGTTGTTGAAACCCTCAAGCGGGTTGGTGCTCCCGAGCGCGTTGTGTTCCACTGCTATTCGGGTGACGTTGACCTCGCTGAGATCTGCAACGCCAATGGTTGGTACATGAGCTTTGCCGGCAACATCACCATTAAGCGCAATCAACACCTGCGCGATTCGCTCCTGCTTGCGCGCCCGGAACTGGTCATGGTGGAAACCGATGCACCGTTCCTCACCCCGGAACCCTTCCGTGGCCGCCCAAACGCGCCATATCTGGTACCAATCACCGTGCGTTACATGGCCAACCTGCTGGGGCGTGAGGTTAACGACTGGGCCGCACAGCTGACCGCCAACACCGAGCGCGTTTACGGCGATTGGGCCGCCGACTTTACCGTTGGAAGCGGCGAACTAATTGCCGCTCCAAAAGACAGCTCCGAGGTGCCCTAGTGGCAACCGAAGCGCAACTGTTAGGTGCGCAAGACATTAGGGCGCTCGCCGCAAAACTAGGCGTTGTGCCCACCAAGAAGCTGGGTCAAAACTTTGTTACCGACCCAAACACTATTCGCCGCATTGTGGCCGCCGCCAAACTCACCGGCCAAGAAACCGTGGTGGAAATTGGCCCTGGCCTTGGCTCGCTAACGCTTGGCCTAATCGAGGTTGCAAACCGAGTGATCTCGGTTGAGATTGACGGCAAAATGGCGGCGGCGCTGCAGGCAACCATCGATGTTCGTGCTCCGGGCGCCGAGTTCACCCTGATTCACCACGATGCCATGAGTGTGACCAACCTGGGAGGCGCTGCTCCCGATGCGCTGGTTGCCAACCTGCCGTACAACATCAGCGTGCCGGTGTTGCTGCACTTTTTGGAAACCTTCCCGAGCCTGCAGACCGGATTAGTTTTAGTTCAGGCCGAGGTTGCGCACCGCCTTGCGGCCAAGCCGGGCAACAAGGTTTACGGCTCACCTAGCGCCAAGCTGGCCTGGTATGCCGATGCCGCATTGGCCGGCAATGTTGGCCGCAGTATTTTCTGGCCGGTACCAAATGTGGATTCGGCGCTGGTTTACTTTGCCAAGCGAGCCGAGCCGCTAGGCACCGAGGAGTTGCGTTTGGCCACCTGGGCGGTCATCGATGCCGCTTTTGGTCAACGCCGTAAAACGCTGCGTCAAGCCTTGTCTGTATGGGCAGGAACGCCGGCTCGTGCCGAGGAGATTCTCACCGCAGCAGGCATTGCCCCACAGACTCGTGGCGAGCAACTTGATGTGCACCAGTTTGTTGCCATTGCCAAAGCCGGGGAGGCAGCGGCATGAGCGAGTGGAGCGTAAATACTAGCAAGAGCGGTCGCTACACCATTACCGCCCAGCGGTTTTATCAAATTGATCTGCCGCGACTATTTGGCTTGTTTAACGACCCCGAATCATGGCCAACCGAGCAACCGCAACGGTTGATGAAACTTGAACCAAACCAGCGCATCGGATATTCGTTTGCCAACCTGAGCCGCGTTGACATTCGCTTTGAACAGATTCGTAACGGGCTTTATCGCGTAACGCTGGAGCACGACCAACTTCACAACGAACTCGAACTCGACTGGGCTCTGCACTACTGGGATTTAGTACTCAACAGCATTTTCAACCGCCTAGGTTGTGAAGAGGTTGTGGCTGCCACCGCTTTTGGCAAGATCAACATGTACCTCAAGGTGGGTCCACTTTTGCCCACCGGATACCACCAGGTTGCAACCCTCTATCAGAGCGTGAACCTGCCCGAGACTGTGGTTGTTGAGCATGCTCCAAGCTGGTCGGTCAACACCATTGGAACGGTGACACCCGAGCACCTGGCTGCGGTTCCCACCGATGAAAGCAACCTCGTGGTTAAGGTTGCGCAAAGCCTCATGAACTCGTTTTCGGTGCCTCACGCGCGACCGATTCAGTTCTCGGTTCACAAGACCGTGCCGGTTGCCGGCGGAATGGGCGGCGGTTCGGCCGACGCAGCGGCTGCACTTTTGGCGGTGGCCAACTTCTGGGAGATGGACCTGAGCCTGGGTCAACTTGAGGTGATCGCTGCGCGTATCGGTGTGGATGTTCCCTTTGCGCTAAGGGGAGGAGCCGCCCGTGGCACCGGTCACGGCGAGGTGCTCACCACCATTCGTCAGGTGAGCAAACTCCACTGGGTTTTGGTGCCAAACGACTTTGGCTTAAGTACTCCAGAGGTTTACGCCGAGTTGGACCGTTTGCGTTCTGCCCGCGGGGTTGACCCTCGTGGCGTGCGCGAGGCCTTCATGCTCGACACCCTGGTGAACAACTTGCGCATCGGAGCATCCGCAGAGGAGATTGCGCCGCTGCTCCACAACGACCTAGAGGAAGCCGCGGTAAGTTTGCGTCCCGAGCTTCAGAAGGTGCTTGATCTGCAGGAGCAGGTTTATGCCTTGCGGGCCATTGTTTCGGGCTCCGGCCCAACCGTTGCCATGCTGGCACGTAACGCCGATGACGCCATTGCCATTGCCAGCCGCCTGCGCACCTATGGCCAGCAGGCCGTGGTGACCAGTTCGCCCGCCGGTCCAGCGCGAATGGTGGACTAACCCTTGGCACACTTGCTTGGTGCCGAAGCAATTCGGCACGAGTTTCCCACCAAGACCGTGTTCAACGGAATCACCATTGGTGTTAACGAAGGCGACCGCATTGGAATCGTTGGTCGGAACGGCGATGGCAAAAGCACGCTGCTAAAGGTATTGGCCAAGCGTTTGCAAACCGATGAAGGGCGCGTAACCTACCGCTCCGGTTTACGCGTTGGAATGCTGGACCAGCAGGACGTTTTGGATCCATCCATGACCGTTGCCCAGGCAGTGGTCGGCGGCCGTGAAGAGCACGAGTGGGCGGGCGACCCCAAGGTGCGCGACGTGATTGCCGGACTGGTGAACGACCTGGATTGGCAACAAGCCGTGGGCGACCTGAGCGGTGGTCAGCGCCGCCGTGTTGCGCTGGCTGCATTGCTAACTAACGACTACGACGTGGTGCTGCTAGACGAGCCCACCAACCATTTAGACATTGAGGGCGTGGCCTGGCTGGCGCAGCACCTGAAGCAGCGCTGGGGCGCCAACGCGGGTGGACTCATTGTGGTTACTCACGACCGCTGGTTCCTAGACGAGGTTTGTAATCTCACCTGGGAGATTCACAACGGCCTGCTCGAGCCTTTTGAAGGCGGATATGCGGCCTACATTCTTCAACGGAATGAACGTGACCGATCCGCGGCGGCGTCGGAGGCGAGACGCCAGAACCTGCTGCGCAAAGAGCTAGCTTGGCTGCGCAGGGGAGCACCCGCCCGAACCAGCAAGCCCAAGTTCCGCATTGACGCGGCAAACGAACTCATTGCCAACGAACCGCCTCCGCGCGACCAAATCAACCTGCGCAAAATGGCCACCCAACGCCTGGGCAAAGACGTGGTGGATATTGAAAATCTGGATTACCGCATTGATGAGCGCCTGCTGCTGCACAACGTGACCTGGCGCCTCGGGCCCGGCGACCGAATTGGTCTGGTGGGCGTGAACGGTGCCGGCAAGACCACGTTGCTCAAACTACTTGCTGGAGATTTGCAGCCTTCCGCTGGTCGAATCAAGCGCGGCAAGACCGTGAACATTGCCACTCTGAGTCAGGAAGTGCGAGAGCTGGATGAGTTTGCCGACGAGCGCATTTTCACTCTGATTGGCCGCGAAAAGAGTTTTTTCATTGTTGACGGCAAAGAAGTTGGCACCAGCCAGCTGGTGGAACAGTTGGGATTCACGAGTGCTCAACTGCAAACGCCCATCGGTGACCTTTCGGGTGGACAGCGCCGCAGGCTCCAGTTCCTGCGATTGCTTTTTGGTGAACCGAACGTGCTCATTTTGGACGAGCCCACTAACGATCTAGACACCGACATGTTGGCGGCCATGGAAGACCTGCTGGATAGCTGGCCGGGAACCCTGATTGTGGTTAGCCACGACCGCTATCTGCTGGAGCGCGTCACCGATGTGCAATATGCGCTACTGGGTGACGGCAGCCTGCGCCACTTGACCGGTGGAGTGGACCAATACCTCGAGTTGCGCAAACACAGTCTCACGGCCGCAAAGGCGGCAGGTGCCAAGGCTGTGAGCAAGGATTCGGTTGGCGCTGCCCCCGCCGCTGCTTCCACTGCCGCGCCAACAAACAAGAGCACTTTGACTGGCGCAGACCTGCGTAACGCAGAAAAGAATCTCGCGCGCGTGGAGCGTGCACTCGAAAAATTGGCCGCCGACGAGGCCGCGCTTCACACCCAGATTGCCGAACACGATCAGAGCGATTATCAGGGGCTTAGTCAACTCTCCGCAAAGCAGGCCGATTTCAACGCAAAACGCGAGGAACTGGAATTGGAGTGGCTAGAGACCAGCGAGGCTCTGGGCGGATAACCTAACAAGTATCATGCGTTGCTCAAATTGTTCGTTTGCACTCAACGAAGCAGCTAACTTCTGCAGTAACTGCGGCGCGCCCATTGATGGCAATGCTTTACCCGCTGCCAACGAATCGCAGAACTGGCTAGATACCGCTCCGCCTCCGGCCGACCTGTCAGAGCTCAGCGAGCCACCCATTGAAACCCCCGAAGTTGAGCAAGACGACTCACTCGCCGCGGCGGAAGAACCGGCGCAAACGGTTTCACTTCAAAAAACAAAAGCTGTTCATACATCCATCGATGACGGTAGCGCTGATTGGGAGACTCCCAAGCCTCGTGAAAAGAAACTTCGATGGCCGGCCCCAGCAATTGCAATTGGCGTTTTGGTGGGTGTGGTTTTTGGTCTTTATCAGCAAGGTGTGTTGGCAAATCTGCCATTCTTCAGACCCGCGGCTGGGCCACTGCCCGCTTATGCTCAGGCCTTTACGCAAAACGAAATTCAGCAGGCCACCGCGAGTATCTGCCCGGACCTTCAGGACGCGGTCTACGCGGGTGCCGCGTCTGAAACTTTGGTCCAACGCACTGCCCAGGCAACTGATCATGCGGCAACTGCGGTGAGTGCACAGACATTTATTTCCGGCAACGCCTGGGTTAAAAGCCCTTCAGTATCCCAGACATGGATTAACGGAGTGGACACCCAGGTTTCTAAGGTGCTGGTGAACCTGCAAGCCACAACAATAAACAAGGACATTGAATACTCCAGCCTGGATCAGTTGAAAACGGCTTACTTGGTTTCACTCAGAACCGACTGGCTGAAGGTGTGCAACCTCACCGTGAATTACCAAACGCGTGGACAACAATTGACCGACTATGACACGGCTAGGACCAAGCTTCTAGCGCTGGCAGTGTCCAAGCCACAGCCATCAAACTCCAGCAACTCGGCAGCCGGAAAGCCATCGGTTTCTGCAACTGCAGCGCCAAAACCATCGGCCTCAAGCTCGCCCAAACCAAGCAGCCCAAGCCCTAGCGTCAGCGCAACCGCGCCGGCGGCAGCCAAGTGGTGGCCTGGCGGATACAACCCTATTGACAAGGCTCAGAACTTTGCCTTCAAGCCGGTCACCAATTTCTGCAGTTCGGGTTCGGTCTGCGCCAAGTTCAATCTGATTGCCAAGGTTGGTTGTTCTGCGCAAGTTA
>Ga0228703_1000259_pt1 | contig 41692 bp, 37 predicted proteins | sample McNCre217_Aug_MG_3_FD_178020 | JGI IMG/M metagenome (GOLD analysis project Ga0228703, IMG submission 178020) | Freshwater microbial communities from McNutts Creek, Athens, Georgia, United States - 29-17_Aug_MG | ecosystem: Environmental > Aquatic > Freshwater > Creek | place: USA: Georgia...
TTTTCGAGCGCCGAAACCAATAACCTGGCCGGTAGTATCGCGAATTGGCCAGATGAGACGTCCGCGGAACTTGTCGTACGCTCCCCTGTCACTCTTGGTGACCAGACCGGCAGCAACGAGCTCTTCTATCGAAAAACCCTTCTTGGTCAGGTGGTCAAAGAGTCCATTCCACCCCTTTGGCGCGAAGCCAATTCCGAAATGCTCCGCAGCCGCTTTATCGAAGCCGCGCCCCTTCAGAAACTCGCGCCCCGGAATGGCAGCATCGGTCATGAGTTGATCTTGGTAGAACTGAGCGGCGGCATTGTTTGCCTCGAGGATACGTGACTTTTGACCCTGCTCTGGGCTTGCCGTCCCCTCTTCGTAACTGAGCTCAAAGCCGATTCGAGCAGCTAACTTCTCGACCGCTTCGGTGAAACTCAGTTGATCAAGTTGCTGGACAAACTTGTAGACGTCGCCACCCTCACCACAACCGAAACAGTGATAGAAACCCTGTGCCGGCCGAACGTTGAAGGAAGGTGACTTTTCATCATGGAATGGGCAAAGGCCCTTCAGAGAACCAGCGGAGGCAGGCCTAAGCGAAACGTATTCACCGATCACATCGGCGATGTTCAACCGAGTCTTTACTTCCTCGATGTCGCGCGCTCTAATTTTGCCGGCCATGACCCAATCCTATTTTGAGATTGTGCTGCATAGGCGGTGGTGGAGAGTGAGCGCACTCTGGTCGGTCAAACAAGCAATTTGATCCACAATTACTCGGTGCTTTTGAATATCATTTCTGGCCAGAGACCAGGCCTGAGTGCTGAAGGCATCCAAGTTCTCACCGTTAGACGCCAAAAGCGCTTCTGCAAGCTCGGTCAACAGACCACGCTGCCACTCGTAAAAGGGGCGGCGGGATTCGTGGGACATCAAAAACGCCGAGACAATACCCTTCAGAACAGAAATTTCTGCCTGAACTTCAGCAGGAATCAACAAAATAGCGCCGAACCGGACGAGTGACTGAGCTGGCGAAGTATCGATAATGGCATCCACGGTTCGGCTCACCAAAGAGCCGATGAGTGCTGAGGTTAGGTTCTTCAAGGTGCCGAGCCCGCTGGTCGAATGGTCGAATTCGGTTAGCCAGTACTGGTTTGAACGTAGTCGTTCGAGAGCCTGCGCGAGTTGATCCTTCGAGATAGCGCCGCCGTTCCAACTGCTTATCTTCTCAAGCAATTCGGTGTCATTGTTTTTATCCGCTAAAACTTTGACATCAATAAACTTCGAAACGATGGCATCTTCAAAATCGTGCACTGAGTATGCCACGTCATCCGCGAAATCCATTACCTGAGCTTCAACGCTCTTTTGTTTGGCCGGAGCGCCGGCCCTGAGCCATTCGAAAACCTCAAGATCGTCTTCATAAGCACCGAACTTAACCGACTTATCTGCACCAGACTCGGCAATAGCATCCGCTCGACGCCAAGGGTACTTGCAGGTTGCGTCAAGGCTAGCTCTGGTTAAGTTCAAGCCGTAAGAGCGCCCATTAACCGAAATAACCTTTGGTTCGATTCTGGTCAGCAACCGAAGAGTCTGCGCGTTGCCTTCGAAACCTCCGAATTCGCGAGACCATGCGTCGAGAGCCTTTTCACCATTGTGTCCAAAAGGTGGGTGACCGAGATCATGTGCGAGACAGGCCATGTCAACCATGTCTGCATTCAAGCCGAGGTCGATTGCCATTTCACGGCCAATCTGAGCGACTTCAAGCGAATGAGTGAGTCGAGTTCGGGCAAAATCACCACCCGAAGGACTAAGCACCTGCGTTTTCGCTCCTAGGCGACGAAGCGCCGATGAATGCACAACGCGAGCACGATCGCGAGCAAACTCGCCACGGCGACCGGCCGAACTGCGCTCTTCCGGAAGAAAACGCTCGCGGTCGAAGTCGCTATAACCAAACTCTTGAGTTTCGCGATTGTCCATTTAGCCTCCCGAGACAGACAGCTCTGCCTCTTGCAACATCTTGCGTTGGTCTCCGACTAACTCGCGGGAGTCAAGCCAGTTCTCTGGCAAGGCCGTTTGCTTGGCACCGCCGAGGCGACCACGGGGGCCCTCAGCCTCTTCGCCCGGGTATGGTTGCGAACGATCCAAGGTGCCGAGAATTTCATCCATGTGGCTAAGGGATTCAACCTGGGCCAGAGACGCCCTAAATTCGCCGCCTACTGGGTAACCCTTGAAGTACCAGGCAACATGCTTTCGGATGTCACGGCAGGCCTTGGCTTCATCTTCGAAGAAGTCCACAAGCAACTCGCCATGGCGCTTAAACGCGTCGGCAACCTGACCAAGATTTGGCTGGATGGGGTCGATTGCAGCATTCGAATTTGGATCACGCTGATACTCGTCAAACGCTGCCTGAAGATCTCCGAACAGCCATGGGCGCCCGAGGCAGCCTCGGCCCACCACAACGCCGTCTACGCCGGTTTCACGCATCATTCGAATCGCGTCGGCAGCTGACCAGATGTCGCCGTTGCCAAGAACCTGGACATCGGGAAGTGACTCACGCAGAGTAGCGATTGAACCCCAATCTGCGGTGCCTGAGTAGTACTCAGAGGCAGTGCGACCGTGTAGCGCGATAGCAGTCACACCTGCATCGCGAGCGGCCTTACCGGCATCGAGATAGGTCAAGTGACTGTCGTCGATACCCTTGCGCATTTTGACGGTTAGCGGGATGTCGCCGGCGGCCTTTACCGCGGCGTTGACAATAGAGGCAAATAGGTCTTGCTTCCATGGCAGGGCCGCGCCGCCACCTTTGCGGGTAACCTTCGGCACCGGACAACCGAAATTTAGGTCAATGTGGTCGGCCCTGTCTTCGGCAACCAGGATGGTGACTGCTTCGGCAATGGTCTTAGGGTCGACACCGTATAGCTGAACCGAACGAATCTCCTCGGATGGGTGGTGCCCCACCAAACGAAGTGACTCTTCGTTGCGCTCAACTAGCGCGCGCGAAGTAACCATTTCGGCAACATAAAGCCCGCCACCGAATTCACGACAGAGTAGACGAAATGCGGTGTTTGTGATGCCAGCCATCGGCGCCAAGACCACCGGGGTCTTGATCGCGATCTTGCCGTACTGAAGAGCCGGCGCTGCCATCTGCTGAGACATTTTTCCTTAGGAAACTAGTTTTGCGCCTAGGTACTCGCGAAGCTTAGAAAGCGAGACGCGCTCCTGCTGCATGGTGTCGCGCTCTCGCACGGTAACAGCCTGGTCGTCCAAGGTTTCAAAGTCGACGGTGACGCAGAATGGCGTACCAATTTCATCCTGGCGACGGTAACGTCGACCGATTGCGCCGGCGTCATCGAAGTCGATGTTCCAGTATCCGCGGAGCTCCTGCGCGAGATTGCGGGCAACCGGAGAAAGATCTTCATTTCGAGAAAGCGGAAGAATCGCTGCCTTAACCGGGGCGAGGCGGTAGTCTAGGCGAAGAACCGTGCGAACGTCCACGCCACCCTTTGTGTTTGGTGCCTCATCCTCGTGGTAGGCGTCGACCAAGAATGCCATGAGCGAACGAGTAAGTCCTGCGGCCGGTTCGATCACGTATGGAGTCCAGCGTTCACCCTTTGCCTGGTCGAAGTAGCTCAAGTCGACACCAGATTCACGAGAGTGAGTGCTTAGGTCAAAGTCGGTGCGGTTCGCGATACCCTCGAGCTCACCGAATTCGCTTCCCTGGAAGCCGAAGCGGTACTCGATGTCAACGGTTCGCTTCGAGTAGTGCGAAAGCTTCTCCTTGGCGTGCTCGTAGAGTCGCAGGTTATCCGGGTTGATACCCAAGTCGGTGTACCAGTTCATGCGCTGCTCGATCCAGTAGTCGTGCCACTGCTCATCGGTGCCAGGCTCGACGAAGAATTCCATCTCCATCTGCTCAAACTCACGAGTGCGGAAGATGAAGTTTCCGGGGGTAATTTCGTTACGGAAAGACTTACCGATCTGGCCGATGCCAAACGGTGGCTTCATGCGAGCAGCACCAAGTACGTTTGCGAAGTTTACAAAGATTCCCTGTGCGGTCTCAGGGCGCAGGTAGTGCAAGCCCTCTTCGGCTGCGACTGGACCAAGGAAGGTCTGCAATAGACCGTTGAAGGCCTTTGGCTCGGTCCAAATGTTCTTACCGCCACAGTTTGGGCAAGCAATGTCATTCATGCTCTCAGGAGCGCGACCCTTCTTCTCCTCGAAGGCTTCTTCAAGGTGGTCCTGGCGGAATCGCTTGTGACAAGCCGTGCACTCGATAAGTGGATCCGAGAATTCACGAACGTGACCTGAAGCCTCCCAAACCTTACGAGGAAGAATGACCGAAGAGTCAAGGCCGACGATGTCTTCGCGGCTCTGAACCACGGTGCGCCACCACTGCTTCTTGATGTTTTCTTTGAGCTCTACACCCAGTGGTCCGTAATCCCACGCCGAACGGCTACCGCCGTAAATTTCGCCGGCCTGGAAAACGAATCCACGGCGCTTTGCGAGAGAAATTACTGAATCTAGACGATTTGGGGTAGCCACTTAAACTCCTTGCCCAAGCTGGATGCCTGGCACTTGTTCGAAGTTATTAGTCTACTTTGACTTACCCGATTTTGGCTTGTCTATTGCTCCACCAAATCGTCGATCGCGACTTACGTACTGCTGGATAGCAGACCACAGGGACTGACGATCGAAGTCTGGCCAGAGAGTGTCCATGAAAACAAACTCCGCGTAAGCAGATTGCCATAGCAAAAAGTTTGACGTTCGCTGCTCCCCAGAGCTTCTCAGGAACAAGTCCACGTCTGGCAGGTAACTCGAATTCAGGTATCTCGCTATGGTCTTATCGGTCACAGATCCGGCCTTGAGCTTGCCGGAGGCGACATCCTGGGTAATGGCATTCACGGCGTCGGTAATTTCGACCCGGGAGCCATAATTCACACACATCGTCAGTGTGAGAGCTGAATTCTTCTCGGTCAGCTTCTCGGCTGCCTTCAATTCATCAATAACCGACAGCCAAAGTTTTGGACGTCTACCGGCCCAACGGATTCGAACTCCCCAAACGTTTAGCTGGTCTCGGCGACGACGCAGGACCTCACGATTGAAGCCCATCAGAAACCGCACCTCATCTGGAGATCGCTTCCAGTTCTCGGTCGAAAAAGCGTAGACGGTTAGGTACTTAACCCCTGCCTCAAGCGCTCCGGCTACGACGTCGAGCAAAGCTGCTTCTCCTGCTTTATGACCTTCGATTCGGGTAAGCCCTCGTTCATTTGCCCAGCGACCGTTGCCATCCATAACAATGGCTATATGCTGTGGAACCGAACCTGCCGGGAAGGCTGGAATCTGAACGCCGGGCTTTTTTACCGGCACGAATTCGTTCATTGGCGCTCCACATGCTGAAGTGACTTTAGCCCGCGTTCGATGTGCCACTGGCTATAAGCAGAAACAATACCTGATGCCGCTCCACGGATGCTTTCTGGTGCCGAGTCGGCAATATCCCAATCACCAGCCAAGAGTGCGCCGAGAAGCTCGCCGGTATGAGGATCAATCACAGCGGCTCCGGCGGGACGGCAATCACGGCAAACGACGCCACCGAGTTGCATCACGAAGGCCTGGTGTGGTCCAGGGGCTTCGCAGCGCGCGCAGTCGACAAAGTTTGGCGCCCATCCGGCGATAGATAAAGCTCGAAGCAGATATGAATCAAGGATGAGCGACGCGTCATGCTCCTTGTTCGCGAGCGAGCGTAGCGCTCCAACCAAAAGCAGATACTGCTGTGGGGTTGAGTCATCGCCGGTTAGCCTCTCAGCGGTTTCAACCATGGCGGTAGCAGCGGTGTAGGTTCGGTAATCTTCGATAATTTCTCGCCCGTAAGCACCGATGGTCTCGGCTTGATTGACGATGTCTAGAGTTCTTCCCTCGTAGAACTGAGCCTCAACGACCATAAACGGCTCAAGTCTCGATCCGAACTTTGAGCCAGTGCGGCGAACCCCCTTGGCAACCGCTCGAATTTGACCGTTGTAACGCGAAAGAAGCGTGACTATCCTGTCTGCTTCACCCAGCTTGTGGGTGCGCAGTACAACAGCTTCATCCTTGTATGTTGGCACCAAACAAGTATCCCCCGACAGTAGAAACTATCGGGGGAACTCGGCGTTGAATCGAGACTAGACGCGAAGCGCTCGGTTGACGGCGGAAATTACTGCCTTCAAAGATGCAGTTGAAATGTCGCCATCGATACCAACACCCCAAAGTGTGTGACCATTGACCTCAAGTTCGACATAGGCGGCAGCCTGAGCGTCGCCACCCTCGCTGAGAGTGTGCTCAACATAATCGAGCAAACGGACGCTGACGCCTTGCTTGTCAAGAACGTTCAGGAAGGCCGAGATCGGACCATTGCCGGTGCCGGTTGCCTGGAGTTCACCAGAGCCATCACGAAGTACGATGTTCAACTCGACGTGGCCATCCATGTTGCTCTCAGTGCGCATCTTTTTCAGTTCGAAGCGACCCCACTTTAGGTCAATGCGATCTGCAGGAGCTGGCAAGTATTCGTCGATGAAGATGTCCCAGAGTTTGGCCGAAGAAACCTCGCCACCATCCTGGTCGGTCTTGTTTTGAACCACGCGTGAGAACTCAATTTGCAACTTTCGCGGCAAGTCGAGGCTGTGGTCGGTCTTAAGTAGATAGGCCACACCGCCCTTGCCTGACTGGGAATTGACTCGGATTACGGCCTCGTATGAGCGACCTACGTCCTTCGGGTCAATTGGAAGGTAAGGGACAGCCCAAACCAAGTCATCCACTGAGACACCCTTATCGGTAGCCTCCTTGTGCATGAGCTCGAAGCCCTTCTTGATTGCATCCTGGTGAGAACCAGAGAAAGCTGTGTAAACCAGATCTCCACCGTATGGCGCGCGCTCAGGAACCGGCAACTGGTTGCAGTATTCGACGGTTCGCTTGATTTCATCAAGTTGACTGAAGTCGATGTGTGGGTCGATTCCTTGGCTGAATAGGTTTAGACCAAGCGTGATCAAGTCGACGTTGCCGGTTCGTTCACCGTTGCCGAAAAGACAGCCTTCGATGCGGTCGGCGCCGGCTAGGTAGCCAAGTTCGGCCGCTGCGACTGCGGTACCACGGTCATTGTGCGGGTGAAGCGAAATCAAAATGCTGTCTCGGCGAGCAATGTTGCGGTGCATCCACTCAATCGAGTCTGCATAAACGTTTGGCGTGGCCATCTCAACGGTAGCCGGAAGGTTAATAACCATTTTGTGGTCCGGCTTCGGGTCGATAATCTCGATTACCGCGTTACAGACCTCAACAGCGTATTCAAGCTCGGTTCCGGTGTATGACTCAGGTGAGTACTCGTAATAGACATCGGTATCCGGAATCAGCGACTCCATCGAGCGACACTTTCGCGCACCGGCAAGGGCAATGTCCATGATGCCTTGTTTGTCCTGATTGAAGACAACTCGGCGCTGGAGCACGGATGTCGAGTTGTAGAAGTGGACGATTGCCTTTTTGGCACCCTTTAGCGACTCATAGGTGCGCTCGATCAAAGCATCACGTGCCTGAGTTAGAACCTGGATTGTTACGTCTGCCGGGATGTGTCCTTCTTCGATCAAAATGCGAACGAAATCGAAATCGGTTTGGCTCGCAGAAGGGAAACCAACCTCGATCTCTTTGTAGCCCATCTCCACGAGCAACTTGAACATCTTTAGCTTGCGTTCAGGGCTCATTGGGTCGATGAGAGCCTGGTTGCCGTCACGAAGGTCTACAGCACACCAACGAGGTGCCTCTGTTATGCGCTTTGCTGGCCAGGTGCGATCTGGAAGATCGACCACGATTTGCTCGTGAAACGGGACATATTTGTGAACCGGCATGCCCGATGGGCGCTGGGTGTTTTCCATGAGAAAGTTCTTCCTTGATTTGTGTTGGGTCAGCCAGCAGAAGGCTCCGCGACGAGGAGGGCCAGGTTAGGCCTCGTCGCGGCCACTAAGAAGTAGACCGAAGAACACGCTTTCAGGTTAGCACTAGAAGCCGAGCTTGCCCAGCTGTTTCGGGTCGCGCTGCCACTCAGAGGCGACCTTGACGCGAAGGCCGAGGAATACCTTGTGGCCGATAAGTTTCTCGATCTCTAGGCGCGAGCGCTTTCCAACATCAATCAAGCGTGAACCCTTGTGACCAATGATGATTCCCTTTTGGCTATCGCGTTCAACAAAAATATTCGCGTGTATGTCGGTCAGGTTTTGACCTTTTCGACGGGACATCTCATCGATGGTCACGGCGATTGAGTGCGGCAACTCGTCGCGAACGCCCTCTAGTGCAGCCTCACGAATGAGTTCACAAATACGGTTCTCAAGAGTTTCATCCGTTACAGCTTCGGGTGGATAGAGAGCCGGCGATTCCGGCATTAGGTCGATTAAAACCTTGGTCAAGACTTCCAACTGATCATCGGCAACAGCCGACACAGGCACGATCGCGCGCCAATCACGCAACTCGGAGACGGCTACTAGCTGTTCGGCTAACTGCTCCGGCGTGACGAGTTCACTTTTGGTGATTACCGCAACCAACTTGGCGCGTCTGAATTCGTTTAGTTGCTCATTGATGAAGTTATCCCCCGGTCCAATCTTTTCATTGGCCGGGATGCAAAAACCGATGACATCAACGTCGCCAAGAGTCTGCTCGACTAGGTCGTTCAAGCGCTGACCAAGGAGAGTCCTTGGTCGGTGCAAACCGGGAGTGTCAACCAGAATCAACTGCCCAAAATCTCGATGCACGATTCCACGGATTGCCCTGCGGGTGGTCTGCGGTTTGGAGCTAGTGATTGCAATCTTTTCTCCCACCAGCGCATTCGTAAGAGTCGACTTCCCAACGTTGGGGCGCCCAACAAATGAAGCGAATCCAGATCTATGCTCAGCCATTATTTCTCCTGCTCGATTGAATCGAAGGCGGACTGAATGTCGGCCAAGTCTTGCTCTTTTCTAACCAAAACCGTCACGAGGCGCTTGCGTCTACCTTCGATGCGATCCGCCGTGAAACTCAAGCCACTGAAATTTACTGTGTCTCCACGTTTTGGTAGCTTGCCCAGTTCCTTGGTAAGTAACCCTCCGACACTATCAACGTCTTCATCCTCGAGCTCAAGTTCGAATAGTTCGCCGAGTTCAAACAGTGAGAAGCGAGCATTCACCTGCAGAACACCATCCTCGAGGGTTTCAATGTCCGGAATCTCTTTGTCGTACTCGTCGGAGATTTCACCAACGATCTCTTCGATGACGTCTTCCATGGTTGCGAGGCCGGCAACACCGCCGTACTCATCAATAATGATTGCGATGTGTCGACTGTTGGTCTGCATCTCACGAAGTAAATCGTCCACCGGCTTCGATTCAGGCACAAAAATTGCCGATCGTGCGACACTTGCAGCCGGAGTGCTACTCATCGAATCTGGCTTTTCATGCAAAATTCGAGCCACGTCCTTGATGTATAGGACTCCTCTAACGTCATCGATGTCTTTGCCGATGACCGGAAGTCGCGAATAACCTCTGCTCAAGAACGTGGTCATGGCTGAAGCGAGGTTTGACTCCGCGGAAACCGTAGCCATGTCCACTCGCGGAACCATGATTTCGCGAACGATCGTTTCACCGAATTCTTCTACAGAATCCAAAAGCTCCTGCTCAAATTCTTCAGGTTCGTCGGTCTTCGGCAGCGACAGTGGCGTAAATAGTAGGTGTATTGAGTTCACTAGGGGCATGAGCACACGCTTCAGCTGTCTACCAAATTTTAGGTGCCCTAGCTTGCTGCTCGCCAGTTGAGTTCCGATCAAAAGCGCGAACATCAAACCAACTGCAACCGATGCGGACCACCACCAGGAAAGCGTGAGCGGAGTCATTGCCTCACCGATTACAACGCCGAAAATACCGGTGAGAGTCAGCCTCACAAAGCTCAGCGACTCCGCCTTACGAGACTCTTCATCATCGAACTCGAGAGCGGCCTTGACTACCGCCGTGATGAGCGCCAATAGCGCAACAACGAGCGCTGACCAAAGTGCTAAAGCTAGCAATTAGACACCGAGTTCACTCGCATAAAAGGCCTCAAGAATCTCGCGCTGCAATCCGAACATCTCTTTTTCTTCCTCTGGCTCTGCATGATCGAAGCCGAGTAGGTGAAGCACACCATGTGTGGTCAATAGGAGAACCTCGTTAATGGTCTCGTGGCCAGCTGTTTCGGCCTGAGCTGCCGCAACCTGTGGGCAAACCACGATGTCACCCAAGAGGCCAGCCGGGGTCAGTTGCCCCTCTGAACCGGGACGAAGTTCATCCATAGGGAAGCTCAAAACGTCAGTTGGGCCTGGCTCATCCATCCACTGCACGTGCAAAACTTCCATGGCTGGCTCGTCAACGAAAACGATAGCCAGGTCGGTGTCTGGGTGCAGGTGCATGTAATCGAGAGCAAAGGTAGCCAAGGCCAAGACCCTGACCTCATCAACCTTTAGTGCTGACTCGTTGTTGATTTCAATGCTCATTGATCGGTTGCTTTCTTGGCTATTCGCTTCTGTGCGGCTAGGTTATCGGAGGCCTTTTTAGCCAACTTAACATCGTCGTGTTTTGAGTACGCCTCTACGATTCGAGCTACCAGCGAGTGACGCACAACGTCTTCAGCCGTGAGCAGCGAAAAATGCATGTCTTCGACATCCTTGAGAACCTCTGCGGCCAACCTCAGGCCAGAAGTTCCGCCAGGAAGGTCAATCTGCGTAACGTCACCGGTGACAATCATTTTTGAGTTGAAACCAAGTCGGGTGAGGAACATTTTCATTTGCTCGGGCGTGGTGTTTTGAGCTTCGTCAAGGATGATGAACGCGTCGTTTAGCGTGCGGCCGCGCATGTAGGCAAGAGGGGCAACCTCAATAGTGCCCGAGGTCATCAATTTCGGAATCGATTCCGGGTCAAGCATGTCGTGAAGGGCATCAAACAAAGGTCGCAAGTATGGATCGATCTTGTCGTTGAGGGTTCCAGGCAAGAAACCAAGCTTCTCACCCGCTTCGACTGCCGGTCTAGTCAAGATGATTCGGCTGATTTCCTTGCGCTGCAATGCCTGAACAGCCTTAGCCATCGCCAGGTAGGTTTTACCGGTGCCGGCAGGGCCTATTCCAAAAACAATCGTGTTGTTATCGATAGCATCCACGTAAGCCTTCTGACCAAGTGTCTTAGGTCGAATTGTCTTGCCGCGCGAACTGATGATGCTTTGACTCAGAACGTCTGCGGGCTTGGACTCGCCGTTCTCGATCATTTTGGCTGATCTGGTCATGTCTTGCGGGGCAATATCTTTGCCGGCTCGAATTAGCTCTACCATCTCGGACACCAAGTGCTTAGCCGCGGCTACCTGCGATTCAGGGCCCTTGAGAACCACGGCGTTGCCTCTGGCGTGGACCTCAACCATCGGATACGTTCCCTCAAGCGTTTTGAGTAACCTGTCTTCGGTGCCAAACAGTTCAACCATTAGAACGCCTTCGATTTCGAAGCGATCAGTGACGTGCCGTTCTGGTGAAGACTTAGGCAAGTGCGCCTCTTGGAGTGCGAGAAGTCAGGTGGCCGTGTGCGTGGAAAACAGTCTGACCGGCAGCCTCACCGGTGTTGAACGAAACTCTAAAGCTCTCATCAGCAAGCTCAATAGCTAGCTCGCTACCCAACTTCATGACGGCTACCAGCGAGGCTTCATCGTTGAGAGTCAGTTCGGCGATGTTTGGGTAGTGAACCTTTGGGATTACCAGGATGTGTAACGGCTGGCGCGGAGAAACATCCCAGAATGCGATTGCAAGTTCGTTTTCTCCCACGATTTTTGCTGGAATCTCTCGTCGAGCAATTTTGCAGAAAATACAGTTTTCCAAACCAACCATCTCCTTCATAGAAAGGCTAACCCCAGAGTCCGAGCTTTGCTTGGATAACCGAGATTGCAGCAACTCCAGCGGTCGAGGTTCTAAGGATCGGCTCGCCTAGGTGGAATCTGCGTGCGCCGGCAGCTTCCAGCGACTCAAGTTCATGATCACTAATTCCACCCTCTGGCCCGACCACGATGGCAACATTCTTTACGTCAGGCGCGAACTGAAGAGATCCCAATCCGATTTCTGCGGTTGGGTCTAGAACCAAGACGAGGTCAAAATCGGCTACAGCGGATACCAGTTGTTTTGAGTTGATCGGTTGAGCTACGTGAGGCTCAAATACCCTGAGTGACTGCTTGGCAGCCTCAGAGACGATTGTCTGCCAGCGGTCGACACTCTTGGCAATTTTGGGTCCTTCCCATTTCGAGATAGACCTATCGGCCTGCCATGGGATTACACCCCAGCAACCAAGTTCAGTGGCAGCTTGAATCGAAAGTTCATCTCTGTCGCCCTTGGCCAGTGCCTGGATGATTGTTAGACAGACTGTTGGGTTCGCCTCTTGCGTTACCGAGTCAACGGAGACCGATAGTGAACTATTGCCGAGCGATGCAACCTTGCCACGAACTCGAAGTCCTCGACCATCTGAGAGCTGTATGCCCTCGCCAACTCTCATGCGCCTTACGTTAACTGCATGTTTACCCTCAGAGCCACCGAGGGTTACGGCTAGGCCTGCAGCGGGCGGAGTGGAAAATTCGGTGCGGAACAGCGGCTCAACCATTAGCGACGCTTTCCGGCGAAGAAGCCGTGGTGGTGCTTGACCAACTTGATGCTGTCCGCTTTGCGCAGCTTAGCCAGACTGCGGAAAATTTCCTTTTGCTTTGAATCAAGCTTGGTTGGAGTCAGTACCTGAACTGCGATTTTCAGATCACCACGACCCGAAGCGCGCAGGCGCGTTACACCCTTGCCTTTAACCGTGATGATGTCTCCGGTTTGCTGCCCCGATGCAACTTCGATTTCGATTTCGCCGTCGAAGGTTTGAATCTTTGCGAATCCGCCTAGTACTGCGTCGTGCAGAGGAACTTCAACGGTCGCAGTGAGGTCATCCCCGGCTCGACCGAATACATCGTGCTCTTGTACAGCAATGTCGACGTACAGGTCGCCGTTTGGCCCTCCGGCGAAACCGACTTCACCCTGGCCACTCAGTTGAAGCCTCAGACCATCTTCAACGCCGGCAGGCACGGCTAGGTCGATTGTGCGACGGGCGCGAACTCGACCCTGGCCGCGACAATCAACGCAAGGGTCCTGGATGACCTGACCAAAACCGCGGCAAGCACCGCAAGGCTGGGATGTCATGACGTTTCCGAGGAGTGACCTCACCTGACGTTGAATTTGACCAGCGCCACGGCAGACGTCGCAAACCGTAAGGGTGGTACCCGGGCGACAGCATGAGCCTTCGCAGGTGTTGCACAGGACGGCGGTGTCGACCTCAATGCTCTTTTCGGCACCAAAAACTACTTCTTCAAGCGTCATCTCGACGCGAAGCAGGGCGTCCTGGCCGCGTTCGGCGCGAGAACGTGGACCACGTTGACCGCCACCACCGAAGAAAGTATCGAAAATGTCACCAAAGCCACCAAAACCGGAACCGCCGAACGGGTCCTGCCCGCCCATGTCATACTGACGCCTTGAATCGGCGTCGCTCAACACCTCATAGGCGTGAGTAACCGCCTTGAATCGTTCCTCCGAGTCGGCTCCCGGGTTTACGTCCGGGTGCAGTTCACGGGCCAGCCTGCGATAAGCCTTTTTGATCTGATCCGCGGTTGCATCTCGGACAACACCGAGTACCTCGTAGTGGTCAGCCATTTACGCCTCAGTTCCCTAGTGCCTTGGTCAAATAGCGAGCAACTGCCTTGACCGCCGAAATGTTCGAAGAGTAATCCATGCGGGTCGGTCCAATGACGCCCAGCTTGGCAATTTCACTGCCTTGATTTTCGTAGCCAGAAACAACCACCGAAGCGTTGGACAGGCCTTCGTAGCCGTTTTCGCGACCAATTCGAAGACTAACGCCGTGCTGCTCCGCTTGCATTTCGGTAATCAACTTCAGCAACACAACCTGCTCTTCGATAGCCTCAAGCACCGGAGAAATGCTGCCTGGAAAGTCATGCTCGCGACGAGCAAGGTTTGCGGTGCCAGCAAGGATGATTTTTTCCTGACGATTAGCATCAACCTGATCGAGCAAGCTCTCGGTAATCAAACTAATTTGCACACGGGATTGCGGGGCGAATCCGGACGAGAACCCTGTCAATTTCAAAGCCACTTCACTCAAGGGTGAACCGGTCAAAATCTCGTTCAACTTACCGCGAACCTCCGTGATAAGCGCAACATCAGGCTCTTCATTTAGCTCGATCACGTGCTGTTGAATGCGACCGCTGTCAGTAATGAGAATGAGCAAAACACGCGTATCGGCCGCTTGAATAAGTTCAATGTTGCGAACTCGCGCGCGACCCAGCGTCGGGTACTGAACCATAGCTACCTGATTGGTTAGCGAAGATAGCAGTCTTACGGTTCGGCCAAGTGTTTCATCCAGGTCAGCGCTTCCAAGCATGAAATTGGCGATCGCAGACTTTTCACTGGCGCTGAGTGGTTTGACTTCGCCGAGTCGATCAACGAAGAGTCGGTAACCCTTGTCTGTCGGGACGCGACCTGCCGAGGTGTGTGGCGCGTGGATCAATTCCTCTTCTTCGAGCATTGCCATTTCATTTCGAATGGTTGCTGATGAAACACCGAATTGATGGCGTTCTACAAGAGATTTAGAACCAACCGGTTCTTTGGTTTGAATGTAGTCGTTGACGATAGCGCGAAGGACTTCAAGACTTCGTTCCGGAATCATTCGCGCCTCCTAGATGATCTGATGACGAGTCTTTTAGCACTCGCATTACCTGAGTGCCAATATTACCGCGCCGCCTCGGCGAATTCGAGCGACTCGACCTAGACGAATCAATCGAGTATCTGGCGCACGAGCGAGTCTGCAAGCAGTCGCCCCTTGAGAGTCAATCGCAGATTTCCTTTTATCGCTGCCGTTGCATCAACCAAACCGTCGGCGATGAATCCCGCAACGAGCTTCGAAGCCTCGGATGTTACGCCCTTTACCAGGTCAACGTTCAATCCACCGGCGACTCGAATTTCCAGCAATACCCGCTCTTCGAGTCTTGTTCTATCGTCCAATGTTTCCCGACCGGCCGCCGGCGAAGTACCCGCTTGAAGCCTGCCCGAATAGGCACTCGGGTGCTTCACATTCCACCAACGAACACCACCGAGGTGACTGTGTGCTCCAGGCCCATACCCCCACCAGTCTTGGGATTGCCAATATGAAAGATTGTGAGCCGAACGGAAGTCAGAGCCCTCCGCAGTTCGCGCCCAGTTGCTCACCTCATACCAAGCGAAACCAGCGGCAGCTAACAGCTCATCAGCGAGCTCATACTTGTCGGCTTGAAGGTCTTCGTCAGGCTCGGCCAATTCGCCATTCTTTATCTGCCGGGCAAGCTTGGTTCCCTCCTCGACGATGAGCGAGTAAGCGGAAATGTGATCCGGTTTTAGGTTGATAGCCGCCTCGAGACTTGCACGCCATTCTTCAAGGGTCTCGCCAGGAGCACCGTAAATCAGGTCAACCGACACGGCAAGGCCAGCCTGCTTGGCGGCGGCCACGACCGCTGGCACGTTCTCAGGGTTGTGAGTGCGTTCTAACGTCTGAAGAACGGAAGGCACCGCCGACTGCATTCCAAATGAAACACGATTGAATCCTCCGGCACGTAGTTCCTGAAGATAAGCGAGATCAACAGTGTCTGGATTTGCCTCGGTGGTGATTTCCGCACCTGGCTGGATACCGAAAACCTCATCGAGTTTGGTGAGAATCTTGACTAGGTCACTCGCAGGCAACTGGGTTGGGGTTCCACCACCAAAGAACACACTCTTCAGTTTTCGTGGCTCGACCCCAGATCGCTCGAGAACACCCTGACTGAAATCGATTTCACGGATGAGCACATCGGCGTAATCGTTCTGGGAAGCACCATCTAACTCTGTCGCGGTGTAGGTATTGAAGTCGCAATAACCGCAACGCACCCGGCAAAACGGGATGTGCACGTAGGCGTGAAAACTTCTGCCCAGTTGCCCTATCGAGGCCTGAGCTGGCAGTAATCCATCGGCAGGAGCAGGATCAGCGATTGGCAGCGGACCAGCCAATTACTTGCCCTTCTTCTCGCCCTTTTTCTCACCGTCGGTAGACAGTGCGGCAATGAACGCTTCCTGAGGCACCTCTACGCGACCGATTGTCTTCATGCGCTTCTTACCCTCTTTTTGTTTCTCGAGAAGCTTGCGCTTACGACTGATGTCACCGCCGTAACACTTGGCCAAAACGTCCTTACGCATGGCGCGGATCGATTCACGGGCGATGATGCGAGCACCGATTGCCGCCTGAATCGGGACCTCGAACTGCTGGCGAGGAATCAATTCGCGAAGCTTGCCGGTAATCATGACACCGTATGCATATGCCTTGTCCTTGTGGACGATCGCGCTAAAAGCGTCGACCTGTTCTCCCTGTAGGAGCAGATCCACCTTGACCAGGTCACCCTGCGCCATGCCGATTTCTTCGTAGTCAAGCGAGCCATAACCAGCGGTCTTGCTCTTGAGCTGATCGAAGAAGTCGAACACGATTTCAGCCAGTGGCAACTCGTAGCGGAGTTGGACTCGATCTTCGCCTAGATACTGCATGTCAATCATGGTTCCGCGACGCGACTGACACAGCTCCATGATGGTGCCGACGTAATCCTTAGGGCTAAGGATTGTCGCACGTACTAGTGGCTCCATAATCTTCTTGATCTTGCCACCCGGGAACTCGCTCGGGTTGGTGACGGTGATCTCGTCGCCATTTTCGAGGGTTACTTCGTAGACCACAGATGGGGCAGTTGCGATGAGATCAAGGCCAAACTCGCGCTCTAGACGCTCGGTGACGATTTCCAGGTGCAACAGACCGAGGAATCCGATACGGAATCCGAAGCCCAAAGCGACCGAAGTCTCTGGCTCGTAGACAAGAGCCGCATCTGAAAGCTTTAGCTTGTCGAGTGCCTCGCGCAAAACCGGGTAATCACTGCCGTCGATCGGGTAAACGCCCGAGAAAACCATCGGCTTTGGGTCTGCGTATCCCTTGAGCGGTTCGCTGGCAGGGTTCAACTTGGTGGTCACGGTGTCGCCAACCTTTGATTGACGAACGTCCTTCACACCGGTGATCAGATATCCCACCTCGCCAACTCCAAGACCCTTGGTTGGCTCAGGTTCTGGTGAGGAAACACCGATTTCGAGAGCTTCGTGAACCGCCTTGGTAGACATCATCGTGATTTGCTCGCGAGGCTTGAGGTGACCGTCGATCATTCGAACATAGGTAACTACGCCACGGTAAGAGTCATACACAGAGTCAAAAATCATTGCGCGAGCCGGTGCATTTGGGTCACCAACCGGCTTAGGAATGGTGCCGACAATTTTGTCGAGCAGTGCGTCCACACCCATACCGGTCTTACCTGAAACACGCAGACAGTCCTCTGGGTTTCCTCCGATGAGGTTTGCCAATTCCTCGGCGTACTTCTCAGGCTGGGCGGCAGGTAGATCGATCTTGTTCAGAACTGGGATGATCTCGAGATCATTCTCCATAGCGAGATAGAGGTTAGCCAGGGTCTGAGCCTCAATACCCTGAGCAGCGTCAACCAGCAACACGGCACCTTCACAAGCAGCTAACGAACGCGAAACCTCGTAGGTGAAGTCAACGTGCCCCGGGGTGTCAATCATGTTTAGGGCGTAAGTTTTACCGTCGACCTCCCAAGGCATGCGGACTGCTTGAGATTTGATGGTGATGCCACGCTCACGCTCGATGTCCATACGGTCGAGATACTGGGCTCGCATTGAGCGATCATCAACGACACCGGTCAGCTGAAGCATACGGTCGGCAAGTGTCGACTTACCGTGGTCGATGTGTGCGATGATGCAGAAATTGCGAATGAACGCCGGATCAGTCTTTGCTGGCTCGAGACGACGGGTGGCGCGTGGCGACAAAATAGACCTCTGTTGTTCAGGGAAAGGGACCGTAACGACGGTATGTCTATTCTCGCACACTGGTTGCGGCTCGCCTCGGGATTTGCTTGCTGAAAATGCAATCGAACTGATAGAGTTAGAGGCTGATACGGATGGCAAGCTCATCCAAACTCCCAAAAGTTTTGAATATGTTCCGCGCGACTGCAATGGCAGCGTGCAAACCAAGAAAGTGAAACATGGCAAACATCAAGTCACAGATCAAGCGCATCGGCACCAACCTAAAGGCAGCCGAGCGTAACAAGGCTGTTCGCAGCGAGGTCAAGACCGCTATCCGCGCATCTCGCGAGGCAACCGCTTCTGGCGACAAGGCAGCTGCTGCAGCTGCACTAGCTCTTGCAAGCAAGAAGCTAGACAAGGCCGTTTCAAAGGGCGTTCTTCACAAGAACAACGCTGCTAACCGCAAGTCAGCTTTGGCTAAGAAGGTTGCAGCTCTATAAAGAGTCTTCAAAAAAGGAAACCCGCTACCGATTGGTGGCGGGTTTCCTTTTGTCTATTTGGCGGGTATCAGGCCGGGACGTCCTGAGTAAAAACCGACGGCAACCTGAATGCCAGTCAAGATCACAAGCACGATGACACTTGGAATCCAAGAGTGCGCCAGATCGGCTACTAGGCCGACCGCGAAGGTGCCTGCGGCGGCTATGAGGTAACCCCATCCCTGCGCCATTGCTGACAGTTGGGTGGTTTGAGCTTTCGTAGACGCACGGGTGCCGATGATAGACAGTGACATTGGAAAGGTGGATGCCTGTCCTAGACCGATCAGAACACATGACGGCACAATCAGGGATGAGTCCGAAAATCCGACTAGCAAGAGAATGTAGCCGCTGAGAGTTGCCAAGCTTGCACCAGCGGCCCACCAGGCGAGGCTCTTAAACCTGCCAATCGCACTTGAGAGTATCAATCCGGCCGGGATGCCAATCGCAGTAGCTAAACCCAAGTAGCCACCAGCTTCCGCGGGCGTCCTACCACTCGCAATCAAGAGTGTTGGCAACCATCCAAGGATTGCGTAGAAACCAAGGGACTGTAACCCGAAGAATCCGACAATTGCCCATGAAATTGGAGACCGCAAAACTGCTTTACGCTCCGCGGCCGCAGCGTGCGCCGGTTGAGCTACGTGGGCCTCTTGGCCAATAGCCTTAGGAGCCCAAAAGGCAGCCGCTAAAACCGCTGGAAGTAGCCAAACGGCTAGCGCTAGCCTCCAACCGCCGAGAAGCTCACTCGATGGCACAGCTATCGACGCCGCAAAGCTAGCCGAAAACGCCAAAAGGGTCGTGTACGCGCCGGTGATTAGTGGAACTCGAGCGGGAAACTCAACTCGTACTATCGTCGGAAGCAGAACGTTTGCTACTGCGATTGACAGACCAGCTGCAATAGTGCCGGTCAAGAGTCCGACGTAGCCAAAGAACAAGCGACCAAGAGCAGATAAAGCTAGCACTACCAGCACAAGCAACATCGAGTGGTTGACACCAAACCGGCGAACGAGAGCCGGGCTAAGGAAAGCTCCCAAGCCAAAACATAGGACCGGGGCAGACGCGAGGATTCCCATCTCTGAAGGTGTGAGACCGAGGTCACCAACGATTTCATGTAGAAGTGGCCCAATTGATGCCACCGGCGGCCTGAGCACTAAAGAAATGAAGAATAGGGCCAGGAAGCCCACTAAGCCGAATCCTTTGACTCGAGTCATAATCGCGCCACACCCTTTTCTGATATAAGAGTCACGAGCTTTTCAAGAGTGAACACTGGGTCTCGCTCGGCTCCCTTGGCTGCGGCGTCGGCATCTGCGAGTCGTTGAATAACCAGGCCAAGACCATCCTCAGACCAACCGGCTAAATCTTTCTTTGCACGATCCATTTGCCATGGAGCCATGCCCAGTGTGGATGCCGAAGCATTTCGATTTCCGTAAATTTTTGCGAGCTGGCGCATCTTCATAGAAATTGCTGCAACTAGAGGTACAGGATCGGCACCGGTCGAAATGGCGTGCCGCAAAAGCCCCAAGGCGGTGCCGGTCTGACCGGCGAGAGCCATTTCTACGACTTTGAAAGCGTTGGTTTCAACCCGACCGCCGTAGTAGCGGTCTACGACTTCCTCTGAAATGGTCTCGGAGCTATCTTGAAGCAACTGTTGGCAAGCTCCAGCAAGCTCCGCCAGATCGTCGGAGAAGGCGTCTAGTAAGGCCTTCGCAGCTCCCTGAGTAATCCTGCGGGAAGCTTGGGTGAATTCGGCTTGGATGAAGGCCAGCTTTTCGCCATCGCCTTTTATGGCGAGGCACGTTACTTCAGCGCAATTTGGGTTAGCGCGAATCGCATCGACTAGCTTTTTGCCACGAACGCTCGCACCCGTGTGGCGCAAAATCACGGTTGTGTCACTGGTTGGATTTTCGATGTAACTCAATCCATCGACTATCAAGTCGTCACTACATCGTTCGACACCCGAAATAATCAATAACCGCGGCTCAGCGAAGAGTGATGGGCTGGTCAAATTCAAGAGTTGCCCGGCTTGATAATCGGCGGCATCGATTTCATGAATTTCTAGCGCAGCATCGAGCTTTTTTAGAGTCTCACGGAGGGCGCGAATGGCCCGGCTCGCGAAATATTCTTCAGGTCCAGAAACAAACACCACAGGGTGCGGCGAAGTCTTTCGCCAGTCCATCTGAAACGCTTTGCTCACCATCACAGCCTAACCGCGACGCGCCGTTGACACTTGCAGACCCTCTGGACTAATACCGACTGCGATGCCGCTCATAAGATCCGTGCGGTAAATCCTTGAGCCGGAGCGCAGAAGTAGGTCAAGAGTACGCCTGGTGGGATGACCATAATCATTGTGAGCGCCGACAGACACCAAGGCAACGTTTGGCCCGAGCGCCTCATAAAGTTCTGGGTACTGGTCCGCCGAACCGTGATGTGAGACCTTGACTACCAGCGGCACTCCCCCAAAACCGTTTCCCAACCAACCTGCAGACTCCCTGGCTAACCTCATTTGGCCTTTTTCGCCTAGATCTGCAAGCGTCAAGACATTGAGTCTTGGGCTCTGAAAAAGCATCGTCACACTTCCATCATTGGAGTCCTCAGCTTCAGGGGCACCTTGGTGCGGTGAGAGAACCTTCCATTTGAAATCACCTAGGTTACCCGTGAGACCTAACCCAGCCTTTATGAGAGTCCGAGAAGACCGTCTAAGCGCCCTGTAAGTTATTGCTGCAGCGGGGCGCTCATCTTGATAGCTCGTGATCATCGCCGTATCGATCTTGGCAACTTCAAGAGCCCCACTAAGCCCACCAACGTGATCGAGATCGAAATGAGTTAGCACTAATAGGTTGATGTACCGGATACCAAGACGACGCAAGCAACTCTCTACCGGCCGAGGTTTGCGACCGACATCAATTAATGCCACAGCATCGTTGGATCGAATAACCGTGGCATCACCCTGCCCGACGTCACATGAGACGACTTCCCAGTCTTTCTGAGGCCATGCTCCAGAACTAATAACATCTCCAGTGCAACTGCCAAGAGTTAACGCAGTCGCGAGCCCGATAACTGCAGAAGCCATCGCCCTTAGAGTTTTTTGGTTCGCCTTGATTCTTACTAAGACGGCCACAACTATGAGCACCATAGACGCCACGCCGAAAGCCCCGGTTGGCCAACTGATCGTTGCAACAGGCGCACTGGATAAGAAATCAGCGACAGCGATGATCAAGTAGGTTGCTAATGAAGCTAACCACGTTGCCCACCCCGCTAGCACCGGGAACAGAGGCGAAACCAAACAGGCAAACATGCCAAGTATCGTCACTGGCGCAACCAGCGGTTCCGCAATCAGATTTGCAGGAATTGAATACGTGGAGATACCCGGTTGCAACTGGAGCAACACTGGCATGCAGAGCAATTGGGCAGATAACGACACGGAGAGTGAAATCGCTAACCATTTTGGAAGACGTGATTCCAGTCGTTGAGATAAAGCCGGTGCGAGCACAAGTATCCCAACCGTGGCTAACGCGGAAAGGGCAAACCCATAGTCAATCGCTAACCACGGATTCCAGATCAGCAACAGGATTATGGCTATCGAGAGTGCGGCCAGACCAGACGTATTCCGTCCGAGTGTTCTTGCCACCAGGACAACTAAGGCCATAACGCTTGCGCGAAGCACACTGGCTTGAGGGCCAACCAGAAGCACGTAGCCACAAAGCCCAACAAGAGTAATGCCGAAGCGAACCCATCTCGATAGAGACAGGCCACCGAGTAGCAGAAAGATTGCTCCAATTACGATTGCGCAGTTGGCACCAGATACGGCAGTCAGGTGCGTCAGGGAAACCAACTTCATTGCGTCTGCGGTTTCTGAACTGAGCATCGTTTTATCACCAATCGACAGCCCAGCTACCAGCGCCTTTGCGTCAACTGACACCCCTTCTGAACTTTCCAGAAATGCTCTTCGTAGCCACCCAAGTGGCCCTGAATAGACCTCTATTTCATGCAAACCGGAGTGGCTTGGTGCCTGCACCAGGTGTGAAACCAAGACCAAAATGGTCACCGCAGAGAACAGCACCAGGAAACGTTTCATCTTTGCTGCCCGACCAACGCGAGGCAAAGTAACCAAACCAATATGGCGAGGAGAACGCTCATCAGAGGGAAATGAGTTTTTCGAGACTTGAAAATAGCTTTGATCCGATGCCGCCGACCTGAAGTAAATCTTCCTTGCGCTTGAAGCCCCCGTTTGCTTGGCGCCAATCTATGATTCGATTCGCGAGAGCCGGACCAACACCCGGTAGCGTCTCCAACTCCGCCTCACTACCTCGATTTATGGAAATAGTCGGAGTCTTACCGCCTGTTCCATTCGAACTCGCAACTGAACTCTGGTCGCCCAGCTTTAAGATGACAATCTGTTCGCCATCACTCAAAGGTCTAGCTAGATTGACGCTCGACTGATCGGCATCGGCAGTAAAACCTCCGGCAGCACCCACTGCATCAAAAAGCCGAGAGCCGACCTCCAGTTCGTAGACTCCCGGCGTCTTGACCCTCCCAACCACATGGACAAAGAAATTCGGCGATCTAACCGACGCGGCGACGGTTGGATTGCTGGTTGCCAACGCAATCGTCTGAGCTTGAGGCCCACCCAACGATCCGATAGCCGCGGCTACTCCGACAACCAGCACGAAGATGAGTATCACCAGGCGCTTGCTGGGGCCAACCTCGCTCAGGAGTTTTCGCGCTCGAGAAAGTAGTTCATCCATGTCAAGAAAATAGGCCACACCCGAACGTCGGGAATGGCCTAATTTCTAGATTGTTGAGAGCGGCTTACTTCGTTGCTATGTTGACAAGCTTCGGAGCGCGCACGATTACGTTCGCGATTTCCTTATCTCCGATTGCCTTCTTTACGGCATCAGAAGACAACGCCAACTCGCGGAGCTCGGCTTCAGAAATGTCGACCGAAACTTCGAATTTGTCGCGCACCTTGCCATCTACCTGCGCGATAGCAACAATTGAGCTCTCTACTAGCAGAGACTGGTCTGCCTCGGGTAGTTGAGTCAGTGCCACACCCGGCTCGTGGCCAAGTTTTTGCCACATGTCTTCGGCGGTGTAAGGAGCAAAGAGCGACAACGCCTTGGCGACAGTCTCGGCAGCTTCACGAACAGCTGGGTCCGAAGGTCCTGCAGCCCCGTCGATCGCCTTACGAAGAGCGTTCACGAGTTCCATGATCTTCGCCACACCGACGTTGAACTTGAAGCTCTCGATCAGCGGTCCGAAGTCGCGAAGGAAGCTGTGAGTTGCCTTGCGCAGCTCTGCATTGCCACCGGCGAAGGAGATTCCAGGAGCTGAGGCAACATCGTTAGCTGTTCGCCAGGCACGAGCAAGAAACTTTGCCGAACCAGCAGGTGAAACATCAGCCCAGTCGATGTCATCCTCTGGTGGGCCAGCGAAAGACATGGTTAGACGAACCGCGTCAACGCCGTGCTCATCTAGTTGCTCGCTCAGAGCCACGAGATTGCCGCGCGATTTAGACATTGCACTGCCACCCATTAGAACCATTCCCTGGTTCAAGAGGCGGGTAAACGGCTCCTCGAAATCTAGGTAGTCGAGGTCGTGAAGAACCTTGGTGACAAAACGTGCGTATAGCAAGTGAAGAATCGCGTGAGTCACACCACCGACGTACTGGTCAACCGGCGCCCAAGCCTTGGCTTCGTCCTTAGGGAAGGCAACATCAGCTGAGTTTGGAGACAAGAAGCGAAGGAAATACCAGGATGAGTCGACGAAGGTATCCATTGTGTCGGTGTCGCGTTTTGCATCAGCACCACACTTCGGGCACGACACGTTTACCCAGTCAGAAGCTCCACCAAGCGGCGAGGTGCCCTTTGGCTTCAGGTCTAGGCCCTCCGCTGAAGGCAACAACACCGGAAGCTGTTCTGCAGGAACCGGAACCTCGCCACAGTTAGCACAGTGGATGATCGGGATTGGAGTTCCCCAGTAGCGCTGACGAGAGATTAGCCAGTCTCGAAGGCGGAAGTTCTTAGTCTTTTTACCCTTGCCCTCGGACTGCAGGATTTCGGCAATCTTGTCGATTGCTGCTTCCTTGGTCAGACCGTTTAGCGGCCCGGAGTTGATTAGTGTTCCTGAGCCGGTGGTTGGAGCTTCGCCGGTCGCCGGGTCAATCGAGACACCGTTTTCATCCTTGACGTCAACGACGGTTCGGATTGGCAAGCCCATGGCCTTTGCAAACTCAAAGTCTCGCTGGTCATGTGCGGGCACGGCCATAATCGCACCGTGGCCGTAGTCGGCCAGGACGTAGTCCGAAGCCCAGATTGGCAGCTTCTCGCCGTTGACCGGGTTGATTGCAAATCGACCAAGGTCCACGCCAGTTTTAGGTCGGTCAGTTGCCAGACGCTCGATGTCGTTCGACTGCTTGACCATTTCAAGGTACTTGGTGAATGCGGACTGAACCTGAGGGTTTGAATCCGCAGCAAGTTCGGCTGCAAGAGCACTATCGGCGGCAACCACCATGAATGTCGCACCAAACAGAGTGTCTGGTCGAGTGGTGAACACGGTCACCGGTTCAGAGCGGCCTTCAATCTCAAAGTTGACATCCGCACCGTACGAGCGACCGATCCAGTTGCGTTGCATCGATAGAACCTTGGCCGGCCAGTTGCCTTCCAAAGTGTCAAGATCATCGAGCAGACGATCCGCATAGTCGGTGACCTTGAAGTACCACTGGGTTAGCGCTTTTTTAGTGACGACGCTGTCGCATCGCTCACAAAGACCCTGAACGACCTGCTCGTTTGCAAGCACGGTCTGGCAGCTAGGGCACCAGTTAACGTTTGAATTCTTACGGTAGGCCAAACCCTTGTTGTAGAACTCGAGGAACAACCACTGATTCCAGCGGTAGTAGCTAGGGTCCGAAGTGACTAGAACTCGATCCCAGTCGAAAGAGCAGGCATAACGGCGCATTGACGACTTCTGCTGAGCGATGTTGTCATAGGTCCACCCCTTAGGGTCTAGACCGCGCTTGATGGCGGCGTTTTCCGCAGGGAGGCCGAAGCTATCCCAACCGATCGGGTGCATGACGTTGAAGCCCTTCTGCACCCAGTAACGGGAGATGACGTCACCCAGCGCATACGCCTCGGCGTGACCCATGTGAAGGTCGCCCGACGGGTATGGAAACATGTCGAGTACATACTTCTTAGGACGCTCGTCCCCCGGCTTACCAGAAGCGAATGGGCGCAGTTCATCCCAGACTGGAAGCCATTTCTCTTGAATAGCAGCTACGTCGTATTCGTTCTCGGCCGTTTCGGGCGCGTTTTGCTCAGTCATTTACTCGCTTTTCATGAAATCTGCGGGTCTAAAAACCCATGCTTCAAGGTTACCAATCAAGCCCACGGGTCAGTGGCGTTTAGAGCACTTAGAAGCGCCTTTGCCTTAAGTTTTGTTTCCTGGAGTTCTGCCGGCGGGTCTGAGTCGATCGTGATGCCTCCGCCAACGCCAATCTTGATGATTTCGCCTTCGAACACCATGCTTCGAATCACCATCGCAAGTTCAGCAGAGCCGTCTGAGGCCAAGTAACCGACGCAGCCCGAGTAGACACCGCGAGGCCCCTGTTCGAGCTCCTCAATGATCTCCATAGCTCGAATCTTTGGAGCACCAGTCATGGATCCACCCGGGAAGGCGGCAAGGATGGCCGACCATGCGGTCTCGCCATCCGCCAAACTACCCGTCACGGTGCTAACCAACTGGTGAACAGTGGCATAGGTTTCGATGTCAAACAGAAGCGGCACCGCAACGCTGCCAACTTCTGAAACCTTGCCGATGTCGTTTCGCATCAAATCGACAATCATCAGATTTTCTGCACGTTCTTTCTTGTCCTGCTGAAGTTCAGCCGCGATTGCCGCATCCTGGTCTGCGTTCTCACCACGTGGACGTGTGCCTTTAATCGGCTTGCTACTGACCAGACCGTCGACCGAGACTCGGATGAATTGTTCAGGCGAAGAAGACACCAAAACCTGGTCGCCAAATTTTATAAAAGCCGAGTACGGAGCCGGGTTGGATTGCCGCAACCGCAAGAAGACGGCCAATGGGTCACGCGACCCTTCAATAGTGATTTCGTTGGTTAGGCAAACCTGATAGACATCACCAATCTCGATGTGATGCTGAGCGCGCTCGATCAGAGCGATGTAATCGGATGGGCTATGTCGGACTCTTGCCGTGGCCGGTTCAGGTTCACTGGGTTGCTGGTGGAGGTAGGTCGCCACTTGGCCACCTGAGAAACCTAGTCTTAGCAATGCAGCCTGATGCCAGAACTCAAACTCAGCCTTCGTCTCAAACGCACCCACAAAATGTAGACCTTGCTTAGCGTGATCAAAGACGATTCCGCGATCGGCCAGGATGAAGTTTGGTTCGGCTTCATAGGAGAGAACACCCACCAAACCGGGACGCCAGCTGAACGGAAGCGTCTCCGTGTTGTGAAACTTCAACCGATTTAGCTGCTCGGTTACTGTGAATTCCGCTAGGTCAGCTAGTGGCCCCGCTCCAATCACCGAAAAGTTAGAGTTTGGGCTGTATTCGCCATCCAACCAAAATGCATTTGGTTCCGCAGCGTAGAGCTGAACGAACACGTCTGCCGGGTGCACCCAACCACCGAGAAAGGCGGTGTGCAGCTGCATAGGATTCCTCTGTGGATGACGATTGGGAAGAGTTTGATTCTTCATCTAGATTAGACGCAATAACCACTTACCCATGGGGAGCGAGATGACGGACACCAGTCAGTTCTTTCAGTTCCGCGAGGGCGTATTGACCCCCATTCACGAGGCATCGGCACTAGACGTGCAGTTGGAAGTCGCAGATAGCTGGCTGGTCGAGGATGGTAAGTGCCGCGGTCTGCAAGCGCACCTCGATAGATTCGCCAAATGGGTTAGCGAAATCAGTCCAGCATGTGAACCCTCTCTCGAGGAGTTTTTTGCCAGGGTTATTGAAAAAATCCCGTCGACCGGTCGTTGGTTTCCGAGAATCGAATTCCACGCCGAAGCCGAATCGCCTCACCACCTTTATCTTCGACTTAGAGAAGCACCAGATCAGCTTGGTGAGGTAATCCTTTGGACTCTTCCGGAGCCCGACCCGCGAGTCAGCCCAACGGTGAAGGGACCCGACCTAAGCCTGGGTATGCAAATGCGTCGCAATGCCAAAATGCATGGTGCAGACGAAGCGGTCATCCTGGATGCAGAAGGATTCGTGCTCGAGGGAGCGCTAAGTTCACTGGTTTGGTGGCGAGGAGAAACTCTCTGCTCGTCAAGCGAAAGCCAACCGTGGTTACCTAGCGTGACCCGAGAAGAAGTTTTCTCCATCGCTAATCAAATGGGTTACGCCACCAAAACTGAGAGGGTAAGGCCTTCTGATCTAGTCGGGCTTGAAATCTGGGCATTGAGCTCGCTGCAAGGAATCCGTGCGGTCGGAGACTGGATTGATCTCGGCTCGCCGGTTGGTAAACCAATACATTTCGAAGCCTTCAACAGAAGACTGAAATTACTGTCTACTTCGATTTATTGATCTTGGATCGGAGAGGTTGACGGCATCAATTTGAGTTCGAAATCAGTCAGGTTGCGATATTTATCCTCGTGGCTGATCAGCACGAGAGTTCTCGCTGGGAAGTCGCCAAGAGCTTTGAAAATGTCATCCATTAGTCGATCGGCCTGCACCGCGTCGACATTGGCAGTTGGCTCATCGAGAATCAAGACTTGAAACTTAGCGAGTAGAGCGCGCGCTAGTGCGAGACGCTGTGCCTCTCCTCCTGAGATGAGAACACCTCGGTCACCGAGTTGCGTGTCCAAAGCCTCGCGTTCCTTGAACATCTCCCAGAGACCAACACGAGACAGCATTGCAATTAGCTCTGAATCGCTGGCATCTGGCTTCGCGATAAGCAAATTGGCTCGTACATCGCCAATGAAAATGGTGGGGTTCTGCTCTACCAGCCCGATGACCTTTCGAATTGATTCGATTTCGAATTCGTCGACGGACTTTCCATTGATTAGATACTGCCCCGAGCTTGGATTAAGGAGTCTGGCCAGAATCAATGCAATCGAACTCTTGCCACTTCCGCTAACTCCACTAACTAGTAACTTTTCGCCCGGTTGTAGGCGCAAGTCCAAGCCACTGACAACCTCTTCCGAATTTGAAGAATATTTGACACCTATTCCCTGCAAATCAATTGACTCGAGGTTCCGCAAAATCTCAGGCCCCGATTTAATCAGCAACGAGTCAGGTACTTCTCGCTCCAATATCTCTCGGACTCTGTTTGCGCTCGAAGAGAAGCGTCGATAAGCGGAGATTGATGGTTGGGCGTTTTGAAGCAGTTCGAAAACCGCCAACGGTAGTAGCACCAAGACGGCGAGCGAGACTCCCGGTAACTCAGCTTTCTCGACAGCCAAACCCCCGAACCACGCTCCCGAAATCATAGCCAAGGTCGTGAGCAAAGAAAGCAAAGCAAGGCCAACCCCGGTCGAAGTAACACTCTTAGATACGGCCACACGCAAGCGTAAATCCACTTTTTCTAACTCGCGCATCTTTTCAGGCATCCAACCGTAAGCCAGATAGACGTCCTGATTCTCGATTAGGTTCAGGCTTAGATTGGATAACTGCGCTCTAAGCGGAGATATCAAAGCGTCACTGGCCTTTGAAGATCTTGCACTGATTGGAATGGCAAGAAGAAAACCGAGCGAAACGGCGACCAGCAACATTACTCCCGCAGAAGGAAGCAGCAGAAAGACGCAGAGTATGCTCGCGAATGCAACTAGTAAGGCTTGCAAGAGAGGGCCGATTACTCGCAATGGTAGGTTCTGAAGTTCATCAACGTCATTGACAATCCGCGAAAGTGTTTCGCCGCGTCCTAACTGCGAAATACCAGCGGGAAAAAACGGCACAAGTCGGTCAAACAGAACTGGTCGATGCCGGGCCAACATGCGAAATGCCGAGTCATGCAAAAATATTCGCTCGAGATACCTAAACGTCGCTCGACCAACAGCGAAACCGCGAACTCCAACGATTGCCAGACCAAGATAGACGATTGAATTGACCTCGGCGGCCCGCGAAATTAGCCATGCCGAGACACCTAAGAGGGCAACCGCCGAGGCACCTTGAAGAACTGCCACGACAAGACCAAGTTTGAACAATCCGTCTCGAGGCAAGCCGAGTCGAATGTTCGCGAGTTGGGTTCTAAACACGACCCACCTCAATCACGACATCTGCTGCCTCGAGCACCCCGGTTTGATGCGAGATTGCCGCTACTGCCTTACCCTCGTTGGCGAAAAGCGTCAGCGACTCAACGATCACGGATGCCCTGGCCTTATCGAGCGCCGAAATAGGCTCGTCAAGCAATAGGAATCTCACTTCAGGATTCATCGCACGATAGAACGTTCTTGCGGCGCAAATTCTCTGCGCTTGCCCGCCAGACACGGTTGATCCGTTCACTCCAACCTGTTGCGAAGCGTCGAGGTCATCCAGAGCCGCACGTTTCATGGCTTCCTTCAAAACAGCGATGTCGGGCGTGACGTCAACTCCAACGATATTTTCAGTTACGGAGCCAGCGAATAACTTATTCTGTTGTGGCATCCACGCGCAGTCGGCGAATGAGAGCTTTGCTGCTGCAACCCCTAAACCCAGTAGGTCTGTAAAAATAGAGGACTTTCCAACCCCTGAAGGGCCGGTTATCGCATAGAAACTTCCAAATTCAAAAGTCGGTAAGTTGCTAGAAGCTATTTTTGCTGGCTTGGCGCGAGCACTGTCAATCACATCGAGGATTGCTGTTGAAGCCGTGACGCCCTCTGATGAAGCATGGAACTGAGCACCCACCTGTCGAATTGGTAGAAATGCGTCAGGTGCAAGTAGTAAGACGAATAAGCCAACAACTAGGGATAGATCCCCACTCAAAAGCCGAAGGCCAATCGAGACCGCGATTAATGCCACGGCCAGACTCGAGATTAGCTCCAATGCGAAGCCGGATAAGAAAGTTACTCGAAGCACTCTCATTGTGCGAAGGCGATGTTCTTCGCTGACCCGGGTAAGAATTTCTACCTGGGATTTCGCCCGATCGAATATCTTCAGAGTAGTCAGTCCCCTCAAAACCTCAAGAAAGTGGCGAGAAAGGGCGTTTAGTGCATCTAGTTGCTTTTGCTGAACACTTCGCGTTGCCCAGCCAATCAAGATCATAAACATCGGCACGAGCGGAATTGTTAGTAAAAGAACTAAACCGCTTGAAAAATCGCTAAGCCAAATAATTTCGACAAAAGCCGGCGTTATCAAAACCGTGTAAACCACTTGAGGTAGAAACTTCGAGAAGTATGGATCGAGTGAGTCGAGACCCGATGTGGCTAGTAGGTTTAGTTCGGCAGAACTCTTTTTTGCTACCCAGCCCGGACCGAGTGTATTGATTGCCTCAAAGAACTTTTTTCGAAGTTCTAGTTTGACCGCCGCCGTGGCTTTGACTGCAGCCAATTCTTGCAACCAAATAGTAAGTGCCTTCACGATGCCACCGAGTAATAGCCAACCCAGGCAAAACGAGACAGACTTCATCGACGCGTGGTCCAGGAACACGCGGCTAATGAAGAACGAAGCTGACCATGCGATGGTAACGGTTGCGGCTGACCCAAGCATGGCAAGGACGACCACGCCGGCAATAAACCAGCGGGCCGCCCTTGCCTCCCGAAGGAGCCTTGAATCGATCGGTTTTATGATTTGCTCGAATCTAGTGCGAACCAGCAGGAATTGACTTGCGACTCACACGCTTTCTGAAGACCCAGTAGGTCCAGCCTTGGTACAGCAGAACTAGTGGAATCATGACAACCGCCACCCAGCTCATCACGGTAAGCGTGTATTGGCTAGACGATGCGTTGTCGATGGTCAAACTGAACGCAGGGTTGGTTGTTGAAGAAAACACGTTAGGAAACAACGCGGCGAACATTGAACCTACTGCGGTCATGATGGTGAACACGAGAAGCGAGAATGAAACACCCTCACGCTTGAAGTGGTTAGCGACTAGAGCAGCGATCAGCGATAGAGCAGCCAGTGCAGTCAAGATAAATCCGATCACACTGAAGTGAGCAATCAAAGTCCAGACCAAGAAGACTGCCGCAAGAGCGGTAGTTATGACTCCGACCTTCGAAGCCAATTCGCGTGCCCGATCCTTGATTTCTCCGTCAGTCTTTAGTGTGATGAACACCAATCCATGGGTGAAGAACAAGGTAAGTGTTACCAGTCCACCAAGCAGGCCATATGGGTTGAGCAAGGTAAAGAGATTACCGGTGAATACGTGATCCTTATTTAGCGGAACACCCTGAACGATGTTTGCGAAAGCAACACCCCAAAGCAGCGCTGGCAAAGCAGAACCGATTACGATCATCCAGTCGAAACGAGCCTTCCATTTGGTTTCATTCGCGCCAATTGTGTGTCCCTTTCCGCGATATTCGAAAGCCACACCACGGGCGATAAGAGCAGCCAGGATGAGCAGCAAGGGCAAGTAGAACCCGCTGAATAGAGAGGCATACCATTCTGGGAACGCGGCGAATAGGCTCGCGCCGGCTACCAAGACCCAGGTTTCGTTTAGATCCCAAACCGGGCCGATGGTGTTGATTAACACGCGGCGGTCGGTGTCATCCTTGCCAAGAAATGGCAGCGACATGCCGACACCGAAGTCAAAGCCATCGAGTACGAAGTATCCAATAAATAGGAAACCGACTACCAAGAACCAAATTTCGTTTAGTTGCATTTTGTTTTCTCCTTCTGGTTTCTAGTAGGCAACGGCCATTTTGTCGGCGTCTTCAGAAACTGGTTGATCTTCGACACCTTTTTGGGCTGCAGCAAGAAGCAGTTTCAACTCGACCACGGCGAGTACACCGTAAATCAGCGTGAAGACAATGAGCGAGATCAAGACGTCGACCCCATTGATGCCCGGTGAAACGGCACTTGCAGTTTTCATGAGCTTAAAGACAATCCATGGTTGGCGACCCATTTCGGTGAACATCCAACCGATTGAGATACCAAGTACTGGGATTGGTGCACCCCAGATGGCAACGTTCCATACCCAGTTAGGTAGGCTGTACTTCCACTTTCGGGTGAGGACCAAGCCTGTCACTGCGATGAGCATTGATACAAGACCTAGGCCAATCATCCAGCGGAATGCCCAGTAAGTGATCCAGAGCACCGGCATGTAGTTGCCAGGCCCGTAAAGGTGCACGTACTGCGCCTGAAGATCATTTAGACCCTCGACGGTCCCATTCAGGGTGTGGGTTGAGAGATATGAGAGCAGGTAGGGAATGCGAACCGAAAAGAGTTCGCTCACACCGTCTGGGGTTCCCAGGGTAAAGATCGAGAACGAAGCGTCAGCGCCGGTTGAGGTGTTGTAAAGCGCCTCGGCGGCTGCCATCTTCATTGGCTGGGTCTGAACCATGGCAAGGCCCAGACCGTCACCGGTGACAATGGTTCCAATTCCACCTAGCAACACAGTCCAAAGACCGAAGCGGGTGGCTGTACGCATAGGCTCAACGAACTGTTTGCGCTTTAGGTGGTAGGCACCAACGGCAACTACTACAGCACCAGCAAACATGAATGATGCCGCGATGGTGTGCGGAAACTGATTCAGCGCGACGATGTTGGTAAGTACGGCACCGATGTCGACAAGCTCGGCACGATTCTTGACTTCATTGATTTGAAAGCCAACCGGGTTCTGCATGAAGGCATTTGCAGCAAGGATGAAGTATGCCGAGAGCCATACGCCTAGAGCGGTCATCCAAATGGTAGCTAGGTGAACTTTCTTTGGCAGGCGGTCCCAACCAAAGATCCAGAGACCGATGAAGGTCGATTCGAAGAAGAAGGCAAGCAGACCTTCCATAGCCAATGGGGCTCCAAAGACGTCTCCAACAAACCTCGAGTAGTCAGACCAGTTCATACCGAACTGGAACTCCTGAACGATTCCGGTGACTACACCCATCGCAAAATTAATCAGGAATACTTTTCCGAATAGTTTCGTTAGCTTAAGAAACTTCTCGTTGTTTGTGCGAACCCAGGCGGTCTGGAGAATCGCAACAAGAACTACCATTCCGATTGTCAACGGGACAAACAAGAAATGGTAAACGGTGGTTAGGCCGAACTGCCAGCGCGATAAGTCGAGCGCGCTGAGATCGGTTAGCACTGCTGGGATGGCGGTGTGCATTGCCTTCTCTCTTTCTGAACGAGCTAAAACTGCTCCTTCAACTTAGGTCTACTCCTGTTTATAACGTTTGCGCAACGAAGGGTTGCCTAACCTAACTTTCTAGAACGCTTTTCTATACCGCCACATTCGCCCACTCAGGGATTCCGCAGGCTTAGGTGCTTAAGATTGAGCCGTGAACGACATCCTGAACTGGCTACTCGAGACCGTGCAGAGCGTAGACCCTATGCTGCGCAATCTGCTTGCTGGTTTTGCCATTCTCTGCGAAACCTCGCTCTTCGTCGGCCTGATTATCCCTGGCGACACCGTCGTTCTTGTCGCCGCCACCGGCGTAACCGACATCCTTGATTTCTTCTACCTGTTGGGTGCCGTACTGCTTGGATCGTTGATCGGCGAATCGCTTGGCTTCTTAATTGGCCGACTCTTCGGCAAGAGAATTCGCTACAGTAAGTTCGGCCAGCGCCTCGGTGAGAAGAACTGGCAACTGGCTGACCGCTTTGTAGAACGACGCGGTGGGGTTGCTGTTGCAATCTCTAGATTCTTGCCGATTCTGCACTCTTTGGTTCCGGTTGTGTCGGGCATGACCAAAATGCGTTACCGAACCTTCATTTCTTGGACCGTAGCGGCCTGTGCCATCTGGGCTAGCGCCTACGTGGGCGTCGGTTATCTAGCTCGAAGCACCTACCAACAAATCGCCGGGCAGCTGAAGTGGGGCGGGCTGGCATTCGTTGCAATCATCCTGATTTTCATGATCATCGTCCACTTCGGCAAGCAGAAGCTAGAAATCGCTGCTGAGAAGATGGCCGATACTGCGCCTTCTAATAAGGATGAGGCTAAATAATGTGCGGTCGTTTCGTGGTTGCTCGAACCGTTGGTGAAATTCAGACCATCTTTGAGGCCGATGAAGTCATCGGAGATGTTCCCGGGGTTTCTTTCAACGTTGCACCAACGCAGCCGATTGCCATCATTGTGGACCGAGCTTTTGAGAAGGCCCCCGACGGATCTCCTCTGGGCGAGTTGAGTCGTGAAATTCACGCGGCACGCTGGGGGCTGGTTCCTCGCTGGTCAAAAGGCCCGGCCGAAGGTGCTCCGCTTATCAACGGTCGCATCGAGAGCCTGCTTGAAAAGCCATCCTTCAAAGACTCTGTGGTTCGTCGACGCTGCGTGATTCCAGCTTCGGGTTACTACGAATGGCACGTTGCCGCTGATGGTACCAAGCAACCGTTCTACATCAATGCGGGCACGGATGGCATGTTCGCTCTTGCTGGCCTTTATGAGTGGTGGGCAGATCCAACCAAGGATGCAAAAGACCCTTCGCGCTGGCTTCTGTCGGCGACGACGCTAACCAAGGCTTCGTGCCCGGAACTAGGTCACATTCACGATCGAAACCCAGTCTTACTTTCACCAGACACCTTTGAAGCTTGGCTGGACCCGCACATCGAGGGTGACCAAGATTTGCTCGACGCAATCGCTATCGATTCTGATTTAGTAGCCGCCGAAGCCGAGTTTTTCAAGGTTGGCGCCGAAGTTGGCCAGGTTCGAAACAACTCACCTGAACTCATCAAGCCGCTCTAGCAACTAACTTAGACACGCCCGGGGCTGCATAAAACCCCTCTTCAATTTGAATTGTCTGACCCTTTTCCTACACTCTTAACGTTCGAACATATGTTCGAATAAATGAGAGGATGGATCATGCAGCGAATAGACGAAAAAGTCTTGGTTTCGACCAATCGCAGCGGCGAACCTATCGGGTTCCTGTGGCGCAACTCCAACTATCAGGTTCGAACTAAACCCGTGCGCTGGTTCGCTAGACGAGATTGGTGGCTAGAGGCAACTCGCGTTCAACGCGGGGTCGGAGCAAATGTTCTTGAAGTTGAAGTTTGGCGAATGGTGGCCTCTAAGGGCGAAGAGCCAGAGGCTGCCAAGAAAAACCAGTTCGAGATAGTGCACAGCTCAGATGATGCCAATGACCAAAAGGGCATTTGGCGCCTGATGCGGGTTTACGACTAGAAGGTCAAGGAGGTCATCGTGAGCGGTTTCACCCACTTGCACGTGGCTTCGGCATTCTCTGGTCACTACGGGGTCACCAGACCCGAAACAATGGCGGAGGCGGTCGCAGCGTCGGGCTCGAGCGCACTCGCTATAACCGATCGTGATGGCCTGTATGGGTCGGTCAAACACATCGGCGCTTGCCTAAAGCTAGGCATCTCCCCGATTGCCGGCGTTGACCTGGCTATTCTCGATGAAAGCGGCTCAGTTTTAGCCAGAAGCGTGATTCTTGCTCACGGACACAATGGCGGAAAAGGCTGGTCGAAGCTCTGCGCAATCGTTTCGGCCGCTCACGCATCCAGGGGTAAATCCGGGCAAATCCGCAAAGAATCGCAAATAGGCATCAAACGCAGCGAGCTCGCCAGGCTATTGGCCGATGACGGCGGTTGCACGGTCTTAATTGGCCCAGACAGCGATGTTGGCCGTGCGATCCTGAGCGGCCCAAGGCAACTAGCCACTGCACTGCTCAACTCTTGGCGCGAGATGTTCAGATATCCGGCGACACTCGGTGTCGAAATTGTCAGCCACCTAACCGAGCCAGGCACAGCGTATTCGACCGAACAGGCCAACCGCATGCTGACGCTCGCCGATTCGATGGCCATACCGACCGTCTTGACGAATGCCGTTCGCTATCTAGAACCCGATGATGCTCTGACCGCCGACGTTCTCGATGCAGCCAGGCACCTGGAGCCGCTTGGTTTGTTTACACCCCAACCAAACGCACAGGCTTGGCTTAAGCCAGACATTTCGATGCAAGCCCTGGCGCTCGAAATATGCGGTGAGGCCAGTCGCGCGTTACAGCTTCTAGATTCAACAGAACGCCTTGCCGATCGATGCCGACTAGATCCGGTAAGCGATTGCGGTTGGGGCAAACCAAAAACCCCTGAAAAGAGCGCGCTCGGCATCGAAGGCAACCCCTTCGAGGTGCTTTGGCAAAAGGCTCATGCCGGAATCGGTCATTACTACCGTGGCGCCAATGCGGCAATGCTGTCTCAGGTTCATCACCGTCTAGGCCAAGAGCTGATCACGATCAACAAGCTCGGGTTCGCAACCTACTTTCTTACCGTTGCCGATGTAGCTCAGATGATCCGAGACATGAAAATCCGAAGCCAGGCTAGAGGCTCGGGGGCCGGCTCATTGACCAACTACCTACTCGGCATCAGCGGAGTAGACCCAATCGAACATGATCTGCTGTTTGAGCGCTTTCTGAGCACCGAAAGATCGACGCTGCCCGACATCGATATCGACGTAGAGTCGGCCAGACGCCACGACATCTATCGCGCCATCTTCAAACGCTACGGCAGCAGCCGAGTGACTTTGCTCTCAATGCAGTCAACCTACCGAGGGCGAGGCGCAATGCGCGATTCTGGCTTGGCCCTGGGTCTCGAAGATGAAGAAATCGATGACATAGCCAAAAACATGTGGCGCTTCAGCGCAAGAAGCTTCAGAGGCGCTCTGGGTACCAAACCAGAACTATCGGCCTTGGCCTCGGCAGTCGAAGAAGATCGCCGCATGAATCTCTTGGTAGACATCACCGAAAGACTCGACCGGCTACCTAGACACATTTCGATGCACCCGTGTGGCGTCATTCTGGGCGACTCGACTCTATTGCATCGAACCTCGGTGGAACCTAGTGGGCTTGGGCTACCAATGAGTCAGTTCGATAAAGACGACATGGACCCAATGGGCTTGCTGAAGCTCGATGTCTTGGGCGTGAGAATGCAAAGCGCAATGGCCTACGCGGTGAGAGAGATTGCCCGTGTGCGAGGCGAAAACCTTGACCTAGATAACATTCCGCGCGATGACGCAGACACGTTCAAGACCATACGCACCACCAACACCCTCGGCATCTTTCAAATCGAAAGCCCTGGTCAACGCGAGTTGACCGGCAAGCACCAACCGACAGAATTCAACGACTTGACCATTCAGATTTCCCTCTTTAGACCTGGGCCGATGAAGGGCAACATGATTGCGCCTTATCTAGACGGGCGGCACGGTTTTGCAAAGGCCGATTTCATTCACGAAGACCTTGTTCCGATTTTGAAAGAAACCTGGGGCGTGGTCATCTTTCACGAACACGTTCTGCGAATCTTGAACGTAATGACCGGCTGCACCTTGGCCAAAGCCGATGAAATGCGCCGCTCACTCGAAAACCCTCGCGTGGCACCTCAGGTCAAGAAGTTCTTTCACGAGAAGACTCAAGAGCGCGGCTATAGCAAGGCGGTTATCGATCGAGTCTGGGAGATTCTCGAAGGGTTCAGTAGTTTTGGCTTCTGTAAGGCACATGGCGCCGCCTTCGCCTTGCCGACCTACCAAAGCGCGTGGCTCAAGACCCACTTCCCCACCGAGTTCCTTGCCGGTCTATTCACCCATGATCCGGGCATGTATCCGAAGCGGCTCTTGATGGCCGAGGCCCGAAGGCTTGGAGTGAAAGTACTGCCGCTTGATGTAAACAAATCCACAGCTGAATATTTGGTTGAACCCGATGGCATAAGGCTTGCTCTAACCGAGGTTCAGGGAGTCAGCGAAGCCGAGGTAGCCCGCATCATTGAGGAGCAACCGTTCAAGGACATTGCCGATTTCTATTTGCGAGTCAAACCAACCAGAAGAACGCTTGAACGCCTCGCGTTATTAGGAGCCTTTGACAGCTTTGGCGGTAAGCGAAGAGCAGACGAAGCCGGAGACGATCCCGAGATAACCCGAGGCGACATCCTGGCCAGAGTCAGACAACTCAACGCCATCAAGAACCGCCCTGCGAGCGAAGCGAATCAGCCGACATTAGATTTTCAGGTACTCGAGAGAATACCGACCGGCCACGCTGAACCATCCCTGACGGAAAAGGTTCAAACCGAACTTAGCTTGATGAAACTCGACGTTAGCGAACACGTGATTGAAATGTATCGGCCAATGCTCGAAGAAATGGGCGTGGTCAACGCAAACGAACTCGTTGGCCTAAGAAACAAAAGCGATGTCTTGATAGCGGGAGTTCGAGTAGCTACCCAAACCCCTCCGATGCGCAGTGGTAAAAGAGTTGTTTTCATCAGCTTGGATGACGGAACAGGTTGCAGCGACAGCACGTTCTTTGACGATGCTCAGGCCAGATGCAGTCACATCCTGTTCAATAACCGACTATTACTAATCTCGGGTAAAACGCGAAGAACGGGCGTACGCGGAGTTTCGGTAATGGCCGAAAACGCCTGGGACCTAAGAGAGATGTGGCAGCAGTGGGTTAAAGCTCGGCCGCAATTTCACGAACGTGCTGCGGGCTGATTGTGTGACCGCCCGGCTGCATACGCAACGAAACGGTCGCTCCCAAGGATTCAAACTCTTCGATCATGGCTGCAGTGCGCTCGACTGGTGAGTAGTGATCTTGAACACCGTTGGCGAGCCACACTCGTTTACGGCTTAGGTCAGGCACCTTCTTGAAAGGCGTCTTGACGAAAGACTTAGTGGTTCCGAATGCAACGATTCCCTGCACCGAATCCGGCTGAAGCAACAAAAGCGCTCCCGCGGCGTTGGCGCCATTTGAAAAACCAACTGCGTAAACATTGTTGGCATCAAAGCCATACTCCCCCGATGCTGACCAGAGGAACTCGGCAAGTTCGGAAGAGTTCTTGACGATGTCCTCCTCAACAAAGCTGCCATCATCGTTGCGAAGAAAGAAACGATTCGCACCATCCACGCGTACCAGGCCACGCGGAGAAAGTAGGTTTGCGGATGGGTCGAGTAACTTACCAAGCGACAGAAGATCAAACTCATCGGCACCAGAGCCATGCAGAAGCAACAGAGTGCGAGCCGAACCAGGTTCAGCCGCTGGTCGCCAGACGTGCGGGCGACTAATGTCGTTTGGGTTTACAGCCATTACTGAGCCTTGGCGATGAACTCTTCGAGAACCTGCTGAGTGGCTGAGCAACCAGAGCGAGTGACCCCTGCATCCATGTAATCAATCAGCTGATCAAGGGTTCTCACACCACCCGATGACTTAACCTTTAGGCGGTCACCGACAGTGGCCTTCATAAGTTTCACGTTGTGAAGTGTGGCACCCTCGCTGGCGAAACCGGTCGAGGTCTTCACGTAATCGGCACCGGCGCGCTCGGTTAGCTCACAGGCCTTAACGATCAAGTCATCGTTCAAGAACGCAGTCTCGAAAATCACCTTGACCGAAGCGCCTGCTGCGTGAGCAACTTCGACCACACCACGAATGTCTTGTTCAACGAAGTCAAAGTCACCCGACAGCAGCGCAGAAACATTGATGACCATGTCGATTTCGACGGCACCGTTCTTGACGGCATCTGCCGTTTCAAAAGCCTTGACGGCAGAGGTAGTGGTGCCGTGAGGGAAACCGATCACGGTGCAGACGTTCACCGTGCTGCCAGCGAGAGCCTTGGCGGCGGCGGCAACATCCATCGGACGGATGCAGTATGAAGCGGTGTTGAACTTCAGAGCCAACTGAGCGCCAGCTACGACATCTGCATAGGTGAAGTCTGGTTTCAAAATCGAGTGATCGATGGTCTTGGCAACCTGTTCAAGAGTGTATCCGCGGTATGTCTTAGTCATAACTTCAGTCTAAGTCGAACTGCTTTCATAAATGATTTCTTTGAACCCAAGCTCGGAGGATTGAATCTTAAGCGGCGTCTCGGACTTCAAAATCACCGATCCCCGAAGACAAAAATCAACAAGACCGCGGCTTACGCGAAACGGAAATTCGCGACCAGCATCGTCTATAAAGATGAGCGTCTGGGACGCCTCATCCTGACCTGGCCACAGACCAGGAGCAATGTGATTTTTTATCTCAAAAAATTTTGAGCTCTCCTCATAAGGGCATAACACCACGAGCTTTTTTAGACTCGGAGAAAAGAGTTCACCTAATTTCAACCCCTTGTTCGAACTGCCCAAAGTCAGCGTTGTTCGGAGACCAGAAACCTGAGTTGGCGGCAAGCTAGGCACCATCGTGAAGCCTTGATAGATGAATGCCACAACAATAAGAGTGAGCGGGATCAAAAATCTCTTTTTCATTGAATCCTCCTCAGAGTCCCGTCATCGGTCCAGGTCTTGCAAAAGTTCCTTCCGGCGAACACGGAGTTGGTTAATGATCTCGTGTAGCGCCCCCACGCATTGTTGTAATAGTCCATGGCGGATTGTGCTGGGGTACCAGGATTGAAATCCTCGTGATTCGATGCGATTTTTAGAGCCACCAAAGTAGACATGTGGATCGACATCAGACTATTCCAATAACAATGGCGCATAGCGTCCTGGTAGCTATCTAGGCGACTATTTGGGTAAAGGCCGATTGCGACGGAGGTCGCTGTGTTCGCATCATTAGAACCAGTCACGCACTCAGACAAAGAGACTTTATAAGACATCCTAGAAATTCGGCTCCAGTATTGTCATATTGCAGGGTAACACCCGCATTTACTAGCCCATTTTGAATCGATGCTCTATTGATGTCACCCGGTATGCCGTTCTTCAGTAAATAGCTATTTACCTGAAGCTTCTTAGATTCCGAAAGATTAGAAATTTGGGCGACCACGTCTGGCTTCGATAGAAAAGCGTGAACATCTATATTCGATGGCTCAACCTGGTCAGCAAATGTTGGGCTGACGAAAAGTGTTAGACAAAGCGCCGAGAAGATAAGCGTTGAAATGAGACGAATTTTCATTTGCTTCTTTCTGTAGATTTGTTAGAAACCTAGTAAGAATCGAAGTTCACTGTGCGAGTTATCCTCAGAGTCAAACCCGGGTCAAAAAAAGGGCCACTGGTTGAAACTGCCGATGACGGAAGCTTGACAGTGTTTTTGCAGCAGCGCGCTGTAGATGGAGCTGCCAACGACGGGCTGATTGAAGTATTGGCAAAGCATTACGGAGTCTCGAAATCTAGAATCACCGTCGAGGCCGGTTTCACCTCGCGAATCAAACGGATTGACGTCGACGTCTAAACGAGGCAACAAAGCCAATCCGGTTAAAAAGAAATCCCCGCCGAAGCGAGGATTATCTTTGTGGACCCGAGGGGATT
>Ga0228703_1000261_pt1 | contig 41540 bp, 44 predicted proteins | sample McNCre217_Aug_MG_3_FD_178020 | JGI IMG/M metagenome (GOLD analysis project Ga0228703, IMG submission 178020) | Freshwater microbial communities from McNutts Creek, Athens, Georgia, United States - 29-17_Aug_MG | ecosystem: Environmental > Aquatic > Freshwater > Creek | place: USA: Georgia...
TTTGTCTCAGGCATTTTCAATCCTGGACAGGCAAAGCCAGCAGCTACCGCCTCGGCCCCAGCGACTCCGGGAGCGCTAGCAGATTGCGCACCTGGAACCGTTTCTGTTCAGGCCAACGTTGGAATCGACTCAACCCCGCAGAGTGTTTTCGCCGCCAAGGTGAAGCCTTCGTTCTGGTTCACGCTAACCAACACCGGCTCAGTTGCTTGTAGCTTCAACGCTGGCAGTAAGGTTTCTTTCTTCACCGTTACCAGTGGCAAGGAAGTTATCTGGGATAACAAGGATTGCAAGACCCGCGCAACCTCAGACACCGACTACATCTTGACTCTGCAGCCAGGAACCCCGCTTGCGGCAAACCCGGCAGCTTGGGATCGTGTCTACTCGAGCTCGACCGGTTGTGACTCGACCACCGAAAAGGCCGTCGCCGGCGGTGGCGCTTCGTACCACCTGGTGGCGACCGTAAATGGCGTCAAGTCGCCAGATGTTCAGTTCATCCTGAACTAAATAATCCCCATCTCTTTGCCCACGGAAACCGCACGCTGACGGGTATTTACGCCGAGAATCTTGAATAGGCGCACGGCCTCTTGCTTGATGGTCGATTCGCTTAGGTTTAACGATCTCGCGATCTGGCTGTTGGTTTTACCGATCGCCATTTCATCTAGCACCTGCAGTTGTCTGTCGGTTATGTCGAAGATGCCCTCGCGGCTGGACTCGTCAAAGTAAAGTTTCGAAAGCAGGCTCGAAGTTCGCAACCGAGGTAGCGAATTCACCGCGATTAATTCGGATAGCAACTGGAGAAGTTCAACCTCGGCCTTGGGGATGGAAGGGCCTTGAGGTTTGTCCTTGAAGGTAACCCCTAAGGCGCCAATGACTTCACCGTTTGGGCTGAATGGGATTGCGATGAAACTTCGCTCGGCCGAGCCATCGAGCTGCTCAACCTCGATAAGACGTTTCTCAACAATCGCCTTGTAGAGGATTTCGAGCTGTAGTTTTTCTCGGATTCCTTCGCTATCTTCTGGCCTGAGTTGACCGTAGACACCGACGCTGCGCAGGCTCTCATCGGGGTCGATTCGAACCATAACCGCCGCCGCGGCTCGAAAATCACGAAGTGCGACAACGGTTATGAATCTGCAGAAATCGCTAGCGTTGTGGCTAATGGCAAATGCCAGAAGCAGACCTCGGGCCCTTTCTGTAAGCAGTATGTTTTGGTCTCGCATGATCTAACTCCGATTCTGCGCCCCCGAGTTCTTGACCCCGATATGGGTTCACTTCTATGAAAAGGTACGGCCGACCACAGACAATGAGGATTACTCAAAAAATGTCCAATATTGTCCGAAGTCTGCCCGAAATTGTCCGATTCTAGGCGGAAATGAGGGTGTTGCAGGGCAGAGCTAGCTACCAGTTGAGCCCGAGGCTCAGGGCGGCGCGGAGGTCGCCAACCTCAGAATCAACCGAGCGGATGAAGCCGAGTCGAGTTGCCTCGTTCGCTCGAATTTTGCCGTTGGAAACCTTGCGAATTTCGCCGGCCAAACTTATTTCGCCAAAAGCGACAAGATTGTGCGCGATTGGTTTATCTTGAACGGCCGAGGCGATCGCCAACGCGATGGCCAGATCGGCTGCCGGTTCGGTCAGGCGCACTCCGCCGACAGTAGACACGTAAACATCTGAATCGCCTAGGCGAAGGCCGGCGCGACGCTCTAGAACGGCGAGCAGCATGGCGACACGAGCAGAATCAACACCGTTTGTCACCCGGCGTGGCTGTGGAGTAGATGACTTGACGACCAGGGCCTGAACCTCGGCAATCAGCGGGCGCTTGCCCTCGACCGTGACTGTCACGCAGGTGCCAGAAACCGGAGCTTCTCCACGTGAGAGGAACATTCCACTAGGGTCGCTCACCTGGTTGATGCCTTCGCCGGTCATCTCGAAGCAGCCGACCTCATCGGTTGGGCCGAATCGGTTCTTTAGTGATCGAACGAATCGAAGTGAAGTTTGGCGATCGCCTTCGAAGTGGCAAACCACGTCAACCAAGTGTTCGAGTGCGCGAGGGCCGGCAATCGAGCCATCCTTGGTCACGTGACCAACCAGGATGACCGGCAGCGAACGCTCTTTTGCGACACGGATGAGGTTGGCGGCTACTTCGCGAATTTGAGAGGGCATACCGGCTGCGCCATCAATTTCGTTCGCGGCAATGGTTTGCACCGAGTCGACCACTAGTAGCTCTGGGTTCACGGCGTCAATCTGACCCAACACCGTAGACAGGTCGGTCTCTGCTGCGAGGTATAGGTTGTCGGTCAACGCACCGGTGCGCTCGGCGCGCAGGCGCACCTGCCCAACCGATTCTTCACCGGTTACATAGAGCACTTTCTTGCCCGACTTCGCGGTGTTGGCCGCCACCTCGAGCAACAAGGTTGACTTGCCGACGCCAGGCTCACCAGAGAGGAGCACCACCGCGCCCGGCACGAGCCCGCCGCCGAGAACGCGATCGAACTCGCCCACCTGGGTAGACCATGCTGCTACTCGAGCGGTTGATACATCCGTGATTGGCTTTGCGGCTGAGGACTCAACCAGTTTGAGTGCGCGAACCTGCTTGCTAACCCCGAGGCCGCGGCCACCGCCGGCGGCACCCTCTTGCATCGAATCCCACGCCTGGCACTCGCCACAGCGACCGACCCACTTAGGGGTCGACCAGCCGCACTCGGTGCAGACAAAAGTAGATTTCGGGTTAGCCATAACTCAAAACTATCAACCGCCACCGACAAATGCCCTCGCCTAAACTGAGAAGGTGAATATCAACCGCATCGCAATCCTCGGCTCAGGCTCAATGGGCGGAGCCATCCTTGCTGGCCTTTTGAAATCAGGCTTCGACCCAGCGCACATCTCGGTCAGCACCAAGAGTGCCGCTAGCGCCGAAAAGCACATCGATGAGCTCGGCGTGCACGCCTTTGCGATTGAAAACGGAGCCGACGCCAACGCGATGGCGGTTGCCGGCGCTGACGTGGTTTTGGTTGGTGTGAAACCTGCTTACGTCACTGAGGTCTTGGCCGAGATTGCCGACAGCATCAATGACAATGCCCTGGTGATTTCTGTAGCGGCAGGCGTTACCACCGCGTCGATGGAGGCCGTGCTTCCTGAAGATGTCGGTGTGGTTCGAGCCATGCCAAACACCCCTGCGATCGTGGGACGCGCTGTTACCGGCATTGCTGCTGGTGAACGAGCCACCGATTGGGCGATTGAAACCACGGTTCAGCTTTTCGAAACCGTTGGCAAGACCGTGGTTTTGGATGAATCCAAGATCGATGCCCTGAGCACCATTTCAGGCTCGGGGCCGGCATACGTGTTTTATCTAATCGAGCAGCTAACCAAGGCTGCCAAGCACCACGGATTCGATGACGCCGATGCAGCGCTACTGGTGAACGAAACCTTCTTGGGCGCGGCTGAACTTCTGGTTGCCTCGGGCAAAAGCCCTGAGGCCTTGCGCAAGCAGGTGACTAGCCCGAACGGAACCACCGAGCGCGCAATTGCCCGCATGGGTCAAACCGATCTTGGAGCGATGTTTATTGAAGCGACGGATGCTGCGCTTGCCCGCGCCCGTGAACTTGCTGCCGGCAAATAGTCGCTAGAAATTCAGCTGGTCGTCTAGAACGAATAAGCCGCCGAACGCGCTAAGCATGGCCTCGTTCCATTCGCGGTCGCTAACCGGCGAGGTGTCGATTTCAGCAACGATGCGACCATGTAGCATGCCCAACACCATCACGGCTGCTGCGCGTGGGGACAGGTGTGGCTTCAACATTTCACGCTCTTGAAGCAGCTGCATTACCTCGGTTAGTTGCTCAGTAAGCCCGTGCTGCACCTCTGCCAAAGCCGCACGCAAAAGTGGGCGGCCGGTGGTGTTGCCGATGATGTTCGCACGCTTATCCGCCGGCATGTGCTTGAAGTGATCTACCAAGAAGGCAATCATCTCGTCGTAGTGTTCGGCGATTTCTTGGGTGCTGTGCATCTTGTTCATGAAACGCTTGGCACGCGCAATATCTTCTTGGATGTTGGCTGCGAAGTTGTGAACGTAGGTCGCGCGAATCAAGCCATCCCGGTCACCGAAGTGGTGATAGATCGAGCCGATTGAAACGCCAGTTTTAGCGGAGATTTCTTGGATTCGGACCGAAGACTCGCCTCCTGCCTCAATGGCGCGGTTGGATTCGGCAATGACCAAGCCGACGGTGTCTTTTGCTCGCGCCTGTTTAGGCTGCGGAATGGTCTTTACTCTAGATACCACGATTACTACCCCCTTTTTCTAGAAAGTATGGCAGGGATTTTCCAATAGGGAAACCAAAAAAAGTAACAGTTTGGATAAAAATCTAGAACTTCGCGTCGATTTCCTCGATCAGTTCCTCGATGTGCTGGCGAATCTTGTCTCGAATCGGGCGAACCGCCTCGACCCCCTGCCCTGCCGGATCATCCAAAACCCAGTCAAGGTACTGCTTGCCTGGGAAGAAAGGGCAGACATCGCCGCAACCCATCGTGATCACGTAGTCAGATGCCTCGACAGCTTCGTCAGTCAAAATCTTTGGGGAGTTGGCGCTGATGTCGATGCCCTCTTCGAGCATTGCGGCTACGGCTGACGGGTTCACCTCGTTTTTCGGAGCGCTGCCAGCCGAGCGCACTTCAACCCGGTCACCGGCAAGAGCTTTTAAGTAACCGGCTGCCATTTGCGAGCGCCCAGCGTTGTGAACGCATACGAAAAGTACTGAGGCTTTTTTAGTCATTTATCCATTAAACCAAAAGGCCTCGATCGAAATCGGGGCCCTCTAGTTTGTTCACAAACTGTTTTACTACTTGGTGACCTTCTTGGCCTTGACTGGCTTGGCGGTGAAGACCATCAGGCCGATGATGCCGGTTAGCATTCCGACTAGCTCGGCAACAATGATCCAGCCAGAGGTTGCGATTGGCTGACCGGTTAGTAGCAACGCGATCGTCACCGCCGGGTTGGCCTGCGCGCCGCTCTGAGTGATTGATGCTGCCGAGAAGACCCAGAGGCCAACCGCAACCGGGATGAAGTTAGACCGCTTTGAGGATATGAGGAATCCGTAAAGAAAGACCAAACCGCCGGTGGCAACCCACTCACCAAGAAGAACGGCAAGGCTTGGGGTGCTGCCGAGTGAGATTGCCGAAACGCTCTTGCCCCACAGCTGAAGACCGATGAATGCACCGAGCAATCCACCGCCAATTTGGGCTAGAACGTAGAGCAAGAAGTGGCTAAGCGAAATCTCTTTGCGCGAGTAGAAAAAGAGTGAAACAGCTGGGTTTAGGTGGCCGCCGCTGATGCCGCCGGTAATCAGAATCGCTAGACCAAGGGTCACTGCAAGCGAAAGCTGAGGCACTGCTAGAGAGTGTGAAACGCTGCCAACGATGGCAATTAGGAAGAGGGTTACACCTAGAAACTCTGCAACGAGCTTCTGCAGGGTTGCGTTGATTTTCATCTATTTGACTTTCTTTAGGTTGATTAGTGCTTCATTGCTCTTTAGGAAGCCGGGCTTCCAAGGTGGATCAAATCTTGCCCAGTATAGATTTCCGACTGGCTCAAACCCGTGAAGCGCTACCGCCTTAAGTAGAAGGTCACCTTCGCGGTTAAAGCGGGTTTCGTTCCAACCGCCACCAAACTTGCGCACGCCGGTAAGTTGTTCCGGCATCGCCTTGATGGCCACTCGTGAGTTTGCCGGAACCGGAACATCCTTGGGGTCGGTGCCATTCGGCATCACGAAACTGACCAGGTGGGACTCTGGGCCGGTTGGCTCTTGAATCACCGGAGCTGTCATCGCGATCTTTTGGCGCTCGAGGTTATTGCCGCTGATGTAGCTAATCAGCGGGCCGAAACCAATGTTGCCGGCACGCATGAAATCACCTTCGACCTCAACCTGCATGAGCACGTGGGCTGGGTAACTGCGAAGCTCGAAGTCTCCGTAGTCATGAACGAGCGTAAACTGCTGTTTTTCGGTCATGGTCTGAGTGTAGACTGGAGTAATCGTTTTGCCTCTGGTCCTTCTGATCAGATGGCATCCAAAATCTGTGAGGTCCCTATGGGTTCAGTAATTAAGAAGCGCCGCAAGCGTATGTCGAAGAAGAAGCACCGCAAGTTGCTTCGTAAGACTCGTCACCAGCGTCGCAACAAGAAGTAAGTCGACTTCGGCTTACTCAACAAAAACCCCGCCAAGCTTTTGCTTCGGCGGGTTTCTTGTTTAACGGGAGTCGCGACTACTTGGCTGGCGAAATAACAAGACCGAGTGCGAGGATGAAAATGCCGATACCCGACACCGCTGTTAGCCCGCGACGGACCTTGGGTTTTTGCAGCCAGGCGTGAGCCTTGTTGATGGCTGCGACAATCAGCAGGTACCAGCTGGTCGAAATCGTGATCCAAATCGCACCGAAGATGATGATGCCAAGTGTGATGTTGAAATCGGTCGGAACATACTGCGGTAGGAATGCGAGTGCGAAGACCATCGCCTTAGCGTTGGTGATATTGGTCAAGAAGCCGACTCGAAAGGCATGGCCGGCGGTTTGAGCTTCTTCACCCTCGAAGTCGAAGTTATGGCTCGAGGTGCGCAGGCTCCACAGTGTTTGGATGCCCAGGAAGACGAGATAGGCGACACCGGCCCACTTTAGAATCTCGAAGGCAATCGGGGAGACTCGAAAAATGGCCGAAAGGCCAACTGCGCTGGCCAGGGTCCAAATGACCAAACCGGTGCTGTTGCCCATGATTGATAGTCGGGCTGCGTTGGTTCCGGCAATCAGTCCTTGGCGCAAAACCATCGCCATGCCCTGGCCCGGAACGATCGAAATGAAGACCGCGGTAAGTACGAAGGTTGCGATGTTTTGCAGCATGCGATTCGCCGGAAGACTACTTATTCGCGCGAAGCTCGCGCTTTTTGAAGTCTAGAATCTTCCACTCGGTTGCCCGGGCGTACTTCGCTAAAGCCTTATCTGGGTTGACAGCAATCGCGTGACCGACGGCGGTGAGCAAAGGAAGGTCGTTGACGCTGTCGCTGTAGGCAAAGCTCTTGCTTAGGTCGATTCCGCGCAGTTTGGCAAGTGCTAGAACGGCAGTTCGCTTCGCCTTACCGTGTAGCGGTTCGCCAACCAGCTTGCCAGTCAGGATTCCATCCTTGCGTTCGATGATGGTACCTAGGCCACCGGTTAACCCAAGACGTTCGGCGATGACTTCGGCAATTTCTTGAGGGGTTGCGGTGACCAACCAGACTTCGCGACCTTCGGCAATGTGTTGCTTCGCGAGACGCACGGTTTCAGGCCAGAGCTTTGGGCAAATGAACTTGTCGTATACCTCGGTGGTCAGCGCGGCCAGTTCGTCGGCCTTGTGGCCTTCAATCAAACCGAGTGCGCGGTCTTTGATGTCGTCTACGGTCTTTGCGGTCTCGCCGCGGGCAATAAAGCGAGCCTGTTGCCAGGCAAAACGCCAGAAGTCTTGACGGCTGAAGAAGCCGCGTTTGAAGGCGGCCTTGCCGAAAAGGAAGCTGCTCGACCCACGCAAAATGGTGTTGTCAACGTCAAAGAAGGCAGCCTCGATTTTCGGCATTTTTTCTTTGTTGGTTGGCGTCTTTGGGGATGTCGGCACATAGCCAGTTTAGTCTTGACTCGTGAACATCGAACTGACCCTCATCGCCAAGCCCGGCTGTCATCTTTGCGAGGATGCCGAATTGGCTATCGAGCGCGTTTTGTCGCCATTCTCGGCGGCAAACCCTTCGGCCTCGATCGAGATGCAGAAATTGAACATCTTGGATGACGCCGAGTTGGCTGCTCGCTACTCTGAGGAAATCCCGGTCTTGCTAATCAACGGTAAGGTGCACAACTATTGGCGTATCGACGAAGAGCGTTTTGCCACCGCGCTAAACGCCTTGGTCAGCTAGCGAACAAACCGATCGACTAAAGGAGCAAATAATGCGTTGGATTTTGAAGCGATTCTGGTTTCCAATCTTGATGATTGTGCTTGCCCTGCTCGGTCGCAAATACCCTTGGGCCGCCAAGACCCACGCCACCATCTCAAAGGTCGCCGACCCTGTTATCAAGGTTCGCGGAGTTACCAAGAAGTAACCTCGGCCTCTGGACTTTTGTCGCAGCTGGACCTTATCCTTGAAGTGTCGAGGGCACTAGCCCGAGAAAGAACGCCCAAGACTTGTCCGGACGGACTCATCTTGGGCGAACGCATTTAAGGGGCAACCAGTTTCGTCGGCCGATTTCCCGCCAAATGTTGCATTATTGCTACATAGCATTTATGCTACAAACATGGGACGTAAATCAAAGCAAGAAGAAGAGCGGGTTGCAAACCGCATTGAAGAGCTGCGCACCCAGGCCGGCTTGAGCCGTCAAGAGCTCGCGGATCAAGTTGGTGTCCACTACCAAACCATCGGCTACATCGAACGCGGCGAATACAGCCCGAGCCTTGTGCTCGCGCTTAAGATTGCGGCTGTCCTCGATAAATCGGTCGAGCAGGTTTTTCAAATCGAAGAGGATAAATAATGAATTCAAAGAGTCTCGAAGAACGCGTAGAAGTGTTTGGCAAGAATTTCGACACATCCGTTCGCGCTTGGGTTAGCAACGACCGCTCCCTCAATTTCCTGCGCACAACAAGCGCACGCCTGATTCTGTCGACCATAACCGTGCTGGCGCTTTATGGCATACCGGCCTACCAAATGTTCTACCGCGGTGTCTCGATCTGGCTATACGTCGGCGCACTGGTGTTATGCGTTTTGCTGCAAAAGCTTTCGATTCGGTTCGCATTTGATGACGACTCTCAAATCGATGAGTATCAGCATGAGCGCCGCAATCGTGCCTACCGCCGCGCATATAAGCGAGTCGCCACAATCTTGGCGTTGGCAATCATCCTGGTCGCCGAGAATGGCTTCTCGCTCAAGCAGTCACTTGGCTCGGGCTTCCGCTACTCGTTTGACCTCGGGTCAGAGAACTGGGTGTTCCTAGGGGTATTCGTCTGCGGCCTATTCGTGGTGCAGAAATACCTGTCTTGGGGAATCAAGGGCGAATCACGCGCTGAATAACCAAAAAAGAAACCCCCGGCCAATCGGTCGGGGGTTTTCTCTTTACTAGTGAGGGAAGGCGAACTCCAGGGCGATTAGAAACAGGATGAAACCTCCGACTAGACCGCTGATCATGAGCATTGCGGTTGCCCGGTCGCCCCTGAAAAATGCGACGGTGCTAAGCACCGAACCGAGCAAACCCTCGACAATAATTGCGATGCTCGGAACCGGAAAACCGATTGCCAACTTTGCAATGAAGAGCACCACGAAGAGCACGGTTAGGTAAAAACCGATTCGCCCCAGGACACTCTTCGGCATTATGGCTCTAGACGGTTAGGGCCGCGGAACAAGAAACCAACTTCACGGATGTTTGGCTGGTGCAAGAGCAGCATCAAAACGCGAAGCAGACCCATTCCGAAACCACCATGTGCCGGGGCGCCGTACTTGAAGAAGTCAAGGTAGGTCTGTAGGCCCTCAGGCTCTAGACCCTTCTGCTTGACCTGCTCGGTTAGAACATCTAGGCGGTGCTCACGCTGAGCACCGGTGGTGATCTCGGTGCCGCGCCAGATTAGGTCGTAGCTGTTGGTTAGAGACGGGTTGTCTGCGTGACGCATGTGATAGAACGGGCGAACGGTGGCCGGGTAGTCGGTTACGAATACGAATTCGTGACCGTGGGTCTCTTCGGCCCAAGCCGCGATCTGACGCTCACCCTCAGGGTCTAGGTCGCCGCCGCGCTCAACAACGTGGCCGCGCTCCTTGATGATGTCGATTGCATCGTGCAGGGTCACGCGTGGGAAAGGTATCGAAGGAACCTTTACCTCGATGCCGAACAGCTTCTGAATTTCTTCACCGTGCTGCTCCTCGACCGCCGAGATGGCAGCGTGCATTAGCTGCTCCTGGATGGCCATGATGTCCTCGTGTGAGTCGATCCATGAAACCTCGATGTCAACAGACACGAACTCGGTTGCGTGGCGCGAAGTGAATGATGGGTCGGCACGGAAAACAGGGCCGATTTCGAAGATGCGGCCGAGGCCAGACATCATCGCCATCTGCTTGTAGAACTGTGGTGACTGAGCCAAGTAGGCGTTGCCCTCGAAGTATTCGAGCTTGAACAACTCTGCGTTTGACTCTGAAGCAGAAGCCATTAGCTTCGGGGTGTGAAGCTCAACGAAGCCGTTCTCGACCCAGTACTTGCGCCAGGTTGCCTCGATGGTGGTCTGAATACGGAAGACCAGGTTCATCTCAGGGCGACGTAGGTCTAGGAAACGCCAGTCCATGCGCTTGTCGATCGAGGTGTCGTCGGCAATCGGGGTTTCTGGGTCGGCCAGGGTGACGATCTCAACGTCGTCAAGCTGAATCTCGAGACCGCCGAGCTTTACGCGCTCGTCGTGCACCAAACGACCGGTGATCCAAACGAATGAACCGTTGGTCAGGGTCGAAACCTTTGTTGCCAAAGCATCGTTCTCGTCAGGAGCGTCATCGATGGTTGGGCGCGGGTAGGTGACCTGAGCCGAGCCGGTCTCATCACGAAGGATGATGAACTGGATGCGCTTCTGGTCACGAAGCTTTTCGACCCAACCGCCAAGGGTTACTGGGCCGTCTTCGCGCGCTGCAAGGTCTTTGATTAGGGTGCGGGTTCTCATAAAAGCCAAGTTTAGCCGAGGGTAGACTTGAAGCTATGCCCGCCGACCGCATCCACCTGATTCGCCATGGCGAGGTGCACAACCCTGGGGGCGTTCTTTATGGGCGTTTGCCGCACTTCCGTCTGAGCGACCTTGGCCACGAGATGGCCAAATCTGCCGCGTCCAAGGTTGCCGAGACAACATTCGAGCAGGGCCGTAGCGTCGTAAAGCTGTTGGCTTCGCCGCTGTTGCGCACCCAAGAGTCGGCTGCGCCGGTGGCCAGCGCCTTCGGTCTCGAGGTGCACACCGATGAGCGCCTGATCGAGCCTTACAACATCTTTGAAGGTCGCAAGCTCTCGGCCTCACACATTTTGATTCGCCCGCACCTTTATTACCACCTGCGCAATCCGCAGAAACCGAGCTGGGGCGAGCCTTACGAGGCCATCGCCGCCAGGATGATGTCGGCAATCGAAGATGCATGGAACAGTGTGGACTCCGGCGATGTTGTACTGGTTAGTCACCAGTTGCCAATCGTGATGGTTCAGTTAACCGTTGCCGGCAAACCACTGGCGCACAACCCAAAGCAACGTCGCTGTTCGCTGTCGAGCATCACCACGCTCGAGCGACAGGGCGACAAGTTCGTTGAGGTGTCTTACGTAGACACCGCGGCGAATCACACAGTTATCGATAGAGGAGCCGTCTAATGCTTAAGCAGCAGGTATTGCGCGTTGCAACGGCGATGGCGGTTGCCGGTAGCCTGGCCATCGGTCTTGGCGCGTGCGCGGCCAATGACCCGTTGGCTAGTCAGTTCAAGGCGGGCGACAACAAGAACTACATTGCCGGAGACGGTTCGGTCACCGAGTATCCGGTTGCCAACCGCGGCAAGTCGGTCACCTGGGCGGGTCCAACCGAAACCGGTGGCATTCTTTCGAGCACTCAGCTAACCGGTGTTCCGGTAGTCATGAACTACTGGTACGCGGGCTGTGCCCCTTGCCGAGCCGAGGCTCCGGAACTTCTCGAGATCTCAAAGAAGTTCCCGAAGGTTCAGTTCGTTGGCGTAAACGTGCGCGACTCGGCGGCCACCGCGGCGGCATTCAACCGCAACTTCAAACTCACCTGGTCTTCGATTATCGACAGCCAAACCGGTTCGGTTGCCCTCGCCTTCACCGGAATCGTTACCCCAGCCGCCGTGCCAACCACCTTGGTCATCGACAAGAGGGGTCGCGTTTCTGCTCGAGTTCTTGGCCGCATCGATAAGTCGATCCTGACCACGCTCATCAAGACCGTCCAGGATGAGAAGTAATGAACCCAGGCGCGATCATCCTTAACGGCTCGCTGCTGGCGGCAATGCCGCTCACGCTCGCCGCGGGTCTGATTTCTTTCTTGTCGCCGTGCGTTTTGCCATTGGTTCCGGGATATCTCGGATTCGTCTCGGGTTCGGTCGGTTCGGGCGAGAAGAAGTCGCGCAGACGCATGATCCTTGGGGCAGTGCTTTTCGTGCTCGGCTTCACGCTGGTTTTTGTTTCCCTCGGTGCCGCCTTTGGCAGCCTCGGCACGATTCTGCAGTCAGGTTTGGCTTCGGTAATTCAGCGCATCCTTGGCGTGGTGATTGTTCTACTGGGCCTCGTCATGATCGGTCAGTTTGGTTTCATGCAACGCACCTTCAAGATGCAGGTTTCGCCAAAACTCGGCCTGATTAGTGCGCCGCTGCTCGGCATCGCTTTTGGCCTCGGTTGGACCCCGTGCATCGGCCCGACCCTGTCGGCCGTGCTTACCCTTTCGCTCGATGGCGCATCGGCCGGCCGCGGAGCGCTCTTGACCGTTTTCTACTCGCTCGGTCTCGGCCTGCCGTTCGTCGCAATTGCGGCTGGTTTCGGCTGGGCTTCTAAATCGGTAGGTTTCGTGAAGCGCCATATCCGTGCATTCAACATCGCGGGCGGTTCGTTCTTGATTCTGCTTGGTCTGCTCCTAGCCTTCGGCCTCTGGAGAAGCCTCATCGTTTTGATTCAGGAGGTGACCGTTGCCTTCATCCCAGCTCTCTAATGAACCGGTGAACTCGCCGGAAATCGGCATCAAGGGTTGGTTGCGTTGGACTTGGCGCCAACTAACCTCGATGCGCACCGCGCTGATTCTGTTGCTTTTGCTGGCCGCGGCTGCCGTGCCTGGCTCGGTATTTCCTCAGCGCTCGGCCGACCCAAATGGTGTCACCGCATACTTTGATGCCAACCCGACGCTCGCGCCGATTCTCGACAAGATCCAACTCTTCGATGTCTACACCTCGGCCTGGTTCTCGGCGATTTACATTTTGCTGTTCACCTCACTGATCGGCTGCGTTCTGCCTCGCACCGCTGCTCATGCACGCGCACTTCGCCTACCGCCGGTGGCGACTCCAAAAAACCTCAAGCGCATGCCGGCATACAAGTCGGCCTCGCTGACCACCAAAAAGAGCCAGGATGCGCTGCTCGCCAACGCCGAAGCATTGCTCAAGAAGCAGCGCTATCGCGTTGCGATTGAAGCTGCCTCGGGTAAGACCGGCGGTTCGGTGAGTGCCGAGCGCGGCTACCTTCGCGAAACCGGAAACCTGATTTTTCACCTGTCACTCATGGGCGTTCTGATTGCCGTTGGAATCGGTGGCGGCTTGAGCTACAGCGGCCAGCGTGTTTTGGTCGAGGGCGAAAGCTTCGTCAACAACCTCGCCGGCTACGACTCGTTCTCACCGGGCACGTTCTTCAACGAGTCTCAGCTGGTTCCATTCAGCGTTCGTCTCGACAAGTTTGAGGTCGACTTTTATCGCGATAAGACACTGAAAAACCAGGCAAACGCCGGAACCCCAACCGACTTCCGAGCATTCGTTACGACCACCCTTGGTGCGACCGGAAAATCTACGACCGGGTTGATTCGTGTCAACGAACCGCTCGCGATGCCAAACGCGAACATCTACCTAACCGGAAACGGTTATGCGCCTTCGATCACCATCCGTGACAAGCAGGGTCAGGTCGTCTACTCAGGTGCCACCGCGTTCTTGCCTCAAGATAAGAATTACACCTCGCTCGGCGTGATCAAGGTCACGGATGTGCCGAAGCAGTATGGAATCATCTCGTTCTTCTATCCGACGGTTGGAACCTTGGACTCGGGTGCTCTCACCTCGCTCTACCCGGATGCTGCGATCCCGCTGCTCTCAATGAACGTTTATCAGGGTGACCTAGGCATCAACGGCGGCCAGCCGAAGAACGTCTTTGCCCTAGACATTAAGAACATGAAGCAGATTGCCGGCGGTAAGTCGGGAGTCAAGGGTCTTCGTCTGCAGCTCGGCGAAACAGTCAAGTTGCCGAATGAGCTTGGAACCGTAACCTTCGATGGTTTGAAGCGCTTCGCTTCTCTGGATGTTGACTACAACCCTGGCGGTGTCTGGGTGCTGGTCTTCGCTCTCTTGGCCCTTGCCGGAGTAGCCACCTCACTCTTGGTGCCTCGCCGCCGAGTCTGGATTCGCCAGACCGAAACCGGTTTTGAGGTCGCTGCGCTTGCCCGAGGTGACGACCCGGTTCTCGAAAAGGTTGTCGCCGAAATAGTTTCTGAGCTTGCCCCTAAGAAGATAAAAAAGGAATCTGATGAATAGCATTTCGCTAAACGCCGATCTCGCCGCGATTTCTCGACTCGTCGTCGAGGGGGCGATGCTGGTCTACACCTTCGCTTTCCTAACCTTCGCCTACCACCTGTCACAGTTGGCCAGCACCAAGAAGGCGGTTCGAGCCGGTGCCACCAAGCTCGAGCGCGTGGGAATCATCCTGCTTGCGGTGGCCGCGGCCATCCACGGTGTCGGTGTCGTGTTGCGCGGCATCTCGGCCTCGCGTGTGCCATGGGCCAACATGTACGAGTTCTCGATCGCGGGTTCATTCGTGGTGGTCACCATCTTCTTGTTTGCCTTGACCATCAAGGACATTCGACTAATCGCTACCTTCGTGGCCGGCTTCAACCTGCTGATTCTGGGCACCGCCGACACCATCTTCTATGTAGATGTGAAGTCGCTTATGCCTGCCCTGCAGAGCTACTGGTTGGTCATTCACGTGATGGTGGCCGTGCTGGCAACCGCCTTCTTCAACATCGCGGCTGCGCTTTCGATTGCCTACATCTTCAAGACCGCAAAGTGGGTTAAGGCTTCGAAGCTGAAGCTCGTCGATTTGATGCGCCGCATCCTTGCGCTTTTCCCAAACGAAGAAAAGCTCGAGCGCCTTTCTTACCGCTTCAATATCATCGGCTTTATTCTCTGGACCTTCACCTTGATCGCCGGAGCAATCTGGGCAGAGCGTGCCTGGCACCGCTACTGGGGTTGGGACACCAAGGAGGTCTGGACCTTCATCATCTGGACCATCTACGCCGGATACCTTCACGCCAACGCCACCCGCGGCTGGAACGGTAAGCGTTCGGCCTGGTTGGCAGTGGTCGGCTTCGTTGCGATCCTGTTCAACTTCACCGTGGTGAACCTGTTCTTCAAGGGCCTACACGTCTACAGCGGTTTGAAATAGAAACCACACAGCGAGATTGCCAAACCCAACCGTGAACCCAGCGCTGACCGAACTGCTGTCGTCGGCGCGTGTTGTTTCGCTGCCGCTGCGCACCCGTTTTCGCGGTGTCGTCGACCGTGAGGCAATGTTGTTTCAGGGGCCCAACGGTTGGGCAGAATGGTCGCCTTTTCTCGATTACGAGGATGAAGAATCTGCCGTCTGGTTAGCCGCGGCCATCGAGTTTGCCTACGCTGATTTGCCGACGCTAAAGCGCGAGGCGATTCCGGTGAACGCAACCCTGCCAGCCGTGACACCAGATCAGGTCGAGAAGGTGCTTTCACGTTTCGGCGACTTTGGCACTGTAAAGATCAAGGTCGCCGAGTCCGGTCAGAGCCTCGATGATGACTTGCAGCGGGTGCAGGCTGTTCGCAATATCTACCCTGATGCCCGCATTCGACTAGATGCCAATGGTGGCTACTCGGTCGAAGACGCCATGAACATTGCAACCGCGTTATTCGACAGCGGAGTATCGCTCGACTACCTAGAGCAGCCGGTGAAGACCATCGCCGAAATGGCAGAGCTAAAGCTTCGACTCAGCAAGGCTGGTATCGGTTCGGCGCAGGCAAACGGCGTGAAAATTGCCGCCGATGAATCGGTGCGAAAAGTCAGCGACCCGATGGCTGTGGTTCAGGCCGATGCGGCCGACATCCTGGTTTTGAAGGCGGCACCGCTCGGTGGAATTTCACGTGCGATGGCGATTGCGAACGAGGCGGCTCTGCCGGTGGTGATTTCGAGCGCTCTCGATTCTTCGATTGGGCTGTCGATGGGTGCGCATCTCGCGGCGGCTCTGCCAATTCACTCGGCGACCGAACCCGGTGGCCTAGCGTTCGATTGCGGTCTCGGCACGGGTGCGCTTCTGGCCGGTGACGTTACGCGCGAGCCACTGATCCCGGCGGATGGTTTTATCGAGGTTCGCCGCGTCGCGGTAGACCAGCAGAAGCTCGACATTTTTGAAGCAGAAGACCACCGCATCGACTGGTGGATTGACCGACTCGACCGTGCTTTCAAGCTGCTCTAATCGTGAATTTTCCGACTCACCGGAATCAGCTCGACTTTCAAAACAAATCCGGCTCTTTCGAGCAGGCGCACCAGAGTGCCTACCGTGGGATCCTGTCGGCAGTTCTCGAAGCGGCATATCGAGGAAGCCGGGAAACCGACTGAAGCCGCAAAGTCTTTCTGCGAAAGCCGAAGGCTGAGGCGCGCTTGTGTCACCAAGGCGCCGGCCAAGGTTCGAAACCAATCGATTGGCAAACTTGAAAATGACCATCCGGATGGGTAATGGTTGAGCTGATGGTCCTTGAGCCGGAATCTAGCGGGTTGATGATCTTCGATTGTGCCATTGAGCAATTCGAAGCTGAGTGCGGAAATTAGTTCACTGTCACCCGAAGCAATAGCTGACTTCATGCGCTCGTGAACGTCTGGCTGTTCGTGAAATTTGTTCTGATCGGGAATTTCTAAAGAATCATCGAAAGTCATGCCTAAGAGTTACCTAATGACACAATTGCCGATCAGTCGTCTCGATTAATTGGGGATGACCGAAGTATTTACCTTTTCTGAGGAGAAGTAGGCTTGAACCATGACCAAGCAGGTTTCTGAAATCTTTGATTCGAGCATTTGGCACGAGGTGCCGGGGTTTGACGCGCTCGAAGACATCACCTATCACAAGCACAACGAGCTGGGCATCGTGCGCATCGCGTTCAACCGTCCCGAGGTTCGCAACGCCTTCCGCCCGAAGACCGTAGACGAACTGCACCAAACCCTCGATCACGCGCGCATGGATTCACGCGTCGGAGTCGTTTTGCTAACCGGAAACGGACCTTCTGCCAAGGATGGCGGCTGGGCATTTTGCTCCGGTGGCGACCAGCGAGTTCGAGGTCGCGATGGCTATAAGTATGCCGAGGGTGAAACCGCTGAAACCATCGATCCGGCGCGCAATGGCCGCCTGCACATACTTGAGGTTCAGCGCCTGATTCGCTTCATGCCAAAGGTGGTTATCGCCCTGGTGCCAGGATGGGCCGCCGGCGGTGGGCACTCGCTAAACGTGGTCGCTGACCTTTCGCTGGCCAGCGCCGAGCACGCCAAGTTCAAGCAGACCGATGCCGACGTTGGCTCGTTCGATGCCGGATATGGCAGCGCGTATCTGGCTCGCCAAACTGGTCAGAAGTTTGCCCGTGAAATCTTCTTCCTGGGTGCCGAATACAGCGCGCAGCGCGCCTATGAAATGGGTGTAGTCAACGCTGTTGTGCCACACGCAGATCTCGAGAAGGTCGGCGTCGAGTGGGGTGCCGAGATTCTTCGCAAGTCACCTCAGTCGATTCGCATGTTGAAGTTTGCCTTCAACGCGGTTGACGACGGTATCGCCGGTCAGCAGCTCTTCGCCGGCGAGGCAACTCGGTTGGCTTACGGCACCGATGAAGCTGTCGAAGGTCGAGACTCGTTCTTGCAGAAGCGCGAACCTGACTGGTCGCCATACCCTTGGCACTTCTAGACCACGCGCAATAAACAAAGCCCTAAATGATTCCGCTCAAGCTCATTGCCGCCAATGACACCTTTGGTGCTTTGGTCGCGCTCGGCGAAGTTTTGGCTGCCAACCAAGCGGTGTTCATAACGGCTCCCGACGTCAACGGCAAGATGCCCGAGACCTTTGGTTTGCCTGAGGAAGTAGCGACCGGTGTCGGGCTAATCGTTGAAACCAGCGGGTCGAGCGGTAAGCCTAAGCGAGTCACGCTGTCACGCGAAGCCATCCTGGCCAGCGCAAATGCGGCTCAGATTCGCCTTGGCGGGCCGGGGCAGTGGTTGCTCGCGTTGCCGATCAACTTTGTCGCCGGAGCTAACGTGCTGATTCGTTCGCTGGTTGCCGACACCCAACCGGTTTTGATGAATACCTCGGTGCCTTTTACGGCCGAGGCGTTTGCTCGTTCGGCCTCGCTGATGACCGGCGCACGCCGTTACACCTCGCTCGTGCCGACCCAGTTGGCTCGCCTCGCGGCAGCGCTAAACGACCCGTTTAGCCCTAGCGGAAAGAACGATTTCCTGCTCGCCCAGCTACGCAAATTCGATGCCATCTTGGTCGGTGGCCAGGCGCCCCAGGATGAAGTCGTCACGGCTCTGCGAGACCTTGGCATCAAGATTGTGATCACCTACGGAATGACAGAGACCTGTGGCGGATGCGTCTATGACGGCGTTGCACTCGATGGAGTCCAGATCGACTTGGTCGGCAGTCGAATCGAAATTTCGGGCAAGGTTTTGGCGAGTGAGATCGCCGACGACGCCGGCGTCCAGGTGCTTGGCGAAAGATTCATCACGAACGACCTCGGCGAATTCGACGAGTCGGGCCGGCTCCAGATCCTCGGTCGCATCGACCGGGTTATCGTCTCGGGTGGTCTAAAGATTTCCCTCGACCGAGTCGAAGAACTCGCCCGCGCGGTGCCGGGAGTCGCCGAATTGGCAGCCACCGCAATCGCCGATCAAGAGTGGGGCCAGCGAGTTGGCATCGTTTATCTCGGCAGCCCCGAGGTGGCCGACGAAATCGCTCAAGCCCTGGCAAATGACCTGGGCCCGGCCGGCAAGCCAATCCGTGTGGTTCGCACCGACGGTGTGCCAAAATTGCCTAGCGGCAAGCATGATCTTCAAGCAATCAAACGACTATTCGAGGAGCTCTAATGGCTAAAAACAAGAAGGTTTCACCAGCAAAGCTTTGGGTCGAAGGTGCTCGTTTGCGCACCCTGCCGCTTGCTATCGCACCGGTGCTAATCGGTTGGGGAGCCGCTGCTTCGGTTCAGTCGTTCAAGTTGCCGCTGGCAATCTTGGCTCTTGCCGTTGCCCTCTTCTTGCAGATTGGCGTCAACTACGCCAACGATTACTCCGACGGCGTTCGCGGCACCGACGAGTTTCGCGTTGGCCCGCTGCGCCTAACCGGCTCGAAGTCAGTTCGACCAGAGTTGGTCAAGTATGTGGCTTTCGCATTCTTTGGTTTGGCTGCGCTAGCCGGGCTCGCAATCGTGCTGATTACCGGCTTCTGGTGGCTGCTGGCCGTTGGTGCCGCAGCAATCGTCGCAGCCTGGTTCTACACCGGCGGCAAGAGCCCTTACGGCTACGCCGGTCTCGGTGAAATCGCCGTCTTCCTGTTCTTCGGTCTGGTGGCAACCATGGGCACCGCATACATTCAGCTCGGTTACTTCGACCCGAACTCGCTATTCGGCGGCGCGGCAATCGGCCTATTCGCCGCGGCGGTTTTGATGATCAACAACATCCGTGACATTGACCAGGATGTGCTTGCCGGCAAGCGCACCCTTGCCGTCAAGGTGGGCAAGAAGTGGGCGAAGGCTTACTACTTTGCAATGATTTGGTTGCCGTTTGCTATTTTGCTGCCGTTCCCGTTTCTCTACCCGGCAACCTTCTTTGCTTGGTTGAGCATCTTCTTGGTGCTGCCAGCGACCTTGATTGCGTCGACAGCAAAGACCCCGCGCGAGTTGATTTTGGTCTTGAAGCTGACCAGTTTTGCGGCGCTTACCTTTGGTGTGTTCTTCGGTTACGGCCTAGCCGTAGTCAACTTCGCCCTCTAGCCTCGAGGCGCTCGAAGACTATTTTTCGTCTGAGCTCTGCTTAGAGTCGAGAACCGCGTTTTCGTGGTCGCTGTCGGAGTCATCCGTGCCCACGGTCTCGTTGCGGTTGATGCGTTTGTAGACAGCTTCAGAAACACGTTCGCGCTGCTTGGTGAAGAAAATTAGCGAGATGGCCAGCGAAAGCACCGCGGCAATTAGAGCGCTGAAGAACTTGTCGAAGTTGAGCAAGATCATGATGACTAAAATGCCTACGAATAGACCCACGCGGATAAGGACATAGTTCAGCCATGCATTCTTCATGGAATAAGTCTAAGTTTTTCGCTGGTTAGAGTTAACCCATGAGGTTGTTGATCTTTGTTGCCGTAGTCGTTGGCATCGCCTTAATCTTTGGCGCGGTTTACGGCATCAGTGCACTGCTTGAGCGCAAGCGCGGCTCATCGCGCACCACGACCAAGAGCAATGCCCCGGATGACGACCCAGAGTTCTTGCGCAATCTTGCCCGACGACTGGCCGAAGAAGAAGCCAAAAAGCGAAAAGAATCGGGCGAATCCAAGTATGACGAGTAACTCATCCGTGCCTGCTCAGGTTTTCGCGGCACATCTGCTCGCTGCCCTGGCCAAGGCAGGAATTCGCAACTTTTTTCTAGCTCCCGGTGCAAGGTCGCAGGCGCTGGCGATTGCCGCCGGCCAACTAGCCAGCGCGGGGAAAATCGATCTTCACGTTCGCTTGGACGAGCGCTCGCTCGGATTCACCGCGCTCGGCGCTGCGGTGGCCTCTGGTGAGCCTTCGGTAATCATCACAACTTCTGGAACCGCGGTGGCCAACCTGCATCCGGCTGTTCTCGAGGCGAATCACTCGGGTGTTCCGCTGATTCTGCTAACCGCTGATCGACCACACGAACTGCGGGGCGTTGGTGCAAACCAGACCACAAACCAGGTGGGGATTTTCGCCGATGCGGTGCGCGAATGCTTCGATGTGCCGGCGCCAAACGGGGCGGAGCGCGAATTCGCCGAAGCGGTTCAGCTGGCAATTGACGCGATCGCAATTTCGATGGGCTACGACGGCGACCAGCCTGGTCCGGTGCAACTAAACCTTGCCTTCAGAGAGCCGCTTTCTGCGCTCGAGCCAAACGCCGCCGACCTGAAGCCGCAAATTCAGCTTCCTGAAATTTTCGAGCCAATTCCAGAATTCGCGATGCTTTCGGCCGAACTACCTACCGTTGTTATCGCCGGTGCCGGTGCGGGTGACGATGCGGTCGAACTAGCCGAGGCATTTGGTTGGCCGCTCTTCGCCGAACCTTCTTCAGGTGCGCGATCGGGCGCAAACGTCATCCTTGGCTATCGAAACCTGCTCGACCCAGAGGGCTCGTGGGCCGAACTGGCCGGGCAAATTCGTCGTGCAATTGTCTTCGGTAAGCCGACCCTCGGACGCGCCGCTATCAAGCTGCTATTCAACCCGGAGGTTGAAGTTGTTGTCGTGCGCAGCCCACACATGGGGCACTTTGATGTTTCGCGCCGTGCCGGCAAGTTGGTCGATGAGATCACCGTAGATAACGAAGTTGATTTCGAGTGGCTCGAAGCCTGGCGTCGAGCAGATTCCGAGCATTCAAACGCAAACCCGGTCTCGAACGAACTGGACCGTAGAACGCTGGTCGAAAAAGTTTGGCAGGCAACCGAAGGTGGCGATCAGCTCATCCTTGGTGCCTCTCGCCTAATTCGTGAGGCCGATGTTTGGGCGCCGGCAAAGCCGATTCGCGTCTTTTCAAACCGCGGGCTAGCCGGCATCGACGGTACGGTGGCGACAGCCGCTGGTATCGCGCTGGTCGCAACCGAAGGCACCACCCGCGTGCTGCTCGGTGACCTAACGCTGTTGCACGACGTCGGCTCGCTGGCCATCGACGTGACCGAGGCCGAGCCGAACCTGCAGGTGATTGTCGGAAACGATGGCGGTGGCAGTATTTTCAGCAGCCTCGAAATGGCAAAAACCTTGGATGAAGAAACCTTCACTCGGCTATTCAAGACCCCGCAGACCGTAGACCTGTGGCACTTGGCTCAGGCTTACGGTTGGGCTTACGCGCGGGTTGAAACTCTCGGGCAGTTAGATGAAGCCCTGGCCAAGAGTGGGCGCATCCTGGTCGACGTTCGCCTGGGCTAACTGAGCGCTTCGCGAATCGGCGAGAACTTAAGTTCGGTCTCCGCGAGTTCAGCGTCGGGCTCTGAGCCGGCCACGATTCCACAGCCCGCAAATGCGCGAACAACCTCACCCGCAGAAGAGTCCTCAATCTTGGCTCCGCGGAGAGCAATCGCCCATTCGCCATCGCCATCGGCACCAATCCAACCGACTGGGCCGGCGTAGCGACCGCGATCGAAAGGCTCTAGCGATTCGAGCAGCTCTTGAGCCTCTAGGCGAGGCGTGCCCGCAACGGCTGCTGTCGGGTGCAGGGCGGCCGCGAGGTCGAGCACTGAGGCTTCTTCGCGAAGAACGCCGTGAACGTCGCTGGCAAGGTGCCAGAGGTTCGGCAGCGCCAAACTAAACGGCTTCGGGTCGGCGTCAACCTGCGAGCAGAACGGTTGCAAGGTCTGAACCAGCGAGTCGACGGCAAAGGCGTGTTCGGTGGTGTTCTTGGTCGAAGCGGCTAGCGCTGCCGAGATCGCCTTGTCTACCTCTGGGTCTGTGCCGCGGCCCGCGGTTCCGGCCAGCACTCGTGCCGAAACCTGACCGTGAGCCACTCGAACCAAGAGTTCCGGCGATGCGCCGAAGAGCCCGTCGACCGAATAGATCCAACAGGTTGGGAATCGGCTGGCCAGTTTGGTGAGGCTGGCGCGGATGTCGAAACCATCTGGAAGTTCACCAACTAAATCACGAGCGAGAACAACCTTCTTGAGGTCGCCTCGAGAAATCGCATCGACCGCATCCTGAACCGAACGCTTGAAACCATCGGCCGATTGGGCTCCGGCAGCAAATCGAACGGCCGTGTTCTCTCGGTAATCGCCATTGCTCAGCCAGAACTCGTTCGCATCCGAGGTGTTCACCGCCTGACCATCCTGGTCGATTTCGACGGTGGTCAGCCAGGCGCGACCATCACGAAGACCGAGCAGAATTTTCGGAACAATCAGAACACTCGAGGTTTCGCTTTGATCGGCGAAGGCGATGCTGCCGAATGCCACCAGGCCGGTGCCAGGCAACTGCACGCGGTCGTCGACGATTGCCCCAGAGGCCAGGTCTCGCCATCGTGCAGCCAAGTCCTTGATTCGATTTGGGCCCTGCGCTTCAATACGCAAAGCCTCACCCCAACCAACCAGACCCTGACCGCCACGGATGTAAGCCATCGGGTTTTCGGGTAGTCGATTGATCAGGTCAAAGGCGCCGTCATTCAAGGCAATTGTTGAAAGGCGAATCGACATGCAGCGCCTTTCAATAGTGTCTGAGTGTTTTCTGTGAAACCCGGTGGGCGCCTATTTTTGCTACCCATCAGTGGCTAACCTAAATGTTGACCTCAAAAATCCTAACCGCATCAGAAAAGGTAGAAATGTCGACCAAGAAGCTGGCCATCACGGCGCTGCTTGCTGTGGCATTCCTTTCGCAGTCATCAATCGCTGCGATGGCCGAAGATGCCGGTGGCGATGACGGTTCAAATTCTTTCGTTGCACCTACCGGTCGCCCAGTTTCTCCGGCGCCATACGAGCGCAAGCACGGCGAGCACAAGGATGGCGACCGCAAAGACCAGCAAGGCGGCGACGGTCAGTTCCAAGTTGCCGTACCTCCGATGGTTATCACTCCAAACGACCAGGATGACGTTGTGACCGGAAGTGCGACCAAGACCGGCAGTGCAGGACTGAAGAAAACTTTCAAGGTCGCCCCACCCAAGGGTGGCAGCAGCGTGAATACCAGCGTTCCAGACACGGCCGGCAATGAGCAAGTTATCGAGCCAAACTCGGCAGCTATTGATCCAAACGCGAACCAGCCGATTCAAATGCAGAATGTGCACCCGAACGGCAAGACTCCGGCCGATGTCTTCATTCAGAGCGCACAAATAGGTGTTGGCGCAATGGCTGCCGGTGCTGCGGTGCTCGGAATCGCCGCCGCAGTACGTGGACAGCGATCACGTCGCGAGTCAAAAACCGATTTCATTTACGAAGTCGAAAACTAACCGACACTTGTCGGAATAAGCCTCCTCGGGTGGGGGTTCTGCCTAAGGACCTCGAAGGTAGGATTAACCCGTGAGCAAAGCAGATCTGGCCAAGAAACCAGCAGAAGTTGCGGCCATGTTTGATGAAGTGGCTCCGACCTACGACCTAACCAACGCACTCTTGTCATTTGGGCAAGACAGCCGCTGGCGCAAAATTGTGCGCGACGCCGTGTTCCCTGAGTCTGGGCAAAAGATTCTCGATCTAGCTGCCGGCACCGGTGCATCATCGGTTGCCTTCACCGGCCCAGGCATCAAGGTGGTTGCCGGTGATTTCTCAGAGGGCATGTTGGCGGTCGGTCGCAAGCGTCACCCAGAGATTGAGTTCGTATTTGCCGACGCCACCCATCTTCCATTCAAGGATGGCGAGTTCGACGCTGTCACCATTTCTTTCGGCCTGCGCAATGTGGTTGACGTCGAAAAGGCGCTGTCAGAGATGTACCGAGTGACCAAGCCTGGCGGTCGCATCGTGATTTGCGAGTTCTCGAAGGTGACTAACCCGGCCCTTGCCCCGTTCTACAACCTTTACCTAAACAAGATTTTGCCTGGCTTCTCGCGACTAGCAAGCAAGACTCCTGAGGCATATTCATACCTGTCTGAATCGATCTTGGCCTGGCCAAACCAGCGTGAACTCGGTCTAAAGATTTCTGCCGCCGGCTACGAATCGGTTGCCTACCGCAACCTAACCTTCGGCATCGTTGCGGTTCACCGCGGGCTAAAGCCAAAGGCAAAGCCTGTCGCTAAGGCCAAGCCGGCTGCAAAGGCTGCGGCCAAGCCGCGAACCAAAAAGGCAACCGCATGAGTCCAATCGCGCTGCCAAAGCAGCTCAAGAAAGTTCAAGACCGAGCGCTTCTAAAGTCTCTAGAGTCTGGCCTCGAAACCATCGAGACTCAGCTCAAGTCGGCGACGACCTATGCCGACTCGGTGGCTAAAAACCCTGCTCGTCACTTGGTTGACGCCGGCGGCAAGCGCATTCGCCCTGCCTTGGTATTGTTGGCGGCTCAGCTCGGTGACCCATCCAAGCAAGAGGTTTATGACGCAGCGGTTGTGGTCGAACTAACTCACCTCGCAACCCTGTATCACGATGACGTCATGGATGATGCCCCGACCCGTCGCGGTGTTCCGACCGCCCAGCACGTCTGGGGTAACTCGGTGGCCATTCTGACCGGTGACCTACTATTTGCTCGTGCCTCACAGGTTGGTGCGAATCTCGGTCAAGAGTCACTCACGCTGCAGGCCGATACCTTTGAGCGTCTCTGCCTCGGTCAGCTTCACGAAACCGTTGGCCCGAGCGAAGGTCAAGACCCGATCGAGCACTACATTCAGGTTCTTTCAGACAAGACCGGTTCGCTGATTGCCGCCTCGGCTCGCCTAGGAATTTTGCTTTCAGGTGCACCGGCAGAGTTCGACGAACCGATGCGCGTTTACGGTGAAAAAGTCGGTGTCGCCTTCCAGCTAATCGATGACGTAATCGACATCTCTGAGGCGGGCCCTTCAGGCAAGACCCCTGGCACCGACTTGCGTGCCGGAGTTCCAACCATGCCCGTGTTACTGCTTCGACAGGCAGCAGCCGCCGGCGATAAGTCGGCAACCGACCTGTTGACCCTTATCGATGGTGACCTGACCGAAGACAGCGTGCTCGCTTACGTGGTAAAGCGCCTTCGCGAACACTCGGTTGCCGAGCAGGCCTACCAGGAGGCTAAACGCTGGGCTGACGATGCTATCGAGGCTATCCAGGTACTTCCGTCCGGTGCGGTGCGCAACGCATTAGAACTCTTCGCTCAAGCAGTGGTCGACCGTCAGCAGTAAATCTTGAACCTAAAACCCGAACGTGCGAAAAGAGTGAACTTTGCTCTTCTGCTGACTTTTTTCCTGCAGGGCACACTGGGCACCATGATCATCCCGCGCATCCCGCAGCTAATCGATCAGATTGATGTGAATTTCACGGCATGGGGCGCCATAATCGGGTTTTCAGGTCTGGGGGCACTTGTCGGGTTGATGTTCGCCAATCGATTGATTGTCAGTTTTGGTTCGAGGCGAGTACTTCAAATTGCAGCGGTAACCTATGCTTTGGTGCTTGTTCCCCTCCCATATCTAACCGACGCATGGCTTTTCTTCTTGCTGCAAGCCGCTACCGCATTCACAGGTGCCACCTTAAACGTCGCAGTCAATGCCCAAGCAGTCGCTCTGCAGAAGTATCTAAATCGAACGGTAGTTCCAAGATTTCACGGAGCCTGGAGTCTTGGGGCCGCATCCTCGGCCGCGGTGAGCGCATACTTGGCAAGTTTCATGCCCATGTGGCTCAATTTTCTGGTTGTTCCCAGCGTCATCGCGACTGCCTTGTTTTGGTCAACTTCTCGTGTCTTGACTAAAAGTGAAATCGGTCGCGTTAATGATCGGAAGAATGGCAAGGCCATTCCCTTCTGGAAATCGCCGGCGCAACTTTGGATAGTTTCAGTTGGTTGGTTCGCGGGCGTATTCCCGGAGGCAGCGATTATCGACTGGTCCACGGTTTTTGGTCACAAGGTGCTCTTGCTTGACGCTTCGCTGAGCGCCGTTCCTTACACTTTCTTTGTTGCCGCCATGATCATTTCTCGACTTTCGATTGCGAGATTGTCCAGAAATATGCACGTAGGCATCATCTCTTTTTGGGGTGGCACTTTTGGTGCGACCTCAATGGCTCTAGCAGTTATTTTTGGTCCGCTAATCGGTTCGACAGACAAGCTTGCCGGCATGTTTTTCACCGCGATATTTCTATTCGTCGCCGGTCTAGGCATCGGTCCGATGGCGCCAACCTTTACGGCGGCCTCAGGCCACATAAAAGGGCTCTCAACTGCGCAGGGGTTGGCGCGCTCGAGCCTTGTCTCATCTGTATTTATGATGGTTGCCAAGGTCGTTATGGGCGCCATTGCACAGAACGTAAACCTGACCTTTGCTTTTATGCTGCCAGCGGCATTCTTCTTGCTCGCGGCTTTAATCTCACGAGCATCGGTAAGTGGAGATAAGAGTGCGAACCCGGTCGTTGAAGACGCGTTCCCGATTACTGGCTCGATCGCAATAATCCCCGCGGACGAATAAAAAAAAGACCTCGCCGTAGCGAGGTCTTTTTCATAACTTCCTAGCGGAAATTCGTGAACTGAATATCGACATCCAGGTCTTTACCCTTGAGTAGCTGCATAGTTTCTTGCAGGTCATCGCGAGACTTGCTCTGAACGCGGAGTTCGTCACCCTGAATTTGAGACTTGACGCTCTTCGGGCCTTCCTCGCGGATGATCTTTGAAATCTTCTTGGCCTGCTCCTGGTCGATGCCGTTCTTCAACTCTCCCTCGATGCGGTACTCCTTGCCAGATGGGTAAGGCTTTCCATCTACAAAGCTCTTTAGAGAGATGCCGCGCTTCACAAGCTTCGACTGGAAAACATCCAAGACTGCCTTTACGCGGTCTTCGCTTGCAGCCTTCATCAAAATCTTCTCGCCGCTCCAGTCAATTTCAGCCCCGACACCCTTGAAGTCGTATCGAGATTCAATTTCCTTCTGTGCCTGCATGAGAGCGTTGTTAGCTTCTTGCTTGTCTACTTTGCTTACGATGTCGAATGTTGAATCAGCCATGTCTATGAGTTTACTCGGGCGGTGGTCGAGCGCACGATTAGCTCACTTGGCCAGACGGTGTTCTGGTCCACATTCACGTGGCTTCCGAGATCAGGGTCACTCAACAGATCAAGGATGGTTCTGACGGCAAAGGTTGCCTGAGCACTTACTGTTTGAGTGATGGTTGTTACTCCAAAGAACTCTGCAAAATCATGGTCGTCAATTCCAATAATCGAAACGTCCTGTGGCACCCTAAGCCCGAGGTCTTTGGCGGCTAGGATTGCGCCGATCGCCATTTCATCCGAGTTGCAGAAAAGAGCCGTTGGAGCATTCCTCGGATCCCCTAGTAGCTGTTTGGCGGCCCGGTAACCACTCGGAATCGAGTAGTCGCCCATTACCTGCCAAGCTTCTTTTGATTCGATTCCTGCATTCTTAAGAGCTTCAAGGTAGCCAGCTCGGCGAAGTCCCGGCTGGTTGAACTCCCAGTTGGTCAAGATTTCGCCGCTTAGGTTTGCAATTTTTGTGTGCCCAAGCGAAATGAGGTGCTCTGTTGCAAGTTTTCCGGCTGCGAAGTCATCCATTTCAATCGTGCGTGCACCGGGGATGATTCCTCCGATACCGACGATTGGTTTCCCCAGTCGATCAAGTGCGGCAATTTCGTCTTTGTCGGGTTGAATTGCCACTGCGAGCACAGCATCTACACGGCCTCGAAGTAGAAATTCCTGGAATACCTGCGAACGCTGATTATCGCCACCGCGCAAATTGTAAAGCGTTAGGTCATATCCGTTTGAAATGAGTTCCGTCTCGGCAGCTTCCAAAACTGTGCTGAAGAACCAGCGGTCAACTCGCGGCATTACGACGCCGATGTTTCGGTTTCTTCCAGTAGCCAATGTGTATGCACTGTGTGAAACCACATATCCCAATTCTGAGGCCGCCAGTTGCACAGCAGCCAACGCCTTGGCAGAAACGTGGTCTTTGCCACTTAGCGCGCGAGAAACGGTCGCAGTTGATACCCCTGCAAGTTTTGCAACCTCTTCGATGCCTGCCATGTAAATTCCTGAAAATAATCGGATAAATGTAAAACGTTTACAATTTACTCGATATAGACGCCGATTACCCATCCGAGATTTATTCGGCTAAACTTATAAAGCACGTTCGACCAGTTGATTACAGGTGGCCGGAGGTGCGTCTGGCTAGTTACCCAAGCGGCCAAAGGGATCTGACTGTAAATCAGCCGGCTCAGCCTTCGGGGGTTCGAATCCCTCACTAGCCACACCTGAGACCCACGAATAGGAATATTCGTGGGTCTTTTTTGTTGTTCTCGAGAATTTAGGCGCCTCGCCTACCCTTTTGCCATAACTAGGCATGGTGCTAAAGAGTTTTAGCACCAACCTGACGCAGAATCTCAGCGATGATTTCGAGTGCTTTGACTGACTCTTCGTGAGGGTGAAGGGGCGATTCAAGCAAACCCTCCGACACATAAAGGGCAAAGGCAGTAGCTTCGTAGCCGAGACCTTGGTGACCACGTTGCGGGTACTCATCCTTCCAGGTGACCTGCTCTGTATTAAAACCTGTCCTTGACAGCGAAATGCCAGACGGAACGACAAAAGGTGTCAAATATTCAACGATGCCCTCGCTGCCAGATATGGTTGCGTGATGTGGTGCGTGATTCAAGGCGGAGAGGGTGAAAATTGTTCGAGCGCCATTTGCATAGTCCAAGACGGCAGTAACTTCAGCCTCTACGCCTGATTCTGCAAGAGTTCCAATTGCGCGAATTTCTGTTGGATAACCTAGGTGCTCAATGCTAAACGCCACTGGGTACACCCCCATGTCATACATCGCAGAACCCCCACCTGGAATCCAGCGAGCTGGTATGTCAGCGTGATCCTGGCAAAAGTCCATCAAAATAAGTCGCGGCTCTCCGAGCAAACCCTGCCTTTTAATTTGACGAACGACAGACGCTTGAGGCAGGTAGCGGTTCCACATGGCCTCCATCGCAAAGACTCCGGCTGCTTTGGCGGCACTAAAAATTGTCTCGGCGTCACTAGCGTTCATCGCAATTGGTTTTTCTATCAGCACGTGCTTACCGGCATTAATTGCGATTAGGGCATGCTCCAGATGGCCACTTGGGCGGGTGGCGATGTATACGGCATCGATGTCATCACGTGCTGCGAGACTTTCATACGTCTCATCGAAATCAGGCAGCCCCATCTTTACAGCAAATTCCTGAGCTCTACCGGGTGTTCTTGAGGCAACGGTAACTACGTTTTGTTGGGTATGTGTAAGGCAGCTCGAGGCAAATTCTTCGGAAATCCAGCCTGTCCCATAGATTCCCCATCGAAGCGATGGGACAGACGTAGGGTCCAATAGTTGCGGAGCAGGGATTTGTAATGACATATTCACAATTCTAGAACTCGAGGGACTCCTTTGGGCAATAAGAATGAACCGAAGTTGGATAATCAGTGCTGCCTTTTGTTGCCTAGACTGAAGCCATGACTAAGGCCCTAATCGTCATCGATATTCAAAATGATTACTTCATCGGTGGTGCGATGCAACTTATCGGCTCCGAAGCCGCGGCTAAGAATGCGTCGCGAGTGCTGCGTAACTTTCGAGAAGCAGGCTTACCAGTCATACATGTGCAGCACATAGCCTTGAGCCCTAACGCGACTTTCTTCTTGCCGGGCACGCAGGGTGCAGAAATTCACCCGGATGTCGCGCCGATCGACGGCGAGGTAGTGGTCACCAAGCATTTCCCAAACTCATTCCGCGAGACTAACCTCGCCGAGACCCTCGAAGCACTAGGCGCAAAAGAACTCACAGTGGTCGGAATGATGACTCACATGTGTGTGGACACAACCGTGCGCGCTGCAAACGATGCCGGCTTCAAGGTCACTCTGGTCGGCGATGCCTGCGCCACTCTCGATCTCGAATTCGAAGGCCGAACCGTGGCTGCCGCCGATGTGCAGGCTGCTTACCTCGCAGCGATCGATGGTTCGTCCGCAACCGTCGTTTCCGCCGACGCAATAATCTGGGAATAGTCGACCAAGCCCCTTGGGTTCGCTCTAAATAGATAGCTTCATTGACTCAAAGGGGAACATCGTGAACAGCGTCATCAAATTCATCTCGGGCAGTCGCGGAGCATGGGTGACCTTGCTTCTCGGTCTGATCTTCGCTGGCCTCGCTTTCGGCCCGCTAGCCGGAAATAAGGGAGACGCCGCACCGGGGGTTGGCCTTCCTTCAACGAACGAAACTGTTCTCGTAAACGAGGCCCTGAAAGATCTGCCGGGAGCCGACTCGACCGCTGCGATCATCGTTTATCACTCGGATTCAAAGTTCACCGACGCCCAGAAAACCTGGCTGCAAGGTCAGTTTGATCGAAAAACCAAGCAGTTGACCGGCGGTGTGAACGAGAAGTTCCAGAAGTTCACCAACCTCAAGGTCATGGGCAACGCCTTCGTGCCGCCGGCCACCATCTCAGAAGCCGGCTCGACCGCGATCGTCACCGTGCCGCTAGACAAGTCTGACGCCGTCAAAACCGTCGCTGACCGCGTCAAAGAGATGCGCTCAATCGCCAAGGATGGCATGCCTTCCGGCTTGACCACTTACCTAACCGGTCCCGAGGGTTTTCAGGCCGACCTAAGCAACGTATTTGCCGGAGCCGACTTCAAACTTCTCGGTACCACCGCACTCGTGGTCATTCTGTTGCTTTTGATTACCTACCGCAGCCCAAGCCTCTGGCTGATTCCGCTCTTGGTTGTTGGAACCGTGGATGGTATGTCAGGCGGTCTAGTCGCTAAGCTTGCCGAACTTCTGGGCATCAGCCTTGACGGTTCGATTACCGGAATCCTCTCGGTTCTGGTCTTTGGTGCCGGCACCGACTACGCCCTGCTTCTAATCTCTCGCTACCGAGAAGAACTACTTCTGTTCAAGAACAAGAATGAGGCAATGGCGCGAGCACTTCGCGAGGCCGGGCCAGCGATTTTGGCTTCGGGCACAACCGTCATCCTTGCTTTGTTGACTCTGAACTTCGCCGAGCTTCAGGGCACCCGCGCCTTGGGTATCGCCTGTGCCACCGGTGTTTTCTTGGCTATGGTTGCCGCGCTGACTGTTCTACCGGCCGCGTTGGTGGTTTTCGGTCGCTGGATTTTCTGGCCGCTAACCCCGAAGTTCGGTGGCAAGAACAAGTCTGACAATGGCCTCTGGGCCAAGCTCGGTAAGGGGGTCAGCCGCAAGCCGGTAGTCGTGGCGATTGTCGGTTTCGTGCTGCTAGGTGCCATGGCCTCGGGTGCCGGCGGCATCAAGATCGGCCTAGCCTCAACCGAGCAGTTCCTGGCCAAGCCAGAATCGGTGGCCGGTCAGGTTATTTTGTCGAAGGAATTCGCGGCCGGTAGCGCCACGCCAACCACCGTGATTGCCAATAACGACAAGGTCAAGGATGTTGTCTCGGCTGCCGGTGCGGTCGCAGGCGTTGACTCGGTGACGGCCGGTGTCAGCAACGACTCGATCACCAAGATTGATGTCGTGCTCAAGGATGCCAGTGGCACCGAGGGTGCCTACGCGACCATCACCAGCTTGCGCACGGCTCTGCACGCAATCAATGGTGCCGATGCCAAGGTTGGCGGGCTAGACGCCCAGACCCTGGATGTAAAGAACGCCTACTCGCACGACCAGGGCTTGGTCATTCCGATGATCCTGGGCCTCGTGTTTATCGTGTTGCTACTCCTATTGCGCTCGATTGTGGCACCTGTGCTCCTGTTGCTCACCGTGGTCGCATCGTTCTTCGCGAGCCTCGGAGCCGCATGGTTGGTATTCGTCAACCTACTCGGCTTCCCAGCGCTTGACCTGAGCGTATTCCTATACAGCTTCTTGTTCTTGGTGGCTCTCGGTGTTGACTACAACATCTTCTTGGTCACCCGCGCGAAAGAAGAAGCCGCCAAGTTGGGCACCCGCCAGGGCATGATCAAGGCGCTGAGTTCAACCGGTGGAGTAATTACCAGCGCCGGTATCTTGCTTGCTGCTGTGTTTGCCGTGCTGGGCGTCTTGCCCCTCGTGGCGCTTGCTCAGATCGGTGTAATCGTATGCATCGGTGTGCTGCTCGACACCTTGCTGGTTAGAACCGTGATCGTGCCTGCACTGGCATTCATCGCCGGCAAGAACTTCTGGGCAGGTTTCGGCAAGAGCAAGTTCGAGAACTAATACCAAGCTAACGAAAAAGGGTTCAGTCCGAAGACTGAACCCTTTTTCTTTTTAGCGCTTAGCGTGCGCTGACGTTTTGTTACTTGCCAAGACCAGCCAGTGACTGATTCAAAGTTGCCGATGGGCGCATCGCTGCGTCTACCTTGGCGATGTTTGGGTAGTAGTAACCGCCGATGTCGACCGGCTTGCCTTGTACGGCAATCAGTTCTTCGACGATCTTTGACTCGTTGGCAACCAAGCTCGCGGCTAGGTCGGTGAAGGCTGCAGCAATCTCTGCGTCATCCTTCTGTGCGGCCAACTCCTGAGCCCAGTAAAGAGCTAGGTAGAAGTGGCTTCCGCGGTTGTCGATGGTGCCAATCTTGCGGCCTGGTGAACGGTCTTCCTCAAGGAAGGTTCCGGTCGCGCGGTCGAGAGTGTCAGCCAAAACCTTGGCCTTCGCGTTGCCGGTGGTTACGGCTAGGTGCTCGAATGAAGCAGCCAAAGCGAAGAACTCACCTAGTGAATCCCAGCGAAGGTAGTTCTCTTCTAGGAACTGCTGAACGTGCTTAGGTGCCGAACCGCCGGCGCCGGTCTCGAAGAGGCCACCGCCGTTAAGAAGTGGAACGATCGAAAGCATCTTGGCGCTCGTGCCAACCTCAAGGATTGGGAACAGGTCGGTTAGGTAGTCGCGAAGCACGTTACCGGTAACCGAGATGGTGTCTAGACCGCGACGGATGCGCTCAAGCGAGTAGCGGGTTGCGTCTGCCGGAGCCATGATCTCGATGGTTAGGCCGTTGGTGTCGTGCTCGGCTAGGTAGCGGTTGACCTTGGTGATTAGCTCTGCATCGTGTGCACGAGCCGCATCTAGCCAGAAGATGGCAGGAACACCGGTTGCGCGGGCACGGGTAACTGCAAGCTTCACCCAGTCGCGAACCGCAACATCCTTGGTCTGAGTCGCACGCCAGATGTCGCCCTTGGCAACGTTGTGTGAAAGCAGAACCTCGCCCGCAGCGTTGACTACGTCGACGCGGCCGTTGGCCTGAATCTCGAAGGTCTTGTCGTGGCTTCCGTATTCCTCGGCCGCCTGAGCCATCAAACCAACGTTTGGCACTGAGCCGATGGTGGCTGGGTTTAGCGGGCCGTTGGCAACTACATCCTCGATGGTCGCCTGGTAGACGCCGGCGTATGAAGAGTCTGGGATGACAGCGAGGGTGTCGTCTTCGCCGCCGTCGATGCCCCAAAGCTTGCCACCATTACGGATCAAAGCAGGCATCGATGCGTCAACGATTACGTCTGAAGGCACGTGCAGGTTGGTGATGCCCTTGTCGCTGTTGGTGTAGCTCAGGCGTGGGCCCTGACCAAGAGCTGCGTTGAACTCGGCGGCAATCTGCTCGCCATTGGCCACGGTCGCGAGACCGGCCATGATCGAAGCCAAACCATCGTTGGCGCTTAGGCCGGCGGCTGCAAGGTCGTCACCGTACTTGGCAAAGACGTTTGCGAAGAATGCCTTGACCACGTGACCGAACAAGATTGGGTCGCTGACCTTCATCATGGTGGCCTTTAGGTGAACCGAGTAAAGCACGTTGTCCGCCTTGGCCTGAGCCAGGGTCTCGTTCAAGAATGCGTCCAGTGCGGCAGCGTTCATGAAGGTCGCGTCGATGATCTCACCCTCGAGAACCTTGAGGCCCTTCTTTAGGTCGGTCACGGTGCCGTCTGCGGCGATGTGGCGAATGTCTAGAACGTCAGCGGCCGAGAAAACAACCGACTTCTCGTTTGAGAAGAAGTCATCCTTGCTCATGGTGGCAACGCGGGTCTTTGAGCCGGCTGCAAAAGGCTTGTTCACGTGTGGGTGCTTGCGAGCGTAGGCCTTGACCGAGCCAGGTGCGCGACGGTCGCTGTTGCCCTCGCGAAGAACAGGGTTTACCGCACTGCCCTTGACCTTGTCGTAGCGCTTGCGAGCTTCGCGCTCGTCATCGGTGCTTGGCTCGTCTGCGTAGTCAGGAACAGCAAAACCAAGTGCCTGAAGTTCTGCGATGGCAGCCTTGAGCTGAGGGATCGAAGCCGAGATGTTTGGAAGCTTGATGATGTTTGCCTCAGGGGTCTTGGCAAGGTCACCTAGCTGGGTTAGCGCATCGACGACGCGCTGTTCGGCGGTTAGGCGGTCTGAGAAGACGGCAAGGATGCGGGCCGCAAGTGAAATGTCGCGGGTCTCGATGTTTACGTTCGCGGCAGTCGCGTAGGCCTGCACGATTGGAAGAAATGAAGCGGTCGCTAGAGCTGGTGCTTCGTCGGTGTAGGTGTAGTAGATGGTCGATTCGTTCACGACGTTGTGTTCTCCGGTCTTATGCGTATTTGCTATGTTCTCAAGACTACCGCTTGATCCAGACCGTTTGGTCGGCGGCAAGCGCGTGGCCAGGTGTCATTCCGTGCAGGCTAGACGCAATGATTTCGCCATCGGGTAGATCGATCGGTGAGTGGCCAAAGTTGTGAATGACCAAGACGTCACCATTTCGGAAACCAAGTGAATGTTCGGTGACGAATTCAGCCGCCCACTCGAACGAGCCCTCGCCCAGCTTCAAATCGCGACGAAGTTTGAGTGCGTGCTTATAAAGCTCGAGGGTAGAACCCGCCACGCCTTCTTGCTGGTCTCGCGAGTATTCGGCATAGATCTCAGGCTGCGGCAACCATGCTTTTCCTGTCGAGTTGAATCCGTTCGCCGCTCCGGCGCCTGATTCCCATGGCAGCGGAACGCGACAGCCGTCGCGACCGACGCGCTTTCCGTTGGTGCGGAAGAAGGTTGGGTCTTGGCGGAACTCTGGCGCCAGGGTGGTGTGTTCGGGCAGGCCGAGTTCCTCACCTTGATACAGGTAAGAAGAACCGGGCAGGGCAAGCATCAGCAGGGTCGCGCCGCGGGCACGACGCAAACCAAGTTCGCGATCTGGCTGAGGGTCGCCCGGTCCAACACCGTCGCTGTCGGTCGGCTTAACCTTCAGTCCGCCGAAGCGGCTGGCGTGACGCAGGACATCGTGGTTGTTAAGTACCCAGGTGCTCGGCGCCCCAACTCCATCGAAGGCCTCGAAGCTTTCGTTGATGTTGTCGAACAGGGTCTTGGCATCCCAGTTGCTGTTCAAGAACCTGAAGTTGAAGGTCTGGTTGAACTCGTCGTGTCTAACCCACTTGGCCATGAATGAGAGCGGCAACACGTATGCCTCGCCGCACATCGCGCGGTCACCATGGTAGGAGTCGAGAATCTGGCGCCACCTGCGGAAGATCGGGTGAACTTCTTCTTGGAACCACATCGGTGGAGAAGCCTCGCCCTCGATGAAGCCGGCTCCGGCGCGCTCGATGTCTGGGTGGTCTGGCAGGCCGGCGGCCTTGGCCATGGCGTGTGGTTGGTCGACGCGGAAACCATCGACTCCGCGATCTAGCCAGAAGCGCAGGATGTCTTCGAACGCCGACTGAACCTTTGGGTTCGCCCAGTTGAGGTCAGGTTGGCTCGAATCGAAGAGGTGCAAATACCATTGGCCGGCACTGCCGTCTGAGTTAGAGATGCGAGTCCAGGCCGGGCCGCCGAACAGGCTCAACCAGTTGTTTGGCGGCAACTCGCCGTCGGCCCCGCGGCCATCCTTGAAGTGATAAAAATCACGATCGGCACTGCCCTCGGATGCTGCCAGCGCGGCCTGGAACCAAGCGTGCTGATCGCTCGTGTGGTTCGGCACGAGGTCGATAAGGACGCGTAAACCCAGCTCGTGAGCCTTGGCAACCATGTCATCGAAGTCGGCCAGAGAGCCGAAAATCGGGTCGACATCGCAGTAGTCGGAAACGTCGTAACCGGCATCCTTTTGAGGTGAACGCATGAACGGCGAAAGCCAGACAGCGTCGATGCCAAGCGACGCGAGTGCGCCAAGACGCGAAGTGATGCCAGGAAGGTCGCCGATGCCATCGCCGTTAGAGTCGGCAAATGAGCGCGGATAAACCTGGTAAATGACCGCCGAGCGCCACCATTCGGCATTGTGATTCGCGTCGTGGCGTGGCGCCTTAGAAGTATCCATCGCGGTTTAGAGCTTGATCCAGACGACCTGGTCTCGCTCGAGCTCTCGCTCAGCAGTTAGGTCGTGCTGGGTAGTAACCAAGACTTCACCCGCTGGCAGAACTACGGCATCGGGGCCGAAGTTGAACAAGACCAGTACACCGTTGTTAATGTAGGCGAGCGTGTTCTTGTCTTGGAACCCCTCGGCCCAACGGAACTCGCCGGAGCCGAGACCGAACGCACGGCGCTCTTTTAGCAGACGCTTATAAAGCTCAAGGGTCGAACCGGCCACACCTTCCTGGAGGTTACGTGAGAAGGCGCGGTAGTTCTCTGGCTGCGGCAACCAGGATGCACCGGTGGTGTTGAAGCCGTTCGATGCGGTCTCGCCGGCCTCCCAGGGCAGTGGAACGCGGCAGCCGTCGCGGCCAATTCGCTTGCCGTTGGTGCGAGCGTAGGTTGGGTCTTGGCGGTACTTGCCTTCAAGCTGCCAAGCCTCAGGTAGCCCAAGTTCTTCACCCTGGAACAGGTATGAAGAACCAGGCAAACCGAGCATGAACGAGGTTGCTGCGCGGGCGCGGCGCAAACCGAGGGCCTCATCCGGGGCCGGGTCGGTCGGGTGAATGCCATCGCCTGGGCGAGGGGTGTGCTCAGGGGCAATGCCTAGGCGAGTTGCGTGGCGAATGCCGTCGTGATTCGACATCACCCAGGTGCTTGAGGCGCCAACCTTGGCATACTCAACGATCGAGTCGGTGATGATCTTCTTCAAGGCCGCTGGCTCGTATGCCGTGGTCATGTAGTCGAAGTTGAATGCCTGGTGGTATTCATCAGGGCGCACCCACATCGCTAGGCGAGGCAGCGGGCTCATCGAAGCCTCGGCGCAGAATGCGCGATCTTCGAATTCGTCGAGCACGCGACGGAAGCGACGAATGGCATCGTGAACACCTGGCTGACCCCAGTATGGAACAGCCTTCTCGGCTTCCTCCATGGTCAAGTTCGAGATTGGGCGCTCGCGAAGGTTTTCGTCGTAAATGGTGGCGTCAGGCAGGCCGGCACGCTTTATCATGCCGTGGGCCACGTCAACGCGGAAACCGTCGACACCCTTCTTCAACCAGAAGCGCAGAATCTCGTCAAACTCATCGGCGACACGAGGATTATCCCAGTTGAGGTCTGGCTGGCTCGAGTCGAACATGTGCAGGTACCACTGGCCGGCGCTGCCGTCAGGGTTGGTTACGCGGGTCCAGGCAGGGCCGCCGAAGATTGACTGCCAGTTGTTCGGCGGTAGTTCGCCGTTGGCGCCTTTTCCTTCACGGAACATGTACATCTCGCGATCGGCAGAACCTGCTGGGGCAGCTAGTGCCGCCTGGAACCAAGCGTGCTGGTCGCTGGTGTGGTTGGGGACGATGTCGACAATGATGCGAATGCCTAGGCTCTTAGCCTTGGCCAGTAAAACTTCAAGATCTTCGTTGGTGCCGAAAAGCGGGTCGATCCGCTTGTAGTCGCTGATGTCGTAGCCGGCATCTTTTTGCGGGCTCTTGAAAAACGGGCTGAACCAAATCGCGTCGATACCTAGCGAGGCAAGAGTCTCGAGACGTGAAGTCACACCAGGAAGGTCGCCGATGCCATCGCCGTTCGAGTCAGCGAATGAACGCGGGTAAATCTGGTAAATGACGGCTGTGCGCCACCATTCGGCGTTTGGGCGGGCAGCTGAAATGATTTCACCGTTAGTCATACCTTCAAACTTAAGACAATTTGGATATTGGTTTGCGATGAAACCTAAAAAAGTGCTAAAGTCTTCTGGTGCCTGGCGCTAGTAGCCGATGCACGACGCCCCGATAGCTCAGTGGTAGAGCACTTCCATGGTAAGGAAGGGGTCGCCAGTTCAATCCTGGCTCGGGGCTCCATTTACTTCCAATCACAAAAACCAGTTTCACGCCCGGCGGGGTAGCTCAGGTGGTTAGAGCACACGACTCATAATCGTGGGGTCGCGGGTTCGAGTCCCGCCCTCGCTACCAAGTTTTCTAGAACTCTCCTTAGGGAGAGTTTTTTGTTTAAAAAGCATCCGCGCCGATTGGCGTGCCGAGACCGGTTGGCCCATCCCAGCCATCGCGAGCATTGCACCAGTAGCGCACATCGCAGCGGCCATTGGTGCCATCCGTGATGTCATGAAGCTGGTCGGAGTGGGCAACCGTGAACGCCCCAGCCGAATCACCAAAATCAGGACCAATCGCATACATGCCGGCGATGATAGGAGCGGCAACGCTGGTGCCGCCAAAGGTATACCAACCACCGTCGAAGGCAACCGCAACCCCGGTTGCCGGATCTGCGACCGCAGAGACGTCGGCGGTGAGTTTGCCGGCGCAACCGGTCGCCGATATAAACTGCCAACTTGAGGCGCGGTTATAAGTAGAACAGCCGCTGCCGGCTTTCACCCAGGCGGTCTCGCTGGCCCATTTGCCCTTCGAATCGACCTGAAGACTAGTGCCGCCGACCGCGATTACACTTGCAAAACTTGCCGGGGCAGAAGTTCCGTAGCCGCTATCCCCAGAGGAGGCAACCACTGCGATACCGTTGGCCGAAGCTGCCGCATAGGAAGGGTACTTAAGCTCGGAATTATCGCTACCGCCGTAGCTGTTCGAGATAGACTTCACGCCTTTGAACGCGCCGGCTACCGCAACAGCGCGGTCGAAGTTTGCCATCGAGGCCGTTTTTGCTTCGACCAACAGAATGCTGCAGTGGGGGCAGATTGCGGTTGCCATCTCAAGATCCAGACCGGTCTCCTGAGCCCAGCCCTCATCCTCGGTGTTGTGGTTCGTCGCAACCACACCGTTCTGATTCAGTTGCATGAAGCATGGGTTTTTGCCGGCCGGCACCGCGGTGAGTGTCGAACCCTCCATTTCGGGTAAATCCTGACGCGTGCAGTTGTCCATCGACCCAAGGTTGTACATCGCTCGATAGTCGAGCAGATCTTGATAGGCGCTCGCCGAATGATAGGCGTCGACGATGGCGATCACCTTGTAACGAGCACCCTGTTCGGTGACCCCGTAGGCCTTGCGCAACTGGGTTGCCCCATAGGCGATTCCGCCCAGGGGCTGCATCGTGGCCAGCGGCCGAACCTTGCCGCGAACACCATTCAAAAACAGGGTTCGTTTAATGGCCAGGCAGGCGGCCATGCCACGCGCCGGCTTGGAGCAGCTGGGCAAATCCTTGACGGTGATCTTGGCGCTCGCCGCAGTGGCGTAATCCTTCGCGACCGTGGGAACGACCGCGGCACCGCCTACGGCGATAGAAAGCGCGGTGACGATAGACAGAGAAATGGTTTTGATTTTCATACCGAAAAGGTAGGTGGCGCGCGCGGCTCAGCCCGCGGCGCAAAGAACTTCGGTGGAAAGCATCTGAAAGCCAGCGAGTTGTTGAAAACTTCGGCAGACTAGAGGGGTGGTAAATCCAAACGTTCAGGGCAAGAAGTATCCGGCCACCAACCCATACCTGGTTGGCCGCGAGAAGATTCGCGAATTCGCCCACGCGGTCAAGTCAACCAACCCGATTAACCTCGATGTTTTCGCAGCCCAGGCCGCCGGATACAACGACGTTGTCGCCCCGCCAACCTTTGCCGTGGTTATCCAGGAGCGCAGCCTTGCGACCGTGCTGAACGACCCAGAGGCAGACATCGATTTCAGTCGCGTGGTTCACGGAGATCAGCGCTTCATCCATGCCCGCCCGATTGTGGCCGGAGATGAACTGGTCAGTGTGCTTGAGGTCGCCAGTGTGAAGACTCTTGGCGCCCACTCGATGGTGACCTTCGAAACCAAAATCTTTGCCGAGGGCGACGAGCTCGTCTGCACCGCAATTTCAACTCTCGTGGTTCGAGGTGGCGAATAATGACTCACATCAACATTGCTTCTCTAGAGGTTGGCCAAGTTATCGGCACCTCTGAGTTTTTGCTGACCCGCGACTCACTCGTGCGCTACGCCGGTGCCTCGGGCGACTTCAACCCAATTCACTACCGTGATGACTTCGCCCAGTCTGTCGGCTTGGACGGCGTTCTCGCCCACGGCATGTTGACCATGGGTGCGGCCGTTCAGGTTGCCGTTGACTGGGTCGGCGATGCCGGCAAAGTCATCGACTACGGTGTGCGCTTCACCAAGCCGGTATTTGTCGATGCCAAGGATGGTGCGGTGCTTGTCGTAACCGGCAAGATCGGCGAGATTGACGCCGAAAACGGCGAGGTTCGCGTTGACCTGACCGCCACTTTCAACGAAACCGCAGTTCTGGGTAAGGCCCAGGCTCGCGTTCGTCTGTAAAGGCTGCGGGTCGAAATTTTATGCAGAACCTCAGCGAACTAACCACGATGCGTGTCGGCGGAGAGCCAGCCGAAATCTTTGTGGCCAAGACTCGCGAGGACCTAATCGAATCAACCCTGGAGGTTTGGCGATCGGGTGATGACTGGCTCATCCTTGGTGGCGGTTCGAACCTCGTGGTCGCCGATGAAGTTGATGACCTGCACGTAATCAAGGTTGAAACCAAGGGCATTCAAACCTTCAAGACTGGCGACGGCAACAAGACTTTGGTGCGCGCCCAAGCCGGTGAAAACTGGGATGACTTCGTCGATCACATGATCGAACTTGGTCTCGCCGGTGTCGAGGGGATGGCCGGAATCCCGGGAACCGTTGGTGCCGGACCGGTGCAAAACATCGGTGCCTACGGCCAAGAGCTCAGCGACACTTTTGCAAGACTCGAGTTCGTCGATTACGAAACCCACGAGATTGTCATCCTGGA
>Ga0228703_1000262_pt1 | contig 41535 bp, 43 predicted proteins | sample McNCre217_Aug_MG_3_FD_178020 | JGI IMG/M metagenome (GOLD analysis project Ga0228703, IMG submission 178020) | Freshwater microbial communities from McNutts Creek, Athens, Georgia, United States - 29-17_Aug_MG | ecosystem: Environmental > Aquatic > Freshwater > Creek | place: USA: Georgia...
GTTGTTAAAGAAAGAGGCAGCTCCTGTCAAGGTGGATGGTTCGAATTTAGATAAGTTCTTATCTGTTCGTCGCTATGACTTTGGTTTAGCAGCAAAACAAAATCAAGTTGGTCAAGTAACCGGGTTGGCTTGGACAGAGGTCGGTGGAGACTTGTTGACTATTGAGGCAGCTGTCATGCCGGGTAAAGGTAATACGATTCGCACAGGTTCTTTGGGTGATGTGATGAAAGAATCTGTTGAGGCAGCTCGATCTGTTGTGAGATCCAGAGGACGTAAGTTGGGTATTACGGAGGACGCTTTTGAGAAGAAGGATATTCATATTCACTTCCCAGAGGGGGCTACTCCTAAGGATGGACCATCAGCTGGTATTGCAATTACAACAGCCTTAGTTTCTGTATTAACGGGTATTCCTGTTAGGGCTGATGTGGCTATGACGGGAGAAATTACTCTGCGTGGTGAAGTATTGCCAATTGGTGGGCTTAAAGAGAAGTTGTTGGCTGCCCATCGGGGTGGTATTAAGTTAGCTTTAATTCCTGAAGAGAATGTTAAAGATTTAATTGATATTCCTGATAATGTGAAGAATGCAATTGAAGTTGTTCCGGTTCGTTGGATTGATAAGGTATTGGAGCTTGCATTGGAGAAAATGCCAGTGGCTCTACCTGAGTTAACACCAGAAGAAATTGCTAAAGCAGCTGAAGCAAGTAAAGGTACATCAGCTAGTTCAGGTGAAGTTATTAAGCATTAAAAATAGGGCCGCTGTGAAGCATTTTGAGAAAAATGAGTCATGGCGGAAGAATTAATATAAGTAAGAAAAATTTGCAGTGATGATGAAGGTGCTGTATACTTTCGTCTTCTCTGTGGGTGCTTAGCTCAGTTGGTAGAGCGTCGCCCTTACAAGGCGAATGTCGGGAGTTCGACCCTCTCAGCACCCACCACAGATTTCTTCTGACTTTTCAACGTCAAATCTAATAAAAATACCCATGCTCGAATCGATCCGCAAGCACCAAAAATTGCTTCAGTGGCTTTTGCTACTTCTTATATTCCCATCTTTCGCATTCTTTGGCATTGAAAGCTATATGCGCAATGTTGGCAGTGATGCTGATTTAGTAAAAGTTGCTGGTAATAGTATTACGCGCCAAGAGTTGGATAGCGCTGTTAAGGCAAAAGCTGATTTATTGCAAAAGCAGCAAGGTAAAGTTGATAGCAATTTAGTTAACAGCGTACCTTTTAAACAGTCAGTTTTAAGTGAGATTGTGCAAAGACGTTTGCTAGCCTACGAGTTAAAGTCATTAAAGTTGGCCGTCGGGAATGAAGCTCTTTCTAAAGAGTTGATGCAGATTCCGGAAATTAGAGCATTGTATAAAGATGGCCAATTTGATTCACAGCGTTATAAACAATTATTAGCCAATAATGGCATGACAGTTGATCAGTTTGAAGGTGGTCGTCGTTATGATTTATTAAGCCGCCAGGCTTTAACCACCGTATTGGCAACTGGTATTGGCTCTAGAAAAGTAGCTGAAAAAATCTCTCAGGCATTTGAAGCTGAAAGAGAAATTCAGGCTATACGTTTTGCGCCAGCAGATTTTTTATCTAAGGTTTCCCCTACTCAAAAGGATTTGGAAGCTTTTTATCAGGCTAATATCAATGCTTATCAATCTATTGAGACTGTGGATGTTGAGTTTGTGTTGTTGTCTGCATCAGTGAAAGAAGATGGGAAATTATTCTCTGAGAAGGCTGATTTGTTAGCAAATATGGCTTATGAGCAGCCGGATAGTCTTAAGCCTGTAGCTGATCGTCTAAAGTTAACGATTCAATCAGTGAAGGGCATTACAAGAGCTGGTGCTAAGGGGTTGGCTAGTGATCATCCATTGAATAATCCTAAGTTGTTAACGGCTGTATTTTCAGATGACGCAATAAAAAATCGAAAAAATATTGAGGCTCAAGAGATTGGCATTGGAAAAATAGTGGTGGCTCGAGTAGCAAATCATCAGCCTAAAGCAGCATTGTCATTTGAAGTTGTTGCATCTGATGTTAAAAAGCAAGTGGGGCTGCGTATGGCTGAAGAAATGGCTGTTCAGGCAGGTAGGACTAGATTTGAGACCTTACAAAAGTCTCCTGCTGAAGCGGCTGGGTTTGGTCCTGCTAAATGGGTTTCACGTAATAAGCCTGCTGATTTAACAAGTATTGCGATGGATGCGGTGATGTCAGTTGATGTGAACAAACTGCCAGCGGTGGTTGCAGCCAATGCAAATGGAGGTGGTGTGACGATTTATCGTGTTTCAAAAATCCAGCAGCCGGCTAATTCAGATGCGAAGGTGCGAGCAGCTCAGGCTCAGCAGATCATGCAGTTAAGTATGCAGGCAGAGGCAGCCGGTTATTTTGAAAGCGTTCGTGATCGTGCAGGGGTTAAATTAATTAACCAAGTGAAATAATTTTCTTAGGGCAATAGTTTTTTAAGTTCTCCCCAAATATTTTCAAGCAAGATGGGTTGAGCTTTTTCATTAGGGTGGATGCGGTCAGTTTGAAATAGCTCCACCTTATCGGCTACTTTAGTCAAGAAAAATGGTATTAGTGCCACGTTTTCTGCTTGAGCTAATTTGCCATACATATTGAAAAATTTTTGCGTGTAGTCTTGCCCATAGTTTGGTGGAATACGCATACCAAGGAGTAGCACTTTTGCTCCTGATTTTTGAGATTGTTGAATGATCTGCTTTAAGTTGCTTTCAGCTGTTTGAATAGGTAGGCCTCTTAAGCCATCATTGGCACCAAGTTCAATAATGACTATGTGAGGCTGGTGAAGCTTTAATAGATTATTTAATCGATTTAGTCCGCCGGCTGTAGTTTCGCCGCTAATACTGGCATTTATAACAGCAACATTCTTTTTCTCTTGTTTGAGCTGTTTATTTAAGAGAGCTACCCAGCCAGTGCCCCTTGTTATGCCATATTCAGCAGAAAGGCTATCGCCTAAGATTAATATAGATGGTGTGTGGGCCGGGTGTTTGTCTTCAGCTAAGCTGAATTTAGGTATACAAACTGTGATGCAAGTTAATGCAAACACCAGTACTATGTGATGAATATTTAATTGATTAATTGATTTAATTTTTTTGCCAAACATATTGTGTCAATCCGTTTACTGAATCCTGCTATCGAAATCAATCATTTAAGCAAAGTGGTTGATACCGTAGACGGCCCACTCACCATCTTGCATGATATTAGTTTTTCAGTAGCAAATGGGGAGAGCTTGGCGATTGTTGGGGCTAGTGGGTCTGGAAAAAGTACCTTATTGGGCTTAATGGCTGGATTAGATGCACCTAGTTCTGGGTCTGTTTTTTTGATGGGGCAGGATATTTCATCGGCTAGCGAGGATTTACGAGCAAAAATTAGATCTCAGTATGTTGGTTTTGTGTTTCAGTCTTTTCAGCTAGTGGATCATCTGAGTGCATTAGAAAATGTTCAGTTACCTCTAGAAATTAAAGGTATTTCTCGTCAGGAGGCTACTAGTCATGCTCGATTTTGGCTTGAGAAAGTAGGTTTGGTGGGGCGCTTGAATCATCGTCCCAAGACACTTTCAGGAGGGGAGCAACAGCGGGTTGCTTTAGCTAGAGCCTTTGTGACTAAGCCAGCCATTCTTTTTGCTGATGAGCCAACGGGTAGTCTAGATGATGCAAATGGGCAAAAAGTAATTGATTTATTATTTGAATTAAATAGGGATATAGGGTCAACATTAGTGTTGGTGACCCATGATTTAGCTTTGGCACAGCGGTGTCAGCGTCAAATTCTGATCCATGCAGGAAAACTGACATCTGCGTAGATAATTGCCCCCCAGCCTTTTAAAAACAGGAAAAACAGAAATTTTTCTTTAAAAATAAGAGCATAAATTGCATTCGATTTATAATCTTGGAATGCCTGTAAACCACCGTTTTTTAAGCCTTCCTGGGGCTGAAGCCCTTTCTCAATTTCGTCAACAGCGTTTGCTGAGCTCTTTGCAAGCTCAGGGTGTAGAGTTGACACAAATTCAAGCTCAATATGTCCACTTTGTGTGGTCTGCTACTGCGGTATCGGATAGCCAGTTGGATGTTTTAAAGGGTTTATTGAATTATGGAGACCCTTTTGTCTTGAATGAAGCGAAAGGATTATTTGCTAGTAAGTTGCAATCTGCGATAGTTGCCCCTCGGTTAGGAACTATTTCTCCTTGGGCGAGTAAGGCGACGGATATTGCTCATCATTGTGGCTTGGATGTTTTACGTATCGAGCGTGGGGTTCAGTTTTTTTGGGTAAGTAAAAAAACTTTAAGCTTCGATCAAGAGCAAATTATTTTGGCTGCTATTCACGATCGCATGACTGAAATTACTCTACCTGAAGTAGGGGCCGCGGCAGATTTGTATCAAACTTTGGTGGATAAAGATTTTGAGCGTATCGATATTCTTCATGGTGGAAAGCAAGCTCTTGAAGTGGCTAATGTGAGCATGGGTTTGGCGTTATCCGATGATGAAGTTGATTATCTGGTTGATAACTTTAAAAAATTAAACCGTAATCCAAGTGATGTTGAATTGATGATGTTTGCGCAGGCAAATAGTGAACATTGCAGACATAAGATTTTCAATGCAACTTGGACAATCGATGGTTTGAATCAAGATAAATCTTTGTTTGCGATGATTCGTAATACTCATCAATTGCAACCTAATGGCACCATCGTTGCTTACTCAGATAATTCAGCAATTATGTCTGGGTGTGAAGCTGAAGTTTGGGCTCCTAATGAACAGCAGGAGTATGTTAAGAAGACAAGGTTGACTCATACCTTAATGAAGGTGGAGACACATAATCACCCCACTGCTATCGCCCCATATCCAGGTGCTTCAACGGGTTCTGGTGGCGAGATTCGTGATGAGGGTGCTACAGGTATTGGTGGTAAACCTAAGGCTGGCTTGTGCGGTTTTTCCGTCTCAAATCTGAATTTGCCAGGTAGTCAATTACCTTGGGATCAGGATGTATATGGCAAGCCAGAGCGCATTGCTTCGCCATTGCAAATTATGATTGAAGGCCCTTTGGGTGGTGCCGCATTTAATAATGAATTTGGCCGTCCTAATTTGGGTGGATATTTCCGAGTATTTGAACAGACAATCGATGGTCAGAGACGTGGATATCACAAACCAATTATGATTGCTGGCGGTATTGGCGCCATTGATGATGGACATACACATAAAAAAGAAATTAAAGCTGGTAATTTGTTGGTGCAGTTGGGTGGCCCTGGTATGCGTATTGGTATGGGGGGCGGTGCGGCTAGCTCTATGGCCACAGGTACTAATACAGCTGACCTAGATTTTGATTCTGTTCAACGTGGTAATCCTGAGATTGAGCGTCGTGCTCAAGAGGTTATTAACGCTTGCCGTGCTTTAGGTGATAAAAATCCAATTATTTCTATTCATGATGTTGGTGCAGGGGGATTATCTAATGCATTCCCTGAATTAGCTGATGGTGCAGGTTTAGGTGCCATTTTCGATATGCGTAAAGTGCCCTTGGAAGAAAGTGGCATGAGTCCTGCGGAGATTTGGTGTAATGAGTCTCAAGAGCGCTATGTATTAGCGATTGCTAAAGAGAGTTTGCCGCTGTTAACTGCTATGTGTGAGCGTGAGCGTTGCCCAATCTCTGTGGTGGGTGAAACAACCCAAGAGCGCCAACTGTTATTGGTTGACACAAAAGAGACAGCGGATCATCCTGCGCGTTTACCAATTGATATGCCGATGGAGGTGCTTTTAGGAAAGCCTCCGCGTATGCACCGAGATGTCACGCGTTTAGAGAAGCAATTGCCCGAAGTTGATTTGACAGATGTTGAATTAGATGTTGCTGCAAGTCTAGTTTTACAGCACCCAACAGTTGCAAGTAAATCATTCTTAATTACGATTGGTGATAGAACGGTTGGTGGCTTGAATGCACGCGATCAATTTGTGGGGCCTTGGCAGGTGCCAGTAGCAGATGCTGCTGTTACTTTGATGGACTACAAAGGATATCGTGGCGAAGTGATGTCGATGGGGGAGCGTACGCCATTGGCTGTTATGAATGCACCAGCTGCAGCGCGGATGGCTGTTAGCGAATCTATCACTAATTTACTTTCTGCTGATATTGATAAGATAGAAGATATTAAGTTGTCAGCTAACTGGATGGCTGCTTGTGGTAATCCAGGTGAAGATGCTAAGCTGTTTGATTCCGTTAAGGCTGTTGGTATGGAGTTATGCCCAGCTCTAGGCATATCCATTCCGGTGGGTAAAGATTCTTTATCTATGCGTACACAGTGGTCTGATGATAAGACTCAAGAAAAAAAATCTGTGACATCTCCTGTCTCATTAATTATTTCCGCATTTGCTCCGGTAGTAGATGTGCGTAAAACAACCACCCCATTGTTGCAGCTTAAAAATGAGCAGGGTGCTGCTTTAGATACTGAGATTTTATTGATTGATTTAGGTCGCAGTAAGAGTCGTATGGCTGGCAGTATTTTGTCTCAAGTGATTAATCAAGCTGGTCAATCGACCCCAGATTTGGATAACCCAAAAGACTTGAAAAATTTTGCTGCGGCAATTATTGAGCTACGTCGCAAGGGTATGTTGTTGGCTTATCACGATCGCTCTGATGGTGGTTTATTTGCTGCTGCTACTGAGATGGCTTTTGCTTCCCATGTTGGCATATCGTTGAACGTTGATATGTTAGTTCTTGATAAAGATCATGAGTCAGATTTTGGCGATGCTAAAAATTGGGCCCAACAAGTTTCAGGGCGTAGAAATGATTTAACGCTAAGAGCTCTTTTTAATGAGGAGTTGGGAGCTTTGGTTCAAGTTAGGCGTTCCGATCGGGATGCTGTTTTGGCAACCCTAAAGGCGCATGATCTATATGCTTGTAGTCATGTGGTAGGTAAACCTAATATGACTGGTCAGGTTGAGGTTTGGCGAGATGCTAAGAAGATTTTTGATGTGCCTCGTCATGTACTTCAAAAACTTTGGCAGAGTACAAGTTGGCAGATTGCACGTTTGCGTGACAATCCAGCTTGTGCCGATAGTGAAAACAATTTAATTGATCAGTTATCCGATGTAGGGATGCAGCCTCAGTTAACTTTTGATCCTAGTGAAGATGTGGCGGCACCATACATTGCTAAAGGCATTAAACCTAAAGTTGCTATTTTGCGTGAGCAGGGGGTTAATTCTCATCTAGAGATGGCTTATGCGATGGATTGGGCTGGTTTCTCAAGCTATGACATTCATATGAGCGATTTGATTGCAGGTCGCATTAATCTAAAAGATTTCCAAGGTTTAGTGGCTTGTGGTGGTTTTAGTTATGGTGACGTTTTAGGTGCGGGAGAGGGTTGGGCTAAGTCAATTTTATTTAACTCTGCCATTAAAGATCAATTCCAGACTTACTTCAATAGAAGTGATACTTTTGGTTTAGGTGTTTGTAATGGATGTCAAATGATGTCTAATTTGGCAAGCATTATTCCTGGTGCTGAGACTTGGTCAAAATTTACCCGTAATCAATCTGAACAGTATGAGGCTCGTTTAGTGATGGTCGAGGTACCTAAGTCACCGTCGATCTTCTTGCAAGGTATGGCGGGAAGTCAGTTGCCTATCGCCGTAGCTCATGGTGAAGGTTTCGCGAACTTTAGTCAGCAAGGCAATCTTGCGCAACTGAAGGATAAAGGGCTGGTGGCCTTAAGATTTGTTGATAATCTAGGTCAAGCTACAGAAACTTATCCCTTAAATCCAAATGGCTCGCCAGAAGGTGTTACAGGGTTAACGACACCAGATGGTCGATTTACGGTGTTAATGCCACATCCTGAACGTGTATTTAGAACAGTTCAGATGAGTTGGGCTCCTCAATCATGGAATGATATTCCTGATGGAGCCAGTCCGTGGATGCGCATGTTCCGCAATGTAAGAGTTTGGGCTAAGTAATATTGTTTCATTAGTTAATAAGTTGACTAAAAATCATCAGGCTCAACAAGCGTTGGGCCTGATTCTTTTATCTGAGGCGCTTATGTCTTCCAATAAAAATATTAAATCATCTAAAAAAGATAACAAACCACAGTTTGCACCTGTCACATTTTCAGAAGAGCATGGCGTTAGATTTTTGCATTTTGGTACTTGGTGGGTTCAGGGTGCCATGCGAATTGATCAACCAGATCACATTGAACTGGAGTACGCGCAGCAGATGATGGCTGGGCTTTTATTTTTAGATCCCAATGACAAGCGCTTGCATTTAAATAGGGATAAACCATTTCATATGGTTCAGTTGGGTCTTGGAACAGGTGCTTTGACAAAGTTTGCTTATAAAAATTTTTCAAAGTCTAAAGTGACGGCTGTAGATTTAAATCCAGCTGTAATTGTTGCCGCAAGGGTGATGTTTCATTTGCCTGCCCCTAATAAACGTTTGGAGATATTAGAGGGTGATGCGCTTAAGTATGTTGTTCATAAGAAGAATAAAGAAACAGTTGATTTGCTGCAGGTGGATTTATATGATGCAACTGCTAGAGGTCCAGTATTAAGTTCTGTTGATTTTTATCAAGGCTGCTATGACAGTTTGAAGGCACCTGGGGTTATGACGGTCAATCTCTTCGGAAATCATAAAAGTTTTAAAACAAATATCAAGAATATTTGTGATGTATTTAATAATCGTGTGTTGGTGTTCCAGCAAGTACATGATTGCAATGTGGTTGTTCTTGCATTTAAAGGACCTTATTTGGAGGTTGAATGGAATACGGTCAAGTCTAGAGCAATTTACCTTCAAAAACAGTATGGTTTACCGACGCAGTCATGGGTTTCTGGTTTGAGATCTGAGAATGCTAGGCAAGAGATTCGTTTATCTATTTAAGTATTGAACTTGTGACGAAATTTTTAGATAAGAAAAAACCACCCGTAGGTGGTTTCAGAAGTAAGCATTGATTAGTTACTGAATTTTTGCTTTTGCTTTTAATTTGGCAATCATTTCATTAAATTTACTGCGTTGCCAATTTTGATCTTGGTTCATCATTTCAATTAATTGAGGTTTTAACTCTGCGATAGTAGGAGTTTTAGCTTCGCGAATATCATCTAGGCGAATGATGTGGTAGCCAAATTGTGATTTAACAGGCTTTTCTGTTGTCTGGCCTTTTTGTAGAGCAATCATAGCCTTTGAAAATTCAGGTACTAGAGCTTGTGCGTTCATCCAATCTAGATCGCCACCATTGATTGCTGAGCCTGTATCTTTTGAGTTAGCTTTGGCTAATTCTTCAAACTTTTCCCCAGCTTTTAACTTAGAGATGATTGATTTGGCATCTGATTCTTTTTCAACAAGAATATGGCGAACTTTGTATTCTTTACCTTCAAATTGACCTTTAACCTGATCATAGGCGGCTTTTAATTCTGCATCTGTTACGCCATCACGTTTTACATAGTCATCAAATACCGCGCCAACTAGAATGTTCAAGCGAGCCTCTTCAAGTTGCGCTTGAGTAGATGGATTGGCGATAATGCCTCTGTTAACGGCTTCTTGGTTAACTAATTCTCGTGTGATTAACATATCTCTAGCGCGTTCACGTAGCTCAGGATTATTAGCTTGACCAGAGCCTTCCATTAATTTATCTAGTTTGGCTTTTGGGATTGATTTGCCATTTACAACCGCTGCATTTTGAGCAATTGTTGGACTAATAAGAGCTGCTGATAAAGCTAAAGATAAAGCAATTTGAGATAGTTTCATAATAATCAATTAGTTAGTAATAATCGCTAAAGCATGGATTTCTTTTGGTATCCAAGCAGATAGGGCATCATACACTAGACGGTGCTTTTGAACCCTGTTTAAGCCTTTAAACGCTGAAGATTCGATATGGATTCGATAATGCCCAGCGCCACCTTGCGCACCTTGGTGACCAGCATGAAAATGGCTTTCATCTTCAATGCGTAGTTTATCGATTGGAAGAGCTTTTTGTAAGGCTTCTTCAAATTGGATAATTCTTTTACTTTTGTTATTTGTCATGAGTTATTTCTTATCATAAATAACAAATTGATTTAACCAAATTCCTTGAGCAATGATGAAAATGAATAGTATGCCCATGCCGCCAAATAATTTGAAATTAACCCAAGTGGATTCGTCGTATTGGTATGCGACATATAAATTTAGCACTCCCATTAGGGCAAAAAATAGTGCCCAAGTATTATTTAATTTCATCCAAACTTTATGTCCCACGACACCAGGTTTAAGAGTTACCTGATGGGCCATTGCTGCTTGAATGAGATTTTTTTTAAAAATAAGGGCGCTGCCTAGTAATCCACAAGAAAATAGCCAATAAAGAATGGTGGGTTTCCACTGAATGAAAGTTTTGTCTTGTAACCCAATTGTGAGTCCACCAAAGACCATGATTAGAATTAAGCTTACCCATTGCATGGGTTCTACTTTTTTATATTTAATAGCTACCCAAATAATCTGAATCAATGTTGCAGCCATGGCAACAGCAGTTGCTGCATAAATGTCTCCAAACTTGAAGGCAATAAAGAAAACAATGACGGGAAATAGATCAAAAAATATTTTCATTGGGTGTATAGGATTGAATGGTTGGAGGATAAAGATTTTAATTTTCTTGTTTAAATTTTAATGAGGCTGAGTTGATGCAGTAACGAAGACCTGTTGGTGCTGGTCCATCTTGAAATACATGACCTAGGTGAGCTTCGCAATTAGCGCATCTAACTTCCGTTCGGATCATTCCATGCGTTATGTCTTTTAGTTCTTGAATATCATTTTGATTTATAGGTTGAAAATAACTTGGCCAGCCACAGCCGGCATCAAATTTAGTATCTGACTGAAATAGGGGGGTTGCACAGCAAATGCATAAGTATTGTCCTGGCTCCCAATAATCCCAGTATTGGCCGCTAAATGGACGTTCTGTAGCAGACTCTCTTGTTACCCTGTATTGAATATCGCTTAAGGTTTGTTTGTATTCGGGGTTGGTTTTTTTCATATGCTTTTTGAGATTAATACACTTATTTTATGAGGCTTGGTAAGTATTTGCAGATAAATATATCTTACGGGCATAACCCCGATTAATATATGGATATGAATCAAGACCAATTAAAAGATATGGGTGTGGAGCTAGATGTTCCTTTTCTTAAATTATTAGGGGTTCGTTGTCTTCGAGCTAATTTAGGTGAGGGTGAGGTGGTTCTTTCATTAAAGCCTGAGCATAATAATAGTTGGGATGTGGCTCATGGAGGTGTTTTATTGACCCTCATGGATGTTGGTATGGCTATTGCTGCAAGGGCTGCAGATGCAACGGGACGCGGTGTTGTAACGATTGAGCTTAAAAATAATTTTATGCAGGCTGCTAAGGGAGTTGTGCGGGTGGCGGCAAAGACTGTACACGCTACGCCAACCCTTGCCTTTGTTGAGGCTAAGTTGTATGACGAAAATAATCGTATTTGTTGTATGGGAAGCGCCACATTTAAGTATTTTAAAGAGTTACCTGCCCGGAAATAAAAGTTGGCTTAAACGATTAAGGGTGGCTGTTGTAGCTGTCCTTCGAATACTTGCAGTCCTAATTCTTTTTGCGCATCAAAGCATTTTTCCATGACCTCAAAATGACCATCACGGCGGACTCGGATGAGTGATATGGATCTTGTACCGTAAAGTTCTGTTTTGATGAATGCTGATGAAAGTGTTTTTTCCCATTCATAAGAAACACCTGTTTGAGGGAGCTTTTCGTCAGGCGCTTGAGTAGGATCTTCCATGATGTGCAGATACTGGTCTGCTTTTTTAAATTCACCCGTATCCATGGCTAGTAATTGCGCAAAAGCGCTTATGCGGTGTTGAACTTTAGGCCACGGGCTATCAAGGGTCCCATTAGATAAGCCATACAAGCCTGGACTTAGTTGTTGGGGTTTTACTATTTTTCTGGCGCGGAAATGGTCTCCCATCCATATCCTATTGCTAAGCCAAATTAATTGAGGTGTTTTTTGGGAGAGATCCGTTGCTAAGAAATTAAATCCGTTATATCGACTGAAAGATTTTTCATGTGTAGTAATAAATTCTTCAGGTGTATGTTGGTTAATTAAATATTTAGCAGTTATTTCACCGCGCGTGCGAGCTGTGGGATTTTTCTCGTTGGGAGATCTGATATTTGTGAGAGCTGCAAACTTGCCATTTTTATTGATCCCCATCCATGTTCCAGATTCTCCTAAAACATCAGCTTTATCTTTCCCAGCCAATATGTGCGGATAGTCTTTCCACCAGTTCATAGGTTCTGTTGGACGTTCATAAAATTCATCCCGGTTAGCAAGCACAACCAGCGGGTATTGAGGATGAGTTTGCCAAGCTGTCAGGACTAGACACATATGGATTAGTTAAATTTCAATGAGGGCGTAAGGTAGTTGATCAAAAGTTAAGATAGGGCCTTGTGGTGAGCCAAGATGAATTTGACCTTGTAGAAGAGCTTCTAATTTACATTCAACTTGTAAGTGAATTATCTGGGGATTGATTGGATCTTTAGCTGATAGAACAACCATGCCACAGGGTTGCTCTATATCTTCGCTATGAAAAATATCAGATCCAGTCGTTGGAGCATCTACATGTTCTATAGATGCAATTTGTAAACGACGTTTAATGGTTCCGCGATACTGGCTTCTTGCCACGACTTCTTGCCCAGGGTAACAACCTTTTTTAAAGTCAATTCCATTAAGAGATTCCATATTAATCATTTGAGGGACAAATTTCTCTAAGGTTCCCTCGGTAACCCTAGGGATGCCGCTGATGACCTCTAGCCAATCCCAGATTTCAGATGAAGCAGTGATGACTTGATTGGGTAGGTGTTTCTCAAGGTTTTCTGGTGCGGCTCCTAGAGCATAAATAATATGGCGGTGAAAAAATGCCTGATTAGCTTTGACGGCTGGCAATTCAAGGACTTGAATATTTTCTAAAGCACTAATATCTCTTAGTACCTCTTTGTCACCTGTATGAGTTAGACCATAGAGTTTGATGGCCGCAGATTTATCAGTAATTTTAACTTTTGATCTTAAAACGAACATGGATAGTCGTTTTGTAATAAAGGATGCTAAATCTTTCGATACAAGTAATCTATATTCTGGAATGATCTCGCCAGTTTCTGATCGGATATCTATTCGACTTACCCAAAAAGAAGCTTGCAAGCGACCCTTAGCAGAGCAGTAGCCAGCAAATCGATGTTGTTGATTAACTTGAGCTATGCTGCCCGTTGGAGTGGCGGTAATTGATTGAACGCTATTGGTTAGTTGATTTTGAAGAAAATCAGTAGCATCTGGCCCAGTTACTGTGATGAGTGACCAGTAATCTAATTTAGTTAGAGTAGTTGTTTCTAATGGAGTCATATTCCCATTTTTCTAAGCATTTTTTAAATAAGCTTTTATCATTGACGCATGAAGCGTATTTTTACCTCAAAATTTTTAAAGATTATTGCCTCAGTAGCTATCTTATTTGGTTTTTCATTTACTTACCTAGCTTTTGTTGCCGTAGTTATTCCAAAAAATATTGAACCTTTGACGAAAGAAGGGCAAGTGAGGGTAAGGATTACTCCTGGCTCGAATGTTTCTAGTGTGGCGAGGCAATTAATGTCACAAGGGGTTCAAACATCCAATTGGCACGTACAAATTGTGGTTCGTGGGTTTTTCCTAGGTAAACAATTGAAATCAGGTTTTTATGACTTTCCCCCTGGTGCTAATTTGGCGACCGTTGTATTCAAAATGGGACGAGGGGATAGCGTCAAATTAAACGTTACATTGGTGGAAGGTTGGACTTTTAAGCAGTTTAAGGCAGCAATTGATTCCCAGGTTGATCTTAAAAAGGAAGCCAAATCTTGGAGTGCTGGACAAATTTTGGCAAAAATTGAGGCTAAAGAACTTCATCCGGAAGGTGTCTTTTTTCCAGATACTTATGTTTATGAACCAGGTGATTCAGACCTCATTATTTATCAGCGTGCTTATCTAGCCATGATGAAAAATTTAAATAACGCTTGGGAAGTGAGATCGTCTGATAGCTCAATTAAAAATGCTTATGAATTATTAAAGCTAGCATCAATCATCGAAAAGGAGACGGGTCATCCTGATGATCGTGGTTTGGTGGCAGCAGTATTTAATAACCGATTGAAATTGGGGATGAAACTACAAACAGATCCAACTATTATTTATGGATTGGGTGATGCTTTTGATGGCAATATTAGGAAAAAAGACTTGCTGAAGGATGGGCCTTACAATACCTATACACGTTATGGGTTGCCACCAACCCCTATTGCAATGCCTGGTAAGGATGCTCTCTTAGCTGCCGCAAAACCAGCGAAATCAAAGGCGCTTTATTTTGTGGCTAAAGGGAATGGTAGAAGTGTATTCTCTGAGACACTGGTGGCGCATAATCAAGCTGTTCAGCAATATCAACTTAGAAAATAATTACATGTCTTTATTGACTCAGTCAGCAAATAAACCCGGTTTCTTTATCACCTTTGAAGGTATTGATGGTGCAGGTAAAAGTACCCACATACAAGCTTTTGCTAATGAACTGTCACAGCGTTTCCCTGATCGGCAAATTGTTTTAACACGTGAGCCAGGTGGTACTGCCTTGGGTGAGAAGTTGCGTGAGATCTTATTGCATCATCCGATGCATCTAGAAACAGAAGCTTTATTGATGTTTGCTGCCCGTCGTGAGCATTTAGCTACCGTGATTGAACCAGCCTTGAAAGACGGAAAAATTGTTATTTCAGATCGATTCACAGATGCCAGCTTTGCTTATCAGGGCGGTGGCCGGGGTTTGGATTTGGCTAAACTCTATGAGCTAGAAGTGTGGGTGCAAATGCGGATAAAAAATGAGGGTGGGGTCGAGCAACGCTATGTTTTACAACCTGATTTAACGTTCTTATTTGATTTGCCAAGTGCGGTTGCGGAATCAAGGAGAAGTGCTGCTCGTGAGCCTGATAAGTTCGAACAACTGAATACCAAGTTTTTTGAGAAAGTACGTCAAGAGTATTTAAGGCGGGCTGAAGATGACCCTGCTAGATTTAGGATTATTGATTCGAACCAATCTAAAGAAGCTATATGGAATTCGCTTAAAGAAGTATCTTTATCCATATGATTTATATAACTATTTTTAAATATGAATCAAAGCGATGAGCGTCAGTAAAAAACTATATCCATGGTTTCAACAAACTTGGTCAGAGTTAATGCTAGATCAGGTGCCGCATGCCATGTTGCTACATGGTCAGGCCGGTATTGGTAAATTTGATTTTGCCCTTCATTTAGCTAAAGCTTTGTTGTGCGAATCCCGAATAAAGGACAAGCCTTGTTGTGAGTGTGAGGCCTGTCATTGGTTTGATGCTGGTAATCATCCTGATTTTTTGGGTTTGGTGCCTGAAGACCAGTTTCATTTATTGCCTCATGAAATGATGGCGGGAGATGATGAGCAACCTAAAAAGTCTAAAAAGAAAACAGAGGATGACACAGAAAAACCTGATAAGAAGGTTAGTTCTTTTATAAAGGTGGAGCAAATTAGAGATGCCTTGGATGGTATCAATACCGCGCCTCATAGGGGGAAATGGCGAGTTGTGCTTATTAGCCCCATTGAAACTTTACAGGCTGTTTCTGCTAATACACTATTGAAAACTTTAGAAGAGCCACCTGAAAGTACCTTATTTATTTTGATAAGCGATCGATTGGATAGAATTCTTCCAACGATTCGTTCTCGTTGCCGTTTATTGACTTTAAATAGACCAAGTAAACAAATGGCTTTGGATTGGTTAGCTCTTGAGTTGGTGCATGAAGGAGTTCGGTCTGATAGTAGTCATCTTGAGGAGGTTTTGGGTGAATCGGGTGGTGCTGTTTTAGATGCGCGAGCTCGTTTGCTCAAATTAGATGATGCCGTTGAACTTCATCAACAGATAACATTTGACCTATTAAAAGGGTTAGAGCAGGGGAGCCGGATCGATTGGTTAGCTACATCTGAATTAGTATATAAAGCACCAATGTCTGTATTGTTAATTGGACTTGAGCGTTGGATTGCTGATATCTTAGGTCAACAACAAGCAGGGTATATCCGTTATTACCCAACGAGAAGTAGCTCCATTATTAAGTGTGCAGAACAGGCAAATTCAAATAAATTGTCGGAGTTCTGGCGCTTGCTTTTAGATGCTAGAAGGCATGAGCTACATGCTTTAGCCAATAAAGTCCAAATCGAGGCGCTATTAATTAGATATCAAGATTTGTTTAAATAAATCTTAAATATGGAAGTTCAACTGTTATGTTTGTTGATTCGCATTGTCATTTAGATTTCCCCGAGTATGAGGGGCAGGTTCCTGCTTTACTTGAGCGTATGCGGGATGCTCAGGTTCAGAATGCATTGTGCATTTCTGTAGATATGCCTGATTTTCCAAAAGTACTAGCGTTAGCTGAGACCTATCATAATCTATTTGCTTCAGTAGGTACGCACCCCGATTATGAGAACACACCTGAGCCAAGTGTGAAGCAATTAGTTGAGCTTTCTCAGCATCCTAAGGTTTTAGCAATTGGTGAGACGGGCCTTGATTACTACAGAATGGGGAATAGGGCTTATGAAGACATGGAGTGGCAGCGCGAGCGGTTTAGAACGCATATTAAAGCTGCTATAGCGGTGGATAAGCCTTTAATCGTACATACACGTTGTGCTTCAGATGACACTATCAAAATCCTGCGTGAAGAGGGGGCTAGTCGCGTTGGTGGCGTAATGCATTGTTTTACTGAAAACTGGGATGTTGCCCAAAAAGCAATGGGTTTGGGGTTTTATATTTCTTTCTCAGGCATCGTTACTTTTAAAAGTGCTAAAGATTTGCAGGAAACTTGTAAAAAGGTCCCGCTAGATCGAATGTTAATAGAAACAGACTCTCCATTTTTGGCTCCGATACCTCATAGGGGTAAAACTAATGAGCCTGCTTGGGTTGCTAATGTTGGTGAGTTTGTGGCCAATTTAAAGGGGGTTTCTGTGGATGAGTTAGCTACTCAGACAACTAAAAACTTCAAGCAGTTATTTAAGGCCCCTATTTAATTGATGTTAAAAATTCCTCATAAAAAACTCTCAAATATAAATATAAGTAATTGTTTTATATATTTATTTTTATTCTTTAGTTTATGTTCAAATTTATATGCTCAAACTAACCAACTTGAGCAAGATCAGTATCGAGTGGATGAATTTTTACGCGATATTAGAATGGATCATGTTGAGGCCGTTAAAAAAAAATTACGTGATGGTTTAAGCCCAAATGTTGTTGATTCAAAAGGAAATTCTGCATTATTGGTTGCTATTACTGAAAAATCACTTAAAACAGCGACATTATTGATGAGTGTGCCGTCAATAGATCTGAATAAACCCAATATTGCCAATGAAACACCAGTTATGTTGGCAGCCTTAAATGGCTATGAAGAGTTAGTTGTTGATTTGGTAGATAAATATGATGTTGAGCTAAACAAGCCCGGTTGGACGGTTTTGCATTATGCGGTTCTTAATGGACGCTTGAGCATGACTGAGTACTTATTAAATCACCATGCTTATATTGACGCCTTGAGTCCTAATGGAACAACGCCTTTAATGTTGGCAGCGAGAGCCGGTCATATCCATATAGTTAAGCTGTTATTAGATCGTGGCTCTGATATTACGATTAAGAATGCCGTTGGTATGACAGTTATTGAGTTTGCAGAATCAGGGAATCAGTCTGAAATAGCTTTAGGTTTGAGATCTAGGTGGGTCAAGTTATTTGGCACCCCTTATACCAATTAAAATTATTCGCATAATCATTATTATGTTAAACAAGATATATTTAGAGTTTTCAGATATCTATAAGTGTGCTGAATATGTGATCCTAAGTTCTCCACCCATTAGTTTTAAGGTTGATCAGAGGTCGCCAGATTTAGATCAATTAATGCTGCGTTATGGAGTTAGTACAGCAGGATTTATAACTGCCTGTAATCCTCATGGCATTCAGCAGTCTGACGAATTAAATGAGTTAGCTATGAATCAGCTCAAGCTTGCTATAGAAGAGTTAGGGCTACCCTACTTCAGTGGGTTTGGAAAAGGGCCTGTGGGTGAATGGCATGAGGATAGTTATTTAGTTATGGGGATGGATTCTGACTTCGCCAGTAAATTAGGCCGTTTCTATCAACAAAATGCGCTGGTCATGTTGATTAACGGACAAGCCCCAGAGTTAGTTTGGTTGAGTGAATAAGTTAGGAGGTTTTAAGAAATGCAACTGCTACATACTATGTTAAGGGTCGGCAATTTAGAGCGGTCCATTAAGTTTTATACCGAAGTAATGGGGATGAATTTACTTCGGACAACAAATCGTCCTGATCAGAAATATTCTTTAGCTTTTGTTGCGTTTGAGCAAGGTAATGTTTCTGGGCAAGCAGAGATTGAATTAACCTATAACTATGGCATTGAAGGCTACGATATCGGATCTGCTTACGGTCATATTGCTATTGGAGTTAGAGATATTTATAAGGTATGCGAGGATATTCGTGCCGCTGGGGGCACGATTACGCGTGAAGCAGGCCCTGTGAAAGGTGGTAATACTTTAATTGCGTTTGTCCAAGATCCTGATGGATATAAGATTGAATTAATTCAGCATTAAAGATAATGAAGATCTAGTGGATGAGTTAGGAAACGGCCCTCTTAATTTCTTTTTCCTTATCTTTTCTTTCTTGCTCTTCTTCTGGTGTTTCTTGAAGAAGATCTGTTACAACTTCTTCCATTCGCACATTGTCTTTAGGGCAAATGGGTGCGCCCATTGTGGCCCATTTTTTTAGCAGATTGACTTCATAGCCACATTGACCGCATTTAGCTTTAGCTCGTTGAGTATTGTTCGCTCTAGGAGGTGGGAAAACAATTGCCTTATGCGGGTACTGCCCCAATCTCTCGGCAATCATCATCAGTCTTACTTTAAGTTCTTCTGTAGCATGGGCACTTCTCGCAGGACCTTCAAGACCAACACATTGAGCAATTTCTTTGAAGTCTTCACCATGGCCACTATGACAATCGTCAATTGCATGGCACAGCTCATGAACAAGAGTGTCAAGGACTTCTACAGGATCTTCTAATTTAGGGGAGACAAAGATTTCATTAACAAGGTCTCCAGAACGTTCTCGAGGCCAACATTGACCTAATGTAGTTCTAGGGGCACTAGATGCTGGCCAGCCACACGAAATCTTAACTGGAGGAATCGCAAAGCCAGCTTTTGAGAAAGTTGGTTCTAGTGAATGAACAGCAGCTTGTAACCAAGATTCGCGAGTTGTGTGAGATTGAGCTATATTTGAAGACATGTTCTTAAAAAGATTACCTATACTCTTGTTATTATCAATGACTTTAATGGCTTGTGATCGAAATGATTACGTTACTTGGCATTGCAAAGTTAATTCTTCTGACCTAAATGAAAAACCAATGCGCATGATTTTGGCAGGATCCTCCATGACAATTGCTAACCAGGTTTATAACTACTGTGGCAGCTTGGGTTCTCAAAGTTATTTCGACACTAATTGTTCTGGCGCTGCTGAACAATCAGCCATTAGCTTTGTACCTAAAACAGGCCTTTGGAAAAGAGCCGGCGAAATATTAACCTGTATGCCTTTATGACTGAAAACAATCACTCCAATTCATCTTTATCTATCAATGATGAGAATTCTGATTCTCCTTGCATTGGCATTTGCTCTACCCTATTTGATGATGTGTGCCAAGGCTGCGGTAGAACTGCAGCAGAGGTATATAACTGGGTTTTTATGACTGCTGAGGAGAAACAGGCTGTTTGGGCTCGTATCACCTCAGAAGGGACGGCAATGCGTTTTGTCAGGAAAAATCAGCCGGCTAAAGACTGACTTGCTAGATATTCTTCGTAAGTTCCTTCAAAGTCAGTCACAGTTCCATCGTGTTTTATTTCTAAAATGCGCGTCGCCAATCCAGTGATAAATTCACGGTCATGAGAAACAAAAATAACCGTGCCATCATATTTTTCTAAAGATGTTTGCAAACTTTCAATGGATTCCATATCCATATGGTTTGTTGGCTCATCCATCGCGAGGACGTTATGTTTTTGTAGCATGAGCTTACCCCAAATCATGCGCCCTTTTTCACCACCAGAAATCACTCGAACTGATTTTCCAATTTCATTGCCAGAGAAAAGTAAGCGCCCTAGTGTTCCGCGAATAACTTGATCATCATCGCCTGTCTTACCCCATTGACCCATCCATTCAAGAAGGGTGGTATCGACTGGAAAGCATTCGCTAGTGTCTTGAGGCATATAACCTACATCAGCATTCTCTGACCATTTGACCGTTCCAGAATCTGTGGAAATTCCCCCAAAACGCTCACTTAAAATAGATTTAAGGAGTGTTGTTTTACCGGCACCATTTTCACCAATAATGGCCACTTTTTCGCCTGGGCGAATGATTATTTTAAAATTTTTGAAAATTGTGCGTTCATAAGCTTTAGATAAGGCGTCGCACTCAACAACAATATTGTGTAGTTTTTTATCGTATTCAAAACGAATGAATGGATTTTGACGTGAGGATGGTTTAATTTCTACAACTTCAATTTTTTCTAGTTGGCGTTGTCTTGATGTTGCTTGCCGCGCTTTAGATGCGTTAGCCGAAAATCGTCTAACGAATGCTTGTAATTCTTCAATTTTCTCTTTGGCTTTAGCATTGTTAGCAAGTTGCTGTGAGCGAGCTTGCATAGATGCCAACATGTAAGAGTCATAATTGCCTGGGTAGACAGTTAAGGTTCCAAAGTCCATGTCAGCCATATGTGTGCATACAGCATTTAAGAAGTGACGATCATGGGAGATGATAATCATTGTGCTATTACGTTCGTTAAGAATGTCTTCAAGCCAATGAATAGAATGAATATCTAAGTTATTGGTTGGTTCATCAAGTAGCAGAACATCTGGGTCGGAAAATAAAGCCTGGGCTAACAGTACACGTAATTTCCAGCCCGGAGCCACTTCACTCATTGGGCCATTGTGTTGCTCAATAGGAATACCGATGCCTAGTAATAATTCACCAGCTCTAGCTTCAGCTGTATAGCCACCAAATTCAGCGAATTTAGTTTCTAATTCAGCGGCACGCATATAGTCTTCATCGGTTGCATCTGGATTGGCATATAAGGCATCGCGTTCAGCAGCTGCATTCCACATGTCTTCATGCCCCATCATGACGACATCAAGTACCCTCTTATCTTCATAGGCAAATTGATCTTGGCGTAATTTACCAAGGCGAATATTCGGTTCAAGTGACACATTACCCGCTGACGGCTCTAAGTCTCCGCCAAGAATTTTCATGAACGTTGATTTGCCACAACCATTTGCACCGATTAAACCGTAGCGGTTACCGCCACCAAATTTAACGGATATATTTTCGAATAGGGGTTTAGCCCCAAATTGCATAGTGATATTTGCTGCTGAAAGCACGTTATTTACCTGTAAAAGAGTAATGCGAACTAAAGACCGTTATTTTAACCAATCGGCCTATTTGAGATGAATATTGCAGAAATTTACCAGCTAGCTTTAAGGATATAGCCAGATTGGCTGGCTGATAAGCTAACGTATTTTCCTAATGGCAGTGTTAATTTATCAGCACAATGGCCAAATGGTAAGTTAGTTAAAACCGGAATTTTTTGTCCTAATCTATTTCTAATGGATGCAAGTGCATCTGGTAAGTTGTATCCCCGATCAGCCTCTCCCAATTTATAAGAGGAAATATCCCCGATCAAAATAGCTTTTTGAGAGGAAAGATAGCCTGCATCAAAAAGTTGATGCAACATTCTTTCTACTCTATAAGGGTGCTCATTCACATCCTCTATAAATAAAATACCATTAGTCACCTGTTGCAGGCTTGGCAAGTATGCTGTGCCCAATAAGCTGGTCAGCATTGTTAGGTTGCCACCCCATAAAACTGATTGATCCTTCATTTCAACGCCAAGTGGCATTTCAATTTCTTGTGGTGATAAGACTTGTATATCGAGCTTATTATCTTGAATGGCCTGCTGATAGTGTTTCCAGGTAAATGCTGAAATATCTCCACAAAAATCATAAGAAAACATGGGCCCTGCAAAGCTAGAAGCACCAGTTTTCGCATAAAGCGCTAGGCCAAAGGATGTAAAGTCACTGTGCCCAATAATTTTTAGCCCTTTATTAACTTGTGAGGCAATTGCATCCCATTGAATATCTTTGAGTAAGCGACTCAGGCCATACCCTCCCCTCAAAGACATGACAACTGAGTCAGATGGCAATTTGGAAATAAGATTAATTTCGTCTAGGCGTTCTGAGTCAGTTCCAGCAAATCTTTGAAATTGACGGTGTCCACATGACAGGTTACAAACTTCAATACCTTTTTCTTGAAACCATGTATATCCCTTATCTAAGATAGATACATCTGGCAATGCACCTGAAGGAGCAATCAAGTTTAATTTCATGAATTTCGTAATCTACGTTCTTTAAAAAAATCTTTCAATATTTGAGAGCACTCAGTTTCAAGTACTCCTCTTTCTATAATTGTATGGTGATTTAGCTGTTTATTGTCAAAGAGGTTTAATACGCTGTGAGCACATCCCGTTTTAGGATCTTGGGCACCATAAACCACCCTTGATAATCTAGCATGCATGATAGCTCCTGAACACATCATGCAAGGCTCAAGCGTCACGTAAAGAGTTGCATCTGGTAGTCGGTAATTTCCTACAGCTTGACCACCTAATCGAAGAGCAACCATCTCAGCATGAGCGCTAGGGTCATTTTGGTTGATGGGTTGGTTATGCCCTAATGCAATCACTCTATCATTTAAAACTAAAACAGCCCCTACAGGCACTTCATTGATTCGTTGAGCTACCCTTGCTTGCTCTAAAGCTAACTGCATGAATTCAATATCACGCATGTTAGGCATAGACATCGGCCCAGCAATTTGGTGTTTCGTATAAACGTAGTCGATTTAAGTTAAGGCGACCAGAGAAATTATTTTTGAATACTGGCTCAAGTATTGAAAAAGCTGTTTGAGCTAGATTTTCAACCGTCGGTATAGTATCTAAGACCACTGTTTTGTGATCAGGAATGCTAGCTAAAAAATTGACCAATGATTCATCTTCTTTTGCCACTAAAAAAGCGTGATCCCATTTATTAATGACGAGCTCATTGGCTAGTTTTTTTATGTCACCAAAGTCCAATACCATGCCATCATCAGAATAGCCTTGATGATTGAGTACATCACCTAATAGAGTCACCTCCATCACATAACGATGTCCATGAATATGGCGACAATGTCCTTCATGGTTGGGAATGCGGTGGCCGGCATCAAACTCTAATCTGCGTGTGATTTCTATTTTTTTATTCATAAAGACTAATCTAGCGGATTCCCAAAAATTTATGAGTTTGAATACTTAAACGCCATAAAGGGCGCGACTGGCATATTTTAATGGCTAAATTACGATTAGCCATTAGATTGGGTCCATCCATGGCTTGCAAGAAGTGATGAGTAAAAGACATCTTTTCAAATCTAGATAGAATTTTATTTAGATTATCAGAGTGACCTATTTGTGGGATGACTAATTTAATTTCATTACCCTGAAGTTGCACTAGTTCAGAGCCAAACTTTGGGCTAACGCAAATCCAGTCAATGCCATTAGGTACTCGTATAGTGCCATTTGTTTCAATGCCAATTTTGAAACCTTTTAGCTTGAGAGAATTAATTAGTGCAATATCTAATTGCAATAAAGGTTCACCACCTGTGAACACGACATACTTATGGGTTGGATCACCTAACCCCCATTCGCGATCAATTGCTTCAGCTAAGAGTTCTGGAGTTTCAAATTTTCCACCACCGCCGCCGTCAATTCCAACAAAATCTGTATCGCAAAACTGGCAGATGGCATGAGCTCGATCTTCTTCTCTTCCTGACCACAAATTGCATCCGGAGAAACGGCAAAAGACTGCAGCTTTACCTGTTTGGGCTCCCTCACCTTGTAGGGTTAGAAATAATTCTTTAACACTGTAGGTCATCGTTTAGAAGTGACCTTATTATTCCCACTCAATGGTTGCAGGAGGTTTTCCGCTAATATCGTAGACAACGCGATTAATACCTCGTACTTCATTGATGATTCGATTAGATACACGGCCAAGTAATTCATGAGGCAAGTGGGCCCAATGGGCTGTCATGAAATCTTGGGTTTGTACAGCCCTTAAGGCAACAACATATTCATATGTTCGACCATCACCCATAACGCCAACGGATTTAACCGGTAAAAATACCGCAAAAGCTTGACTGGTTAAGTCATACCAAGATTTTCCGCTGTTTTCATCAATGGTTGATCTGAGTTCTTCGATGAAAATGGCATCGGCCCTACGAAGTAAGTCAGCGAATTCTTTTTTAACCTCCCCAAGAATACGCACACCTAACCCAGGGCCTGGGAATGGATGGCGATAGACCATCTCATGGGGTAAACCTAAGGCGACACCTAACTCACGCACCTCATCTTTAAATAGTTCACGTAAAGGCTCCAAAAGCTTTAGCTTCATATCTTCTGGCAGGCCACCTACATTGTGATGACTCTTAATGGTATGAGCCCCCTTCTTTCCTTTGCCTGCTGACTCAATTACATCAGGATAAATAGTGCCTTGTGCTAGCCATTTAGCATTTTTAATTTTTCCAGACTCAACTTGGAATACTTCAACAAACTCTTTACCAATAATCTTTCTCTTGGCTTCAGGATCTGAAACATTAGCTAACTCATTCATAAACTGAGTGGTGGCATCAACATGGATAACTTTTACACCAAGATTTTTGGCAAACATCTCCATGACCATCTTGCCTTCATTTAGGCGAAGTAACCCATGGTCAACAAAGACGCAAGTGAGTTGAGAACCAATTGCACGGTGAATTAGAGCAGCAGCTACGCTTGAATCAACACCACCAGACAAACCTAAAATTACTTCATCGTCACCAACTTGTTGACGAATGGATGCAACCGCTTCAGCAATGTAATCGCCCATGACCCAATCGGTACCGCAGGCACAAATTTGATGAACAAATCGCTCTAACAGTTGCTTACCTAAAATGGTGTGAGTTACTTCGGGATGAAATTGAACCGCATAAAACCCACGAGTTTCATCTGCCATGCCTGCAATAGGACATGAGTCAGTTGATGCCATTAACTTGAATCCATCAGGCAGTTCAGTCACTGAATCACCATGGCTCATCCAAACTTTTAGGATGCCATGTCCTTCAGGAGTAGTGAAATCCTGAATATTTTCAAGTAGCTTTGTATGGCCTCGAGCGCGAACTTCAGCGTAGCCAAATTCACGAGACTTACCTAACGATTCTGCTGTAGCCACTTTACCGCCAAGTTGCGCAGCCATGGTTTGCATGCCATAACAAATACCAAGTACGGGAACGCCTAACTGGAATACAACTTCAGGAGCCCTTGGTGTATCGCCTTCAGTAACTGAACTCGGGCCACCCGACAAGATAATGCCTTTACAGCCATGCTCTTTAACAAATTTCTCAATAAATTCTGAAGAAACATCATATGGATGAATCTCTGAATAAACGCGAGCTTCACGTACTCGTCTAGCAATTAGCTGGGTGACTTGTGACCCAAAATCTAAAATTAAAATCTTGTCGTGCACGGCAATCCTAAAATAAACAACGATTAATCAATATGGTAATTGGGAGCTTCTTTGGTGATTTGAACATCATGCACATGAGATTCACGCATGCCAGCAGAAGTAATTTCTACAAAGCCTGCTTTATCGTGTAAATCAGCAATTGTTTTGCAGCCGCAATAACCCATTGATGAACGAATGCCGCCTGTTAGTTGATGAACAATCGCTAAAACGCTACCTTTATAAGGAACACGTCCCTCAATACCTTCCGGTACTAATTTATCCACATTAGCGCTGTTATCTTCTTGGAAATAACGATCTGCAGCTCCGTCTTTCATGGCCCCTACTGAACCCATACCTCTGTAGCTCTTATATGATCGGCCTTGGTAAAGAAATACCTCGCCAGGTGCTTCTTCAGTACCGGCAAACATACCGCCCATCATGACGCAATGAGCGCCTGCTGCCAAGGCTTTAGAAATATCGCCAGAATAACGAATACCGCCGTCTGCAATTAAAGGCACCCCAGTACCTTTTAATGCTTCAGAAACATTTACGACGGCTGTAATTTGTGGCACACCAACCCCCGCCACAATACGGGTTGTACAGATTGAACCTGGGCCAATACCCACCTTCACACCATCTGCACCGTGAGCCACCAAAGCTTTAGCTGCTTCACCAGTTGCGATATTGCCACCAATAACTTGTATCTGAGGGTAGTTCTTTTTGACCCATTTAACTCGGTCTAACACCCCTTGGCTATGACCGTGTGCGGTATCCACAACAATTACATCCACACCTGCTTTTGCTAATAACTCAATGCGCTCATCATTGTCTGGGCCAACACCAACAGCAGCCCCAGCAATAAGTTGCCCTCTTGCATCTTTGCTAGCTAAAGGATGTTCTTTAGCTTTTAGAATATCTTTAACTGTGACTAAGCCACGTAGTTCAAAAGCATCGTTAACAACAAGAACTCGCTCCAAGCGATGTTTATTCATTAAGCGTTTGGCCTCGTCGGGGCTAGCGCCTTCCTTTATTGTGACTAGACGTTCTTTAGGCGTCATCTTGTCTTTTACTTTGGCATCTAGGTCTTCTTCAAAACGTAAATCTCTATTGGTAATGATGCCAACGACCGTTTTTCCTTGAAGAACCGGGAAGCCTGAGAAGCCATGCTCTTTTGAGAGTTCAATGACATGTCTAACCGTCATATCTGGAGAGATCGTAATAGGATCTCTTAACACACCTGATTCATAACGCTTCACTTTTGCCACTTCACGAGCTTGCTCAGCAGGCGTTAGATTTTTATGAATAATGCCTATGCCGCCTTCTTGAGCCATGACAATGGCTAATCGGCCTTCAGTGACGGTATCCATGGCGGCAGACACCAAAGGAATATTTATTGAAATATCACGTGTCAGTTGAGTGCTCAACTGCGTATCACGTGGCAAAACCGCTGAATAAGCGGGAACGAGAAGCACATCGTCAAATGTCAGTGCTTTTTGTATGAGCCTCATGCAAAACCCCTATGCGCAAAAGCAAATTATAGAGGTTTTATGATTATTTGCTTAAAAAACGCCCTTTTCTACCTGCTGCCTTGGCCTGAAGCCTTGCATCTAGGTTTTTATTGGCTTTTTTCCTTCGAGCCTCCATGGGATCTATAAGCAGTTCACTATAGAGCTCTAGACGATCTCCGTCATAAACAGGGCTATCCCAGTCTTTACGCTTCCCAAAAACTCCAAAACAGCCCTTTCGGGAAATTTTAGGGTCGGTTTGACCTGTTACAACCCCCAGTGCTATGAGCGCTTGCCCAACAGTAACAGCTTGATTGGGTGCAGGCTCCCAAATGCAATTTTTAAGCAAAATAGGCTCTGATCTAGCGTCACACAACAGAATATTCAATTTAAGTCCCATAGAGCTGATCTGCCCTTTTTACAAAGCCGTCCACAAAGGTTCCTGCAATCATTCCAAAAACAGGCCCAATAACCTTTTCAAGTAGGACACTTTCAAATTCATAATGAAGTTGAAACTCAACTTTACAGGCATCCTCGCGAAGGGGGGTAAATATCCATTTACCCTCAAAACTTTTAAATGGGCCATCCACAAACTTCATATCAATAGAGGATGCCCGTGTATTGGTATTTCTTGTATGAAAATACTGATTTAATCCCTTAAATTTAATATGGATTTTGGCATCTAGAATACTTTCACTCTCTTCAAAAACCTCTACTCCACCGCACCATGGAAGGAACTCGGGATACTTAGTCACGTCCGTCACCAAGTGGTACATCCGTTCTGCGGAATGAGGAATAAGTACGGTCTTAAATACGTCTGCCATAATTCGCTATTCTAACGATATAAATTTATGAGCATTATTGATAACAAAAAAGCTTTCTTTGATTATTTTATTGAGGAAAAGTTTGAGGCCGGTATGGTTCTTCAAGGATGGGAAGTTAAAGCCATTAGGGAGGGACGCGTCCAGATTAAAGAGGCCTATGTTGTTATTAGAAATGCTGAAATTTATCTGATTGGATGCCATATTAGCCCACTAATATCTGCCTCAACTCATGTATTGGCAGACCCAGGTCGGACTAGAAAGCTATTACTAAATGCTATCGAAATTAAGAAAATGATTGGTAAAGTTGAGCAACGTGGCTACACCCTAATTCCTCTTAATTTGCATTTCAGTAAAGGTCGAGTGAAATGCGAAATTGGGCTTGGCCGAGGTAAAAAGCAACATGATAAGCGTGAGGCAAGCAAGGATCGCGACTGGCAAATAGAAAAAGCCCGAATTATGCGTTCGGGCTCTAAGCTGAGAGATTAAGGTTTTAAAGCGGCTCTTAAGCTACCGCTTTAAAAGCATTGCTGCTATTTCTTTGCTAGCATTGTCCAAGTATCTACTACGCTATCAGGATTTAAGGAAATAGATTTAATACCTTTATCCATTAGCCACTTAGCAAAGTCTGGATGGTCTGAAGGGCCTTGACCGCAAATACCAATGTACTTACCTTTGGCTAGGCAAGTCTCAATAGCTCTAGCAATTAAGAATTCAACAGCAGGATCCCGCTCATCGAAGTCAATAGCTAATAGTTCCATACCTGAGTCTCGATCTAATCCAAGAGATAACTGAGTTAGGTCATTGGAGCCAATTGAGAATCCATCAAAGTGCTCAAGGAACTGCTCAGCTAGGATGGCGTTAGATGGTACCTCGCACATCATAATGACGCGCAATCCATTTTCACCACGCTTTAATCCTTGCTTGCTCAATAAACCAATTACTTTTTCTGCTTGAGTGACGGTTCTGACGAATGGGATCATGATTTCAACGTTTGTTAATCCCATATCGTTACGAACACGCTTCATTGCTTCGCATTCCATAGCAAAAGCTTCTGCAAAATCTTCTGAGATATAACGTGAGGCGCCACGGAAGCCAAGCATTGGATTCTCCTCATCTGGTTCATAGCGTGAGCCACCAATGAGCTTCTTATATTCATTTGACTTGAAGTCAGACATACGAACAATGACTGGTTTAGGGTAGAACGCAGCCGCAATGGTTGCAATCCCCTCTGCCAATTTATCAACATAAAATGCTTTAGGGCTAGCGTGTCCTCTAGCGACACTTTCTACTGCTTTTTTCAGGTCAAGATCAATATTTGGGTACTCTAAAATTGCTTTTGGATGTACGCCAATATTATTGTTAATAATGAACTCTAGACGCGCTAGGCCAACACCGCCATTTGGAATCTGACAGAAGTCAAAAGCAAGCTGAGGGTTGCCAACGTTCATCATAATTTTTACTGGAATCTCAGGCAAGGTGCCACGGCTTACTTCGGTAACTTCAGTTTCAATAGGACCATCATAAATACGTCCTTCATCACCTTCAGCACAAGATACCGTTACAACAGCACCATCTTTTAGAACATCGGTAGCATTAGTGCAACCTACAACAGCAGGCACCCCTAGTTCACGAGCAATAATTGCAGCATGACACGTACGTCCACCTCGATTGGTTACGATTGCGGCAGCTCTTTTCATCACTGGCTCCCAGTTAGGGTCAGTCATGTCAGCAACCAATACGTCACCCGGTTGTACACGATCCATTTCACTCGCATCTTTTACAACTCGGACAGTACCAGTGCCAATTTTTTGACCAATCGCTCTACCCGTTGTTAGAACAGTTGAATGGCCCTTTAATTTATAGCGCATCTCAACCTTACCCTGCGCTTGGCTCTTTACTGTCTCTGGACGAGCTTGAAGAATATATATTTTTCCATCAATGCCATCTTTACCCCATTCAATGTCCATCGGGCGTTGATAGTGTTTCTCGATGATGACTGCATATCTGGCTAATTCTGAAACATCTTCATCAGTAATTGAATAGCGGTTACGTTGTTCTAGTGGAACCTCTACTGTTTTTACTCTACCCTGTTCTCCAGGAGCAGTAAATTGCATTTGAATTAATTTTGAACCTAGGCTTCTTCTGATAATTGGATATTTACCTGCTGCTAGAGTAGGTTTAAACACATAAAATTCATCAGGATTGACCGCTCCTTGAACAACTGTCTCACCAAGGCCATAACTTGATGTAATAAAGACAGCATCCTCAAAGCCAGATTCTGTATCTAAAGTAAACATGACGCCAGAAGCTGCTTTGTCTGAGCGAACCATTCTTTGAATACCTGCGGATAAAGCTACTTCTGCGTGAGCAAAACCTTTATGTACCCGGTAAGAAATAGCACGATCGTTATACAGAGAAGCAAATACTTCACGAATGCGGTGCAAAATATCTTCGATACCTACGACGTTCAAGAATGATTCTTGCTGGCCAGCAAATGATGCATCAGGCAAATCCTCCGCGGTGGCTGAAGATCTAACAGCAAAAGAGCCTTTACCATCAGCATCTAACTTGGCGAAAGCCTCTCGAATTTCTTTTTCAAGACGTTCTTGAAAAGGAGCGTCTTCAACCCATCGACGAATTTCAGCACCCGCTTCTGCAAGAGCCTTAACATCATCAACGTTGAGTTCATCTAAACGCGCATTAATGCGTTCAGTTAATTTATTGTGAATTAAGAAATCACGGAAGGCTAAGGCAGTAGTTGCAAAACCTGTCGGTACACGAACTCCTGATGCATTTAATTGTGAAATCATTTCACCAAGTGAAGCATTTTTGCCGCCAACTGACTCAACATCAGTCATTCTTAGCTCTTCAAAAGGTAAAACGTATGCGTTAGCATGGTTTGGATTGGACATAACAACTCTCAAAGTAATAGAAAATCTGTACTGCAGCCCAAATTAGGGTCTAATTCACCTATCGGGCATACTTAATGTGTCTATTGTATCCTTAAATAAACTTACAGAAATGCATCTGAACAATCACTTATGAGCGCTAAACCCCGTACAGTATTCATCGTTTCGGATGGCACCGGAATTACTGCAGAAACCTTTAGTCAGTCTATATTGGCCCAATTCGAGCTCCCTTTTAGACAAATTCGCTTACCTTTTGTGGATACAGTTGATAAAGCTCATCAAGCGGTTAGGGAAATTAATGACCATGCTAAAACTTCAGGTCAGCAACCGATTGTATTTACGACCTTAGTAGACCCTGAAGTGAATCAGATTGTGACAGCTTCAAGCGGGCTAATGATGGACATGTTTCAAACATTCATTGTTCCTCTTGAGCAAGCATTAGGCGTTAAGTCAACGCATGCTATTGGACGTTTTCACAATAATGCGTCAACAGACTCCTATAAAAATCGTATTGAAGCCATTAATTTCTCTTTGGCACATGATGATGGCCAGTCCAATCAGAATTTAGCTGATGCAGATGTCATCTTAGTGGGAGTTTCTAGAAGTGGGAAAACCCCAACAAGTCTTTACTTGGCTATGCAATACGGGTTGAAGTCTGCTAACTACCCTTTGATCCCAGATGATTTTGAACGCAATCAAATGCCGGTTGATATTCAGCCTTATAAAAAGAAATTATTTGGGTTAACTATTGACCCTATGCGCCTATCAGAAATTCGAAATGAACGTCGACCTGGAAGTAATTACGCCAAGATAGCCAATTGTCGTTATGAGGTCAGTGAGGCCGAAGCAATGATGCGCAAGCACAGTATTCCTTGGCTATCGACGACAAATAAATCCATTGAGGAAATTGCTACAACTATCCTTCAAGAAATTAAACCCGAACAACGCACTAATTATTAAATCAATTAATAGCGACGTACCCGCAGCATTTCAAACAGGCATACGGCTGTAGCTGCGGCAACATTAAGTGATTCAATGCAAAAGTCCTGAGGAATCAAAACTCCTTTTGCAATTGCCAATATTTCTGGGCTAACCCCTGCACCTTCATTACCAAAAACCCATGCTTTAGGAGTTTTTAACTCTTGGCCTAGATCATACAAGTTGGTTTCTGAGTTTAGGCTAGTTGCTAGTAAAGGAATCTTAATCTTTTCCCTAATATTATTAATAGTCCAACCTTCATAAATTTTTAAATGTCTATGAGCGCCCATTCCAGATCTTAAAACCTTAGGAGACCAAGCTTGAGCAGTCCCCTTCATGCAAACAATATTCTTAATTCCTGCTGCTAAAGAACTTCTCATCATGGAGCCAACATTACCAGCATCTTGAACAGCATCTAGTATCAACACATCATCTTTGAAGTTCATAGGAAATTCATGTTTTGAAATTCGAATAGAAGCCATGATTGGGGGGGCATTTCCAAGATCAGTAATTTTCTTCCACAATGTAGCATCTAGAATATACAAATCTGTTTGTGGGAAAACTGCTAACTGGGTATCAATCACAGCCGCGATTTCAGATTGAGACATTCCTTCTTCTGTCGTGAAAATTTCTAGCAAATCCTCGCTCCCTAGCCAAGCTTGGGCTAGGTGCACTCCTTCAATAACAGTTAAGTTTGTCTCGCCTCTAATCTTGCTAGCTTTGCTTCCTGAGTCTAATAAAGATTTGATGCGTTTAATTAATGGATTATCCAAAGAGCTGATTAGCTTAGCTTGTTTCATAATAATTTCACCTCTAAAGCAGCCTTTACTGGAGCAAAACTTCTTCTGTGTTCAGGGCAAGGACCAAATTGGTTCAAAGCTAAAAAATGGGCTTGTGTCGGATAGCCCATATGTTGATCAAATCCATACATGGGGTATCTCAAATGTAATTGATGCATATCTCTATCGCGTTTAACCTTGGCCAATATAGATGCTGCTGAAATGGATTGAACTTTACTATCACCCTTAACAATTGCTTCCATTTCAATATTAAGTTGTGGACAACGATTACCATCAATTAATGCTTTATCTGGCATTGTTCCTAGCATCTTTTCCAAACCCTCAACAGCCCTTTTCATGGCTAACATAGTAGCTTGCAAGATATTAATGGAATCAATTTCTACAGCGCTGGCTTCAGCAATCGACCAAGCAAGAGCATCCCTGATAATTAGCTCATACAGATCTTCACGAGCTTTAGCGGTTAATTTTTTAGAATCTTTTAAACCGGAAATTGGCTTAGCCGGGTTCAATACAACTGCCGCAGCAACAACAGAGCCAGCTAATGGCCCTCTACCTGCCTCATCAACGCCACAAACAACTTCATCGTTAAGCATGAATAACATCCGCAATAACCTCCGCCACCAATTTACCAGTTGGGAGATTGAGCGTATGGTGCATTTCTGTAAAACGGTTCTTTAGTGACCTAACTTTTTCAGATTTATCTAACCAATTTAATGTGGCATGAGCCAAAGCTTCCGGAGTTGCATCATCCTGCAAGAGTTCAGGAACAACAAATTCTCTTGCCAGAATATTGGGCAATCCTACATAAGGTAAATAGCCTTGTTTTTTCATAATCCATGCCGTTAACCTAGGGACTACATAAGAAATAACCATTGGTTTTTTCCATAATGCAGCTTCTAAAGTAGCAGTGCCACTGGCAATTAATACAACATCACAAGCTTCTAAAGCTAGACTTGTCTGTCCATTGATTAGGTGGATCTGAATTGAGCTTAGACGCTGGCGTACTTGATCAGCCATTAACTCAATTTTAGATTTAAGTGCAGGAGTAGCAATTGGGATAATAAATTCAACATCTGAGCCATATGATTTATACATTAGTTCAATGGCATCAAAAAATCGTGGACCAATTAAATCAATTTCTGATTGACGGCTACCTGGTAGAACTGCAACAAGAGCTTTCTCACTTCCTATGCTTAATTTATTTCTTGCGGTTGCTATATCAGGTACTAATGGAATAGTTGATGCTAATGGATGACCAACATAGGTAGCCTCCATCCCCACTTCCTGATAGATGGCAGGTTCAAAGGGGAAAATACACAACATCCTATCAACAGATTGTTTAATTTTGTGTATGCGTTCACCGCGCCACGCCCAAATAGATGGGCTGATAAAGTGAATTGTTGGGATTCCCTCTGACTTTAGCTTTCTTTCCACACCTAAGTTAAAGTCAGGAGCATCGATTCCTAGATAAGCTGAAGGTCGATTTTGAAGCAATTCATGGAGAAGTGCTTTGCGTAATTTCAGAATAGCCGGGAGCTGTTTAATGGCCTCAACATAACCTCTAACCGCTAATGTTTCCATTGGCCATAAGGCATCAAAACCTTCAGCAATCATTTTTGGACCACCTACTCCCCTAGTAGTCACTCTTGATGTGCTGGAGATTTGTTTCATGCCAGCTAAAACTGATGCTGCCAGCATATCCCCAGAGGGTTCACCTGCAACACAAGCTAAATATGAATGATCAATCTGATTAGCGGGCGATGCCGCGCTGTGAAGCGGCGATAAAGTCATGGAATAGTTTTATTTTCTCGGCAGAGTCAGATTCGGATTGTTTTTCAGTGGCTAAATCTAGTAAAGATTTTTTAGCATCTTCAAAACTCAAACCTTGTTTATATAAAATTTTATAAGCTTGTCTTAGAGCGGCAATCGATTCCGAAGTAAAACCTCGACGTTTTAGACCTTCAGAATTTAACCCATGAGGTTCAGCGATGGCCCCAGAGGCAATTACATAAGGGGGTAAATCTTGAACTAATTTTGAAGCTCCACCAATCATTGAATGCTCGCCAATACGGACAAATTGGTGAACACCGCTCATGCCACCAAGAATTGCCCAATCTCCCACGTGTACATGGCCAGCAATTTGTGCATTATTAGAAAAAATAGTGTTATTTCCTACAACACAATCATGGGCAATATGTACATAGGCCATAATCCAATTGTCATTACCAATTTTTGTAAAACCAGCATCCTGAATAGTGCCGGTATGCAAAGTTGTAAATTCACGAATCACATTACGATCGCCAATGATTAATTGAGTTGGCTCATCTCTATATTTCATGTCTTGAGGAGAGCCACCAACCGAAGCAAAATGGCCAATCTTATTATCAACACCAATAGTTGTATGGCCCTCTAGCACCGAATGGGCTCCAATCTTTGTCCCAGCCCCAATCTTCACATGGGGACCAATGACAGCGTAAGGTCCAATCTCAACACCTTCCGCGATTTCCGCGTTAGGGTCAATAACAGCAGTTTCGTGAATCAAAGCCATCTTAGGCTTCCTTTTTACGAATCGTGCACATTAAATCTGCTTCTGTTACTACTGCATCATTAACGGTTGCAAATGTTTTAAATTTCCAAATACCACCTTTGAACCTCTCAACTGAAGCATTCAAAATTAATTGATCGCCTGGGGTAACTGGCTTTTTAAATCTGGCATTATCAATGCCCACAAAGAAATAAACAGAATCGTCTACTGCATCTTTACCAAAGGTTAATAAAGCAGCTGTTTGAGCTAATGCTTCAAGAATTAAAACTCCAGGCATCACTGGGAATTCCGGAAAATGCCCCATAAATTGAGGTTCATTCATGGTGATATTTTTTAAAGCCTTAACCCTTTGCCCTGCCTCTAACTCAAGAACACGGTCAACTAAAAGAAATGGATAACGATGCGGTAGCATCTTTAAGATTTGGTTGATATCAAAGTTGACTAATTCACTCATTTTTTGATCCTTATTTTTTTTGTTCTATTAATGCTTTTATTTGGTTTTCTAAATCTCTAATTCGATGTCTCATTTTATCTAGACCACGCAAAATAGCAGCATTCTTTTCCCAATCAGCATGAGGTAGCATAGGATAGACGCTTGTAAATTGCTGACCTGGCTTGTCAATTGACTTGATAACATTAGTGCCACCCGAAATAGTTGTTCTGTCTGCAATCGTTAGATGCCCTGCAAAATTAGCCGATCCGCCGATAATGCACATTTTTCCAATAGTAGTGCTTCCAGCAATAGCTGCACAACCTGCAATGACAGTAAGCGCTCCAACATGGACATTATGAGCAATCTGCACCAAATTATCGATTTTGCAGCCATTTTCTATGATCGTATTAGCCATTGCTCCCCTATCAATAGAAGTATTTGAGCCAATTTCTACATCACACCCAATTTCAACAGAGCCTACCTGGGGCACTTTTACCCACTCCCCGACGGCTAAGTCAGGCGCAAAACCAAACCCATCAGATCCAATAACTGCACCGCTATGAATAATGGAGCGATGACCAATACTGCAATCGTTATAAATGCTCACATTGGGATAAAGATGAACATCATCACCAATTGATACGTTATTGCCTATGGAAATATTCGCATCTAATATCGCTCTATCTCCTACTGTTGATCCGGTTGCAATGTGACAAAAAGGACCAATATGGGCAGAAGAAGAAATTCTTACACCCTCCTCAATAACTGCCAAAGGATGTATGCCAGGTTGAAGTGCTGGCTTTGATTGCCTAGCAAACTCTTGAGCAATCCGTGCAAAAACAGCGTATGGGTTTTTGTGGATTAAGTAAGATCGGCTGACTTTAGAGTCTGAATGAGTTACAAGATACTCATAATCAGCTTCTGAAACAATGATGCCTGCTGCTGAGCTAGATATAGCATCAACTCTATAAAGGGGATTGGCCAAAAAAGCCAATTGACTTTGATTGGCTTCGGCTAATGTGGCCAGGCCAGAAATATGTAGCTGACCGTCACCAGCCAAGCGAGCCGAATAACGTTCGGCTAACTCAGCAATAGTTGGCATAGGAATCTCTAATACTGACGATTAACGTAAGTTATTTAAAGCTTTGATGACATCGTCAGTTACATCAATCTTAGGATTAACATAAGCCGCCTCTTGAACAATCAAATCTAATTTGCGTTGTTCAGCTACAAGTTTTAGAGCTTGGTTAGCCTTTTGAGCAATTTTTGAACGCTCTTCGAAGCTACGTTGATTCACATCATCTGTAAATTCACGTTGCTTACGTTGCAATTCACGATCAGAATCAGCTAAATCACGTTGCTTACGAACGCGGTCAGTATCTGACATAACAGCAGCATCTTTATCCAACTTTTCTGCAGCTGATTTAATTTTTTGAGCTTCATCACGTAATTCTTTTTCACGCTTAGCGAATTCGCTTTGCAATTTTGCTTGACTAGCTTTAGCTAAAGCAGATTCTTTAAAGATACGCTCTGTACTAACAACGCCAATACGACTACCTGAGTCTTTTTGTGCATCATCTGCCGCAACGGCAACTGAAATTAAAGATGTAGCCATTGCACTAACAGCTAGTAATTTGAGAGTTGTATTTAAACGAATCATAATGTGTCCTTAAATAATTAAAATGCTGTACCAATCTGGAACTGGAATTTTTGTAAACGATCTTCAGGTTTTTTGCTTAAAGGGATACCGTAACTAAATTTTAGTGGGCCTAACGGAGATATCCAAGAAAGACCAAAACCGTAAGAAGTTCTCAAATCAGAGAATGTCGGTGTTTTTTCATAAACATTACCGGCATCAAAGAAACCAAATAATCTAAGTGTTTTGTCTACCCCTGAACCTGGAATTGGGAAAGTATATTCTACGTTACCAATTAGCTTAGATGCACCACCTAGAGGAGTGGTTAACCCCGTTGAATTATTGTAATAACTTGGCCCTAGACTTCCTGGCTCATAGCCACGAACAGACCCAATACCACCCACATAGTAATTTTTAGTTACAGGGAATTGTTTACCGTTATACGTTGCGCCATAGCCCATTTCGCCGTTAAAAGACAAAACATTACCTTTAAATAAAGGTAAGAAATATTGGTGTTGGTAGTATGCGCGATAGTACTCAAGATCACCTAAGCCTGTACCCATTTCTAAATTCGCCTGCTGATAAGTACCTCTTGATGGAACTAATGCGCTATCACGTGCATCTCTAGCCCACCCAACAGTAAGAGGGATATTCAAAGTGCTAGTGCCATACTGGGAAATATAGTTTTGATAAGCAATTGGGGTATTAACGCTGGTAGTCATACTTAGCGTTTCTAGACCTATGCCAAAGAAAACCCTATCAACTTCTGAGTATGGGACACCTAACTTAAAGCTGGCACCAGTTGATTGAATTTGATATTGATCATCGCCAGCGTAATACAAAGGCTTACTACTTCTTGTATAAACCTCAGTAAAGCGACTAATTCCATCCTCGGTAAAGTATGGATCGTAGTTTGATAACGCTAAAGTTCTGTTAGTTTTACCTGTATTAACATTTAAACCAAGACTTGTGCCCGAACCAAAAATATTATCTTGCGTAATACCCGCAGATAGAATCAACTTATCTGTAGAAGAGAATCCTGCACCTAAACTCAAAGAGCCCGTTGGCTTTTCTGTAACTTTAAGATTAACGTCGACCTGATCTGTTGTATTTGGCACATCTTCATTGCCAATATCTACATCTGTAAAGTAACCAGTTCTATTTACTCTATCTTTAGATAATTTGAGTTTCTCACTGTCATACCAAGAGCTTTCTAATTGGCGAATTTCTCTTCTAATAACATCATCTCTAGTTTTTGTATTACCCAACACATTAATTTTGCGAACGTAAGTTCTTTTGCCTGGCTCAATGGTTAATGTTAAGTCAACTAGTTGAGCATCCCTTTTTAAATCTGTGCTTGGAGTAGTTGAAGCAAAGGCATAACCATACACCCCCAATTTGTCTGCAATTGCTGCAGTAGAAGCTGCCAATTTCGTAGATGAATAGATTTCACCAGGCTTTATCTGAATCAGCTTATTAAGCTCTTCTTCCTTGCCTAGCAATTCACCAGCAAGCTTCACGCTAGAGACTTTATATTGCTTGCCTTCTTTTATGTTGATATTAAGATACATGCCGGTCTTGTCAGGAGATATCGAAACTTGGGTAGATTCAATTGTGAACTCCAGATAACCTTGGCTTAAATAAAAAGACCTAATAGACTCCAAATCTGCAACCAGTTTCTGCTTGGAGTAAAGATTATTCTTTGTGTACCAAGACAACCAATTACCTTGAGAAAGTTGCATTTCATCCAACAAAGTTGATTCTTTAAATGTTTCTGCGCCATTAATATTAATCAGCTTAATCTTTGAAACATCTCCCTCTTCGACATTGAAAAGAATCGCAACCCTATTTCGATCGACTGGGGTTATAGTAGTTTTAATCTCTGCCCCATAAAAACCACGGGAAACATATTGACGCTTTAACTCTTGTTCTGCTTTGTCAATAATTGACTTATCGTAGTAGCGACCATCAGCCACACCAGCTGCTTTTAATGATTTTTTTAAACCATCTTTATCAAACTCTTTGAGGCCAGTAAATTCAATTTGAGAAATAGCCGGTCTTTCCTCAACATTAATAATCAGAACATTATTTTCTGATTCAACTTTAACGTGTTTGAAAAAACCTGTGTTATAGAGTGCCCGAATAGCATCAGATCCTTTGTCATCAGTAAAGGTTTCCCCGACACGCACAGGCAGATAACTAAAAACTGTACCTGGTTCAACGCGCTGTAGACCTTCTACACGAATATCCTTCACAACAAACGGATCAGCAGCATAAAGCGGAACTGACAATAAACTAGCTGCAATAGCAGCTAATGGAGTACGTATAAATTTTTTACTTGGTTTCAACGTAAAAACAATCTCGAAATATCATTAAACAAAGCCAACATGGTCAACAACATCAAGCTAGCAACACCTACTTTTTGAAACAAATTTTGCCAACTGGCGGATATTTTTCTACCAGTTATTAATTCCCATGCATCATACAGTAGCTGGCCACCATCTAACATAGGCAACGGTACTAGATTTAAAATTCCTAAGCTAATACTAATTAGGGCTAAAAACCCCAAATAAGATTGCCAACCAACCTGGGCTGTTTTACCAGCCATGTCTGCAATGCTTAGAGGGCCACCAATCTGCTTAATAGATGCCTCTCCTGTAAACATCCCCAAAAGCATCCTAATAGATACTTTACTGACATCCCAAACCCTCTCAAAGGATAAGGATATAGCCTCCCAGCACCCAACATTTAGGCTAAACCAGGAAATGGGCTCTGTTAAATCTGGTTTGATGCCTAAAGTTGTTATTGGATCTTGAGTTGAGTTATTTTTAGAAAAATTTTCTTCTTTAAATACAACGACTTGTTGATTCCCAGAGGCTGTTTTAACTTCTAAAGAAAAGCCTTTTTTAGCAGTTAAGGCATCCATGAGCCGCCACCTTAGCTGATTCCAGCTAAAAATCGCTCTAAATTCTTCTGAGTTACCACTTTTCCAACCAGTAACTGTATCCCCAGCATAAATTCCTGCGACGTAGGCAATTGAATCCAGTGGTGGCTCTGCGAGCTTAGCAGGCAGTTGTTTCACACCAGAAATAAATAATATGCTTAAAAAAATGATTGCCAAGACAAAGTTAGCCAAAGGCCCTGCAGCCACAATAAAAGATCTTTTCCAAAGCCTTTGAGCTTTGAAGGCCTCTTCATCCATTTTGACGTACCCGCCTAAAGGAATTCTTGATATAGCCCACTCTGTAGTTTCAGGGCTTGTTTGATGAGACCATAAAGGCTTACCAAATCCAATAGAAAACTTTAATACCTTAACACCGCAAGCTTTAGCAGCCAAATAATGGCCTAACTCATGAAAACTCACTAATACCCCAATAGCGAAAAAAAAGCCGAATAGACTCCATAAGGCATTCATGAACGAAGCTCTTTCATAAACAATTTGGCGGCATTTCTAGCACGGGCATCTGCAGATAAAATTATTTCTAAATTTTCTGCTTTTGCAGTTGGGATTTGATTTAAAACACTTTCTACAATTTCAGGAATTTGAGTAAATTTATTGGCGCCACTTAAAAACCCCTGCACAGCCACCTCATTAGCAGCATTCAGAATACAAGGCATGATTCCACCTGCATTTAGAGCCTGATAAGCTAGTTTTAAACATGGAAATTGCTCTAAGCTTACCTCTTCAAAGCTAAGATCTTTCATAGCCATGAAATCGAGATCTTTCACGCCAGAGTCAATCCTATTAGGCCAACCCAGACCATAAGCAATTGGGGTTTTCATATCAGGCTGTCCTAGTTGAGCTAAAACAGACCCATCAACATAGCGCACCATCGAGTGAATGACGCTTTGAGGGTGGATAACGACTTGAATATGTTCTGCTGAAACTCCAAATAAATAGTGGGCTTCAATAACCTCTAAGCCTTTATTCATCATTGTGGCTGAATCTACAGAGATTTTTCTTCCCATAACCCAGTTAGGATGTGCGCAAGCCTCATCAGGGGTTACTGTAACTAGCTCTGCCCATGACTTACCTCTAAATGGACCGCCCGAGGCCGTTAATAAAATTTCTTTAACGCCATGTTGCTCATAAATACCTCTAGCACCACCGTTAGATGTATTAGCATCAGGTAGGGACTGGTAAATAGCGTTGTGCTCGCTATCGATAGGCAATAGTTCGGCTTCACCATCCTTGATAGCTTGCATGAAAATATCGCCAGACATCACTAAAGCTTCTTTGTTTGCTAATAGAATTCTTTTCCCAGCTCTAGCGGCTTC